>JGI24724J26744_10000249_pt1 | contig 42298 bp, 47 predicted proteins | sample Cruoilmetagenom7_FD_26744 | JGI IMG/M metagenome (IMG submission 26744) | reverse complement strand
GGTGTCCTGACAGCCATTGCTCGCGGGCACAAACAGACCGATATCAACCTGCTCCTGCCCTGGAACTACGTCAATCACGTGTGAACCGCGCACCGCTTACGGTGATACCCACGCACCCGGGCGATATTATCGAGCTCAGGGGCAACCCGTTGGCCGGAGAGTGAGGTGTCCACGACCGCGGCCAGGCATTCCCGGCTGAAGTCATCGATGACGCAGAGCACCCGGAGCCGGCGCCCGTCCGAGAGACTGCCTGAGACGAAGTCCATGCACCGCCGCGGCCAGGCGCGCGGCATGGGCACCATGGTTGCTGCCATTCCTGAGATGAAAATGAGCCGGCAGTTCCGCGACGCCATGCTTCAAAAAACGCGATCCTGAATACCACCAACGTAGCGACCATTGACTCCGACCTTGATCCAGCTTGGATTTTCCAGCGCCTCGGCGGTGATAACTTCACGCCGGAAGCCGTGAAGGAGGGGATCTACGGCGACATGGGCCGCTACGCCACCATGTTCGACAGCGCAAAGAACATCAAGATGGGCGGCGTCAAGCTCCCGTACCTTGCGCCCGGCTCGAAGCTGAACCTACAAGGCGCAGGGCTGGGCGCGTCTCAATCGCGGGGCAGGCGGGTTGGGCTGTCACGTTCACGACGCGCACGCTATGGCGCGCGGTCCCGCGACACCCGGTCGCCTGCGCTTCGGGTTGACCCGGCCCTGTCGCGCGGCCATGAAGCTAAGGCCGACGACCGGCGGCGCGAACCCAGACGACCGAGGAGCCCCGCCATGGCGCGACAGCCCAGCAAGATCGACGCGAACGAGCGTGAGAAAAGTCGCGAGGTCGGGGCGTTGATGCAGTTGTGGCCCTTTCTCAAGCCCTATCGCGGGATGCTTCTGGCCGCGCTTCTGGCGCTGGTGCTGACGGCTTCGGTCTCGCTGATCCTGCCGCTGGCGGTGCGCCGCGTGGTGGATAATTTCGGCGTCGACGCCTCGGGCCTGCTTGACCAGTATTTCGCTGCCGCGATCGGGTTTGCCGCGCTCCTCGCGCTGGGCACCGGGCTGCGCTACGCATTGGTGACACGGTTGGGCGAACGGGTGGTCGCGGACATACGCAAGGCGGTCTTTGGCCGCGTCATCGCCATGTCCCCGTCATTCTACGAAACCACCATGACCGGCGAAGTGCTGAGTCGCATCACCACGGACACCACGCTGATCCAGTCGGTGATCGGCTCTTCGGTGTCGATCGCGCTGCGCAACATGCTGATCTTTGCTGGCGGGCTGGTGCTGATGTTGTTCACCTCGGCCAAGCTGACGGGGCTGGTGCTGCTGATCGTGCCGGTGGTGGTGGTGCCGATCCTGACCCTTGGGCGCAGACTGCGCGTGCTCAGCCGGGAAAATCAGGACTGGATCGCGCAATCCTCGGGCAATGCATCCGAGGCGCTCTTGTCGGTGCAGACGGTTCAGGCCTTCACCCACGAAAGGTTGAGCCGCGATACCTTTGACGAGGTGACGGAAAGCAGCTTTGCCGTGGCCGTGCGGCGGATCAAGGCGCGCGCCGTGATGACGATCATTGTGATCTTCTTGATCTTTTCCGGCGTTGTCGGCGTGCTTTGGATCGGGGCGCATGATGTGCGGGCAGGGGGCATGTCCACGGGCGCGCTGGTGCAATTCGTGATCTATTCGGTGATGGTCGCAGGCTCTGTCGCGGCGCTATCGGAAATCTGGGGCGAATTGCAGCGCGCGGCAGGTGCGACCGAGCGGCTGGCCGAACTGCTGGTTGTGGAGGACAAGGTGCAGGACCCCGCCGCGCCCGCCACCTTGAGCGAACCGGTGCGTGGCGAGATCAGCTTTGACGAGGTGACGTTCCACTACCCCTCGCGACCCTCGGTCGCCGCGCTAGACCGGGTCAGTCTGCACGTCAATCCAGGTGAGACCGTGGCGCTCGTCGGTCCCTCTGGCGCAGGTAAATCCACTGTAATCCAGTTGATCCTGCGGTTTTACGACCCGGAGGCCGGCAAGGTCCGCCTGGACGGCATCGACCTGCAAGATCTGTCGCGCATCGCGTTCCGCCGCTCGGTCGCTCTGGTGCCGCAGGACCCGGTGATCTTTGCCGCCTCGGCGCGCGAGAACATCCGCTTTGGCTGGCCAGACGCCAGTGATGTCGAGGTCGAGGCCGCCGCACAAGCCGCCGCCGCGCATGATTTCATCACCGCGCTGCCGCGGGGCTATGACAGCCCCCTGGGTGAGCGTGGCGTGATGCTGTCGGGCGGGCAGAAACAGCGCATCGCGATTGCCCGCGCGATCCTGCGCGACGCGCCCGTCCTGTTGCTGGACGAGGCGACCTCGGCCCTTGATGCCGAGAGCGAGCGGATGGTGCAGCACGCCGTGGAACGCGTGGCCGAAGGGCGCACCACCATCGTGATTGCCCACCGACTTTCGACGGTCAAGAAAGCCGACCGTATCGTGGTGATGGATCAGGGGCGTATCGTCGCCGAAGGCAAGCACGACTCCTTGGTCGCCGAAGGCGGGCTCTACGCCCGGCTGGCGCGGTTGCAGTTCACCGACGGCGGATCGCAGGACACGTTCGGGGACGCCTGAGCATGTACGCGCGCCACTGGCACCCGGCGCACTCCACGGTGACAATCTTTGGACGCGTCCTAGGGGGCGGTCCATCGTCCGCCGGGTGCCTGCGCGCAGACCGTGGCAGGCCGCGAAAACTGCGAACCCCTGACGCCTCCTCAAGCGAGTGACCTCTGACAACGTGTCGTTAACCTTGCACTGTGAGGAAATGTCGCACACTTTGCTTGGGACCGGCCTCGCCGGTCAGGAAAAGGGAGGAGAAACCATGGTAATGACGTCGCTCGCCGACAATTTGGCCATTCAGAACGCAATGCCTTACGAGGATCGCGGTCTGCCGAAAACTGTTTATCAAATGTTGGCGGAGACGGCGAAGAAATTCCCCTCCCACGATGCGATCTCGTTTCAATTGCAATCCGGGCCGACGGACAAGGCCGAGACGCTGTCCTGGACGCAAGTCCTTGAAATGACCTGTCAGGCGGCGAACCTGTTCCGCTCTCTCGGGATTGGCGAACAGGATGTCGTTGCGCTGATCCTGCCCAACAGCACGGAAACCGCCGTTGCGATCTTGGCGGGAATGGTTGCCGGCATCGTCAATCCGATCAATCCGCTGCTGGAACCCGAGCAGATCGCCGCCATCCTGCGCGAGACCAACGCCAAGGTCGTGGTGACGCTGAAATCCTTTCCGCAATCCGACGTGGCCCAGAAAACAGCCGAAGCGGTTAAGGACGCCCCGAACGTCAAGACCGTGCTTGAGGTCGACCTGAACCGGTACCTCAGCCCGCCAAAAAGCTGGATTGTGCCGCTGATCCGGCCCAAAAACCCGGTGTCCCACAAGGCCGAGGTCAAGAGCTTTGCGACCGAGGTTGCGCGCCAACCCAAGGCATTGGCCTTTGCCGACAGCGACGGGGACCGGGTCGGGGCCTATTTCCATACCGGCGGCACCACCGGCATGCCCAAGGTCGCGCAGCACAAATACTCCGGCATCATTTACAACGGTTGGATCGGGCACGAGCTGCTTTATACCGAGGACGACAATGTCATCTGCCCGCTGCCCCTGTTTCACGTCTTTGCCTGTCACGTCATCTTTATGGCGATGGTGAAGTCGGGCGCACATGTGGTCTTTCCAACGCCTGCAGGCTATCGCGGGGAGGGGGTCTTTGACAATTTCTGGAAGCTCTGCGAGCGATGGAAGATCACCTTCATCATCACCGTGCCAACGGCGATCTCCGCGATGATGCAGCGCCCCGTGGATGCGGACATTTCGACGGTGCAGACCTCTTTTTCCGGCTCAGCGCCGCTGCCGCTGGAATTGTTCAACCGGTTTGAGAAGGCGACCGGCGTGACCATCGTCGAAGGCTACGGGCTGACCGAGGCGACCTGTCTTGTGTCGTGCAACCCGGTGGCGGGTGAAAAGAAGGTCGGTTCGGTCGGGATCCCGTTTCCCTATACCGACGTCCGGATCCTCGATCACTCCAATGGTGAGGTCCGCGATTGCGAGGTGGACGAAGTGGGCGAGATCTGCGTGTCCAATCCCGGTGTCAACGAAGGCTCCACCTACACCGAAGAGATCAAGAACAAGGATCTCTACCATTCCCGTGCCAATACGGAGCGGCTGTACTTGCGCACCGGCGATCTTGGCCGGATCGATGCGGATGGCTACATCTGGATCACCGGACGGGCCAAGGACCTGATCATTCGCGGCGGTCACAATATCGACCCCGCCGTCATTGAAGAGGCGTTGCTGGGCCACGAGGCCGTGGCCTTTGCCGGGGCCATCGGCCAGCCTGACGGCCATTCCGGAGAGCTGCCCTGCGTCTATGTCGAACTTGTCGGCGGTGCGAATGTCTCGGTCGATGAGCTGATGAAACATGCCGAGGCGAATATCACCGAGCGGGCGGCCTTTCCCAAGTATATCGAGGTGCTGGACGAGCTGCCCAAAACCGCTGTCGGCAAAGTGTTCAAGCCCGACCTGCGCAAGCGCGCGATTTTGCGGGTCTACAACCACGCACTTGAGGAGGCGGGGCTACCGGCCAAGGTGGTGTCGGTTGTCGACGATAAGAAGATGGGCCTGACGGCGCAGGTTCAAAAAACAGGCAAGGTCGACGAGAAGGCGATCACCGCGCTGCTGGGCAAGTTCACCTGGCACTGGGCCTGGGTCGACTGAGGCAAGGTGCCGCTTTCTCCCAACGTCACCAAACGCGCCGCCCGACGGGTCGGCGCGTTTTTTGCCTTCGTGGTTCATGGATTTTCTACGGGTGGATGCGGGGCGTTGGGCAGGATGTGCGATGCAAAAGGGCAGGGCGCCAGTCCGCCCCCTCGGCTATGAGTGAGGACGCCAGACGCGCCGCTCGCAACTATAGGCCGAGATGCCCGTCACCTCTTTCGTTGTCGCCGCATTCTCCCTAGGCTGCGCAAAAGGTCAACGAGAGGAGCCATCGCATCATGCCCAATGCCCATGTGAACGGCATAGATATCTGGTACGATGTCACTGGACCAGATGACGGCAAGCCGTTGTTGTTGATCTCGGGTGTCGGCACCCAGAGCACACGCTGGCCCGACGCATTCGTGCAGCGTCTGTTGTCGCGCGGCTACCGTGTGATCCGCATGGACAATCGCGATATTGGTCTCAGCCAGAAGTTTACCGATCACGGGGTGCCTGATTTTCGTCAGGTCATGGCGGACAAGGCCGATGGCAAGGTGCCTGAAATCCCCTACACCCTGTCGGACATGGCCGCGGATGGGATCGCGTTGCTGGATCACCTTGAGATCGCCAAGGCGCATGTCTGCGGATTTTCCATGGGAGGGATGATCGTGCAGCTGATGGCGATCGAACACCCCGAGCGGGTCTCTTCCGTGACCTCGATCATGTCGAACTCAGGCAACCCCGACCTCCCGACGGGCACACCCGAAGCCGCTGCTGTGCTGACCAGGCCGCGCCCAGATGCCAAGGTGGACCGCGAAGGCTATATCCAATCGCGGCTCGACACGGATCATGCCATCGGCTCCCCGGCCTATCCGGTCCCTGATGAGCAGTTGCGCGCGGCGGCAGAGGCCGATCTCGAACGTTCCTACCATCCGACGGGATTTGCCCGGCAGTATGCCGCGGTCCTTGCCACCTACGACCGGCGCAGCGAATTGCGGAAACTGACCATGCCGGTCGTCGTGATCCACGGGGTGGATGACCCGCTGGTGCCGATCGAGGGCGGGCGCGACACGGCCGCCAATTGCCCCGATGCGCGGATGATCGAAATTCCGGGCATGGGACATGATCTGCCGGTCGAAGTCCATGAGGAGATCATCGCCGGGATCGACAGCGCCACCTCTCAGCTGTAGCGCCAGGACCAGCAGTGTCAGGCCCAGTAGTGCTGGCGCCGGCCGACAGGTTCGTGTCCCGAGGCGCAGGTGTGTTTCAGACCGCAGGCTGACCGGCGGGGGTCTTTCTGCGGGTCATGCCCTCTTGCGAGACGGTGGCAACCAGCCGCCCCTCGCGCGTGAAGAAGCGTCCGCGCGTCAGTCCGCGACCGCCCCCGGTCCAAGGGCTTTCCACGCCAAAGAGCAACCAGTCGTCCATGCGGAATTCCCCATGGATCCACAGTGCATGATCCAGCGAGGCGACCCGCAGCCCTTCGGACAGAAAGGTCAGCCCGTGGACCGCCAAAGCCGCGCCCAGCAAACCGAAGTCCGAGGCGTAGGCCAGCGCGCTGCGGTGCAAATTCTCGTCTTTTGGCATCGTGCCTCGGGCCCGGATCCAGCGAAAGGATTCTCCGAACGTAGGCTCCTGGGAAAACGGCGCCGTGAAACTGCAGGGGCGTATCTCGATCGGGCGGTCGGTGCGTAGGAATTTCAGGAAGGCTTCGGGCATCCTATCGGCGTAGGTATCGGCCAGTTCGCGTTCGTTGGGGCAATCTTCCGGCGCGGGAATATCGGCAGGCATCTCGGTGGTGTAGGCCATTCCCTTTTCTTGAACCTGGAACGAGGCCGCCATGTTGAGGATCGGTTGTCCATTCTGTACCGCGATCACGCGACGGGTGGCGAAACTGTTGCCATCCATATCGCGCTCGACCCGGTAGAGCACAGGTTTCGTCGCATCGCCGGGGCGCATGAAGTACGCATGCAAAGAGTGGTTGACCTTGTCGTCAGGCGCTGTGCGCATCGCCGCCATCAAGGCCTGACCCAGCACCTGGCCACCAAACATCCGACCCTCGCCGCTGGGGGTTTCGATGCCGCGAAAGAAGTTGTCCTCGATGCGTTCGACATTGAGGATCCGGGTCAGCTCATCTTTAGTCTCGCCGCTTTGGGCCGGATCGTTTTCCATTGTCTCTTCCTGATCGTACTGCGGTCGGACCAGTCGTGCCGGGCCGCGCCTCTGGGTTCGTGTATCTGCCTGGGTTCCGGCAGGGGGCGGGGCCTTAGTCGTGCGACGGCAGCTTGCCCGAGACCGCGCGATAGGGTCGGGTCACATCGCGCAACATCAGGTCCGGGGCCTCGACGTTCAGTCGCAACGCGCCATCGCCGGCCAGCGTCAATACCAGACGGCCCCCCGGTGCATCGCCCGGCTCAAAGCTCAGCGACATGAGCGACAGAACGAGGTCCGCGTCTTTGCGATCGACGCCCTGGCTGGCAACACCCAGCACGTTGTTGACGACCAACAGGCTGCGCACACGTTCCGGGGCATGCCGATCCGTGCCGCGATCCTCCCACCGGACGCGGTTGAGCAACAGGGAAAAGCGGCGCTGTGTTGAGTCCCACTGAATATCTCGGGTCCCGAAGACCGCATCCTGAACCAGCGCGGACATGACCGCGATGTCCTCACCGTCCTCCGCGCCAAGGTTCAGCGGGGCCTCGCGGCCGTCCTGGAATGTCGCGTCGCTCATGGCTTGTTGCTCATCATTTCGCGGCCTGTCGGTCATTGCCTCGTCGTTCCCCGGCTTATCAGCCTCTCGTCCATTATTCTCTGGCCCATCACCTTTTGGCCCATCACCTTTTGCGATCTCATTCCTTTGCCCGCTCGATCTTGGCCCCGCAAGCCATCAGCTTTTCCTCGACCCGCTCATAGCCGCGATCAAGGTGATAAACCCGGCTGACAATCGTGTCGCCCTCAGCCGCCAACCCGGCGAGGATCAGGCTGACAGAGGCGCGCAGATCGGTCGCCATGACCTGTGCCCCCTTCAGCCGGTCGACCCCGGTGACGGTCGCATGACCGCCTTGCACATCGATGCGCGCGCCCATGCGGATCAGTTCCGGCGCATGCATGAAGCGGTTCTCGAAGATTTTTTCCTCCAGCCGCGATTCCCCGTCCGCGGTGCAGAGCAACGCCATCATCTGCGCCTGAAGGTCGGTCGGAAAGCCCGGAAAGGGTTCGGTCGTGACATTGACGGCGCGGACCCGGTCGCCACGTCGCTTGACCAGCAGCCCGGTCGGGGTTTCGGTGACATCCACCCCCGCCTCGTCCAGCTTTTCTACAAAGGCCGAGACGAGCGACAAGCGCCCGCCGAGGCATTCGACCTCACCACCGCAGATTGCCGGGGCGAGCATGTAGGTGCCGAGTTCGATGCGATCCGTGACAACCGGGTGGGTCGCGCCGTTCAGCCGATCAACGCCCTGAATGGTGATGGTCGAGCTTCCCTCGCCCGCGATCTGCGCGCCCATCTTGCGCAGGCATTCGGCGAGATCGACAATCTCAGGCTCTCGCGCGGCGTTCTTCAGCACCGTGGTGCCCTTGGCGAGCGTCGCCGCCATCAGCGCGTTCTCGGTTGCGCCGACCGAGACGAAGGGAAATTCGAACGTGCCGCCCTTGAGCCCCCCGGGGGCCTTGGCGTGGACATAGCCGTCGCGCAGGTCAAGCTCTGCCCCCATGGCCTCCAGCGCCTTGAGGTGCAGATCGACCGGGCGTGCACCGATGGCGCAGCCTCCGGGCAGAGAGACCTCCGCGTGACCGAAACGCGCCAGCAATGGCCCGAGCACGAGTATCGAGGCGCGCATCTTGCGCACGATGTCATAGTCCGCCTTCTGGCTGTCGATGCCGTGGCTCGACATCGCCAGCACCTTTCCGTCCTGCAGCGCCGTCACCTCTGCGCCGAGCGATTGCAACAGCGTCGACATGGTGCGGATGTCCGACAGGCGCGGCGCGTTGGTCAGGGTCAGCGGCTCCTCACTCAGCAGGGTCGCGGGCATCAGGGTAAGGCAGGCGTTCTTGGCCCCTGCGATCGGGATGGTGCCGTGAAGCGGCCCGTTCCCGGTAACGATGATCTGGTCCATTCTGCTCGCCTTTCGTTTGGCACCTGTCGCGCCTATTTATCGCGTTTTTTGCCGTCGTCCACGTCAGATGCCGCCCGCGCGCGGGCCTGTGCCTTGCGCCGTGCCAGATTGGCCTTCAGCGCGGCTTTCAGGCGATCATCGCGGGTTTTGGCGGGCTTGACCACCTTTGTGGAAGACGTGTTCTTGTCACTCATGGCGCATGTGTAAATCACTGGGGAAAAAGGGTCCAGATTGCGCTTGCATGGGGCCGCGATACCGATTAATCACCCGCCACGGCCAAAAGCACTGCGCACATACGGCCCGACACAGCGGGCTGCTTTGGCTCAGTGTTGGAGCGTTCCCTCGGTAGGGGCGGTTCTGAGGGTCGAAAGTGTTGAATTAGATGGGTTATTTCAGGACCCTCTTTCCGCGGGGTGGCACCCGAGGAGACGAACTGAAAACGAGATGCTGTGGTAGCTCAGTGGTAGAGCACACCCTTGGTAAGGGTGAGGTCGAGAGTTCAATCCTCTCTCACAGCACCATTTCGCTTTTTGACCCCAAAACTCCCCCTAAGTATTTGAAAGGGAAGGACAATTTTGGAGTTCCATACACCCCATTTTGACCACATTGCAGGGGCTCCGAAAACGCCAATCTAAGCACTGTTTGGCGTACAACGTGGTCTCCATTTTTGTATATATTCCAAGGGCTTGACAGGAAAGTTAAGGCGAGTTCAATACAATCCTCCAGCCTTCCCCGTGGAGGCACTGAATGGTCGAGACGCTCGCTGATAACGATCTTCTGACGTTCAAGCTTATCAATCCGTGCCTCATAGGCACTTACAACAGATGCCGTTTTGGCTTCTACGATCCGATCCAATAGGCTTTCGATTTGCTTGTTTATGTCTTGCTGCTGTTTTCTAAACGCATCCTTGTCACCTTGAGCCATCGCCAAGCGCGTATCCCATGCATCCCTAATCATCACCTTTGCCAATTCAAACAAGCTCTTGGCTGGCTGTAAACCTTTCAGTATTTCTTCGAAGCCATCTTCCATTTTTGCACGAGGAACAGACTTACCATTCAAGTCACAACCGCGCGTCACACATCGATAGTATGCATAGTGCTTATACTTTCCCTTTGACCAAGCTGCCGTCATTGAGTTGCCACAGCATTCGCAATCGACAAAACCTCGCAGCGGGAAATCTTCATTGAAGTCAGCTCGCGCAGCTGGACCGCGTTTACGACCTTCAAGATTGTCCTGAATCTTCTGAAACGTCTCGAAGCTGATCAGACCTTCATGCTGACCTTTTCGGACGCTCACGCCCCATTTCGGTGCTTCAACATAACCGGCATAGACGACCTTTTTCAGCAACCTCGTGATCGTCATTGGCCGGATGAAACCGTTCTTCTGATCTTTAGGATACTGTGGACTACTCTCCAAGAAACGCTGCACTTCAGCCTGTGAGGCAAAGTGTCCAGACGCATAACCTTCAAGTGCCTCGCGTACTATAGGAGCGAGCACTGCATCAGGCACAAGGACCTTGCCACCACCCGTGGGTGAAGGAACATGTTTATACCCTACCGGCGCGCGGAATACCCAAAACCCGTTTTCGATCCGCGCCTTCATCTTCTGCACAACTTGGCGGCGATTTTGTTCGCGTTCCAATTCACCTTGGGCGGCGATAACTGTTTCGATAAATTTGCCTTCAGGCGAATCTTCAAACCGGAAGTTAAGGCACTCGATGCGCGCCCCTCGTTTCGCGAATTCACGACGAAGCTTCAAATGAAATTCGGTGTCGCGGGCGAAACGCTTGAGATCATCGAAGATGACGACATACGACTTCCCCTTTTGAGCATCAAGATAACTGAGCAACGCGACCATACCGGGACGATTCATAAAATCACCGCCGCCGCTTACATCATCAGGAAATACAGCTTCGACAAGATAGTCTTTATCCTCAGCATAGGCGCGGCAGCGCTGTTCCTGGCTCTCTAGACCGCTACCTTCAAGCCGTTGTTTTGTGGAAGATACACGGCAATAGATCAGCGCTGCACTGGCTTCGGTTTTTTGTTTGTATTCATCTTTCATCGCATCTCCAGTCTACCGCTTTATGCACCATTACGGGCGCGGGTCCTGCTCTTTGTTTTCGTCTTTGGGTTGGTCTGAGTGTACCGCATCAAACGCGTCAACGGCGCTTTGAGTGGTGCTTTGCTCATCTTTTCCACAGACTTCTTGCAGTGGATGCACGCCAAATCCAAGTTCGACGAAGCTAACGATAATCTGCCACATACTTTGAAGGAACTCTTCCTTCTGGGCATTCGTCATCTCAATTCCATCAAGGTACGCTTGATACCTCTCTACATCCACCGTGAGATACGGTTTTGCGGAAGCATCAAATTCTACACGCAGGCCTTCCAAGCCTGACTTACTCGTTAAATCACCATCCATTACTTCTCCTTTCGGAGGCAGGTTTTTAGACCCAGTTCTATTGTACCACATTTTTCAAAAAGTCCCTAATTTCTGCGGGTTACAGAGGTTTTATTCATGCCTGGCAGCGCCATCTAAAACGGAATATCATCCAGCTTTCCCGTGTCAGGATTGCGAAAAAGCTGGATCACATTGTCATTGCATGACGGCTCTCTCTGCGCGCGAAAATACTCATTCAAGCGCTCACAATCGTCGCAAACATCAACGTCTTGGGTTTCCTCATCCCAATAGAGGCCTGCACCACGACAGACGGAACAGGCCTGACCTAATTGATAAGCGTTGATCAGTTGAAGCAGGGTCGGTTTCATTGTCACTTTCCTTTCTCGTTTTAGTGTTTGCGGCTCCAGGACTGCACACGGCGATCCTCGCCCAAGCGGCGATCAGCGGCCTTCTGAAAGTCCTTGATGGGTTTTTCGCGGGCTTGAATGCGCACCTGCGCGTTTTCGAGCATTGGGCGGATAGCATCGCACTCGCGCTGATCAATCCGTGCCATGTCCTGCCTATGTGACGCCCGCACCTCAAGCTGAGCCTGCCGGTTGATTTCGTGTTTGTTAAAAGGGTCTGACCCGAACCTTTTGTCGACCAACCGCCGCTTGACTGACCCGGCTTCGTTGATGAGACGGCGTTGAGCCTTTGAAACGCGGTCAGCGTATTCCAGCTCGAACGCCCGCTTTGTGTAGCGGCGATCACCACCCAAATTTTCAACGACCTTTTTGTAGGTTGCCCATTCCTCATTGTTCAAAACCCGTGCTGCTTCTTTGCGCAGTTCCAGCAGTTCACTACGTGGTTTGAACAGGTCTTTCACTTCATCTGTAAGGCCAGACATCGCGTGCCTCCTTGGTTTTAGAGGATGATTTGCGTGCAAGAAGATCGATCTGATAGGATCAGTTCGTTATGGATTTCAAACACATAGATGACATCGAAGATTGGCTTGAGCCGATGGATTACGAGACCTTCTGGGAGGAGATAAAACCCTTCTGTTTGGTCCTTTTCCCACGCGAAAAATGCGATACTGACATTGCCAATGGTGCGACGGACGAAGAGACCGTGCTCTACATCTTGAAGAACTTCGCGCGGATGGAACTTACGTCCATCCTCAAGCTCGAATGGCGGATTGATGTGCCAATGATGGCGCTGCATTAGCGGTTTTCTTCTTTTAGGAACCGAACCCAGCCACAACGGCCATTTTGGGCTGGCAATTCGAACTGTCCGAAAGGGCCGACGAAGCGGCAGCGCGTGTAATAACGCTGCGCGAACGGGTCCGCGCCCTGGCCATGATCGATCCACGAATACGACCAGATCCCGTGCGGCAGGCCTACGAGTTGATAGGTCAACCACATCCCAATGGGCACGAAGACCCAAGCGAGGTAGCTGAGTTTGAAAAAACGCGGTTTCATTGAAGGCCTGCCTTTTCGATTTGAATGGTGACTTTGGGATCGGGTGAAAGTTGCGGCCCTTCGTGCGGGTTGTCGGCAAGCTCACCATGGCAATACGGAGCCAGTTGGTGCTGACCAACCTTGAGGCAGAGTATCCAGCCAACATTTTTGACGTGAATAAGTTGCTCGTTTGGCTTCAGCCGCATCAGCCTTTCGGCTGAAATCAGGCGGTCCTTGCCCGTGCCAATGTTGGCCGTATAATCGAGAGCGCCACTGTTCAAACCGAGACTGTGTTGCTGAACCAGGGTCTCACCGATAGCACGGGAAATGCGCTCGCATTCTTCAAACGAACTGAAGCCGAAATACTGTTTGATGATTGCATTTTCTTCAATCGTCGCCGTTTCTTTGTCAGAATAGGCACGCTGAATTTCAGAGCGCGATTGGGCTATGAAATGCAGATTGGCACCGTATCCCCTAACTACCGTCATTGCCGAGATCAAAGATTTGAGCGGCGCATTGGTGGATTCATCGAGGATGAAATCGACAGGGATGCGCTGACCAGACAAAACAACGTCGATGAAAGATTGCAGGTGCAATGCGTAATGCGGACCGAGGCGCGCCATATGGCGCTGCGGACCGACTATGAAGACGATATATCGCTCTTTCAGTAAATCTTCGTGGGTGAGAACAGCATCACGGCCAGCGCGGTGAAGTGGGCTTCCTGCACCGTAAATTCGCAAAGACTTCAGAGCGGCGGCACGATGTTGCCCCCAATGTTCTTTGTTGTGTTCTTGCATGTCGAGGATGTGCGCACCGAGCGCTTTTCGTACCTCGTCACCTTCTTCAACGGCAATGCGAGCCGCGCTTAGCAAAACATCGGGGTCGGCCAGCATGGACCAAACCCCGCCCGGCACAGCCAAGCGGGGGTCACAATTCAAAAGTTCGTTCTCGCAGAACTCTTCGAGAGTGCGCGGCTCATCCCGAAAATACTGGTTCTTACCATCATTCGGCGGCTCTGGAATGAGCGCGTGGTTGGCATTATCGATGGCAAATGCCAACTCACCATTCTGCTTTTCTTGTGCCGCCCTCAAACTACCGAACGGCGAGAGAGACACCCGATACGGGTTGTCTAATCCCAGAACGCCAAAGTCGTCGATAATAGCAACCTTGCGCCCAAAACGGGCGCACATATCTGCCGCTTGTGCAGCAATTTCTCCATCTTTACAGTCATTGACGATGACCGCCCGATTTCTGTCAGGTAGAAGTGACAACAGCCATGGCAATGCGCCACAACTGGTCTTGCCACCTCCAGCAGCCGACAGAAGTAAGCTATGGGAATGCTTCGGGGCGTAGATCGCCTTGCCATCGATAGCGCTCAATCCGAGCAGACGTTTAATCGGCTTAGTCATCGGTCATACCCGCGTTTTTCAAAGCATTCTGATCGGCAAGGTCGGATGGATCAGGCGCACGGCTGGTCGCAGCAAGGCGCGCAAATTCTTTTTCGCGGCCATAGATTTTCACCATGGCACGCAAAGCCTCGACGGTTTTGCCGAACGCCGCGAAACTGAGGATGATGCTGAACAGGCCAAATCCCCACCATTCCGGCGAAGATGGCCATATCCACAAGGCCAATCCACCCAACAGAAAAGCCTGAAGAAAATGACCGTTAACAGCGAGAATCGAGCTAGTCGGTGTTTTACTCAAGCTCATGACTTGCCCTCCGACTTTACCGCGCGGATGGCAGCGGCAATCTCGCGGCGTTTGCGGTTCAAGTGGCCATAGGTTCCCCAGACCACACCGGAAAGTTCCGAACCATTGAGGTCACGGCTATTGAAGCGCAGCCGCCCGATGGAAAATCCTGCGTATAGGCTGAGCCCACAAGCAAGTGCGATCCCAATTTTTTCGATTGGCCAGAGGATATCTGCAAAGGCGAACCCGAACACACCGAGCGCCGTTACCGTTAGCAGGCTAGTGCCAAGAAGTGTGCGACGCGCCGACACGACGGTCAGGTTTTCCAGCCGGTAGGAATCGTTGCGAGTTTCGACTTCGTTTTCTTTGATGGTGACAGGACTAAAAAGCATAAATCACTCCCCCTGCCCGAAGTTGCAGGCAGGCGCGTTAAGCGCACGCGACAAGGCCGCCTGACGATTTTCAACGGAAGACGGCGTGATCAAACGCCCGCTTGCTGCATAAAGTGCCAGCGAAATCCGCTCTTCTTCGATGTATACGGTCTCTGCGCACGCGCAGCGCGATCCAGAGCGCGCGGCCAAACGGCGAATGCGTGCTTCTTCTGCCTCACGCGCACGGCGCTCTGCTTCACGCGCGACGGCAGCCGGATCAGGATTGCCAAGTTGGTGACAGAGTTCTCGTAGTTCAGGGAAAAACATGCCAAGCGTCGAGCTACAGTCTGTGCCGCGTGGGATGATTTGGCGCGGCGCGCGTGTGGCTTCTAGGTCAGCTTGGAGGTCCGCTTCACAAATTGCCCCCCAAGTGGAGCGGGCGATTTCGCGATGGGCAATTTCAGGGCCAGTGACAAATGCCGACACGACCGCGATGGCAGCGCCCGCGAGGATCAGTGTTGGACTGAAGGGGAGTGTTGAGGCATCGACAGTCATTTTGGTTCTCCTATGAGGATGCAGGGTTGAATTCGGTGAATTGACAGTGACTTTGCACAAGCGCTGTCAGGCGCTCAGCGCGCAGGGGCAGTGGCGACGTTTCGGAACCGCTAAGGTTTCTGAAATCTGTGAAGCTTGGGTCCTGGCCCGCTTGCACTTGTGCAAGCGTAATCCGGCGCGAGACAGCGCCATTGCCATCATTGATGTAGCACCACAGATGCGAAGGCGCGCCCGAGACCACATCCAAAGCCGAAGCAAAGGCGACCCCCGTGATAACGGTTAAATCAGTGCCATCGACCGGCAGACTGCGGAAGAAGTTGAAGTTTTCCGCGCCTTCAAGCGCGGCCCTGAATTCGCTTACTTCTTCGCAATTTTCTGAATTACGTCCGGACGGGCACCAATTTTGCGGTTGCCAATCACCAAAGAAAGCCAGCTTCCATTGCTCATATTTATCGCGCACCGCATAGAAGTCAGCGTCCCAGAGCACAATCAGGCTCGTTGCAGCAATCACCACACTTCCAACCGCGCCGACGGCGGCCCCCCGCAAAATGCGAGGAAGCCAGCTTTGAGTTTGCGGGTTCGACGTCATGACCGCCCCCGCGCTGAAGAGCCTTGTTCATGGTTCTCATCGAGCGCTTGGTTCGTACGCTCTGGCAAAGTTGGCAGATCGATAAGCCCATCAAAATCCGGACTGCCATCTTCACTATCATCGCGAGCGGGCGAACGTTTTTCGATCTCCCAGACCATGGTAAGGTAGGCGATGACAAAAAGTGCCATCGGCAGGCAAAGTTCTGCGACCGCTATGACAGCCGCTATGGCTGCGAAGTCAGCGATATAGCGCAGGCTATCGATCATCCCTGGGCGCGCAGGGAACACAGGCGGCGTCAACTGATCGCTTTCGACTTCACCGAGCGCATCGTTTAACTGACCGCCAAGATCGCGCAAGAAAGCGTTTAGGCGTTGCGTACCAGCTGCATTGCCGCTGATTGTGGTGCCAGAGCGAAGGTCATCGGCGAAGTTCGATAGCAAAGCCAAGGGCAGTGCCTCACGCAGAGACGATGCCATTTGTGTCATCTCACTATGCAGCGCCTGAAGGGCAGCACGCCGTGCAGTGACCGTTTTCTCGGTATCGGCAAGGATGACTTGATATTCACGGTTAAGATCATTGAGCTCATCGAGCAACTGCTCGCGTTCGAACGCGCCCCGCTCGAAAGCTACTGCGACGGACCCCGCTTGCGTGGCGAGACTCTCAAGTGCAATGGCGATCTCACCGCGTCCGCCGTCTCCTTGAAGAGACAGGCAGGACTCTCTAATTTCGCAGGCTGTTGTCGACGCGATTTCATCGGTGATACTTTGCGTGACCGGGGCAACGCGTGCAGAAACTAACGTCGCATCGTGAACAGCGCGGATAAAGTCAGTTTGTTCCTGACCCGCCTGATCCAGAACCCGGAGCTGAACATCTGGGTAGACCATCCCTGCAAACGAACCAATGAACATACCAGTGCCTGAGACGCTCATACCTGTCACAGCAACGAAAATCGCTATGCGAAAACCCAACGCAGCGCGCGTCGCGAGCTTCTCGATACTTACACGGTTTATGCCATAGGCGGCAAAGCTGGCGGAGGCGGTGATCAACAGCACCTTGAGATTAGCCAGCGGTCCGGTCTCGCTGTTCAGCGTGAACAGCGAAATCCCGAGCATGACAGAGGCGAGCAAGCCAAGAATGAGGATCGCTGTTTCCTCGAAGGTCTTGCCCTTGCCGCGTACATGCTTCAATTTTGGATAAATTTGATCATGGCCAGAATCCCGCTCGTGTCGAGAGTTGGCCCCCTGCTTTGTGCGATTAACGTTGGACATATGTTGGTTCCTTGGTCAGGTTTGATATGACCAAGCTGGGCAGAAATTAGTAACGGAGCAAATATTGTGGGGACGGATTCCGACCGGACCAATATCCTTCGATCCGCGTTCCTAACTTATGAGGACGCCGATGGCTTAAAGACGTTTGGCTACTATCGAAGTAAAGAAGGTCGGGAATTTCTGAGGCGGCTGTATGAACCTTACTTAAGACGCGTTGATTTCGGTGACGGCAAAGTTGCCTCAATCATCGCCGATATAGTGGCGAACCCTGACGCAGAGAAACGAGAAGTGGATCGCACAAAAAGCGCGTTGCGCCGCTGGAGACGCGACGGGCAAGTGGAAATCTGGCCGAAAGAACCAAATAAGAACTTAAGATATTTCGAGAGAATCGAGAACGAATTCGCATCGATCGATGAGCTTCGCGAAATCATGAATGACAATGCTGAGACAATACAAAAAGTTCAGACCGGATATGCATTGGCTAGTTTCTTCTATGGCTCATTGCCATACGGTAAAACAAAAGACGATATAGGATATCTTCACGGTCGGCTGAGTGGCCTTTTTAGAATTTCAAAACTTCAACCGATATCAACTCAGCACTACGAAGACGAGTTAGTTCGAAAGATTGCCAAAGAAATTATTCTAGAGATGCAAAGGACAGGGTCGCCGCCGGAGTCCATTGATATCAGCCCATTCCACGGTGAAAATCAGTTCTGGGACACAAGGGAGCCTGGAGGTGGATTTCGGGTGAACCATTCAGAGCCTGAAAAATTCATTCGCTTATCAGCCGTAAGGCGCGAAAACTTCATGCTCGCCCAAGAATTCGAATTGGCCGGTCCTAACGAAGATTTGAGGCCGCGCAATGTCGCCACAGGCTATGCCTTTCCAATGGCTGACAACACACTTCATGTATTCTTTTCAAACCTCGGCCCTAGAAACAAAAGAGAGTATTTGACGTGCACCCCTGATGAAACCGCTCGCCCGGAAGGAAAACTACTCAAACAGAGCGATAACTATGGATGGAGAGCAACACGCCGCCCGTTTTCTGAAGCATGGGCGCTCGTGGGACATACAGATGAGCCAGAATTTTGGGAGAGAATTCAAACCGGAACGTATGAATATACGATATTTGATGTGGAAAAGCTGTTGAAGCGTCTCGACCTTATAAGGTGGGGGTTGGTACCATGAGAAAAAGCGTAAAATTAGTAAAATTAAGTTCCGACGCTGGGCAAGGAGATCAAATTAAGGACATAATCGAAGCCGCAATGAATGGAGATGCCAAGCTTGTAGCACAGTTGCTGGAGCAAGGTTCTGATATCAACACAGTTGAGTCCGAGCGCGGTTTTACATGTTTGCATATCGCATGCATGAACGGAGACCAGGATGTACTCGCAGTACTAACTGACCACCATCGTATTCACAATGACCTTGATTTTTCGATTAAATCAAACGATCCGCCTCGGCTCGCATGGCAACTAGCAATGGGGTCACACCATTATGACATTGCTAACGAAGTTGATGAAATGGCAAAGCGAAAACGGGTCGACATTCCAAGTGGCCCGCGCCTTATTCGTTGAATGGAATTTTTGCGAAATTCACTAATGTTTGGCGTGCAAAACGATCCTTGCTGCCGACTGTAGAAATTGACTTGGGTATCCCTTTTTTACAACATTTGACCCAAATTCATAGTTCGCAAGATGTGTTTTGTAGTACAAAACCATCTTGGCAAGGGGACCGCTGCGCGCCCCCGTTGCATCCCCCAGGCCGTGGCTCTTTCAAGGCGTTGAACCCATGTCAGAGCCAGCAGACCGTATCGCCGGTCAAAACACTCGCGGAAGACTTCGCTCTCCCTGCACCCATCGATCAAGGGGCTATCGCACCCCCTGAACCCACTCGCAGGACTTGGAGAATTGCCCCTCCACCTGCACCGAACCATGCACAAACAACTGCCTGTTTGAACACCAATCAGGGGAGCGTTCCTGCTCCCCCCGATACCCCCAAGACCACTTCATGGAGACGACTTCATCGAAACCAAGGCAGGGAGCTTTCGCGCTACCCTTTCCCTGGACCCATCCCATCGACCGAGGGACATTCGCGTCCCTTGGAACCCTGACCAACCCGAAATCGGTAGGAGGCGCATCAACTGGAACCCAATGGACCCGATTATTTTCCGCAGAGAGCGGCAACCTGTTCGCATCCGCTCAATGTGGATAATTCCACATCTTGTGCATCTGCGGGTGCATACCTCTACCCAAGTTGCTATTGTTAAGGGAAAAGTTGGGAGACCGAGTAATTGAACGCTGTTGAGATCGAAGAAGCCATTTCCGCACTTGCAGAGCAGCCATTTCAAGCTGAGCAGTTCCCTTTCGCTTTCCTGCTCGCCTTTGGCAACAAAGCCACGACTATCAAACGCCTGCAAAGCGGATCGTCTAACAAATCCGACCAAGGCGGCGTGCTTCAAACCAACAACATCCATTTGAAAGTGTGCGCGCAAGGCGAGGTCACGAATACCCTGACGCAGCTCAAGGCCAGTCCCGCCACCACCAAGGCCAAGGCGAAATTCGTTCTGGCCACGGATGGCACCGATCTTGAAGCCGAAGACCTGACAACCGGCGAGACGATCGCCTGCGCCTACACGGACTTTCCCGATCACTTTGGTTTCTTCCTGCCCCTGGCAGGGATCAGCACCGTCAAGCAAATCCGCGAGAGTGCTTTTGACATCAAGGCGACTGGCCGTCTCAACCGGCTCTATGTCGAGCTGTTGAAAGACAACCCCGAATGGGGAACGGCCGCGCGCCGCCACGACATGAACCACTTCATGGCGCGCCTAATCTTCTGTTTCTTTGCCGAAGACACCGACATCTTCAACGAGCCCGACCAGTTCACCGGCACGATCGAGCGAATGAGCGAGAGGGACAGCTCAAACACACACGAGGTGATCAGCGAGCTTTTCCGCGCCATGAACACCAAGGCAGACGATCGCACGGCGGCAGGTATTGTCCGTTGGGCGAACGTCTTTCCATACGTGAACGGCGGGCTGTTCTCAGGCGTCACAGACGTGCCTCGCTTCAGCAAGATTGCGCGGTCTTATCTGATCCACATCGGCAGCCTCGACTGGACGAAGATCAATCCTGACATCTTCGGATCGATGATCCAGGCCGTTGCCGATGATGAAGAGCGCGGCGCGCTTGGCATGCACTACACATCCGTGCCGAACATCCTGAAGGTGCTCAATCCGCTCTTCCTAGATGACCTACGCGAGAAGCTGGTAGAGGCGGTGGATAATCCCCGCAAGCTTTTGAACCTGCGCCATCGCATCGCCAAGATCAGGGTGTTCGATCCGGCCTGCGGATCGGGCAACTTCCTTGTCATTGCCTACAAGGAAATGCGCGCCATCGAGGCAGAGATCAACGCGCGGCGGGATGAGGCCGATCGGCGCACGGAGATCCCGATCACCAACTTTCGAGGGATCGAGCTGCGCGACTTCCCCGCCGAGATCGCTCGGCTGGCGCTGATCATCGCTGAATATCAGTGCGACGTGCTTTATCGCGGCCAGAAGGAAGCACTTGCCGAGTTTCTCCCGCTCGACGCAATGAACTGGATCACTTGCGGCAACGCCCTGCGGCTCGACTGGCTAAGCATCTGCCCGCCCACAGGGACGGGCGTGAAACACCATGCCGATGACTTATTCATGTCACCAGTCGATCAAGCCGAGATAGACTTCGAGAACGAGGGAGGCGAGACATACATTTGTGGTAATCCACCTTACATCGGCGACAAGAAACAAACGAACGAGCAGAAGTCAGACATAGAGGCAATTCTTGGCGATCGCACCAACAAATGGAAGTCCCTCGACTATGTATGTGGATGGTTTTTTAAAGCAGCGGAGTATGGACTTAGAACTGAAGCGACTTCGGCCTTCGTGTCCACTAATTCAATTTGCCAAGGCCAGCAGGTTCCTGTCCTATGGCCCATCATACATGGGCTTGATCACGCTATCTCTTTTGCCCACACATCATTCCAATGGAAGAACTTGGCTGCGCACAACGCAGGTGTGATTGTTATCATTGTTGGGATATCAGCAAACGCACAACGGGAGAAAAAAATCTTCTCTGAAGATGGCGATGGCAAAACCGTTTCGGTCTCAACAGATAACATTAATCCATATCTTGCGCCTGCAAAGACAATTTTTGTCAATGCTCGCAAGGGGCCGATTTCTGAAATCTCAGATATGACGCTTGGAAATTTTGCGAAGGATGGAGGGCATCTTCTTTTAGAGCATTCAGACCTCCGCGCACTTGATGAGACCGCGCGGAAGTTCGTTCGACCTATGTTTGGAGGCCAAGAGTTCATTAAGAGCAATCCAAGGTTCTGTTTTTGGGTCGAAGAGGATGAATATCAAAAAGCGAGGGAGATACCTGAGCTTGCATCCCGTTTTGAAAAAGTCCGCGAGAACAGATTGAGCAGTCCAAAGAAGGCAACCAGAGATTGGGCAGATAAACCTTATCGATTTGTTGAGATAAGATCGCCGAAATATACGGAGGCGATGGTGCTTCCAATTGTAAGCTCCGAGAACCGAGATTTCTTTCCTGTGGGTTTTCTTCCAAGAAACGCAATCGTCAACTATGCGTTTGGTCTATATGATGCGCCTCTCTGGAACATGTCACTGATCGCATCACGGCTTCATCTCGCATGGATCGCGACTGTTTGCGGGAAGATGAAGTCTGACTATCGCTATTCGAATACTCTAGGCTGGAACACCTTCCCCCTCCCCAAGCTGACAGAGAAAAACAAAGAAGACCTGACCCGCTGCGCTGAAGACATCCTTTTGGCGCGCGAGACACATTTCCCCGCGACCATCGCTGATCTCTACGACCCCGAAAAAATGCCTGCCGACCTGCGCGCCGCTCATGACCGGAACGACGAGGTGCTTGAGCGCATCTACATCGGTCGCCGCTTCCGCAACGACACCGAACGGCTGGAAAAGCTCTTTGATCTCTACACTAAGATGACCACCAAGGATTTGACCAAGACCAATTCGAGAATGAAAGCCTAAGACTATGACCCGATTGTTCCATATTGATAACAACATGCTGAAACCTGCTAAGCGGAAGAGTCTGGACTTCGAGGAAAAGATTGAAGGGTGGGTCGCCAATGACCTGACTCTAATCGGCGTTGATGGCTTCGTGATCGGAAGGCAGATATCAACGGACCATGGTAAGTTTATCGATATTCTAGCGATGGATGAGGACGGTAACCTCATTATCATCGAGTTAAAGCGCGACCGGAGCCCGCGAGATATCGTTGCCCAAGTTCTTGATTATGCATCGTGGGTTTGCCGCCTGACGACAAATGATGTGCATGCAATGGCGCAGTCTGTTGGTAAGCAAATCACGCAGCTCTATCGGGACAAGTTCGGTGCAAGCCTGCCGCAAACTCTGAATGCTTCGCATCAAATGTTTATCGTGGCGAGTGAAGTGGATGAAGCGACCAAACGCATCATTGAATACCTTTCCGAGGAGCACGACGTGGGCATAAACGCCGCGTTTTTCAATATTTTTGAGGCGCAAGGTCAGGATTGGCTGACGACTGACAACCTCCTCGACCAGGAAGAGGTCAAGGACCGTGCTGTGAAAAAAGCGCGCGCACCTTGGAGCGGACTCTACTACCTCACCGGAGGCGCAGAAGAAGACCGTCCCTGGGAGGATATGCGGAAGTTTGGCTTTTTCACGGCCAGCGGCGGGACATTTTGGACAAAGCGTCTCGAGCAACTCTCTGTTGGTGACAAGGTCTTCTACTATCAGAAGAAAAATGGCTATTTGGGCTACGGAGTTGTCACGGCGGAAAAAACGCCCGCTTCAGAGTTCATAACAAGCACCGGAGAGAAATTGGTTGAAGCATTGCCGAAAAGCTACGTGACAGCTAATTCAGACGATCCAGAGCTCTGCGCCTACGTTGTGGGCATCGATTGGCGCTCGACCGTTGATCGAACAGCACCCAAGACCTTCAGCGGGATATTCTCTAACCAGAATGTCGTTTGTAAAATTCGGCATCAGGAAACGGCAGACTTCCTAACAGAACAGTTTGGGGTGGAAAATGACTAAAGAAATAAGAGTTATCCCCTCCGTTTCAGTTAACTACGCGCAAAATGGCGGCTCGACCAAATCGAACGAGCTTGGCATGCGGGCGATGCAGGAACGCGCTTACGAGAAGCGTGGCGAGCAATACCTTCTGATCAAATCGCCGCCTGCATCGGGCAAGAGTCGCGCGCTGATGTTCATCGCGCTCGACAAGCTGGCCAACCAAGGGATCAAACAGGTTATCGTTGTTGTGCCGGAAAAATCGATCGGTGCGAGCTTCAATGACGAGCCGCTGAGCAAGTTTGGTTTTTTCCATGATTGGCAGGTCGCGCCAAAATGGAACCTGTGCAACTCGCCAGGAACGGACGGCGGCAAGGTGAAATCAGTTACAGCATTCCTTGAGAGCGCCGATCAGATTCTTGTCTGCACCCATGCCACCTTCCGGTTTGCCGTGGAAAAGCTTGGGGTGAAGGCATTCGACGATCGGCTGATTGCCGTGGACGAATTCCACCACGTTTCCGCGAGCGAAGACAGCATCTTGGGCAAGCAGCTCAACGACTTCATCGCGCGTGATCGCGTGCATGTCGTCGCTATGACCGGCAGCTATTTTCGCGGTGACGCCGTGCCGATCCTGTTGCCCGAGAACGAGGCCAAGTTCGACACCATCACCTACACCTACTACGAGCAGTTGAACGGCTACAAATACCTGAAAACGCTCGATATCGGCTACTTTTTCTATTCAGGTTCTTATGCCGACGATATCCTGAAGGTGCTCGATCCGAACGAGAAAACCATCCTGCACATCCCGAACGTGAATTCACGCGAAAGCACGAAAGACAAACATCGGGAGGTCGAGCACATTATCGACGCTCTGGGTGACTGGCAAGGATCGGACCCCAAGACCGGCTTTCAGCTTGTGAAGACGCCCGAGGGGCGAATTCTGAAGATCGCCGATCTGGTAGATGATGAGGCGTTGAAGCGCGACAAGGTATCGAGTGCGCTGAAAGACCCCGCCCAGAAGAACAACCGCGATCATGTGGACATCATTATCGCCCTTGGGATGGCCAAGGAAGGCTTCGACTGGATTTGGTGCGAGCATGCGCTGACGGTTGGCTATCGGGCAAGCCTGACGGAGATCGTGCAGATTATTGGTCGCGCGACCCGTGACGCGATCGGCAAATCACGCGCCCGTTTCACTAATCTGATCGCCGAACCAGATGCGGCCGAAGCGGCCGTAACTGAAGCGGTGAATGATACACTGAAGGCGATCGCTGCCAGCTTGCTCATGGAGCAGGTGCTTGCACCACGTTTCAACTTCACACCGAAGAGCCCCAAGAGCGGGCCGGTCGAAGGCTACGACTATGGTGAGGGAGGCTACGATCCCAAGAAGGAAAATGTCGGGTTCAACGAGGAAAGTGGCCAGTTCCAGATCGAGATCAAGGGACTGGCGGAGCCGAAGAGCAAAGAAGCCACGCGCATTTGCCAAGAGGACTTGAACGAGGTGATCACCGCCTTTGTGCAGGACAAGACGACGATTGAGCGCGGACTGTTCGATGAAGAGCTTGTGCCTGAAGAGCTAACGCAGGTGCGCATGGGTAAGATCGTCGGAGCGAAGTTCCCCGAACTGGATGCCGAGGATCAGGAGGCCGTGCGACAGCATGCGGTTGCCGCTCTGAACCTGACCCAAAAGGCCAAAGAGATTGCCCTCTCGTCTTCAGATGAAGCTCAGACGAGCGGTAACACGGCGCTGATCGACGGCGTGCGGAAGTTTGCAATGGACGTGCGTGAGCTCGATATCGACCTGATCGACCGGATCAATCCCTTCGGCGAAGCCTACGCGATCCTGGCCAAGACCATGAGCGAGGAAAGCCTGAAGCAAGTCGCGGCGGTGATTTCGGCGAAGAAAGTCCAGCTCTCGCCAGAAGAGGCGCGAGACCTGGCGCGCCGCGCCGCGAAGTTCAAGCAGGAGCGCGGACGACTGCCAGATATTACATCCTCTGATGCTTGGGAGAAAAAGATGGCTGAGGGAGTGGCCTACCTAGTGCGGATGAAGCAGGAGGCAGCCAATGGCTAAAGAATTTACACAGGAAGATGATGCCCTTCTAGCCGAGCTTGGCGTTGAAGTTGAGGTAAAAAAGGTTGTTAGCCGCACCCCCCGAGAAGAGCGCATAATTGCCGGTTTTGAGGAGATACAGCGCTTCACTGTGGAACATGGGTTCGCGCCGCAACACGGCGAAGAACGTGATATTTTCGAACGCCTGTATGCTGTTCGGCTAGATAGAATCCGCGAGCTTCAAGAATGTCGTGATCTTGTCGAGCCTTTCGATAGTCAGGGGCTTTTGACTGGCGCAGCCCAAGCGCCATTGGCTGACGCGGAAGAGCTCGACGATGATGCACTTCTTGCAGAACTTGGGATCGAGATCGAAGCCCCCCCGATCACGGAGTTGAAGCACGTTCGATCGACTGCTGAAAAGAAAGCGGCCGAGGATATTGCGAACCGCGATAGATGCGAAGACTTCGATACCTTCAAGCCGATCTTCGAGCAGGTGCAGAAGGAGCTGGATAGCGGCCTGCGTGACACGCGGCCTTTCGAGATGAAGGCCGAGATCAAGAAGGGACGTTTTTTCATAGTCAGTGGACAGAAAGCTTACGTTGCTGAGAAAGGTGAAATCACGACCACGGAACATGGGCGCACCGACGCTCGTTTGCGTGTGATCTTTGACAACGGAACAGAGAGTAACATGCTCATGCGCTCTCTTCAGCGTGCGTTGAACAAGGACGAGGCAGGGCGGCGGATCACCGAGCCTACCGCCGGACCTTTGTTTTCTGATCAGACGATCGACGGCGATGAGGCAAGCGGGACGATCTATGTGCTGCGGAGCAAGGCGGATCATCCGCTTGTCGCTGAAAATCGAGACCTAGTGCATAAGATCGGTGTGACGAATATGAGCGTGGAAAAGCGAATCGCAGGAGCCCACCTTCAGCCCACCTTCTTGATGGCCAATGTCGAGATCGTGGCGACCTATGAGCTCTACAACATCAACCGTACAAAACTGGAAAATCTGATCCATCGCATCTTTGAGCCCGCGCGGCTTGAGATTGAAATCATGGATCGCTTTGGGCGACCGGTTGTCCCGCGCGAATGGTTTCTTGTGCCCTTGTTCGCGATCAAGGAAGCGGTTGAGCGGATCAAGGACGGAACGATTGCGAGATATGTTTATGATCCGCAAAATGCACAATTAACAAAGAGAGGGTAATGCCTGAGAAACTTAAACTCATTGAAGAGCTACACGCTCTTGTGGATGAAGATCCTTCTGCCGCTCTGGCACGCATTTCCGAGCTAGGAGATAGCCCTGAAGAGGCTTTTGCCTCCGCTGCCATTCTGATCGACGGTGGCGGTTACCTATGTAATTTCGCAGCCGTCAATCAGGGCGTGGAAATCCTCGAAGAATTGCGCAGGAACGCCAAGCCCGACCCTGGCCTCGCCTACAATCTCGCCAACGGTCTGCAAGCCCGTGCACGGCTGATCTATGGGCCGTCCTCTCCCTATTGTGGGCAATCGTTTGAGGATCATTTTCAGGCCCGAATCCGCTTCGGAGAGGCCGCTCGATCGCGCGATGCACCATTTGATTTGGCCTCGCAGGCACTGACCAACATGGGAACTCTCTTGCAGGATACGTCGCGATGGTTCGAGGCATTAGACTACTTTCGAGAAGCCCAATATGTCTATCCGAAGAACGCCGTAGCAATGCTCAAAGAGCTCACGTTGCTTCAGCAGCTTGGCCAGTTATTCCAGTCAGACCCGCATAGTTACCAATGTTACGGCCATCTGCCGACGATAGTCGGGCGGATACGCAGCCTCGCTGAAAACATTGAGCGTAACCTAGACATGCTCACCGCTTTCTCAGGTACAGGAGCGCTTCCGTTTGCGCAGCAGCAAATCGCGATGGCAAAGGCGCTCCCATCCAGCCCACTAGGACTCATCGACGAACCCTATTTTCAGTTTGTTTCCAAACATCAGCTTTCGTTGTTTATGCATTGCAGCGTGGCAGGCTATGAAACGGGGCTCTTCGATGTGCTGACCATCCCAACCATCACAAGAACCTTAGATGATGAGGACGGCGTACCTGAAATCTATGCCATGCTGAACGTGATCAAGGCTGATTTTTCTTTTGCGCGGCAGGTCTACTTTGACGTCCTCGAAGATGACGCCGATACGCCCTACTATGAGACGACGACCCACGCGGATACACTGGATTACGCGCTCTATGGGGTGCGCTATTCGGCACTTACCAGTGCGCAACGCATCGCCTTCGATATCCTGGACAAAGTTGCAGTCGCCATTGCCTGCTATCTGAAGATGCCGAAGGCACATAAGACAGATTTCTCAAAGCTTTGGGGCCATGAAAAGGGAAAGCCGAAAAAATTTCATTTTCATGATGAAATTGCCAGATGCCTTGATACGGGCAATTTCGGTCTGATAGCGCTACATAACATTTTTCATGACATGTCGAGCGATGATAGCCGAGGCATTGGCATCATGGAGGCGCATAAGACTTATCGCAATGCCTCGACCCACCGCTTCACGGTGCTCCATGATTTTGGCAAGCAAGAACGCAAATCCCCTTCACTCGCAGTGGACCACCAGGACATAATGGAATTTGAGAGAATGACACTGGACTCGCTGAAGCTCGCCCGTTCAGCGATATTCTACTTTGTGGACATGATTATGTTTGCGGAAGCCAGTAGACCAAAGCTTGATGATGGCATCATAGTCCCAATGGTAGTCCCAGATCATGCGTACATTCGCGGCCAGTATGACTGAACGATGGTAGCGTGAATAAATCAAGACTTATGCATAGGACATTAACGCTAAAAAAGCCAAATGCTTAGTGCGTGGGAAAAAATTCGTGCATAATGAATCTGTAAAGAGAGGCGCTATGCAGTTCAAAGAATTCATAAGCCTTCCGACGCTTGACGCTGTGATCTTGGCTTCAGGAGATGGAACGGTTGAACTTCGGGAAGGTCGGAATTGGATTTCTGGGCGCTTTGACCGAAATATCGGGATCGACCAACCTTCCCATGGGGTCGGCCAAGAACACGCTCATGTCTATGGTCGAAAAGGCACCGAGATTGTTGCTGTCAACTTGGACGGCACGGCTAGCCATGGAACGAAGGGTCGTTTGCATAAGGATGATGCTGATGCACTTCAACAGCGTGGCTTCCAAGTCAAACCTGGTCAGATCATCGAGTGGTTTGTGCTCGAGGACCAACCACAGCTATTGCTCGGATAGCCGTGACCTAGCGGACGCAGGAACAAGCCAGCAAGCTGGCTTCGTTTGACAAGAGTTGAAGTCCTTGGCTCCATCGATCAACTACTCACCGAAACCTTCATTGCAATACCAATCGCTTTGCGATGCTGCCTCATACAATGCGCCTTCCCACGAGTTCAAACTCACAGCGGCGCAACTCTGACTTCGTCCTTCAAGGTCTTCACGTACTGTGTCGAAACCAGCTGCTTCGAAAATATTGTGAAGGGATCGTTTGATATTCTGGAGTTGCCTACCGGCTTGCGACGCATATAGCCTACCAAGTTTCAGCGCTGTGAATTGTGTTTGAACTCTAGCTGCAGTTGCCGCATCCCAATTCGCTGGGGTATTGACGAAAAAGATCGCTCCTGGAGGCGAGCCTTCGACGATTTCCGCGTATAGCCAACGATCCGCTGTCACGTCGTCGTAATATGCATGAAAAAACTGAGTTTCTGCTGAATTTGGCCCCAACGTTCCCTTGTTGTGATTACAATCTTTGCAGCAGGGTATCAAATTCAATGGCGTAACTGCCAAAACAGGATGACGCGCTTTTGGGAGAGAATGGTCAAGCGTTGAAACAGGCAAATGGCCACAGAATGGACATTGTCCATGTATCGCGGCCATCATGATTTTGTCGTATGTGTCACGACCTCGGCTCTTCTGACGCGCCATATGCCGGTCATATAATTGCTCCATCTCCTTTGCCGTAACGATACCATTTGCTCCGTTTATTACATTTGCTTCCGCAATAAGGTGGAGTTCTGTGGTGGTGGCTCGTTCGTTGAATGCTTCTTCGGCGTCCTCGATTTGCGCACGCAGGCCTTCCAGACGTAATTTCTTGTCGGCATCACTAATTCCTTCAATGCAAGTATCGAAGGTATCTCGTGCGGTCAGTGCTGGTTTAGGAATCGTCCACATAGCTCAGTCTTCCAATTCCCGAGCCGCAATGAGTGACCGAACGATACCTCTCGCCTCGTCGCCCAGTTGACCGTTAAACTTTTCGAAGATTTCGTCATAAGACAGGTCTTCTTGGACTGCGTCGTTCAGCATCCTGTGAAAGCCAGAATTGGTTACTTCCAAGCCGAATATGGCTTGTGTCAGCGTCCCCACATTTTCTCCGAAAGTCTCAGAAATTGGACGCTCGATACGTTTTTCTCGTCCGCTGCGCCGAAGCCTCCAAACACATGTGCTAGGAACTTCTTGCAAGATCACGGGAGAATGTGTGGCGATGATGGCAACACCATTTCTGTTGATAAGAAGATCGGACAGGGAGCGAATAAAGGCAGAGAGCAGTGGAGGATGGAGATGAGCTTCAGGCTCGTCGATCAAGACAAGCGAACGCTCTTCCAGCGTTTCAACAAGGCGAGTGATTGTAAGTACAACGATCTTGTGGCCAGAACTGAGCTTCGAATAAAGCTTCCGAGCGGCGGCTCTCAGTTGGTTAAATACTTCTCGCCTCTCGAATTCTATATTTAGCTCTTCAAACAGCTCAATGAGCTGCCCAATTTCAGCTTGTTTAAAGATAGGGTCAGATTCGAGCAAAGAAAGTGCACGTCGCCATCTATCACGCTTGGCAGTCTGGGTTACAATAAGCTGCACAGATCGTCCGAAGTCTGCGGCCAAATCATCGGTGGATTTAGGTGGCTTCGCTTTGCCATCTTCACCCTTACCTGTATGCTTCAAACCAATGTATTGATAGCGCACGCTTGATAGTCTGTTTTCACGATTGGGCAGCGGTTCAAACGGGTCAAAAGCACTAAATGTAACTGCGATGATGTTGGTAAAACTCTCTGACTCATCGAGACCAAGCTCATCTATGTCTTCCCAAGAGAAGTCTCCAAACGCACCTTCTTCTGGGCGCACAAGAGCATTGGTCATTTGCTCTACGGTGTAAGTTTTGCCAACATTATTTCGACCGATAAGCACATGAACGTTCGTTGGCGGGTGGGATTCTGGATGAACTTCAAATCTGAATGTGGGTGGCGTATTGCCTCGTCCCCACGGAGGCGGTGTGTAAGAGAATGCATATTCTGTCAAACGAACACCACCTTGGGCCATTCTTCGATACTGACTTCGAACAGAACTATCGGATACGGACCTAAGCAGTGATACACCCGTTACATCCTCGTCTAGTGCTTGTTCGAAAAGCTCGGCGTCTTTTGCAACATCGCGCATTGAATCGAGGAACGTATCCCTAAATTCCTCACCAAGATCATTCAGCTTCTGATAATAGTCGTCGTCCTGACCCAAAGAAAAAAACTGTTCATCTAATTCATTAAATTCATCTGGGATGTTCGGACGCCGTTGCTCTGCCTCCATCCTAAATTCGCCAATCTTAACTTCGCCGATCCTATGCTGCACTCCTTGTTCATCAAAATAGAACACCACATACATCGTACTAAATTTGAACCAATCATCCCATCCATCCGTTAGAAGGAATACTTTATCGTGTTCCCCCTCAGGCAATCGACCTCGATACGGAATGACTTGAAAATCCATAAGAAAATCTTAGCAGGTTCAAAAGGCTAGGCCAAGCAAGAAGCAGTCTTTGACGCACCTCCTTGCGGGTCGGGCTGTCGTGAACCGAGCCTGAAGTCTCGGCCATCCGGCTTCCATCCCTTGCGCGTGATTTGATGCCAGCCCTCTTGGGCTGACAATTCTTCTTCCCTTTTTTGGGGGTCTGCGACCCCATCCTCCTTCAAGACCAAGCCCTTCGCTTGTGCTTCGGGCGCAGCCAGCGGTCTCCCCATCCTTCCGCGCTTTGCTTGTGCAGGACGGGTGATCCCCCACCGCTGTCTGCGGTCCTGACGGTCTCCCCCCACTCATTGGCGTGGGCCTAGTCCAGTTGCATGCGCAACTGACTAACCAAGAGAAGGAAAAGCCAATGAAAACCGATATCTATCAGAAAGTGACCGACAAGATTATTGCCGATCTGGAAAAGGGAGAGCTGACTTGGCTTAAGCCTTGGACAGCAGGAAACATGGACGGGCGGATTGTAAAACCCCTTCGCCATAACGGCATAGCCTATAGCGGCATAAACGTACTGATGCTTTGGGGCGCAGCCCTTGAGGCGGGTTTTCTCTCTCCGCACTGGATGACTTTCAAACAGGCCAAAGAGCTTGGCGCAAATGTGCGCAAGGGCGAACGCGGGAATCCCGTTGTCTATGCCAACACCATCACCAAAACTGAAGAGCAAGCAGACGGAAGCGAGGAAGAACGCAAAATCCCCTTTATGAAAGCCTACACGGTTTTCAACGTGGAGCAGATCGAAGGATTGCCCGAGCATTTTTACGCTAAGCCCGTGCCCGTGATTGATCCCGCACAGCGGATTGACCATGCGGAAGCGTTCTTTGCGGCAAGCGGTGCCGATGTCAGACATGGCGGCAATCGTGCCTTCTATGCTGGCGGCAGCGATCATGTGCAAATGCCTTTTTTTGAGACGTTCCACAGCCCCGAGGCATACTATGCGACTTTAGGGCATGAGCTCACCCATTGGACAAAACACCCGAAACGCCTTGACCGAGAATTTGGGCGCAAGAAATGGGGCGATGAAGGGTATGCCCGCGAAGAACTTGTTGCCGAGCTTGGCGCAGCGTTCCTTTGTGCTGATCTAGGTTTGACCCCAGAGGCTGGCACCGATCACGCGGCCTATATTCAGAGCTGGCTCAAAGTATTGAAGGAAGACAAGCGCGCGATCTTTTCCGCAGCGGCGCATGCGCAGAAGGCAGCGGATTTTCTGCATGGCTTTCAAAAGTCCGAAACCGAAGAAGGAGTTGCCGCGTAAGCGGCGGCTCCCCGACATGGAGGACAAATCAATGGAACAACACGCCATCGCATGGCGCGGCGTTGAGATCGAAATCACCTTCACGCCCGATGCGTTCGGAATGGTCGATCACATCGAACTGCGCACCGCAAACAAGGAACCTCTACCCGTCACCGAGACGGGCTATCGCTCACACTTCATGAGCAGAGGAGCCGTTGCGCATCATGGCGGCGCGGTCGCTTTCGTCACAGCTTGGCTGGATCATGAAGCCGAGCGCATAGGCTGGAACAATGATCAGTTGTCCTTGTTTTGAGCAATGAAAATTTGCGGCTGGCCTGATGGCCAGCCGCCCTTATGCAGCGCATTGTTTGCCGCTTTGCTCTTTGTGCATGAGCTGCATTGTGCTACGATCTGTTGTAATAGACTGAAAATAAAATGAATTCAAAAAACAAAAAGCGCCCGATAGTCCTGATCTCCTGCGTGAAGAGCAAGCAAACCGTGCCAAGCGAGGCGCAAGAACTCTACATAAGCCCACTCTTCAAGAAGATGATGAGGTATGCTCTCTTGCTCGAACCCAAAGAAATACTCATTCTTTCCGCGCTCCACGGACTCCTTGATCTGGACACAGTAATTTCGCCTTACGAAAAGACGCTCAGCAATATGAAGGTAAAAGACCGCAAGGAATGGTCGGACGAAGTAATCGCCTCACTCGAAGAACGTTGCGACCTACAGAATGATGATTTCGTTCTATTGGCTGGCAGGAAATATTCAGAATTCCTCGCGCCTAGGCTCGCGCACGTCACTCAACCTATGGATGGCCTGTCCCAAGGTAGACGATTGAAGTGGCTGAACGAGCAGTGCCATGTCTGAAGCCTGTGAACTATTACACCGTTGGGCAAATACGCTGCCCCATCTGAATGCTTCTTATTCTCCGGCGGAGATACCCAAGAACGGTATCTACTTGGTATTTGAAAAGGGAGAGTCTGCCCACGGTGGAGATCGCATTGTTCGCGTTGGAACGCATACAGGCAACGATAGGCTCGCGAAAAGATTGCACGAGCACCTGTTCAAGCCGAACAAGGACAGAAGTATTTTTCGGAAGCACATCGGACGCTGCCTGCTGGCCGATGACCAGTTCCTTGAACAGTGGAATTTCGACCTCACATCGCGAGCCAACAAACTGAAATACGCTGACCACGTGGATTTTGAGCGCCAAAAGGAAGTTGAAGCGCGCGTCACAAAGTACATAGGCGACAATTTGGAATTTGTGGTCTTCCCGGTGAAGGAAAAGAACGAGAGGCTCGTTCTTGAAAAGTCCCTCCTGGCAACAATCAACTGTTGCGCCGATTGTTTTCCATCGCCGACATGGCTGGGCTTGCGTCATCAAGCGAAAATTATTCGCGAAGGTCTCTGGAACGTGCAGGGTTTCGGCGGTCAGCCCCTATCTGTTTCGGACGTGCAGACCCTCATTGGCCATACGGCGCCGCGAGGGTGCTGAAAGCAAGCAGGTAGAAAATTCTCGACTGGCAATGTGGCCAGCCGGGCAAAAGAAGTGAACTTCTAGGTTAGCCTCCGTCTACCAAGAAGTTCTAGACACATCGCCGTAAGCGATGGCATGATAAAATCATTAAAAACTGATGCTTAGAAGAATTCTTCGCAATCCAAATCTAGAGGGCAACGCGATTCAATACCTGATTATTCCTGATATCCACGGACAAGCCGACAAGCTTCACGATTTGCTAGCGCATTTGGGCTGGAAGAAAGGTGCTTCAGGCTGGTCGAGCGAGCATCCAGAACAGGAAATTGTTTTCTTGGGCGACTTTATTGATCGCGGACTGAATAACGCGAAGGTCATTTCAACCGTTCGCGACCTAATTGACTCAGGAAAGGCGCATGCCGTCATGGGAAACCATGAATTGAACGCCATCCATTTTCACACGCAGCACCCAGAAACAGGGCAGCCACTCAGAGCCCACTCTGATAAAAACCTTCGCCAACACGCCTCGTTTCTAGACGAGTTCTCAGTTGGAGGTGCTGATGCCGCTGAGGCCATTTCTTGGATGCGCTCACTGCCTTTGTATAAAGAGTTTGAAGGTTTTCGCGTTGTGCATGCTTGTTGGAGCGAGCCAGCCATTGCCAAACTTGCGAAAATTTCGTCCAGAGGTGTCCTTTCAGAAGATCAGTTTATCGCTGCTGCAAACGAAAAAGATGCGCTCTTCTCGCTGGCTGAAACGGTTACCAAAGGTCCCGAAGTTGCACTGCCAGAGGGCTTCTCTTTCTCAGACAAAGACGGCACTGAAAGACGTGACGTTCGTGTCAAATGGTGGTCCGACAGAGCAAAATACTGGTCAGATATTGCTATGTCTGTTCCAGAACCTGAAAAGTTACCTGGGTCAGAAATACCAGCGGAAATCATGCAAGCCACATATCCTAAGAACGCCAAACCTGTATTTTTTGGGCACTACTGGCTTACAGGAACGCCAGTCATGCAGTCGGAAAATGCTCTATGTCTCGATTATTCAGCAGGCAAGGATGGGCCGCTTCTCGCATATCGCTTTGACGACACCACAACCAATGAAATCAAGATCACGAACGTGTTGAGTGCATCTTGAGGCCGACCGTTACAGCCGGAGCTCTGTTTAACTACTTGCATGAGTAAAAGAAATTACGGCTGACCACTCGGCCAGCCGCAACATATTCAAAGAGTTGGCTTTCGTTTCGCCAACTCGTTTTCGACAGCATGCATTGACGCGAGTGCCGTGCGCTGCTCTTGCGAGCCGCGCGGGGCAGCTGCAAAAGCTATGAAAGCCTCTTTACGCAAACCGAAAAGTTCTGCGGTACGAAGTGTTGCCGCTTCAAATTTTGAGACGAGTTTCATCGTATCCTCCTTTTGTTCAAGGAGGCCCCGAAGCATTCAGGGCCTTTCGGCCCCGCACAACATCATCCGCCTAAAAAGGCCCCTGATGGTTCGGGCTTACGCACACAAAAAGGAAAGGATGCGCGTGACGCGCGCCGAAGTATTGACGCTGCCAAAAACATGGCGCCAACTAAAAACTTGAGGAATTGATCGGAAAGAAGGTTCGCATCGTGTATGCCAACTCCGCGCTGCGAGCCGCTGCGTTTGAAATTGTCTGGTCGGATTGTCGCCAAACGTGGTGACGAAATGAGCCGTCCGATAGGGTTGCGAATGGCTCTGGCTATTTGCCGTTCGTGAAATTCCATACCACTCATCTCTTTGGTCTGAGGTGGCTTGCAACAAAATACCCAATAATCCCTGACCGAACGCGGCATCAAACTTCAATGGCCTGCCCGCACCATCTGGCTGCGCCAGCCGTGTTGACCATGAACTTCGAGCCTTTGCCTTCGGCCTGACGGGAGGGCGTTAGCAAGCCAACCCAAACAAAGGAGAAGAAATCATGGCACGCGAAAAGAACACCAACACCCAAGCCCAAAACGCACCCGAATATCTGGCCTGGCACGTCACCGAAAAAGGCGAAAAATCCTACTGGAACAAAGTCGGCGCAGCTTGGTCGCACAAGGACGGTAAGGGTTACACGCTCCAACTTGAAACCTGCCCGATCAATGGCCGCATCGTTCTACGGCTGCCACTGGAGGACGCACCAAAATCCGACAACGAGGGGCGCGCGTAAGCGCCCCTCGACTTATGGCCCCGATGGACGGCGCGTGCGCGATAGACGCCGTTCAGCCTCTTCGCGCTTGCGCTCAGGATCAGGGCGGTCGATTTCCCGAAAGTTCGCGACGTCCTTGCGCAACTGCATCAGTTCCTGGCTAGAGATCGAACGCTGCTGCTTGATATCTCGCTGCAAGGCTTCTCGCTCTTCGAGCTGCTTGAAAAGCATCTCATCTTTCTGATCACGATCGCGCTGCCACGCCTTGAGTGTCTCTTGCTCATTCTGTGCTTTTATCTTGGCGTACTGACCTGTTAGCCGATGCCAAATGCCAGAAAACCCACGTGGCACTCTTTGCGCACGTTCATTGGTTTCTGCCAACCAGCGTTTATCGTGTACAGCCCAAAGTTTGCCTCGTTCGTCTTTGTGGCGAGAGACCATCTCACCTTTGCGGAAATTGAGCATCGCCATACGCTGCCTAGCATCGGCCTCCGCGCTCTTGATAAAATCTTCGAGCTTGCGCGACATGCCTTGCGCAATTTCAGCTTTGACCTGAGCAACCGATGGCAGAGCGCTGTGATCTCCAAGACGGGCCCCAATTTCCTTGGCCTTCACGCCAGTGTAGCGCGAAAGGGAATAGACCTCACCGCGATAATCGACAGCGACAAACCCGCGTCGATCACCTCGTGCCAGCCAAAAACCACGTTCCTTGAGAGCGCTCTGAAACGATGATCGATTGTCGGAAGTCGCCCAACATTGTTGAAGGGCAGTTTTGATTTCACGCGGATCGACACCCGCGCGTTTTGCTTGCTGCCATTCTTCGCGGCTGAAGTTGAGCGGATCACGCAAACGGCGATCTTGCAGACCACGCGGCATGTCCCAACCATGTTCAAGATAGAGCTCACGCGAAACATCGCGCAGCTTGGTTTTGTAATGAGGCATATTGATTGCGCGCATTTTCTCCGTATCAATGCGCGACCAAACGACATGTGCATGGCGTCTGCCATCTTTTTCATGAAACACGATAGCGCGCGGTTGGTTGTCTAGGCCGAGCTTCTTGCCAATCTGATCAGCTGCGCGCTCGAAAACTTCCGTTTCCGCATACGTCCCTTCAGGCGGGTTCAGACTCATGGAGAACAGGTAGTTCTTGCATCGCGTTCCTTTGGCGATGGCATCGGCCTCGTGGAAGGCTTCAAGTAATTCATCGCTGACGAAACCCGAGACCTCATGAAGCTCGACATGATCGTTGTCACGCGTTGCCAACAGATATCGCGCCAGCTGACCACCATCACCACGTTCTTTGGCCTTTAGGATCATGGCGCAGCTCCCGGCGATTTGCCGAGCGCTCGAAGAAGATCAACGCGCAGCGCTTTGACCTCTTCGCAGGCCGCAACGAGATCGGCCTCTGTCTCGGGAGTGACTGGAAGCGACCCAGTGTTCACGGCCTTGGCAAGTTGGTTCAGATTTGATGACAATCGTGAGCCGCCCAAGGCCCCAAGAACGCGCCCCAAGGCTTCGGCATCTTTGATCGGGCTGTTGCCTGGCTTCTTGCGTGGTGCAACATCTTCGCCGAATAGGCAGTCCCGAATATGGGCCGCAAGAGAGGCACGCCCACGATCCGCATCAAGCCTTGCGCGTTCTTCAAAGGTTAGACGGATCGAGAACGGCGGCGGATACTTCGACGCTTCGGCCTCAGGCTTTTCGGCGCGCGCCGTTATATCATTGAAATTATGGTCTAAAGTGCTCATCGACGCACCTCAGACTCTTCGAGTCTAACTGTGCGAGATAGCGTTCCCATTCCTCAAGGGAATTGAACAGGGAGTTCAAACTATCTCCCTGTAGCTGCACCATCTTCCATTTTCCGGTATGAAAACCACCTAAGCGCTTGAAAGCCAAGGTGGTTCTAACCTCCCTTCGTTTGGCAGCGGTTTTACGGCCTTCTTAGCAGGAAAAGCTCTTCCCGTTTCAGTTTTTAATCCGGTTCGGCGTTTGCAATTTTAAGGTTCGGCCTAGTTGTCCGGGCAAATGGGTGGCGTCTTTATCCTCCTCATCTGCGACGGAGGTCGGGATACATGAAGCAATGATCAAACCTTTTGGTTGATAAATCCGCTAAATCAGGATTCATTAATATCGGGATCCATAATTCATCTCTTAATGTGAAGACCAAATGGCTGACGTCAAAGCACGCTCATTCCAGATGATCGACTTCGAAACACCTCTCTCTTAAAGCACTCATGCAGTCCCGTCCCCCGTTGGTACCGAGGTTTTGATCAAGGTCCAAAGAGCCGGCGTGTGCCACAGCGATCTGCACATTCAGGAGGGTTACTATGATTTGGGCGGCGGTGAATTTCTGTCCTTCAAAGAACGCGTGAAATTCCCCTTTACCTCTGGCCATGAGACGGCGGGGGAGGTTACGCAGCTTGGTCCTAATGCTTCGGGGGTAAAGTTGGGAGCGGCCTTCGGCTCTTGGGTTGCAGTGGTTGGACAAGGCGGGCGTTTGGTTGTCGTCGAATTGCTGGTGGGGAAATGCCTGTGCCGATGCCACCCATGCAAGCGATAACTCCGCAAGGCGGCTGTGTTGGTGGTCCAAATGAGTTGCGTGAATTGGTGAGTCTGGTAAAAGAGCGAGGACGACCAGATGTTCCGCTTGACCGCCGCCCGCTTGATCAAGCCGATAACGCCTTAAACGACTTACGCGGTGGCAAGGTTGACGGCCGCGTTGTCCTTATTTCATGAGCCGCTCCATGTCTTTAGATCCCGTAATTGCCGCGATCGTTGAAAAATCAAATGAAAGCCCTGCGCTTTCCGATGGTACCCCTGCGGAATCCCGTTCGCGACTTGCCTTAGGTAGAGCTGGAATTGGATCGGGTCCCGATATGCACTCTGTGTCGGATCAGAGAGTTTCCTGCCGCGGTGGAGCAATCAGAACGCGTATCTTTACACCCTCAGACGACGTCGATGGTATCATCTTGTTTCTGCATGGCGGCGGCTGGGTTCTAGGGGCCATCGAGGATTTCGATACTTACGCGCGCGCTCTTGCTGCATATAGCAATTGCACTGTGGTTTTACCCGACTATCGTTTGGCGCCCGAACACCGTTTTCCAGCGGGATTGCAGGACGCGAAGGATGTGCTGCATTGGATCGCGGACAATCGTGGCGCGCTTGCTGCAGAGAATGCGCCACTCGTCATTGCGGGAGATAGCGCAGGGGGGAACCTTGCCACCGTTGTGGCGCGACATACGATTGGCGATATCGATATTGCGCTCCAAGTGCTCTATTATCCAGTCGCTGATTGTAATTTTGACACTGTAAGCTACAAGACACATGGTACCGGCCTGCCGCTTAAATCGCGGGATATGGAATGGTTTTTTTCGCATTACGCTCCGCGCGATCAATGGATGAACTCGGACATTGCTCCGCTGCGATCCACTGACCTGTCTGGTATGCCACCAGCAATTATCGTTGTCGCCGAATATGATGTGCTGCACGATGAAGGCGTGGCCTATGGTGAAAAGCTGCGGAATGCCGGGTGCGTTGTCACTCAGCGCACTGGCCACGGGTTAACGCACGGCTTCATACGCCTGCATAATTTGTGTGAGCCAACGTTGACAGAGCTACGAACTGTCGCACAGGAAATCAGGCAAGCTTGTGCAGAGAACTTAGCTGATCGCACGATTTAGTAAAATGACCTCATTTCAGGCGTTATTTACCTTCCGTAGCTATGTTCGTTCTTAGGATACCTAAATTTTGGCGGGAATAATCTACAAAACCATGAGTGGACGCAGTAATCCCCTTTTTCGCGCGAAGTTTCGCATAGGCGCTCTCCATGCCGTCCGAGAGATGCCGTTGCGGTACATCGAGACATTTCGCCCATAAGACGAGCTTCACGAATTAATATTACCAGTTAGAAGGACATGAAATATGCTTGGCAAAGCGCTCGAAGGAGTAACGGTCGTCGAAATGGGACAGGCCGTTGCGGCGCCATATTGTGCGACCCAGCTGGCGGAATCTGGTGCGCGTGTCATTAAAATTGAGCGTCCCGGCGGGGATTTCGCTCGCGCATATGACGATCACCTTAAAGGCGCCAGCGTGTTTTTCTCTTGGCTCAACCGAGGGAAAGAGTCTGTCGAACTAGATATCAAAAACCCTGAAGACTCAGCCTTATTGCATCGAATTTTGGACAGCGCTGATGTCTTTATTCAAAACCTCGCACCCGGCGCTGCCGAGCGTGCTGGATTTGGATCGAAAGAACTGCGTGCCCGCAATCCCCGCCTGATCACTTGCGACATCACCGGATATGGTGACGGCGGAGATTATGAAAAAATGCGCGCATATGACATGCTCGTGCAGGCTGAAAGCGGGTTGGCTGCGATTTCCGGCACACCGGAGCAACCGGGCCGCTGTGGCGCATCGGTATGCGACCTTGCCTGCGCGACAAATGCCTACGCCGGCATTCTAAAAGCTCTGATAGCGCGGTCCAATACCGGTGTCGGGTCGGGTTTGTCTGTGTCGCTTTTTGATAGCATGACTGACTGGGTTGCGGTCTACATCGGTGCGTATGAGGCGACCAATAAGGTCATGCCGCGAACCGGATTTAGCCATGGCCTGATCGCGCCATATGGTGCTTTTCAGATTGGGGACGGATCTAGTGTCGTACTTGCAGTTCAAAACCAACGTGAATGGGCGCGGTTGTGTGAAATCGTTCTTCGGGATCCACAACTGAAGGATCACCCAAAGTTTAGTGACAATCCTGCGCGCAGCAGCAACCGGAATGAACTGAACTCATTAATAGAGAACGTGTTTAGCCACTTGGACCGAGAAACGGTTGTTGAACGCTTGCGCGAAGCAAATATTGCTTACGGAATTATCAATGAAATTTCCGATCTTCCTAATCACCCCGCTCTGAGCCGTACCAAACTGGAAACGGAATGTGGGCCGATCAGCATTGTTGAACCCCCGCTGAAAGTCGCGGGAGAGACTCACAATGTCGGACGTGTGCCTGTATTGGGAGCCCGGACGCAGGAAATTCGTAAGGAATTCGGCGGATGAGCTAGGTGTTCAGTCTCGACATCTGGTGGATCGGATCAAGGATGAGCCGATCTGCCTCTGAAATCCAGATTTTGCAGATGTATTCGAAGGGCGTGAGTCCGCTGGGGGTCTTGAGCCTGCGTGCGAAGTTGTCTGCGCCCATGAAGTCGGCGAGGTGCGTCCGCAGTTGGTCGTCGCTGTCGTAATGGTATCGCTTCACCGTCGCCTCCTTGATCGTGCGGCTCATTCGCTCGAACCGGTGCCCGGCAGGCGTTTGCCTGCAAACGATGAGAGGGGCCGAAGACAGCGACCCATTCTGCGAACTCCAGATGGGTGGAGATGATGACGCAATCCAGGGCCGACAGTTGCCAGATGATGTTGGACTTGTAATCGAGTCCCCAATCGCTGAGCACGCGCAACCCGTCCGGCAGCAGCGCATTGGGCACCCAGAGGTAGCAATGCGCGCGATCCTCCAGATGCTCGGCAACCGGCAGATCGCAAATATCTTCAAGCGTCATGGTGGGATAGCGCGACAGGCGCTTGTGCTCGGGCGCGACCTTGCCGGTGCGGTTGGTGAACCGCCAGGGCGGATCGGCCATGACCGTTCCGAACTTGTCCCCATTCAGGAAACGTCGCAAATCTTGGGAGGGAGAGCTGCTCATGTCCAACATATTGCATGAATACCTGTGATGGGTCATCAAGAACAATACGGGAACATCGTGCGGATCACAAGGCTTTCAGTTGACCCTCTGATCCGGCTGGGCGATCACCTGCGCAACGTCCTTGATCCCAAGTGTGTCACGTCTGTCTGACGTTTCTGCGACATTTTACAAAATGAAGGCCAAGTATGGCGGGATGGATTTGTCCGATGCCAAGCGCCTGAGGCAACTTTAGGACGAGAACAGCAAACTCAAGCGCCTGGTGGCGGATGTGATGTTGGATAACGTGGTCCTGAAGGATTTGCGGGGAAAGCCCTGACGACACCGATGCAGCGGTTGCGGGCAATGAGTGGTCATCCGATCTCTCAGCGCCGGGCCTGTGGTCTGGTTGGTGTCGATCCAAAGACCGTGCGGCGGGAACATCCGCCCGACAATCCGGAGGTCCGGGTGGAAATGAACAAGATCGCTGAGAAGCGCCGCCGATTCGGCTATCGGCGCATCGGTGTCATGTTGGAGCGCGTGGGCATGATAATGAACGAAAAGAAGCTCTACCGGATTTACCGGGAAGAAGGTCTGTCAGTGTCTCCGATAGTGTCCCAGCCGTTGGTGTAATTTGTTCTCCGGCTGGATGTTGAGCCGGTTTACAGGGCGGCGATTTTTGCCGGGTCCATGATGTTATCCTCGCAGA
>JGI24724J26744_10000245_pt1 | contig 42829 bp, 47 predicted proteins | sample Cruoilmetagenom7_FD_26744 | JGI IMG/M metagenome (IMG submission 26744) | reverse complement strand
AAGGGATCAATCCCCAGTTTCGCCAGCGCCGCAGCCCATTTGCCACCCGCATCCGGGGAAAACACGATGGCTTGGTCGGCGTCCACGATCAGCCAGGCGTTTTGTTGCAGCTCGCTTTCGACCTGCCCCGGCCCCCAGCCCGCATAGCCCAGCGCGGCAAGGCATTCGCGGGGGCCTTTGCCTTGGGCGATGTCTTCCAGGATGTCGCGTGTGGCGGTCATGGCGAAGGCATCGTCGACCACCAGGGTCGATGGTGATCCCTGATATTCGTCGCTGTGCAGCACAAAGCCGCGTCCGGTTTCGACCGGCCCGCCAAAGAACACTTTGGCGCCAGTGCCGTCCGCAGTCCTGTCGATATCGAGCTGTTTCAACAGATCATCCAGCGCCAGATCCGGCGTCTGCTTGTTNACGATCAGCCCCATCGCGCCCTCGTCCGAATGGGCGCAGATAAAGACGACGGATTTGTCGAACCGGGGGTCCTCCATGCCGGGCATGGCGATCAGCAACTTGCCAATCAGGTCGGATGTTTCAGGTGTAATGCTCATCCTTCAAGGATGGGCANCTGCGCGCCGAATGGCAAGGGGCCCGCCCACCTCGCGGCCCCGTGAGCGAAAAGTGATTTCCCATATGTGTCGGGAGGCCTATGTATCGAGGCATGAGCAGGATTTCATNTCTCACCACCCGNCTTGGCGCGCTTGCGCTGGGACTTGCCGCTGCCGCCACGCCCGTCTGGGCCGGAGGTGACGGGGCCGACGGAAGCTATTCCCCCGATGACATCGCCCAGATTGATGTGCTGCCCGGCTGGCGGACACAGGACGGCACCCATATCGCCGCCTTGCGGATCAGGCTTGCCGATGGGTGGAAGACCTATTGGCGCGCGCCCGGCGATGCGGGCATTCCCCCCGGATTCACCTGGGCCGGATCGCGCAACTTGCAGGACGTGCAGTTCATCTGGCCAACGCCGCAGGTGTTTGAACAAAACGGCATGCGCACGGTGGGCTATAGCCACGAGCTGATCCTGCCAATGGTGATGACCCCCGCGATGGCCGACAAGCCGATCCGCCTGAAGGCGCGGCTGGCTCTGGGGGTCTGTCGTGACGTCTGTATGCCGATGCAGGCCCGCGTGCGGGCCGACCTGCCCCTGCCGGGCGCACAGGATGCCACCATTGCGCGCGCCATGGACCAACGCCCCGACACGGCAGTCGAAGCTGGCCTGCGCCGCGCCACCTGCACGGTTGATCCGCTGCCCGACGGGCTGCGCGTCACCGCCCGCCTGACCCTGCCCCGCGTTGGGCCGGATGAAATGGTGGTGATGGAAACCCCGAACCCTGCCGTCTGGATTTCTGAGGCGATGACGCAACGGTCCGGTGCCACATTGATCGCCACTTTGGACATCGTGCCCCCCCCCGGCGCGCCGTTTCTGCTGAACCGGTCCGACTTGCGCCTGACCGTGCTGGCGGCGGGGCGGGCCGTGGACATCCAGGGCTGCGACGCCGGATCCTGACGCAGGGCGGCGACCAAAGATTTCTTGCCTTCGGCGAGGATATTTTGGGCAAGAGGAAAAGCACAAAGCCACCCAGTCTGCCCACAAGGCCTTTGCCCGTTACCCGCGCGGTGCGGCGGCGCGCCTCAGGCGGTCATTGATGGCGCGACCCAACCCATGGTTCGGGATCGGTGACACGGCAATGGGCGCATCGCCGCCCGCGTCCAGCGCGTGCAGGTGGTGAAACAGGTTCGCCGCTGCTTCGACCAGATCGCCCGATGGTGACAGATTCAGATCCGCCTGCACCGGTCCAAAGCCCAGCAATCGTTCACCATCGCGCAGCGTTTCGGCGTTCAGCCGCACCGGCGCGTCGGGGGCGTAATGCGACGCCAACTGGCCCGGCGCGACGATGTCTTCGCTGGCGTGGACCGTCAGGGGCGTGCCCAAGCAGGCCTCCAACGCCTCGACCGGCAATCCACCGGGGCGCAGCAGAACGGCCTGGCCGTTTGCGAAACCGACAATCGTGCTTTCGACCCCAACGCCGCAGGGGCCGCCATCCAGAACCGCCTCGATTCGGCCGGATAGTCCGTCCATCACATGGCCTGCCTTGGTCGGGCTGATCCGACCCGAAGGATTGGCCGAGGGCGCGGCGACCGGCACACCCGCCGCAGCCAGAACCTGTTGGGCCAACGCATGTTCGGGCACGCGCAGAGCGATGGTATCAAACCCCGCAGACACCAGCGGCGACAGGCCTGTGTTCGGCTTTAATGGCAGCACCAACGTCAGCGGGCCGGGCCAGAACGCCGTCGCCAGGCGGTCCGCCAGATCATCAAACAGCGCGATGTCGTGCGCCGCAGCAACGCTGGGCAGATGCACGATCAACGGGTTGAAATGGGGCCGACCCTTTGCGTCGAAAATCCGCGCGACTGCCGTGTCGTTGCGCGCGTTTGCGCCCAACCCATACACTGTTTCAGTCGGGAACGACACCAGCGCCCCGGTGCGCAACAGCTTGGCGGCCTGCGCGATCCCGGCCTTATCCGCCGTCAACAACTGTGTTTCGATCATCCCAGAGGTCATGACGCCGCGTTTCCCTTTGAGCCTTGGCCTTCCTTCGGTATGGCACACCTAACGGCACCTGCCACAATTGCCAAGAACCGACCCAGACCAAGGATCCACCATGCCCTATCGCGCAAATATCGACGATTTCCGCTTTCTATTCGACAACGTGGTCGGATTCGACCAACTGGCCGCAACCGACCGATTTGCCGAGGCGACGCCGGACATGGTCAGCGCGATCCTGACCGAGGCGGGCAAGATGTGCGAAGAGGTGCTTGCGCCCCTGAACCGCGGTGGCGATTTGCAAGGCGCCGTGCTGGAAAACGGCGTGGTCCGCACAAGCCCCGGTTTTGACAAAGGCTATAATGCGATCGCCGAGGGCGGCTGGATCGGCATGGCCGCAGATCCCGAATATGGCGGCATGGGCCTGCCCCTGACGCTGCAAACGGCGGTGAATGACATGATGTCGGCCGCCTGTCTGTCGCTGCAACTGAACCCCTTGATGACCCAGGGGCAGATCGAGGCGTTGGAGCATCACGCCTCTGACGAATTGAAGGCGCTGTACCTGCCCAAGCTGATCAGCGGCGAATGGGCGGGCACGATGAACCTGACCGAACCGCAGGCCGGGTCCGACGTTGGCGCTTTGTCGTCCAAGGCGACGGACAATGGCGATGGCACCTATGCGGTCACCGGCCAGAAGATCTTCATCAGCTGGGGCGACAATGACATCACAGAAAACGTCTGCCACCTGGTGTTGGCGCGTCTGCCCGATGGGGTGGCCGGGACCAAGGGCATTTCACTGTTCCTGGTGCCCAAGCTGATCCCGGATGCCGATGGCAATCCCGGCAAGCGCAACGATTTGCGCGTGGTCAGCCTGGAACACAAGTTGGGCCTGCACGGGTCGCCCACCGCCGTCATGGCGTTCGAAGGCGCCAAAGGTTGGATGATCGGTGAGCCGCACAAGGGCATGGCCGCCATGTTCACCATGATGAACAACGCCCGACTGGGCGTTGGTGTTCAGGGCTATGGCACCGGCGAACGGGCCTATCAAAAGGCGCTGGAATACGCGATGGAGCGCAAGCAGGGTCGGTCGCCAATCGAAGGGGGCAACGGCACAATCGTCGATTTCGCCGACGTGCGCCGCATGTTGACCACGATGAAATCCGAACTGTTCGCCGCGCGTGCCATTGCCATGTCGCTGGCCGTATCCATTGACATGAGCAACGCCACGGGGGACGCCGACTGGAAATCCCGCGCCGCATTCCTAACGCCGATCTGCAAGGCCTATGGCACCGATACCGGCATTGAGGTCGCCCAAATGGGCATTCAGGTGCACGGCGGCATGGGCTTTATCGAAGAAACCGGGGCTGCGCAATTTGCCCGCGACGTGCGCGTCACGGCGATCTACGAGGGCACCAATGGCATCCAGGCGATGGACCTTGTGGGCCGCAAGCTGATGGACGGGGGCGACGCCGCCTTCCGCATCCTGGAGGAAATCGAAAGCCAGGCCGAAGCGGCCCGCGCGCAATTCCCGAACATGTCCGAGGCCGTCTGGTCAGCCGCCGAAACGCTGCGCGAAACGACGGAATGGATGATCGCGCAGGACGACATGCAGAATCGGTTCGCAGGCGCCGTGCCGTTCCTGCGCGCCTTTGCCCGTGTGCTGGGCGCCCACCTGCACCTGAAGGCGGCGATTGCCGAAGGCGGCACAGGCCCGCGCAGCGAATTGGCCCGGTTCCACATCAACCGGCTGTTGCCCGAACATGTCGCCCTGTTGGCCCAGGCCCGCGCCGGTGCCGCCGGGTTGTATGCCCTGTCGCTTGAAGATCTGGCAGTATGAACGCGCCACTGACCTTCCCCTTTCCCGACATCCCGGACGAAGGCGAAGCGGTCGAGGTCGCGCCGGGTGTCTTATGGATGCGCCTGCCGCTGCCCATGAAGCTGGACCATGTGAACGTGTTCGCGTTCGAGGACACGGATGGCTGGACCATCATCGACACGGGCTTTGACAGCCGCAAGACCCGCGCGATCTGGGCGAAATTGTTGGCAGGGCCGCTGGGTGGCAAGCCCATCGTGCGCGTGTTGGTGACGCACCATCACCCCGATCACGTCGGTCTGGCCGGCTGGTTTCAGCGCGACCATGGCGCCGACCTGGTTACCACCCGCACCGCCTGGTTGTTTGCACGCATGTTGCTGCTGGACGAACAGATGGTACCTGTGGACGAAACGCTGGCCTATTGGCGGGCGGCCGGCATGGATTCTGAGGTGTACGAGAAACGGCGCACAGAACGGCCCTTCAATTACGCCGATGTGGTCGCCGACATGCCGCTGGGGTTCAACCGCATCAAGGAAGGCAGCGTGATTCGTTTCGGCAATCGCGATTGGGACGTGCGCATCGGCAACGGCCATGCGCCCGAACACGCCACCCTGTGGTCGCGCGATTGTGACCTGGTCATTGGCGGCGACCAGTTGCTGGCCACGATCAGCCCAAACCTGGGCGTCTATGCCACCGAACCCGAGGCCGACCCGGTCGGTGACTGGCTGGAAAGCTGCGAACGCCTTGCGCCTTATGCCCGTGACAGCCAGCTGGTGCTGCCTGGCCACAAACTGCCCTTTACCGGACTGCCGACGCGCATGACGCAATTGATCGGCAACCACCACAAAGCGCTGGACCGGCTCGAGGCCTTTCTGGCCGCCCCCCACACCGCCGGGGATTGCTTTCCACCGCTGTTCAAGCGCACGATTGGCGAGGGCGAATACGGGCTGGCCCTGGTCGAAGCGGTGGGCCATGTGAACCACCTTTTCCATGCTGGCCGCGTGACGCGCACACGCCGCGAAGACGGCGCCTGGGTGTGGCAGAAGAAGGGGTAAGACCGTGACGGCAAAGACAAAACCGAAACCGAAGAAAAAGCCTAAGAAAACCAAGGCTGCCGAGGTAAAACCAGCGCCGCGCCCGCCGCGCGCCCGTGCCGCCCATTGCGACGAGGCCGCACCGCTAACGGCTGAACAAAAGCCCCTGCCCGACGTGGTCGCCGACACGCCGGTTGAGGAAAAAAGCCCGGCGGAATGGGCCTATGAGCGGCTGATCCTCTATATCCAGAATTTCGAAGAACAACTGGACAATGAACACGAGATCGCCATGGGGTTCACCGGTGGCGACGCGGGCGTGTTGCGCATCGAAGGCATCGGGTTCTTTGACCCCGATATCGTGACATTTTATGGCACGGACGACGAGGGGGCCAAGACCCAGCTGATCCAGCACGTCAGCCAGCTATCGGTCATGCTGCGCGCCCTGCCCAAACAGACCGAAGCGCCCGAACCCACGCGGATCGGCTTTCGTCTGGCAAAGGATCTGGCCAAGGACTGAGCTGCGCGCGCCCAAGGTGCGACATACGGGCGCATCTGGGCGTGACAGGCGGCGTCAAATCGTCTAGAGCAAGGGCAAGACACAGACCAAAAGGGATATACGACATGGCTGAACATGAAATTGGCACGATGGACACACGGGTGCAGGAAAAAACCTATGAGGGTTTCATCAAGGCCACCACGCGTTCGGTGATTGCCATCATCCTGTTCCTGGTCTTTCTGGCCCTGGTCGGCGCATAAGCGCGACCTGTAACCGGCTGATGTCCTGGGTGGGTGTATCATGCGGCGTTTTCTGATTTCCATGGCGGCTGTTGCGTCGCTTGCCGCCTGCGGTGCGGACAACCATTGGGCCCCTGATGAACAGGTTCAGGCGGCGCGATATGTGCATGATGGCCCGCCGACGATCACGCTGTTCACCGTGCTGGGCGCCAAGTCCGGGTCTGGTGCGCATTCGGCGATCATGGTCAACGGGTCGCAGCGCCTGATCTTTGATCCCGCCGGCACCTGGCACCACCCGCACCTGCCCGAACGCCATGACGTGCATTACGGCATGACCGATGCGGCGGTGGACTTCTATATCGATTACCATGCGCGCATCACGTATAACGTGGTGCAACAGGACGTTGTCGTCAGCCCGGCGGTTGCCGAAATGGCACTGCGTCTGATGCAGGAAAACGGCGCGGTGTCCAAGGCGATGTGCACCACTTCCGTCACAACGATCCTGCATCAATTGCCCGGATTTGAAAGCATTCCGCAAAGCCCCTTCCCCAAGAAGGCGATGAAGGCCTTTGCCCAGCTGCCCGGTGTGGTCGAAACCACCACGACGGATGACGATGCCGATGAAAACGGCTATATCATCGCCCGCGGCATCCACCCGCTGGATATTCCCGGCACGGCGGCTGCGACGGACTGAACGACCCGGCCATTGACCTGGTGGCGCAGAGCCGCCCAGTCATGCCAGCCCAGTCATGCCAGCCTAGTCACCCCAACAGCCACAGCAGGCCGAACAAAGTCGCCGCGCCGCTGATAATCGCCGCCAGAACATTCTGAAAGAAATAGCCAACCGCCAGCGTTACCACCGCTGCCGACAGGCGGGCCGGTTCGGGGGCCCCACCGGTTGCCGCAGGCCACAGCACCAAGGGCGCAACCAGGCCCGGCAACACCGCGACAGGCGTATAGCGCAGGTGGCGCAGCACCCATTCAGGCAGGGGCCGGTCACCAATCAACCCCAGGAAACTGAACCGGATCAGAAAGGTGCCCACGCCCATCATCGCAATGATGAACCAGATCATGCCGGTGCTCATGCTCATATCCGTGCCCCCTGACGTCGACCCATCCACAGTTCGACCTGCGCCCCCACGACCATCGCCGCCACAGCCGCGACCAACAATCCGGTGCCATAGGGCAACCAGAACAGCGCCAGTGTCAGCACGACAGAGACCGCCGCCGCCGCCATATGCGCCAGCGTGCGCAGCGCGGGCGCAATCATCGCCAGGAAGGTGATCGGCACCGCGAAATCCAGCGCAAACTCCGGCGGGATCGCCGCACCCGCCACAGCCCCCACAAGACTGGCCGCATACCAGGCGGGGGCCACAGGCGTGATCACCCCGGCAAAATACCGCAGCCGCGCGGACAGGCTCAGGTCCGGTTCGTTCTCGAATTTCATCTGGCTCAGCGCATAGGACTGATCAACCAGCAGATAGGCAATCAACGCCCGCTGCCAGAGCTTGGCCTTGCCCAGATAGGGTGTCAGCGACGCCGAATACATCGCCATGCGCAGGTTCACCGCCAAAGCGGTGGCCAGGATGATCAACGTCGGCGCCTGTTCGACCATCAGCTGCAACGCCGCAAATTGGGCGGCCCCCGCGATGACCAGAACGGAAAACCCCATGACCTGGGCGACATTCAACCCGGCTTCGGTTGCCACCACGCCAAACAGCAGCGCAAAGGGCGTGACGACCAGCATAAAGGGCGCACCGTCGGTGACGCCCTTCCAATAGACGGATTTCGGGTTGGACGTTGTCATGCGTCGGTCCTAGATTGCTACCATTCCCCCGAAAGCGTTTCGGGGTTCACCTGCGACAGGGGAAATTCGAAACGCGGTGGAGGATATCAATGTCGCGGGCGTTTCGATATAAACATGTGCTGCAAGTTGATCCCGAAACGCTTTAGGGGCAAATAGGCGGAGATGCAATTGACCAGCAACACTCTGATCGACGACTATCTGATCGCCCCGGACCCCGGTGCCCCCCGCCTGACCCGTCGTGTCAGCGGCCATGATGAACACGGCCAGCCCGTGCACATCAGCGTGGTCGAAGAACGCCCCCTGACGATCTATCTGAACAAACAGGAAATCGTGACGGCGATGACGATCGGCGACTATCCCGAATACCTGGCGCTGGGTTTTTTGAAAAACCAAGGCATGCTGTCGGACGTCGATGACGTGACCGGCGTGGACTATGCCGAAGACATCGACACGGTTGTCGTGCGCACTGCCTCGGCCACCACCTATGAAGGCAAGCTGGAGAAGAAGACCCGCACCTCGGGCTGCGCGGTCGGCACGGTGTTTGGCGACATGATGGAGGGGCTTGAGGGCCTGAGCCTGCCCGCCACCAAAGTCCACACCAGTTGGCTGTATACGCTTGCGCACAAGATCAACACGACTCCGTCGCTGTATCTTGAAGCAGGCGCAATCCACGGAACTGTGCTGTGCCAAGGCGACCGCCCGCTGGTCTATATGGAAGATGTGGGGCGCCACAACGCGGTCGACAAAATCGCCGGCTGGATGCTGTCCGAACGTGTATCGGCGGCGGACAAAATCCTCTATACGACGGGCCGCATGACGTCTGAAATGGTGATCAAGACGGCGCAGATGGGCATTCCGACGCTGGCGTCACGCTCCGGCTTCACCGCCTGGGGCGTCGAAATCGCCCAACAGGTCGGCCTGACCCTGATCGGCCGCATGAAAGGCCAGCGGTTCATCTGCCTGTCCGGCGAAGACCGCCTGATCCGCGACATGGACCCGGCCCACGCGCCGGTCGAGGCCAAGAAGCATCGCCGCAAGGGGGGCGAGGTATGACAACATACGCCTACGACTTCCAGCTCACCCAGATGCAAATGGCAGAAGGCATGACGATTGGCGGCAAGGACGCTCTGAGGCGTGGTGGATCATTGTTGCCCGCGATCCTGTCCTCACTGAACGCGGTATTGACGATTGTTGGCATGATGGCAGTGGTCTGGGTCGTCCACCTGCTGATCACAGACAAACCGGCGCTACCGCCGCTTCTCATCATACTGGGTGCAGCATTTGGCATGGGCGTCGCAATAGGGACACAAAGGCTCTATGTGAACACCATGACGGCCGGTGTCTTGAAAGCGGCCCGTTTACGCAAGCCTTGCCGGTTCACNGTTTCCCCTCTCGGGATCACCTCAGATGGAAACAACGCCCGGTTTGACCTCGGCTGGTCTGCCATCGACACGATCACCACCACCGAAACTTGTGTGCATTTCCTTGCAGGTGGCCTCACTTTCATCCTGCCGAAAGAGCAGATCGAAGACCTGCCAACCTTCCTTGAACAAACCCACGCTTGGCACAAGGACGCCCAAACATGAAACAACCCCTTGGCATCATTCTGGCGGGTGGTTTGGCCACGCGGATGGGCGGCGGCGACAAGGCTTTGTTGCCTTTGGGTTCGGGAACGCTTCTGTCCCATGTCATCGACCGGCTGGAGCCTCAGGTGGCCGCCGTCGCGTTGAATGCAAATGGCGACCCCGCCCGGTTTGACGGCGCGTTTCCTGTCATTTCCGACAGTATCGACGGCTTTGCCGGACCCCTGGCGGGCATCCTTGCAGGCCTTGATTGGGCCGCAGATCAGGGCGCGGATCACATCATCACCGCAGCGGGCGACACACCGTTCTTTCCCTGCGATCTGGTGCCACGCCTGATGCTGGCGGCAGAAACCGACGGCACGCCCATCGCCCTGGCCGCCACGCAGGACGCAAAACGCGGCGCGATGCGACAGCCCACCTTTGGCCTGTGGCCCGTGTCCCTGCGTGACGCCCTGCGCGACGCTTTGAACGATGGCACGCGCAAGGTCGTGGCCTTTACCGACGCCCATGGCGCGGCCTTGGCCGTCTGGCCGGATCAGCCATTTGATCCGTTTTTCAACGTGAACACGCCAGACGATCTGGCCCGTGCAAATGCCCTGATGAAAGGGGATAGACCATGAAGATTTTCGGCGTAGTCGGCTGGAAGAACTCCGGCAAAACCGGACTGACCGAACGGTTGGTGGCGCATTTCACCACCCAGGGCCTGGTCGTGTCGACCGTGAAAAACAGCCACCACGGCGCCGATGTGGATCACCCTGGCACCGACAGCTTTCGCCACCGTCAGGCGGGCGCGCGCGAGGTGGTTCTGGCGTCCTCTGCGCGCACCGCNATGATGCACGAACTGCGCGGGGACGCGAAACCCAGCCTGAGCAACATCCTGACCCGNATGGGGCCTTGCGATCTGGTTCTGGTCGAAGGGTTCAAAACCGAAAACCACCCCAAGATCGAAGCCCATCGCGCGGAAACGGGCAGCGATCTGATCGCGCCGGGCAACGACACAGTCCGGGCCGTGGCCAGCGACGAACCCTTGCCCGGCCTGGACCGCCCGCTGTTCGATCTGAATGACACGGCAGGCATTGCTGGCTTCATTCTGGATGCTCTGGGCATGGGCGGGCCCAGCGCGCCGACCCAGGCCGCGCCCAAGCTGAAAGACGACTGTTTCGCCCTGCCCCCCGGTGTCAGCTGGACCCCGGTCGATGACGCCTTGGCGATGCTGCGCGGCAGCCTGTCACCTGTGGTGGGCACCGAAACCTTGCCTGTCGCCCGGGCCCTGCACCGCATTCTGGCAACGGACCATATCGCCGCCCGNTCAAACCCGCCGGGCGCGAATGCGGCGGTCGATGGGTACGGCTTTGCCTTTGACAGCCTGCCCAAGGGGGACGCGATCCTGCCTTTGGTTGCGGGCCGATCCGCCGCCGGATCACCCTTTCCCGGCGCGGTTCCGGCGGGCCACGCCGTCCGCATCCTGACTGGCGCTTTGGTGCCCATGGGCGTCGACACCGTGGTCATGCAAGAGGACGTCACACTGCGCGATGAACATGTCGGCTTTGCCGCCGGGATCAAAAAGGGCGCCAACACCCGCAAGGCCGGCGAAGACGTCGAGGCCGGACAACCCGCCCTGCCCGCAGGCCACAAGATGCGCGCGCCGGATCTGGCGCTGTTGTCGGCTTTGGGGCTGGGGCAGGTCACGGTTCACACCCGCCTGCGCGTGGGCGTTCTGTCGACGGGCGATGAAATCGTGCCGCCGGGCAGCTCGGACAACCCCGCCCACACGTTTGACGCAAACCGCCCGCAACTGTTGGCGCTGGCGGCCAGTTGGGGATACCAACCTGTCGATCTGGGCCATGTGGGCGATGACCGCGACGCGCTGCGTGATGCCCTGAACGCGGCGACTGACACAGCGGACGTGATCCTGACCTCTGGTGGGGCCTCGGCAGGTGAGGAGGACCACGTCTCCGCCCTGTTGTCCGAGGAAGGTCAGCTGACCTCGTGGCGCATCGCCATCAAACCGGGCCGCCCGCTGGCGCTGGCCCTGTGGAACGGCGTGCCGATCTTTGGCCTGCCCGGCAACCCGGTCGCAGCCCTTGTCTGTTCGCTGATCTTCGCCCGTCCATCGCTGTCGGTGCTGGCGGGGGGCGGCTGGCTGACGCCCCAGGGGTTTGACCTGCCCGCGACATTTGCGAAATCCAAACGGCCAGGCCGACGCGAATACCTGCGGGCGCGCATGACGTCGGATGGCCGGGTTGAACGGTTCCGGTCCGAAGGCTCGGGCCTGATTTCCGGCCTCAGCTGGGCCGATGGTCTGGTGGAACTTCCGGACGGTGCGTTGGAGCTGAACGACGGTGATCCGGTGCGGTTTTACCCTTATGCCAGCTTCGGCATCTGAGCGCCCCGGCGCAGCGGGGTGGGGGGCCGCAACGCTGCGGCCAAGACATCCCTCTCAAAGGGTGGGAGCTGCGCCGGGCCCGTCAGCCCGCGCGCCGCCAGATCACGACAGCGCTGAGCAGATAGGCCAACAAAGCCACGCCCATCACACCGGCCAGAAACAGCCCCAGCGCGGGGGCAACCGCCCCGCCCTCCAGGATCGCTGCCCCGACGGTCAGCGCAAACAGCCCGACCGCCACAAGCGCCACAGCCGCGACCACGCCCTGCGCCCAGCGCACGCGCCCCGCCCGCACCATGCGCCGCAGCGCCCGAAACTGGCGACCGACATCGGCCTGAATTGCCACTAGGGACGGCACGATCAACAGCACCAGCAACATGCCAAAGCCCAGACCGTAAACCAGTGTGATCACCGTGGGTTTCAGGAACTGCGCCTGGCTGGACCCTTCGTACAGCAGCGGTGCAAGCCCCAGAACCGTGGTCAATGTCGTCAACATCACCGGGCGCAGACGATCCGCCGTGCCATCAATGATCGCCGGGCCCAGACCACGTTCGCGGGCGTATTCGTCGATTGTCGTCACCAACACGATACTGTCATTGATGATGATGCCCGTCATACCGATCAACCCCACGACCGAAAACATCGACAACGGCACGCCCCAATGCATGTGGCCCCAAATTGCGCCCACCAAGCCAAAGGGAATGATCGCCATGACAACGATGGGCCGCGTCCAGCTGGAGAAAATCCAGCTGAGCACCAGATAGATCCCGATCAGGCACAGGGTCAGGCCGGTCAAGGCACCGGCCATGAATTCGTCCTGCTGTTCGCTCAGGCCCCCCAACCGCCATTCGATGCCATAATCCTGCGCCAGTTTCGGCAGGATTTCCTGTTCGACGGCCAGCGAAATCTCGGTCGCGCGGGCCGGATTATTTTCATCAATATCGCCGGTCACGCTGACCAGACGAATTCCGTTTTCACGCCGCACCGTTGAAAACCCGGTGCGCGAGGTGACCGTGACAATATCGGCCAGCGCCACGTATTCCCCCNTGCCCGTGCGCATCTGGGCGCGCTCCAGGAAATCGGCCGACAGTTCATNGTCCGGCAATTCGACCCGGATCGCAGCGGACCGCATACCATCCGGGTAAGTCGCCGCCTCGATCCCGTTCAAACGGTTGCGCAGCACGCGCCCCAGCCCGTCGATGGTAAAGCCCAGCGCCTGGCCCTGCGGCGTCAGTTCCAGGATCAATTCTTCCTTGTCATAGGCCAGGCTGTCCTCGACTGCCGACACCTCGCCAAACTGCGACACGGTTGTTTTCAACGCCTCGGCAGCGGCTTTCAATACCTCAGAGGACGCGCCATACAGTTCGACATCCAACGCGTCACCGCCGGGGCCAAACCGGCCACCGCGAAACGATACGACCTCTAGCAGCGGGTGGCGCGGCACCGCGTCTTGCAGGTCAGACACGAACTGAAAGCTGGTATAGGGCCGCAGATCTGCGTCAACCAATTCGATGGTGATTGAGCCCAGCAGCGCCTCGTCCTTGGTTTCAACGCCGGTCAATCCCCGGCCCGCACCGCCGCCAACCCCGGCCAGCACATAGGTCACCGGATGCACGCCGGTTTCGGCCTCGAATTTCGCCCCGACCGTGTCGACGCTGTCTTGCAGGATCGCCATCATCGCCATCGTGTCATCACGTGTGGCCCCCGGCACCATGGCAAAGTTTGCCGTCACCACACCCTGTTCGGGCGCATTGAAGAACCGGAACTGAATGTCGCCGCGAATGAAGTTGCTGACCTGAAACATCAAGATCACGACCGCGCCCGCCAGCACCGGATAGCGCGCCCAGATCACCAGCCGCATGAGCGCCCGGAACAGGTGGTCGCGCACCCAGCGAAACCCCTTGTTCACCACCCGCGACGGCCAGTCATACCAGTGTTCCTTGGCCGTATGCGCCAACGCATGGGCCATGTGATTGGGCAGGATCAGAAAGCATTCAACAAGGGACGCGATCAGCACCGCGATCACCGTAAACGGGATATCCGCAATCATGTCGCCAAACCGCCCACCCACTGCGACCAGGCCGAAAAAGGCGATCACCGTGGTCAGGGTTGCGGAAAACACCGGCGGGAACATGCGACGCGCAGCCCCTTCGGCCGCCGTCACCGGGTCTTCGCCCAGCCGTCGGGCGCGGAAATCGGCGTGTTCACCGACCACAATGGCATCATCCACAACGATGCCCAGCGTGATGATCAGTGCGAACAGGCTGATCATGTTGATGGTCAGACCGGCGGCATACATGATGGCAATCGCGCTCATCATCGCGACCGGAATACCTGCGGCGACCCAAAAGGCCGTGCGCGCATTCAGGAACAGGAACAGCAACAGCAGGACCAGCCCCAGCCCCTGCAACCCGTTCTTGGTCAGCATCTTCAGACGGGCGGTGATCAATTCGCTGCGTGTGCGGATCAGATCGACCGTAACGCCTTTGGGCAGGGACAACAGCATTTCGCCCGCGACCTCTTCGACAGCGACCTGCATGTCGATTGCATCCCCCTGGGCTGAGCGTGCGACATTGACGATCATCGCCGGATCGGCCCCGACAAAATAGGCGCGATCCCGGTCGACGCCTTCGACGCGCACTTGGGCCACATCGCCCACGGTCAACGTCGACCCGTCGGCGTTTGAGCGCAAAACAATGCCTTCGATNTCCTCGGCGGATCGTTTCGCAACACCGGTGCGCACCCGCGCCGCGCCGCTGGACACATCGCCCGCCGGGTCCGCCGCCGCCTCTTCGGCAATCGCGCCGGCGATCTGGGCCATGGTCACGTCATGGCGCACCAGTGACAGCGAGGCCACCTCGACCACCGTTTCGGGTGCAACCACGCCGCGAATGCTGGTGCGCGTGACACCCACATTGAACAGGCGTGCGACCAGTTCGTCGGCGAACCGGCCCAGTTGGTCGACCCCAACGGGGCCGGTGATGACCACGTCCGTCACCGTGTCACGCCAGGCACCGCGCCGGACCTTGGGGTCGTCGGCGTCCTCGGGCAGGTCATTCATTGCGTCAACCGCGACCTGGACGTCATCAGCCGCGCGCCCCATGTCCCAGCCGCTTTCGAACTCCAGCGAGATGGTTGCGGCCCCTTCGAACGAGCGTGCGGCACTGCTTTCCACGCCCTCGACCGCCAGCAAAGCGGGTTCCATCACCTGCACGATGGCAGCGTCCACATCTTCAGCCCCTGCCCCGTCCCAGGCCACAGAAACCGAGATGTCATCAATCACAACATCAGGAAAAAACTGTGCCCGCATACGGGGATAGGCGACCAGACCGGCGGCAATCATGATCACCAGAAACAGGTTCGCCACCGTCGCATGACGGGTGAAATAGGACAGGATGCCACCAGCTTTGATCACGGATCAGCCCCCCATGCGGCCTTCCAGCCGCTCGACCATCTGCACCGGAACTTCGGGCTGTTCCAGCGCCTTGAGGATGCGCGCCTTGGCGTCATCGGGCATCATCTGGTTGCCTTCGACATAGCGGACCAACGCGGTGCGACGTTCCGCGCTCAGGGTAATCATTTCGGGTTCTTCAGGCACCGTGGCCCCGGCGCGGATCGGTTTCACGCGAATGCCTGCACCCAGCAGAGGGTTTCGTTCGGCCACGACCTCGCGCCCCTGCAACCCACGCGCGCGTACCAGAACGTCATCGCCCTGACGGCGCAACAGGTCGATCTCGGCCAGCTCCAGCCGGTCGTCGTCCCCCAGCACCAACACGGTTCCCGCCGCATCAACGGCGGCGGCAGGCAGGCGCGTCACACGCTCCAGAACAGGTTCTTCGATGCGGACCGTGACGAAATCACCGGGGCGAAAACCCTGTGCGTCTTGCAGCCGCGCAAACAACAAGCGCCCGGTCTGGCCTTCGCCCACCGCAGCGCTTTCGCGGCTGATCCGGCCCGTGGCAACCAGATCAACCCCGGCCACGTCCAGGATCGCGCTGATCTCGGCTTTGACCAAAGCGCCGCCAGCATCCAACAGGCGCGCATATTGGGCGGTTGAAACGCGAAAGCTGACCTCAAGTTCGGATGGGTCCACGATAGAGGCCAGTTTTTCGTTGGTCTGCACCAGACCACCGCGCACGACGCTGACATCGGACAGGGTGCCCGCGAATTCGGCGCGAATTTCGGTGTCTGCCAGCTTGCGTTCGGCCTCGGCCAGGTTCACGCCGCGCCGGTCCAGCGTGGCCTGCGCGGTGTCACCTTCAAGCCCGCACTGGCGACCGATTGGCGGCGCGAGAGCACGGCCTGATCGGCGCCCGCAGCGGCAAGGGCTGCGGTTTCCACAGCCGCTTCGGTGCCTACGCCCCGCGTGACCAGATCGCGTTGACGGGCCAGCGCGGCGGCGCGCAGGTCGGCCTGGTGGCGGGCATTGGCCAGATCATCCTGGGCCAGGATCTGCCCCGCTTTCGCGTCCAGCAGGTCCGCCTCAGCCTCGGCCAAATCCGTATGGGCGATCTGCACGGCCGCCTCAAAATCAGTCGCATCAATGCGCAGCAACAGTTGCCCGGCGGTCACTGTACCGCCCTCTTCGAACCCTTCGGTCAGCTCGACCACCGTGCCGCCAGCGGCCGCGCGCAGCTCCAACGTGCGACGCGCCCGCAGCTCGCCAAAGCTTTCCAGCACCGGCGTGACCGGCCCCGCCTCAACGGTCAGGACATTCACGCTGAACACCCGTTCACGGGCCGGACGCGGCGCGCTTTCCTGCGCCCACTTTTCCTGAAGCGCCGAATACACTGTGCTTCCCGCCAGGGCGAGAAGGCCGATTGTGGCAGCCAACAGGAAAAGCCCCGTCAGGCTGCGACCCAGAAAACGCATGAAAAACCTCGTCGTTATAAGCCGTGGATGACCCTGCCCCGCGTTGGACGGACCCGCAAGGGGGCATAAGTCACAAGGCGTTTACGTCACAGTCCATCATTTCCGTCGTTTATGTTCGTCCAAGCGTGGGAAAATTTCGACAAAGTTGCAGGGCATGTGGCGGTAATCCAGCTGATGGCACAGGATGTCATCCCAGGCATCCTTGCACGCCCCTGTGCTGCCCGGCAGGGCGAACAGATAGGTGCCGTTGGCAACGCCACCGGTCGCACGGCTTTGCACGGCTGATGTGCCGATTTTCTGCATGCTGACGATGGTGAACACCGTGGCAAACGCCTCGATTTCCTTTTCATAGACGTCGCGGTGGGCTTCGACCGACACATCGCGCCCGGTCAACCCTGTGCCGCCGGTCGAGATGATCACATCAATGTCGGGGTCCAGCGACCAAGCACGCAACTGGTCGGCGATCTGGTCGCGTTCGTCGCGGATGATCTTGCGGTCGGCCAGGATGTGCCCGGCGCCTTCGATCCGACCCACCAGCGTATCACCGGATTTATCCTGATCCAAACCGCGCGTGTCCGACACGGTCAGAACCGCGATGCGGACCGGGATGAAATCTTTGTTCTCATTGATGCGGTTCATGCTAGTTCCTTCAATTTCGCCTGCAAGTCCAACAGGTCCGCCCAAGCTTCGCGTTTTGCGGCTGGGGTGCGTAACAAATAGGCCGGGTGGACCATTGGAAGCGCGGGACGACCCAGCGCTGTGCCCCAATGTCCGCGCAGCCGGGTGATGCCGCCTTTGCCCAGAACGGCCTGGCAGGCATGGTTGCCCATCAACACCAGGACCTCGGGCGCGACAAGTTCGACGTGGCGCTGCACAAACGGCATCAGCATATCGACTTCGTCCGGTTTCGGGTCACGGTCCTGCGGTGGGCGCCAAGGCAGCACATTGGTGATATACACCGCATCCTTGGACAGAGGGGCCGTGCGCCCCATGCCGATGGCGTCAAACATCTTGTCCAATAATTGCCCGGCGCGACCCACGAACGGCTTGCCCTCGCGATCCTCGTCGCGCCCGGGGGCTTCGCCGATGATCATCATACGCGCCGCCGGGTTGCCATCGGCAAACACCAGATTGCGCGCGCCTTTTTTCAGCTCACAGCCCTCAAACGCCCCCATCGCGGCGCGCAGCCCGTCCAGATCCTGTGCGCCAGCCGCCATCTGTTTGGCCATGGCGACATAGTCGATGCGCCGTTCAACGGGCCGGGGTGGTGGCGCGGATTTTTTGGGCAGGGCCGAAGGTTGCGCGGCTTTCGGTTTTGGCGCAGCTTCTTCAAGCTCATAGCGGTTGACGGGCGCGTCGCCGATTGCCTCGGTCACGCCCATTTCCACCTGCCACTCTAAAAGAGCGCGTGTCGTATGCCAGTCCACTGTGCTGTCTTGTGCCGATTCCATATTCGCAAGCTATCCCGCCAGACCAGCGGTAGCAATCAGGGCCAGCCAGTTCAGGACCAACTGGTTCAGGGGATGGACGAAGCGGACCCCGCGCAATATACCAGCGGCGACACCGGACAGGGGGCCCACATGACATTTCGCCAACGCCATCTTCTGGGGATCGAACCCCTGCACCCCAGCGAAATTACCACCGTGCTGGACCTGGCGGATCGTTATGTCGATCTGAATCGGCAGCGGGTGAAACGGTCGAAGGTTCTCAAGGGCCTGACCCAGATCAACATGTTCTTTGAAAATTCTACCCGCACGCAGGCNTCGTTTGAGATTGCCGGCAAACGTCTGGGCGCGGATGTGATGAACATGGCGATGCAGGCGTCGTCGATCAAAAAGGGCGAAACGCTGATTGATACGGCGCTGACGCTGAACGCCATGCACCCCGACCTGTTGGTCGTGCGCCACCCGCATTCGGGCGCGGTGAACCTGTTGGCGGAAAAAGTGAATTGTGCCGTGCTGAACGCGGGCGACGGCAAGCATGAACACCCGACACAGGCCCTGTTGGACGCGCTGACAATCCGGCGCGAAAAGGGCCGTCTGCATCGCCTGACCATCGCCATCTGCGGCGACATCGCGCATTCACGTGTGGCGCGGTCGAACCTGATCCTGTTGGGCAAGATGGAAAACCGCGTGCGCCTGGTTGGGCCGCCAACGCTGATGCCCGCCCAGATCGACCAATTCGGGGTCGAGGTCTATGACAACATGGAAGAGGGTCTGAAAGGTGCCGACGTCGTCATGATGCTGCGCCTGCAACGCGAACGGATGGACGGTGGCTTCATCCCGTCAGAGCGCGAATATTACCACCGCTATGGGCTGGACGCCGCGAAACTGGCCCACGCCAAAGACGACGCGATCGTCATGCACCCCGGCCCGATGAACCGCGGCGTGGAAATCGACGGTACGATTGCCGATGACATCAACCGGTCGGTGATCCAGGAACAGGTCGAAATGGGCGTCGCAGTGCGCATGGCCGCAATGGACCTGCTGGCGCGCAACCTGCGTGAAACATCTGAGCCCGAAAACGTGATGGTCTGATCCATGCGGCACCGTCACCTCCTGCTGACCGGTCAGGAGACCGACCGGGTCGCCCTGCCGGAAGACGCGGCAAACAGCTGGCGCGGACCAAGGTGCTTGCGATTGTGCCCAATGATGGTCAGCTATACTTGCGTACCACCAGCCGGGGCGCGATGATTGGGCCACTGGAAAACACTGGGTAACACGGAAAACCCTGCGGACATCCGCACCAAAATNGAGGCCTTGATCCCCAATGACCNACCTGCCTGACAGTTTCCTGGCCGAGGGAGAAACCTTGCTGTGGCAAGGCCGCGTCGACATCCCGTCCCTGATCCGCCGCCAGGTGTGGCGCATTGCAGTCGGGGCGGGCGTGGCGTTGGTCATCATCACNGTGATGCGGGTGATGGGGCTGGGCAGCGGACCGTTGCTGGTGCCGATCCTGATCGTGCCTGTGATGCTGGTCAGCCAGGGCATTGCCCGGCGCAACCGTGAACGCGACATTTACCTGCTGACAGACCAACGCGTCGGCGTCTGGTCCGCCCCCACAGGCCCCGCCGCGCGCATGGCCGGGATGGAGGAGGTTCTGGTCGGCAGCCTTTTGATCCCGCTGGCAGATCTGGATCGGGTCGCACAAGAGGCCAACGGCCTGACGCTGTACCCCCACAAGGGACGCGGCCATTTTCCCATCCAAATGACGGACCTGCCCGAGGGGCCCAGTGTCGCCGCCCTGATCGAAAAGGCGCAACAGCNCCAATGACACACCAAGGGCGCCCGAAGGCGCCCCGGATCGTTGCGTGACGTAAGCGGCCCGTCGAATGCTCTGGNTTAATCCAGCGTTTCCGCCCAAGCAGCCGCCAGACCGGGTTTGTACGTGGTGGTCAGCGGCGAGCGCGCCGTGCCGTCAGCCCCAAACGGGATGCGCACGCCCACAAAGGCCCGGTAGTCTTTGCCGTTATCTTCGCTGTTGGCGGTGATGTGCATGAAATCAACACCCGCTTCGCCAATCAAACGCGGCCGGAACGTATAGGCGGCCTTGATGCCAACCGCCTGATATTCACCCCAGTCGTTGTTGTCCTCGAACACATCCGGCGACCGGCCATATTCCAGATCAATCATCAGGTTCAATTTTTCGTTCAACTGTTGGGTCATGCCCACACGCACGAAAGTGCCATCAAAGGCGGTATCAGTGCCGTCGCCGATCATCTCGGCCTTGCCGATCTGACCAAAGAACGTGGTGGTCTGGTTTGGCAGTCTGAAGTGACCTTCGATGCCATATAGGTCCCCGTGCACGGTGCCGTTGTCGGAGGCGGCGTCATCTGCCTGGAACCAGTTGCGGCCAGCAAAGGCACCAACATAGTGATCACCCCACATATACCCGGCGTGCAGCCCCAAAGCGCTGGCCTGGCTGGGGGCATCATCGTTATAGTCCTCGCCGTCCTCCAGCTTGCGACCAAAATGCGAGGCATCCAGCATGAAGGCAAACCCGTTCACCTGCGTCCGGACCTGGCCATCCAGACGGAAGGCATTTTTGGAGATGTTTTCACCATCATCGTCCGAGCTTCTGATCTGGCCCAGACCAATGCCAACCCCGACATCACCAGAGAAAACGATCTCGGCCTCAGCGGGGGCCGCGACGGCAAGTGCAAGGAGAGAGCACGAAAGCAGTTTCATCATCGGTGTCATGGCTATACCTCTTATTTCAAATGACATGAGTCGTTTATTCGCTGAGCATTTTGTCACCTTCCAGCCAGAAGAACCATGCGTCAAAAACCTTACATTTGGAAAATGCGAATATTGAGACATAGGCGCAACACCGACCCGTTTCAGGCCGCCGCATCGCTTCCTGCGGAATAGATGCGACAAGGGTTTGCTCCGCCCGCGTCTTTCGCCTATTTGCAATGTATCCCGCAGAAAAGGTGCCCCATGTCCGACTCTCCGACCCTAGACCCCAACGAGCACCTGATCACCTCGTTCAGCGGCAACATGACCACCTATGTAAAGGAACACATTCTGTTGGCGGCGCTTGGATCGCTGCTGATGTCGGGCGTGTTGATGTATGTGGGCAACCCCTATCCCTGGACCGGCATCGTCGGCGCGGTTTTGGCCATCCTTGTGCGCGGGCTTTACGTCGCCAAGGAACAGCTGGGGTTCACCTGGTATCTGACCAACCGCCGCCTGATCGGGCCCGGCGAACGGGCGATCCTGCTGGACAACATCAGCAAGGTGAACACGATCTTTTCCGCCGCCCAGGTGGTGACCGGCACCGGAGACAAATACATGTTGAAATACCAGGCAGACGCCAAGGTCACGCAGGCCGAGATTGACAAGGCACGCGGTGCATGACCCTGCCGCTGGCCTTGCAGGACATGGTCGCCCCCGGTGAACCGGTGCTGGGCCACTGGCGCCCGGCGCTGGGTCAGTTCCTGAAGGGCTTTGTCATCGCGGGCGGGTTGACCAGCCTGTTGCTGGGCCCCTTGACCCTGCCCCAGGGGCCGCTGGTGTTTCTGGCGACGTTGATCCTGGGCGTCGCTATTTACGGCTTTATCTTTGACGACATTTTCGTCTGGCGGGCGCGTCGCGCCGATCACTGGGTGCTGACCGATCGCCAACTGTTGTTCTGCAACGACCGCGGCGATGATAACCCTGCCGCCCTGCCGCTGGATCAAATCAAGGGCTTTGCCGGCACCGCCTGGATGGGCCTGACCCTGCGTCTGACCGACGGCACAAAACTGCGCATGAGCTATGTGCCCGCCCCCCGCGCCATCCGCGCGGCGATTGAGGCGGCGCAAAGTAGGTGACCCAACCGGGCGATAAACGCCTGACCGATCTGGGCGACGCGACCGCGCGGCAGCCCCTGCTGGCACCGCCGGAACGGATTATCTGGCAAGGCCGTCCAGCCCGGCGCATCGTTTGGCGGCCCGAAGCCAAAGGTAGCATAGTCAGCACTGGCTTCATCCTGGCGCTGTTTCTGCTTCAAGACCAAATGAGGATTGAACCAGAGATATTGTTCGGACCGGGAAACATCTGGAAAACCACCCCCGAAACGGCTCTTCACATGGACCGCAACAGCATCCTTTTCGGACAACGTGTTATCCAAGATGGCGAAGAGGAAAGGGTCGTGCCCACTGGCTTTGAACATCTTGACGATCCTGCTACCGTCATGGCCGCCTTTCGCAAAATCCAAACCCTTGACAGGGCCCAAGACACAAGGGACCAATAGGGCGTATTTTCAAGGACCTTACCCATGAACGACAATCCATTTCCCCTGCCCAAAGGCGGAAGTATCCTAAGACAGGGCGCGACATGAACACCGCCTGGGACCATATCCTGGACAAGGATGAAACCATCCTGTGGCAGGGTCGCCCGGACGGCGCGCTGCGCTTTCGGCTGAAGAACGTCGGCATGTTCATCTTTGGACTGTTCTTTGCGGGCTTTGCCCTGTTCTGGATGGTGATGGCCAGCCAAGCAGGTGGGTTTTTCTGGATGTTCGGGCTGATCCATTTTTCGGTCGGGATCGGCGTGTCCTTTGGATCGCTGTTTTACGACGTCTATCGCCGCCGCCACACCTGGTACACGCTGACCGACCGGCGCGCCTTTATTGCGACGGATATGGTCCACAAGGGGCGGCAGCTGAAAAGCTATCCGATCACCAAGGACATGATGTTGAAATTCCAGCCTGGCCCCCTGCCGTCGATCCATTTCGCACAAGAGGTCCGACGCAGCAACAACGGCTCACGCCCGGTCGATATCGGGTTTGATTGGATCGCCGATGGGGACGAGGTCATCGCGATGATCCGCCAAATCCAGAGGGACGCCCCATGAGCAGCCATGCCACCCCCGCAGCGGGCTGCACCTGCCAGGTCGAAAGGCCGTGCTGTTTTTCGCCGGTCTTGGCATCACCGGNTATGCCNTGTGGTGGGCGATCATGGTCGCGCAGGACGGTGGCAATTTTTGGCGCTATGGGCTGATCCACCTGGCGATCGGGCTGTATTTCAGCTTGGGCACCCTGATCTGGGAACAGATGAAAACGCGGCGCGTCTGGTACACGGTGACCAACCGGCACGCTTTTTCACGACGAACCTGCCGCTGAGGGGGCATCGATTGCGTAGCTATGAAATCACGCCGGACACGCGCCNGCTCTATACCCCCGGCAAGCCGGNAACGATCCCTTTCGCCAGTGAAATCCGGGGCCGGCGTGACAGATCTTTGGTNACGATCCATACAGGGTTTGAACGCATCATGGATGGACAAGCCGCCTTTCACGCCCTGCGCGACATCCAACAGGCGGGCGCNTGAGGGCCGAACCTGCGCCGTCTGGCGTCGAACGCCTGTTNTGGCCCGGCGTGCCCACCGAAAAACGTCCGATGCCGCGCAACGCCGTGCAGATGGTGACGACCGGCCTTGTGGTGGCCGTCGCGCTGTGGGGCATCGCTTGGTATGTCGCCAGTTTCAAGACCTATGTCACCGGGTATTGGGTCGCGGTCTGGTTGGTACGGGCCATGTCGGTTGGCGTGGTGCTGTTGGCAATCAATGCGTCATGGGGCGACCTGTGGCGGGCACGGGCGCGGGACCGGCGCACGACCTATGGCGTGACCGACAAACGCGCGATTGTTGCCACGCCGCGCAGGCAATTCGACATGCCTTTGGCCTTGGACGTTGAAGTGCATTTGTCGGGCAACACCATCCCCCTGTGGCGCGATACCCCGCGCTGCCCCCCCCCTCCTGTCGCACCTCGCAGGTTCGAACGCCTGACGGACGCGGTCCATGTGCTGCACCTGATCCGCACGCAACAGGAGGGGGGCAGCGCGCAGACCTGAAACCCCTTGGAGTAAACCGCGATCCGTGGCAAATACCCTGCGATGGCTGACCCCTAAGGACGCACCAATGATCACCTTTACCAACGCCCGCCTGATCAACCCTGAAACTGGCATCGATACGCTGGGCAGTGTGACAGTTNAAAACGGGGTCATCACTGCGCTGAATGGGCCTGAAACTGGCGACATCATCGACTGCAACGGAAAATGCCTGGCGCCGGGGATCGTCGACATTGGCGTGAAAATCGGTGAACCGGGCGAACGCCACAAGGAAAGCTTTCGCACCGCGGGCGACGCGGCGGCGGCCGGGGGCGTCACCACCATGGTGATCCGCCCCGACACGACCCCCGCAGTCGACACGCCCGAAACGCTGGAATTCGTCACCCGCCGCGCAGGCCAGATTGCGCCGGTGAATGTGCATTCCATGGCCGCGCTGACCAAAGGCCGCGATGGGCGCGAGATGGTCGAAATCGGCTTCCTGCAAGACGCGGGCGCCGTGGCTTTCACCGACTGCGACCACGTGGTTGAGAACCCGAAAACCTTCCAACGCGCCATGACCTATGCCCGTTCGCTGGGCGCGCTGGTCATTGCCCATCCGCAAGACCCGATCCTGTCCAAAGGCGCNGCCGTGACCTCGGGCAAATTCGCATCCCTGCGNGGCCTGCCCGCCGTGTCGCCGATGGCAGAACGCATGGGGCTGGAGCGCGACATGGCGCTGGTTGAAATGTCTGGTGTGGCCTATCACGCCGACAGCCTGTCGACCGCCACCGCCCTGCCCGTGCTGGAACGCGCCAAAGCCGCCGGTCTGAACGTGACGGCGGGTGTGAACATCCACCACCTGACGCTGAACGAATTCGACGTGGGCGATTACCGCACCTTCTTCAAACAAAAACCGCCCCTGCGCAGCGAAGACGACCGCCTGGCCATGGTTGACGCCGTCGCCACCGGGTTGATCGACATCATCAGTTCGATGCACACGCCGCAGGACGAAGAAAGCAAACGCCTGCCCTTCGAAGAGGCGGCCTCCGGCGCCGTCGCGTTGGAAACGCTGTTGCCCGCCGCNCTGCGTCTGGTCCATGCGGACCTGATCGACCTGCCCACGTTATGGCGCGCCATGTCGCTGAACCCGGCCCAGCGCCTGGGCCTGCCCGGAGGACGGCTGAGCGAAGNGGCCCCCGCCGACCTGGTGCTGTTTGACCCCGACGCGCCCTTTGTGCTGGACCGCTTTGCCCTGAAATCCAAATCCAAGAACACGCCGTTTGATGGTGCCCGCATGCAGGGCCGCGTGATCGGCACCTGGGTTCTGGCGCCCGTGTGTTTGGCTGATCCACTTACCTGAGTACGACGAAAGGACGCCCTATGCCCGAGCTTACCTCTGCCCCGCTGATGCTGGCCCTTGTTGCCCTTGCCGCCTATCTGCTGGGGTCGATCCCATTTGGCATTGTCATGGCAAAACTGTTCGGTCTGGGCGATCTGCGTGCCATCGGGTCGGGCAATATCGGCGCGACCAACGTCCTGCGCACCGGCAACAAGCTGGCGGCCTTTCTGACCCTGATCCTGGACGCGGGCAAAGGCGGCATCGCGGTGCTGGCCGCGCGCGCGCTGGTGGGTGAAGACGCCGCACAACTGGCCGGGTTCACCGCCTTTCTGGGCCATTGCTTCCCGATCTTTCTGGGGTTCAAGGGCGGCAAGGGCGTGGCGACCTGGCTGGGCACGCTTTTGGCGCTGTTCTGGCCGCTGGGCCTGGCTGCCTGTACCACTTGGCTGGCCGCCGCAGCGCTTATGCGCATATCCTCGCTGGCGGCACTTTTGGCCGCCGTGCTGTCGCCGCTTTGGGCCTATATGCTGGGCGCACCATCTTTGCTGGTGCTGGCCGTCGCGCTGGCCGCCCTGATCCTTTACCGCCACAAAGCCAACATCAGCCGGATTTTGGCCGGCGATGAACCCCGTATCGGGAAGAAATAATTTTCCACCGGGTTTTCATGAAGTCTTTTCTCGCCATCAAAAACGCCCTGCGTAAATACGCCAGCTTTTCAGGTCGCGCCCCTGCGCCCGCGTTCTGGCGCGGTTTGCTGGCCGGTTTCACAGTTCTGATCCTTGGCCTGTTCCTTGACGACGCCCTGGGCAAGACCACCCGCGGTCAAATCGGCCCGGCCAGCGCTGTGCTTTTGGCCCTGATCGCCTGCCCCATGCTGGCCCTGACCATGCGCCGCTTGCATGACCTCGACCGCACGGGGTGGTGGAGCCTTGCCCTGTGGGGGCCGGGGTTGCTGTACAGCCTGCCGATCACCGTGATCCCCACAGGCCTTGGCGGCGCACCAGGGCTGATTGGCGGTATCATGTCGCTGCTGGTGCTGTACTGGACCACACGCAGCGGTGAGATGGACACAAATCGTTTTGGTCCACCGCCTTTGACCTGTTCCGGCGCGGACCTATAACGAGGTCAGGAAACCCACCGTTGATTTCCCGGCCCAACAAGGCCACCATTTACAGGCCGGACACCGGAATACCGGAGCGGCATAAACTTTTGAGGGGAGTGACCCATGGATTTCGCAACATCCATCAAGACCTGTTTTTCCAAATACGTCACCTTTTCCGGTCGCGCATCGCGGTCCGAATTCTGGTGGTTTGCCCTGTTCATCTTTGTCGCCAATATCGTGTTGTCGATTGTGGACAGCACGTTGTTTGGCACCGTGACGACCGGGCCTGGCAGCTTTGAGGCGCATACCGACACGCCCTATCTTTCGGGACTGTTTGGCCTTGCGGTTTTTTTGCCGTCGCTTTCGGCTGCCGTGCGCCGTTTGCATGACACCGACCGGTCAGGTTGGTGGTGGTGGCTGTGCTTGGTGCCGCTGATCGGGATCATCCTGCTGATCGTCTGGTGGGCCAGCAAAGGCACCAACGGGCAAAACCGATTCGGCCACGACCCGCTGGGTGGGACGGGCGGCGGCATGGGCCGCCTGCAAGACGACTATGCGCCCAGCTCGATCCCCAGCGTTTCAGGCGACTGATCAAACGGCCCATCCCGTGCCATTTCAGGCTCTGGGGTGGGCACATTCTGACCGACTGCCGATGCGCCAAAAGGGCGGGCGTGGCTCAGTACGAATATTCTTCGTAGACGCGCGAAATATCGCCGTTCCAGTCGCCATGATACCGCTCCAACAGTTCGTCAGCAGGCACTTTGCCTTCTTCGACACTGTCTTGCAGCGCGTTCAGGAAATGGCGTTCATCGGGCACCATGCCACCGATCCCCGGCTTGGCGCGCGCCTTTAGCCCGGCCTTGGAGATCTCAACGCATTGCGCCGCCAGATCCTGGATCTTCACGCCGTTGGCTTCACCCTGCAACCCGTCCACGGATGCCGCAACCCGCAGCCCCTCGCGGGTCTCATCGTCCCAATCCTTGGCGATGTCCCAGGCCGCATCCAGCGAATTCTGGTCATACATCAAGCCGACCCAGAACGCCGGAAGCGCACACAGGCGCCGCCACGGGCCGCCATCAGCGCCGCGCATTTCCATGTATTGTTTGATCCGCGCCTCAGGGAACAAGGTCGTCAGGTGATCGGCCCAGTCGCTCAAGGTCGGCTTTTCGCCGGGCAGCGCGGGCAATTCGCCCTTCAGGAAATCACGAAACGACATGCCCAAAGCGTTGATATACACCCCNTCGCGATAGACGAAATACATCGGCACATCCAAGGCGTATTGCACATAGCGTTCAAACCCCATGCCATCCTGAAACACGAAGGGCAACGTGCCGGTGCGCGACGCATCCAGATCACGCCAGATCCGCGAGCGCCAGGATTTATGCCCGTTCAGCTTGCCATCAAAGAAGGGCGAATTGGCGAACAACGCCGTCGCCACGGGCTGCAACGCCAGGGCCACACGGAACTTTTGCACCATGTCGGCCTCGGAGCCGAAATCCAGGTTCACCTGCACCGTGCAGGTGCGATACATCATCTGCTTGCCGTGTGTGCCGACGCGATCCATGTAATCGGTCATCAGCGCGTATCGNCCTTTGGGCATCACCGGCATCTGGTCATGCGACCATTCCGGCGCGGCCCCCAGGCCGATGAACCTTGCGCCGATCTTGTCGGCCACCTCATGCACCTCGCGCAGGTGTTCGTGCACCTCGTCACAGGTCTGGTGAATGCTCTCTAACGGCGCGCCTGACAGTTCGAACTGTCCGCCCGGCTCCAAGCTGATATTCGCACCATCGCGTTCCAGGCCAATCAGCTTGCCCGCCTCTTCGATCGGCGTCCAGTTAAAGCCGTCGCGCAGCCCCTCGAGCATTGCCTTGATCGACNGCGGGCCGTCATAGGGCAGCGGCTTCAGCGTATCCTTGCAATAGCCGAACTTCTCATGCTCGGTNCCGATCTTCCAATTCTCACGCGGTTTGCAACCGTCGGCCATATACTGGGCCAGTTGCTCGTGATGGGTGATCGGGCCGCCGCCGGACTGAGGAATGGACATCGCTTCGCGCTCCTGCTGGGTGTGTCAGGCCCCAAGAGGTGAGCCAACCGCCCGAAACTGTCAATGCAACATCGTCACCGGTTTTCGCCAGATCACGACAGGTTTATCGGGTTTTGCGCCACTGGCACGGATCGCCGCCTGCATGTTCACACCCGGAAGCGCGCTCAGCGCCTCGAACAGGGCATCGGTGCCTTCGGCGTTGACCGGGATCACCAGGACCTCGCCGACCGAACGAAATCGCCAGACCGGCAGGCCCGCACGATCCGGGCCAATCTCAACCCCGGTCAACGCATCAAGCGAGGCAAAGCCGCCGCCCACCGGCGCCAGATAGGTCACCTGACGTTCGTCCACATGCACGACGCCCAAACCGCCGTGCCCGCCGCGAAACCGTGCCCGTTGAATGCCCGACCAGGTCAAACCGACCCCGATCAAAGCCAGCGCAATGCCGGTCCATTTGACCAAGCCCAGTGATCCGATCGCCCACCACAGGCCAAGGGCCGTGATCACGCCCCCCACCATCGCCTCGCGCCAACGCATCAGGTTTTCACGCGCTTCGGGTCGAATGAAATTCATTTTGCCTCCGCCAGGCTTGTGGACGTTAGTAGGGTCGTCAACGCGCGTTCCAGGCAGGCCATCCGCGCGTCGCACCTGCCGCCCTTGTCAAACATCAGAAGATACCGCATCAAAACTTCCGCCGCCAGAAAGAAGCGCAGCACTTGCCCGGACGCATCCCCAGTCATGTCCAAATGGCCCTGCAACACGGCCAAATCAACTGCCGCGATGCCATTCTCCACCGGACCCAAAGCGCCATGGTTTAACACCTTGATGGCCAGAAACTTTGCGGGCATCTGCGCCATTGGCAAAGGTCGGCTTCCTTGCAGGTCGTCCAGCTGAGCCCGCCCTGTGCCAAACCGCTTGTCACAAACACGCTGAATATCGCGGGCGGTCTCCATAGCACGTGCCAAGGTCATGCCATATTGGGTCACAGCGACCTCGACCCTGGGTCTGCATCCAGCGCGCCAAATGCCCGATGCGTGGGGAAATCCAGCCTCACCCCCAGTCCCCCAGATGCTGTTGCCAGACGGTCATCGCCGCCACCGCTGCCGTGTCAGCGCGCAGAATGCGGGGGCCCAGACTGACGGAATGGGCGTTTTCCATGGCGCGCAGGCGGGTGCGTTCACGGTCGGAAAAGCCACCTTCGGGGCCGATCAGGATGGCCCATTTGTCGCCACCTGCCGCGCCCAGCGTTTGCGCCGCGCCCACCAGCGTTTCGTCGCAGAACATCAGCTGACGATCGTCGGGCCAGTCGGCCAGCAGCCGGTCGAGTTTCTGCAAATCGACCACCTCGGGCACATAGGTGCCGCCGCATTGTTCGGCGGCTTCGACCGCGTGGGCCTGCAACCGGTCACGGCGAATGCGGTCGGAATTGGTGAAATCGGTCTGCACCGGCATGATCCGCGCCGCGCCCATCTCGGCGGCCTTTTCAACGATGAAATCCGTGCGCGTTTTCTTGATCGGCGCGAAAATCAGCCACAGGTCGGGTGGCATCTGCAAAGGCTTGCTCTGATCGCTACAGCGCAACACGCCCTTGCGTTTGCCCGCCTCAATGATCTCGGCAATGTATTCGCCATCCGTGCCATTAAACACCGCCACGGGGTCACCTACGGTCAGCCGCATCACGCCAAACAGGTAATGCGCCTGGCCCTGATCCAGAGGAACCGATTGCCCCGGCCCCAAAGGGTGCTCTACATAGAGCCTGATCTTTGCCTGTTTCATGAGGGAAACCTATGACCCATCAGCCCGATATGCCAGAGCCGAAAGGGCAAGTTTCCGATGCNGTGAAAGGCAACTGGGTCGACCACTGGGCACCAGACTGGTCGCGGCCNTATCTGCGCCTGTCGCGCGCGGACCGGCCGATTGGCACCTGGCTGTTGCTGTTGCCGTGTTGGTGGGGGCTGTTGCTGGCCACCGGATCAACCGGGCGGTTCACGCTGTATGATGGCTGGATCCTGCTGGGTTGTGGCGCGGGCGCGTGGCTGATGCGCGGCGCGGGCTGTACCTGGAATGACATCACGGATCGCGATTATGACGCCGCCGTGGAACGCACGCGGTCACGGCCCATTCCATCAGGCCAGGTGACCGTGCGCGGCGCGACNATCTGGATGGCACTGCAAGCGCTNATCGCGCTGTGCATCCTGNTGAGTTTCAACCTGAACGCCATCCTGCTGGGCTTTGCCGCCATTGTCCCCGTGCTGATTTACCCCTTTGCGAAACGGTTCACCTGGTGGCCACAGGTGTTTCTGGGCGTTGCGTTCAACTGGGGCGCGTTGCTGGCCTGGACCGCCCACACCGGCCAGCTAGAGCCCCCCGCAGTGGCGTTGTATCTGGCAGGCATGGCCTGGACGCTGTTTTACGACACGATCTATGCCTATCAGGACACCGAAGATGACGCGCTGATCGGGGTGAAATCCACCGCGCGCCTGTTTGGTGATACACCGCGCCCCTGGTTGCGCGCCTTCATGANTGTCACCGTCGTGTTGCTGGCCGTGGCCATTATCCTGGCGCTGGGACCGCTGAACAACATGCTGGCCCTTGTGGTTGCCCTGGGCGGCGCCTGGTTCATCGGCTGGCATCTGGCTTGGCAGCTGCGCGTGCTGGACATCGACGACGCCCAGAATTGCATGCGACTTTTCCGCGCAAATCGCAACGCGGGGCTGATCCCTGTGCTGTTTCTTGCCGTCGCAACGCTCCTGTGATTGCACGCTGGGCCAAGAGGCCCTAAAGCGTTTCAAGATGTTCCGAGCGTTTCGCGCCAAACCCTGGTTCAGGTTTTTCGCGAAACACTTTAGNAAAACAGAAACAAGACGGATCACAACGACCTCATGCGCCTTTCCCGCATCATTCTTGCCCCCAGCCTGTTCATCCTGGCCGCCCTTGCGGCCCTGTTGGCCGCATGGTTGTCCGCCGGCACCATCGAACGTAATTCTCAGGACGCGGTCAGTGACGCGCTTATCCTGCAAGGCCACGAATGGGTCGATGTAAAGGCAAACGGGCTTCAGGTCTTGCTGTCAGGCACCGCCCCGAACGAAGCAACACGCTTTCGCGCCCTGTCCATTGCGGGCAGCGAGGTCGACGCGACCCGCATGATCGACCACATGGACGTGATCGCCGCCGCCGCCATCACGCCGCCGCGGTTTTCCGTAGAGATCCTGCGCAATGACGCGGGTATTACGTTGATTGGGCTGATCCCGGCCGCCACGGATCACGCCGGGCTGCGCAAGCGGATCAAGGATATTGCGGGCAGCACCCATGTGGGCGACCTGCTGGAGATCGCCGACTATCCCGTGCCTGTCGATTGGAACGAGGTGCTGGACTTCGCCATCGACGCGCTTGAGAAACTGCCACGGTCGAAAATTTCGATGAATGCACAGCGGGTGGCGATCACCGCCATTTCCGACAGCGCCGTACAAAAAAGCGGTTGGGAAGGGGAACTGACCCGCGCTGCCCCTCAGGGGCTGATGCTGGCCATCGACATATCGGCGCCGCGTCCGGTGATCACGCCCTTTACGCTGCGGTTCCTGATCGAAGACGGCACCGCCCGGTTCGACGCCTGTTCGGCACATGATGAACAGGGGCGCGAGATGGTCCTGGCCGCCGCCGCGGTTGCCGGGCTGGAGGGCACCGCCACCTGCACCCTGGGCCTTGGCGTGCCCTCGCCCGACTGGCCCCAGGCCGTGGCGCGCGGGATCGAGGCGGTGGATCAGCTAGGCGGCGGCTCGCTGACCTTCTCGGACGCCGATGTCACGCTGATCGCGCCGGACACCACGCCGCAGCCGCTGTTTGACAAGGTCGCCGCCGAGCTGGAGGCCGACCTGCCCGAGCTGTTTTCGCTGCATGCAGTCCTGCCTGAACCTGTCAAGATTGACGGCACGGGCGAAGGCGATGGCCCACCCGAATTTGTCGCCACACGCAGCCCCGAAGGTCTGGTGCAACTGCGGGGCCGTCTGAGCGACGACATCCAACGTGCCGCCACCGAAAGCGTCGCGCGGGCGCGGTTCGGCGTCGAGGCCGTGTATTCAGCAACCCGTCTGGACCAAGACCTGCCGCGCGGCTGGTCCACACGTGTTTTGGCGGCGATCCAGGCGCTGGCCCTGTTGGACAATGGCGCGGTCGTCGTGCAGCCCGACGTGGTTGACGTGCGCGGCAACACGGGCGACGCCGAAGCCAGCGCCGAAATCTCGCGTCTTTTGTCCGAAAAGCTGGGCGAGGCGCAGGATTTCCGCGTCAACGTCACCTATCAGGAAGCGTTGGACCCAGCCCAGGCCCTGCCCGCACCTGAGGAATGTGTCGCGGCGATCAACGCGATCATGGCCGAGGCCAAGATCACCTTCGCCCCAGGGTCGTCGACCATCGAGGCCGAGGCGCGCGACACCGTCGACAAGATCGTCGATGTCATGAAGGACTGCGCCGAGGTTCAGATGGAAATCGCGGGCTATACCGACAGCCAGGGGCGTGAAGAAATGAACCAGGCCCTGTCGCAAAACCGCGCCCAAGCGGTTCTGAACGCCCTGCTGGCACGGCGGGTCCTGACCTCGAACCTGACGGCACATGGGTATGGTGAAGCCGACCCGATCGCCGACAATGAAACCGACGAGGGGCGTGAGGCAAACCGCCGGATTGAATTCCGTCTGCTTACACCCGAGCCGGACGAGACCGTTGAAGCAGACGCAGAGGCTGCGTCAGAAGAGGCCCCGCAAGACCCGGCCGAAAGCACGCCCGAAGAGGCGACGGAGCAAAGCAATGAATAGAACCGAATTCATCATCGTCACAGCGATTATCCTGTTCGTGGCCTTTACGCTGGGCTGGTTTGCCCATTGGATGATCCATCGGTTCACACAGGTGTCANGCTCTGACATGGGTGAAATCGACCGCATGGCGCAGTCGCTGCACGAGGCCGAAGAAACCCGGGATCAGGCGATCACCTATTTGCAGCAACGCGAGGCAGAGATGTCGAACCAGCTGCACCAGACCGAAGCCGAACTGCGGGCTGCGATGGACGGGCTGCGTGATGCGCGCACCGAGGCCGAAGAACTGCGCACCTATATTGAACGCATGAACGCGGGCTGAATGTCCGCAGACGGGGCCTCCCGCCCGTCATCAAGGCCTTCGGCCCCTCTGCCGGTCGGGCATGGCAGTTTTTGCATGCAAAAACTGTGGCCTCCGGCGGGGATATTTTCGGCAAGAGGAAAGGGAACGCCCCCCTGCCCCCGTCGCAGGGGCAGCGAGGCTGGGTGTTCAATCCCAGCGGCTGAGCGCGTCTTCGTCTTCGTCTTTGGCATCGACCCAGGACGAGCCATCCGCGCCGAATTCTTTCTTCCAGAAGGGTGCGCGGGATTTCAGGTAATCCATCAGGAATTCAGCCGCCTCAAACGCGGCCACGCGGTGGCGGGCGGCCGTGGCGACCATCATGATCTGGTCGCCGGGGCGCATGACCCCATAGCGGTGGATCACAAGGCTGTCCGCCAGACCCCAGCGCGCCGAGGCCTTGTCGACCATCGTCGCAATCGCCTTTTCGGTCATGCCGGGATAGTGTTCGATCTCCATCCGGTCCAGACCGCCAGCCACGTCACGCACGATGCCGGTAAAGCTGACCACAGCGCCGACGTTCGCATCGCCCTGACCGAAGGCGGACAGTTCTGTGCCCACGTCGAACGCTTCACCCTGAACCCGAACGTCCATCTCAGCCACCTGTCATTGGTGGAAAGAAGGCGACTTCGCGCACACCGGCGAGCGGCGCGTCAAAATCGGCCAGTTCCTGATCCAGCGCCACGCGCAAGGCGCTGAGGTCCGAGAAAGCGACTGCATAGCGTTCTTCACGCCCGCGCAGTTCTTCGACCAGATCGGCCACCGTCACGGCGTTTGTGTCAACCTGTTCGCGGGGTTCGCCGATGCGTTCACGCACCCATGCGAAATACATGACTTCAACCATTTCCAGGCTCCTCCCGCAGGAAAGGCATTGCCTTTCTAAAGTAATCCCAACCGGTGACGATGGTCAGAAGGCCGGCAATCCACAGCAGGGCAATGCCGATCCGGGCCGTCCAGGTTCCGGCCATGTCATAGAATACCAAGCCGATGTCGTCGGCAACCCGGCCTTCCATAATATCCATGACCAAGGCTTCATCCATCCCCTGGACGCGATCAAAAAAGCTGTGTTGGAAAATGCCGGTCGAAAACAGGATGGCGATCGCCACCATCTGTACCGTGGTTTTCCATTTCGCCAGGTTCGTCACCTTCAGGGCGCGCGCCTTGTCGCCCAGGGTTTCGCGCAGCCCCGACACGAACACTTCGCGATAGATGATCAGCGCCGAGGGCAGCAGGATCCACGGCGTCACGCCCGCATATCCATTGATCACCAGCAAAGCGATCAGCACCATCGCCTTGTCGGCAATCGGGTCCATCGCGGCGCCAAACAGGCTTTCGAGTTTCCAGGCCCGCGCCAGATAGCCATCAAGGTAATCCGTAATCGAGGCCACGATGAACAGGATCATCGCGTACCAATCCGCCCAGGGTCGGGCGAAGTACAAAAACATGATCGGCAAAAGCGGCGCGGCGACCAGCCGGGCGACTGTCAGGATATTGGGAAGGTTCCGTTTCATACGATTACCCTTAGCGTTTTAGTCACGATCATGGAAGAAGCCGTGAATGGTTTCTGCAAGCGTGTCCGATATGCCATCCACCGCTTTGAGGTCACCAAGCCCGGCGCGCGACACCGCCTTGGCCGAGCCGAAATGCTGCAACAGCGCCCGTTTGCGGGTGGCGCCGACGCCGGGCACTTCGTCCAGCGGGGTCGCGCCCACGGCCTTGGCCCGTTTCGCACGGTGGGTGCCGATGGCAAAACGGTGGGCCTCGTCGCGCAGGCGTTGGATGAAATACAGAACCGGATCATTCCTTTGTAACGCAAAGGGGCGTTGGTTCCGTCGGTGAAATTCTTCTTTGCCGTGGTCGCGATCCACACCCTTGGCAACCCCGATCATCGGCACATCGGTCACGCCCAATTCGACCATGATTTCATGCACCGCGCTGACTTGCCCCGCGCCGCCGTCGATCAGCAGCAGGTCGGGCCAGTTTTCGCTTTTGCGTTCGGGGTCTTCCTTCAGCAGGCGTTTAAAGCGGCGTGTCAGCACCTCTTTCATCATGCCGAAATCGTCGCCCGGCACCAGGTCTTCGCCCTTGATGTTAAACTTGCGATACTGGCTTTTCATGTACCCTTCGGGCCCAGCGACGATCATGCCGCCGACCGCATTCGTGCCCTGGATATGACTGTTGTCATAGACCTCGATGCGCCGCGGCGGGCCGTCCAGATCAAACGCTTCGGCGACTCCAGCCAACAGCTTGGCCTGCGTCGCGGTTTCAGCCATCTTGCGGCCCAGGCTTTCACGCGCATTCCGTTGTGCATTCACCATCAGTTCGGATTTTTCACCGCGCAGGGGCACGGCCAGGTCCACCTTGCGCCCGGCCCGTTCAGACAGCGCCTCGGCCATCAGGTCCTGATCGTCCAGCGGGTCAGACAGCAGGATCAGGCGCGGCGGGTCCTTCTTGTCATAGAACTGCCCGACGAAAGCCTGCAACACCTCGCCTGCCCCTGCCCCCGCGCCGGTGCGCGGATAGAAATCGCGGTTGCCCCAGTTCTGGTTGGCGCGGATGAAAAACACCTGCACACAGGCCTGGCCACCATCCATGTGCAGCGCGATCACGTCGGCCTCGGCCACGCCGCGCGGGTTGATGCCCTGGGACTGTTGCACCTGGGTCAGCGCCTTGATGCGATCGCGCAGGGCGGCGGCGCGTTCGAACTCCAGCGCCTCAGAGGCGGCCGCCATATCCTGCGCCAGGTTCTCTTGGACCTTGGTCGACCGGCCCGTCAGGAAATTCGTCGCATCCGACACCAAATCCGCATAACCCTGTTGCGAAATCTTGCCGACACAGGGCCCGGCGCAGCGTTTGATCTGATACAGCAAACAGGGTCGCGTGCGGCTGGCAAACACCGCATCCGTGCAATTGCGCAACAAGAACACGCGCTGCAACTGGTTCAGCGTGCGGTTCACCGCATCAGCGCTGGCAAAAGGGCCATAATAGGCGCCCTTTTCCTTCTTCGCGCCGCGATGTTTCTTGATCTGCGGAAAGTCGTGATCGGTGACCAGAATGTTGGGGAACGATTTGTCGTCGCGCAGCAGCACATTGAAATGCGGTTTCAGCTGCTTGATCAGGTTCTGTTCCAGCAACAACGCTTCGGTTTCCGTGCGCGTGGTCAGGAACATCATTGATGCGGTCTGGCTGATCATCCGCGCAATACGGGCGGTGTGGCCCGTGGGTTTGGCGTAATTCGCCACCCGTTTCTTCAAGGACCGCGCCTTGCCGACATACAGCACACGCCCCTGCGCATCCAACATGCGATAGACCCCGGGCGACCCGTCCAGCATGCGCAGATAGCCCGCAATCACCTCGTGCCCGGTCGGAACCAGNGGGGTGGGCTTTTCGCNGCCCGCGTTATCGGTGTGCTCACTCAATTGGCTTCAACTCCGATTCTCTGTGGCGCTGCATCTTTGACCAAATGGTTTCAAGAGAAAACATGCCCACAACTTCTGTGGATAACTGCGAGGATATGTTTTGCCCAGCACTGTTTTTCCGTTGTTTTCAGCGGGGTTCATTTGTTTGCCTGTTTTTTGGGCGCNTACGCAAGGCTTTGATTTCAAACGAAAGAATTATTAAGNTTTTGTAAAGGCATGAAAACATTGCAAAAAACGCTTGTTCAATTCATGCCGCAGCACCGCAGTGCACAAGTTNCCGTAGGGTCCCCCGATGTGATGAATGGAGCGTCAACCAGATCAGCGCCATACAGCCGGGTTCAGCCCGCCAGAACTGCCAGGATATAGACGACGTACAGGACCGCCAGAACGATGCCCCAGCCCCGGCCCATATGCCATTTCAGGAACACGAACGGCGCCAGCAAAAGCGACGCCGCCAGCATCACCCACAGGTCGAATTGCAGGATGCCCGGCTCGACAGGGATCGGGCCGACAAAAGATGCAATGCCGATGATGGCCAGCAGNTTGAACATGTTCGACCCGATGACGTTGCCCATCGCCACCTCGGCCTGGTTGCGCAGGGCGGCCATGACCGTGGTTGCCAGTTCCGGCAGCGACGTGCCCAGCGCGACCAGGGTCAGGCCGATCACGGTTTCCGACACGCCATATTGACGCGCGATATTGGTCGANGCATCGACCAACAGGTCCGCGCCCAAAGGCAAGCCGATCAGGCCCAGCGCCAGGAACAGGCCGACTTTCCACCAAGGCATGTCAGGGTCGGCGCCTTCGACATCCTCGTCTTCTTCGGTCTCATCCTCCAACCCGGCGGCGACGGCGCGCCGGTGGTGAATGGCCTGACGAAACGCGGAACTCAGCATCAGGCCCAATGCGGCCAACAGCGCCAGCCCCTGCACCCAAGTGATGATGCCCCCCAGAGCCAGCACGACGAACAACACCGTTGCCGCCAGCATTTGCAGATAGGATTTGCGCGTATCACAATCGCCGGTCGACAGACCTGCCAACAGGGCCGGCGCCCCCAGAACCAACAGGATATTGGCCGTGTTGGACCCGACAACATTGCCCATGGCCAGACCCGGAACGTGGTCATGAATGGCCTGCACGGCGATCAACAGCTCAGGCGCCGAGGTGCCGAACGCAACGATGGTCAGCGAGACGATCAAGGCCGGAACACCCAGACGCAGCGACAGGTTCACCGCGCCCCGCACCAGAGAATCGCCCGCAAGCAGAAGGATCACCAAGCCCAGGCCCGCATAGATCAAATCCAAATCTCAGCCCTTCCGTGAGCAGTCGCAGGGGGATTTCCCGATCCGAAATTTACCGCAGCGGGGACATTTCATTGCGTCGATACGATCCTTGCCCGGATAGCGCAAGCGCCCGAACATCGCCAGCACGGACATGAAGACCAGGAACAGAGCGATGACCTTGAAAATCATGTCACAGCCCAAACCGCGCGAACTGTGCACGGTCCTCTAGGGCGGTCATGGCATCCTGTGCCAGCGTCACGCCAAAACGTGACATCAGCCCGCGTTTCTGGTCGTAAATGCGGAACCGCACCTTGTCGCCAAAACGCGCCTTCATCACCGGCACCAGATGGCCGACACCATCGGCCAGCCCCGTGTCGACAGCGCTCTGCCCGACCCAGATGTCGCCGGTGAACAGGTCTTCACCCTCAGGCAGCTTGCCCGCNCGACGCTCGGANACATGACGGGTGAAATTCTTGTGGATCTCTTCCTGAAGCGCCTTCAGGCGTTTCACATCGGCGGGTTTTTCCGGCTGGAACGGGTCCATCATCGACTTCGACTTGCCCGCTGTATGCACGCGCCGTTCAACGCCCAACTTCTCCATCGCACCGGTGAAGCCAAAGCTTGCGGAAATCACGCCAATGGACCCGATAATCGAGTTTTCGTCCGCAATGATCTCATCCGCAGCGCAGGCCAGCCAGTATCCGCCCGAGGCCGCGACGTCTTCGACAAAGGCCACAACAGGTACGTCCTTTTCCGCNGCCAGACGGCGAATGCGGGCCGCGATCAGGCTGGATTGCACAGGGCTGCCGCCGGGGGAATTGATGACCAGGGCAACCGCCGCAGGTTTGCCTTTGCGAAAGGCCCGTTCGATCAACGGCGCAAGCCCCGCGTCGTTCAATTGCCCACGTGCCCCGGTGGCGATCGTACCCGACAGGCGGATGACGGCCACCGTGGGCGCAGATTTCAAGAATGGGATCCAGCGTTTCATGCGCTCAGAGATAGAACGCCCCCGCGCCGGGAACAAGGGCACGGGGGCAATGAGTTACCGCTTGTGACGCAAAGTTCAGCTTCGGATCTTGTACCCGGTGCGGAAAATCCACGCGATGGCCGCCAGACAGGCGATCGTAAAGCCGCCAATCGCCAGCAGCGACCAGCCCACAGCAACGTCCGCAGTGCCAAAAAAGCTCCAGCGGAACCCCGAGACCAGATAGACNACCGGGTTGAACAGCGTCACGTTCTGCCAGAACGGCGGCAGCATCGAGATCGAGTAAAAGCTGCCCCCCAGAAACACCAGCGGCGTGATGACCAACAGAGGCACCAGTTGCAGCTGTTCAAAGTTCCCCGCCCAGATGCCGATGATGAAGCCCATCAGCGCGAAACTGAAACAGGTCAGCACCAAAAACGCCATCATCCAGACCGGATGCAGGATCGAGATATCGACAAAGAAGAACGACGTCGCCAGGATGATCAGCCCGATCATGAACGCCTTGGTCGCCGCTGCGCCGACATAGCCGATGACGATTTCAAGGAAATTCACCGGGGCCGACAGCAGTTCATAGACTGAACCGATGAATTTCGGGAAATAGATGCCGAACGACGCATTGGTGATGCTTTGAGTGATGACCGTCAGCATAATCAGGCCAGGCACGATGAAGGCGCCATAGCTGACCCCGTCAACCTGATCAATCCGCGACCCGATAGCGGCGCCAAAGACGATGAAATACAGCGATGTGGACAGGACGGGCGAAACGATGCTCTGCGCCAGAGTTCGGAAAGTACGAGCCATTTCAAAGCGATAGATGGCGGTTATGGCGTGCCAATTCATGCCGCGTCCTCCTTGGATGTATCGGCGGGGGTATCGGCGACAAGGTCGACAAAGATGTCTTCCAATGAGCTTTGCGAGGTGTGCAGGTCGCTCATGTGCAACCCGGCGGCGGACAGATCGGCCAGCAATTGAGTGATGCCCGTGCGATCCGCATTGGTGTCATAATGATAGGTCAGCCCGCCGCTCTCATTCACCTCCAATGGATAGNNCGACAGCGCGTCCGGCACNGCATCGACGGGCGTGGACAGNTCAATGTCCAACCGTTTCTGCCCCATGCGGCGCATCAGGGTGGCCTTGTCTTCAACCAACAGGATTTCGCCCTTGTTGATCACGCCAATCCGGTCGGCGATCGCCTCGGCTTCTTCGATATAGTGAGTGGTCAGAATGATCGTGACACCCGCCTGGCGCAGGGTCTCGACGATCTCCCACATATCCTTGCGCAGCTCGACATCCACACCGGCGGTGGGTTCGTCCAGGAACAGGATACGCGGGTCATGCGACAGCGCTTTGGCGATCAGCACACGGCGCTTCATGCCGCCCGACAGGGTCCGGATACGGGCATCTTTCTTGTCCCACAGGGACAGCTGGCGCAGGATGGCCTCGATTGCGGCCGGGTCACGCGGCTTGCCAAACAACCCGCGCGAAAACTGCACCGTGCTCAGGACGGTCTCGAACGGCTCCAACGCGACCTCCTGCGGCACCAGCCCGATCAGGCTGCGTGCGGCGCGATAGTCGGTCAGGCTGTCATGGCCGCCAACGGAAATCGTGCCCGTCGAGGGGTTGGAAATGCCACAAATGATGGAAATCAGCGTGGTTTTTCCGGCCCCGTTCGGGCCAAGAAGGGCAAGGATCTCGCCCTCATTGATGTCCAGATTGACCCCTCTGAGCGCCTCATAGCCGCCCTCATAGGTCTTGGTCAGGTCCTGAATGGATAGGATCGTGGGCATGACTGTGCCTCCTGTTCGCGAAGCCGTGCAAGTTAGCGCAACCAGCGGCAAGGGCAAGGGGGATGCGCTGGCATGCTGACAAAGCCTGGCAGGACGAAAGGGATTGACCTGTTGCGCAAGGATGCAACAGGCGCTGACCGCTTTTCGCCTTGGCGAAAAGCGCCACGCCCAACCACCAGAAGGGCCGAAAGGCCCGGTGGTGGGCGGGAGCGCACCGTGGCGAGAGGTCCCCAGCTACANCCCCCTGACCNCCTCCACCATCCTGCGGCCCTTGGGGTCGATCACATCCCCCGCAGCATCATTCCTCACAGCTTTTTCCAACGCGGCGCAAAAACCTGAGGCAGATCAACGCAAGGCACGGCACTTGGAGATATCCTCAAGGCCAATTCGGTTCGCCGTCGCCATTTTTANTGCGCGAATCAGCCAGACAGGAAAGGGAACCCCATGGCCACCACAACCCAGCACAGCCCCCGTACCGCATTGATCTGCGGCCCCTATTTGTCCGGCAAGACCTCTCTGTTCGAGGCCCTTTTGGCCGAAGCGGGCGCGTTGCAACCCCATGCGTCGGCCCAGTCCGCCTTTACCATCGCCGACCATTCGCCAGAGGCTCTGGCCCACGGCATGGGCACCGAAATGAACGTCGCCACCGCCGATTATCTGGGCGAAAGCTGGACCTTCATCGACGTGCCGGGGTCGGTCGAGCTGGGTCAGGAAATGCAGGATGCGATGGACGTGGCCGATATCGCCGTGCTGGTCGTGGAACCCGACCCGGCCAAGGTCGTGACCTTCGCCAGCCACCTGAAAGCGTTGGAACAAGCCGACATTCCGCATGTGATTTTCATCAACAAATTCGATAAACACGACAATTCCGCCCGTGAATTGATGGAGGCTTTCCAGGCCGTATCGTCCAAACCGCTGTTGCTGCGCGAGGTTCCCATTCATGAGGACGGGCAGGTCACGGGCTATGTCGATCTGGTCTCGGAACGCGCGTTTCATTGGCAGGACGGCAAGCCATCGACCCTGATCCAGCTGCCCGAAACCGTGCTGGACCGCGAGACCGAAGCACGCACTGAAATGCTGGAAGGTCTGGCGGATTTCGACGACGCCTTGCTGGAGAAGCTGCTTGAAGACGTGACCCCCACGTCGGACGAGGTCTATGCCGACATCTCGAAAGACCTGGCCAGGGATGGTTGTGCCGGTCTTTTTCGGATCAGCCACGCACAACCACGGCGTCCACCGATTGATGAAATCCCTGCGCCATGACGCGCCCGATGTGACCGCAACCGCCGCCCGTCTGGGCGCCAGCGGCACAGCCTCACAGGTGAAAGTGTTCAAGACGCTTCAGGCCGGCCACGCAGGCAAGATGTCGATGGCGCGGGTTCTGGGCGGTACGCTGACCACCGGAGACACGCTGAACAGTGAACGTCCGGCCGGAATGAACGCCATTTTCGGCGGCAAGCTGAGCCCGGTGAAAGACGCCCCCGCAGGGTCTGTCGTGGGCCTGACCAAATTGGACAGCGCCGCCACCGGCGACATGTTGACAAACACCGGGCGCACGGCCACAGATCGCGCCGCCCTGGCGCCGTCTTATGCCCAAGCCATCAAGGCCGCCAGCCGCGCGGATGACGTGAAACTGGGTGACAA
>JGI24724J26744_10000244_pt1 | contig 42902 bp, 64 predicted proteins | sample Cruoilmetagenom7_FD_26744 | JGI IMG/M metagenome (IMG submission 26744) | reverse complement strand
CCCGCCACATCACCAGTGAACTTCGACTTCAAAGGAGACATGTTCGAAATGGGAGACATCCGATGGGCAAAACCGCCGACGCCAACGCCCCCGTCCAGACCGGCACCGTCAGCCCCCATAATCCCGGGCACACGAGGCCAACCACCGGGGGTGAAGCCACCGAAGTAGATCGCGCCCGTTTCGAGCTGTTGCGCTCGGCGCTCTACCACGACATGCGAGAGACAAGCCTCACACGGGTGCACAAGCTGGCCCTGTTCATCACAATCTTGCTCGGCTCCAGCGCCATTGCTGCACTCGGCTCGGATTACCCCCTGGTGGGGCAGATCGCAGGTGGCGTTGTCGCGACCCTCGGGGCGGCCCAACTGGTTTGGGACTTTGGTGGGGTTGCACGAACCCACGGCGATTTGAGAAAACGCTTTTACGGCCTTTTGGCAGATGCGGAGGGCGGCGGGGACATTGCCTCGCTCAAGTCCAAGATGACCCTGATCTACGCAGACGAACCTCCGCTCAAACGCAAGGTCAACGAACGAGCGCATAACCGCGCGGGCGAGTCCATCTACGGTGACGATTTCAACCGCGCCTGACACAAGTAGCGGATGGTGGCGTGCGAAAGTCATGCCGCCACCTTCATGCGGGCACGAATACGCACCTCAATCTCGCTGGCGCTTTCGCGACAGAGGCGCATCATGTCGCGCAGGTCAGTCTCAGGGATGGCGGCCAGATCGGCATCAAGGCCGCCCGACACGAACGATGCGATAAAGTCGAGGATTGCCAGAACGACCTCGGGCGACCGCATGCGGAAATCACCGTGATAGTTGATTGCTGCGTTCAGAGTGTTCGATTTGGCCGCGCCCGTTCCCCAAGCCCAGATCGCCCCAGCAACATCCTTCACCTCGCACACAACCGTGATGCGGCGCATTTCGGAGGCCATGTCTTGGCCGCTGAGGGGGAAGATGGTCAAGTCGTGGGTGAGGGAAGTATCAAGCATTGGTCACTCCTAAGTTGAAGTGACCATCCGCAAAATGCGTACACGCGTCAAGCGCAAAATGCGTACACTTGCAAAAAATCTGCGTACGCAGCGGGAACCCGCTGGCCTGACCGCGCTTGGGGGCGCAGTGTTCTCACATTGAGATGCGCTGAATTAGGAGATTAGGGATGACCACCCGAGGAGTGCTATGTTCAACATTGATCGCATTGCTGTTCCCATCTGGGATAGCGATGTCCGGTGAGTGGAGTGATTTTTCGGAGTTTCTTGGGTATGGCTTGGCCGTCGAGGACGTGTGCGACAATTACCTTCTCTACACTGACCCCGTAATGGGAAATCATCTTCCGCCAGGCGACTATGCTCAGGCGATGGAGGGAGTCCCTATTTGGCGTTTAGAGAAAGCCGCTCGCGTGGTGGATATCGGGTGCCCGGCTGCTGCTTTGGAGGTCTCAAGTTTGCGCGGGTTGGCTTTTGATGAGGTTTGGGAGGTAAGGTAGCCAGGCTAAACCTTTCCACCCTTCCAAACCACCTTCCCGATGATCTCAACATCGTCTTGAGGCATGTCTTCAGGGGGGTAAATGTTCCGATTGTCGGAAATGATTTTTATGTGACCTCTCTTGGCAGAGCGAGTTATCCTCTTGACGTGCAACGTCTCTCCAAACCTTAGAACAAACAGCCCATCGAAGTTGGGGTCGCGCTTTGAGAAGTCGAGCATCACCAAGTCGTCGTCGTGAAGGGTTGGCTCCATGCTGTCCCCCTTTACGCTGATAATCGACAGGTTTGCGGGCTCGGATCTGGTGAGCTTACTGAGGTAATTAGGTGGAAAGGCGAGGCTGTATGCCGCCAATTCCTCTGTCTCGGCAATCATTCCTGCCCCAGCGCTAGCGGCGACATTGTAGACTGCAATGAGCCTCTCTCCGTTTTGCGGCCCCTCACCGGCATTTACGACTTGGGGGGTGTCGCTTGGAGGAAGCGAATTGCCATCAACTCCTGCCAGAGCCAAGACATCGTCACCGACGCCTTCGTCTCTGAGGGCTTCAGCAAAGACCTGAGCCACCTTCAGGGGGAGGTAGTCGTCCTTGAAGCGATTAGGGTTTTCATAGTGTGCATATGACGAGGCTGGCATGCCGGAGCGTCTTGCCATCTCCCGCACGCTAACTTTTGCGTCCTCTCGGATGGATTTCAGTTTGAGCGCTGTAGAATCGTTTTGTTGCATGTTCGCATCCTGCATACGAATGGGGAGAAAGTCTGTCCGCAAATAGCGCTTGCAAAGCGTACGCAGTTAGCGCACAGATGTGCGCATGACCTATGTGGACAAAATCATAGTTGCCTTCGGTGGTACCCGCCCAATGGCTGCTGAAATCGACAAATCGCCATCAACAGTGAACAGCTGGAAGGCTCGGGGTTCCATTCCAGATCCAATGAAAACTCTGATCATGAAGCGGGCGAAGGCTCGCGGGATAGAATTGACGCGGTCGGATTTTTTTCCGGATATGGACAGTTCGTCTGAGGCCTCTAATCAATGAATGCATCGGTGAATTCCTTTCCTGCCTCGAACCCTGCATCGTCGGATATCCCAACGTCTTGGGAAAAAACCTTAGAGGCGCTCGAATACCTGAACACGGTTATTGAGCCTGAGGTGATGGTGGAGTTTGCGATCAAGCGGATTGCACCGGGGCTGCCGAGCCGGAATGTTGAGAATGTTACTGTCGCCCGCAAGATGGGTGTGGCGCGCAACACGGTGGACAACTGGCGGAATTCGACAACGAGCTGCTCGATGCCTCTCGCCCTGGCCATTGCCGTGGGCAAGACGCTCGACGGCCCAGATCATCTCTTGGAAGAGGTTTCTCGCTTCACAGGCGAGGATCACACACAGTTTTTCCAGTGGGCGTCCTAACCGGGCGCCCTCGGGTTTTTCCTTCCTTCCTTCCTTCCTGATCCCAAACCGTAACCACCCAAATGGGAGGTCTGGCCATGCTGAAACGGCTCGCCATCAAAAGGAAGCTCTCCAAACTCTATCGCGAACGCGACGATCTGTTCGCCCGGCTTGAATGCTGGGACGAGGGCAAAGCGCTTTTCCATGATCTCCAAACCCGGCTGCGGCAAATCAACCATGAATGCCTGCCTCTTGAGGCGGTTCTGAAAGGTAAAGCGACATGAGCTTCCCAAAAAACTCACCCGACTTTTCGGTCGATACTGACCAGCTGAAAAAGGATTTGGCGGATATCGCCGCCCAAAAGGATGAGGTGTCCAGTGCGACTGGCGGCCTTCGGTCCACCATCAAGTCCATTCTGGATGACCGCGGCTATCATAAGAACGCCCTGAAAATCATCCGTGAAATCGACGACATGCCTGGCACGAAGAAGGCAGATTTCCTGCGCACGTTCTCACCCATGTTCGAGGCCTTGCTGCCCGGCTGGGAAAGCCAGGTGCAGGACATGCTGGACAAGATGGACACCGAGACCTCCGAAATGGAAGGCGACATGGAATGACGGTCATAGTTGCGGGCTTAGATATTGCCACGCAGACCGGCATTGCGGTGGGCCCTCTCGGGGGCTCACCCAAGCTGTTCTCGGTCGATCTGGGACTGGAAAAGCCACACGACGAACGGTTCGGCGCCATGTTCGGTCTGGCTCATACGCTGATCAGGGATCACGGCGTGACCCACATGGGGTTGGAAGCCCCGATCAAGCACAAGCACGACAAGACGGCGACGAACGTGTTGCTGATGGGGCTGACTGCCATTCTACGTGGCTGGGCCTATCGCAAGGGCGTGCCTGTCGAGGTGTTCGGCGTTGCGACGATCGATAAGCACTTTCTCGGCCATCGCATGATTGGGCGGGATGAACGCAAGCGCGCGATCTGGGGCCGATGCACTCAGCTGGGCTGGACCCCAACCACCCAGGATGACGCCGACGCTGGTGCGGTTTGGGACATCACCTGTGCCCACCTGTCGCCCGCTTATGCCGCCTCCAACGGTTCGCTGTTTGCGGGGGCACGGTAATGGCACAGAACACATCCTCCGCCGTCATGCAGCAGCGCACCGAGGCGCGTGACAGCCTGGACGATTTTCCAACACCGCCGTGGGCTACCCGCGCCTTGTGCGAGTGGCTGCAAGACCGTTGGGGCGAGAGTATCAACACCATGGTCGTGCGCGAGCCTGGGGCGAACCGGGGCTACATGGTTGCCCCACTGCATGAATATTTCCGGAACGTCGAAGCATTTGACGTTCACGACTATGGCGCGGGCTTTCCGGTTCAGGATTTCCTGTTCGGACCGTTGGACACAGTCGACGCCACGATCATGAACCCGCCTTTTCGGTTGGCTCCTCAGTTCATCACTAAAGCGCTGGATACTTCGCGGCACCTGGTCGCTGTATTGGTCCGCACGGCGTTTCTGGAAGGGGTAGGGCGCTATGAGACGTTGTTCTCGGAGCAACCGCCCACTGCGGTCCTTCAGTTCACCCAACGCGTTGTTATGCACAAGGGCACTGTGTCCGAGAAGGGCAGCACAGCTACGGCCTATTGCTGGCTTGTCTGGGAGGCTGACGCGGCTGATCCCGAGACCATACCTGAATTCCACTGGATCGGCCCTGTGCGCCGGCAGCTTGAGCGTCCCGGCGACTATGAGTTGCGAGGTGATCTCGCATGACCACATTCCTGCGCGCCACAATCGACCATTTGCTGTTCTGCGCCGAGGCGGGGAAAGCGCCAGAGGAAATCGCCCGCGCGGTGCTGCCTAAAGGGGCACCGGTCACAACCTGGGGGCAGGCACTCGATGTGCTGCTGTCCGCCGGGGCGGCAGGGTTCGAAAAGAACAACTTCAAGATCAACGACGGGGCCGAGTTTCGGTCTATCCGCAAACGAGACCACCTGCGTGTGGTTGGAGGTGACAAATGAGCAACCTAGTCACGACACTTTGCCAGCGTCGAAAATTCGGCTCAGCAACGGTCAAAACGGTGATTATGTATATGGCTGACCGAGCCAGCGATGATGGCTCCGGTGTGTGGACCAGCAAGGCACACATTGCCGATGACACGGAGCTTTCGAAGCGCACTGTCCAGACGGCAATCAAAGAACTGACAGCGAAAGGTCTCGTCCGAGAGACGGGCACACGGCGCCATCAGCACGGGTTCACCATCGAATATCAGATCAATTTGGGTGTAGTTTCCGCCCTCGTTTCGACCCGTGATGACGGGGTGCGAGAGATTCACGGGGTGCAGGAGATTCACCCCTCAGGTGCGACAGTTTCACCCCATGGGGTGCGAGAGATTCACCCAAACCACCCTTTAACCACCCATGAACCACCCAAAGAGAACCCCCAACCCCCTTTGGACGACAAATCGGGATCGGGTGGTCGGCAGACCAATCTCCCGGCAAAATCTGTTTCTCAGCAAAAAATGGCGGGCGATCTGCACGAGGGCTGTGACAGCCTGGAGGTCGAGTTCGAAAAGGTGTGGGAGCATTTCCCCCGCAAGGTCGGGAAGGGCGGGGCCCGCAAGGCTTGGGTCAAAGCCAGGCGTTCGGCCAGCTTCGACGACATCGCCAAGCCTCTTGGCCAGTGGATCCGCAACCAGAAAGGCACGGACCCCAAGTTCATCCCGCACTTCGCCACTTGGCTGAACCAGGAACGCTGGCAGGACGATCAGACCCACGCAACCAATCGCGCGGCCACCAGCTCTGACCGGTTGGATCGGCTGGGTGCAAGCGATGGGGGCAGCGATGCACTGCCAGGCCCCCGCAAACTTCCTGAAATCGAATGGAGGCCCGAGCAATGAACAGCCTGAGCTATGACCAGCGCACCAAGCGCATCTTTGATTTCCTTTATTCCGGCGAGAACGCCCTTCTGCGCCGATACAAGGTTCCCGAGCACATGAGCGACGAGGCCTTGCGGGCTGAGGTCAACGAGATGGTCGAGGACATCAATCGCGACATCCCCGAGGGGCAGACTTCTGCGCATTTCGATGCGCTGATCCCGGAGCTGCGCCAAGCCATTCGTCGTCGCCACGGGGCCCAGACATGGCCGAGCGCCAAGGTTTTGATGGCGGCCACCAAGGACGCTGTTGATGAGTGCCAGCGCCGGGGCGGGGCCGGGCAGGGCGGGGCAGAGGGTGCGATCCTCACGGCCATGGCGGACTGGTATCGGAAATTCGGGTCTGTGCTTCCCGGTTGTGGGAAAACAAGCCGCACAGCCGCTCTGATCCAGCGAGGGGTCTTCACGGCGCGTGAGGCGCGGCACGCAGGGTTCCCTTTGACCGCAGCTGATGAGGCCGCAGCCAAGTCCGAACCTATGACGGCCGCCGAAGCTAAGACGCATGTCGAGGCCACCGCACGCCTTCGCGACATTTCGATCGATGAAGCCCGGGTGCAGATTGCCGACGAGCAAAATATCCCAATGCACCTTCTTGAGGCCGATCTGAGCAACGCCGGGCGCGGCATCGATCGCAAGGCCAAGGAAATCAAGCGACAGAAGGGGCTGTTTTGATGGATTGGTTCATTGAAAAGAAGACCCCGATGGGGAAATGGTCGCCCCAGATCGTGAATGGCGAAAAGCCCACCGAGATGACCGTTGATGGTCCGGTGACGTTTCGCAATGCCCCGATGGCTGTGCCCGCATCCCTGCGAGGCTTCCCGGTTGATCTGATCAAGGATTGCCTGTCGCCTGATGGCAAATTCCACGACTTGGACCTGGCCGAGTTCGGCGCGTTCCTGCGCGACCCGAGCCGCAAGACGATGGTGGTGCCGGTATGTCAGTGAAACAACCACTCGTGGCCGGTGTTGCCCCCGGCGATGCCGATCCGTTCCCGGATATGCCCAAGCCCGTGCCGGAGTTTGATGAATGCCTTGCCCTGTGGCGCGGTATCCTCATGCAGGCGCTTCGGGACGCTGTCCGGTACGGTGACGGCACCGAGGCCCCGCAATTCATTGGCGACCCGATGGCGTGGTTCGACAGCGCCATGTGCCGCTGGGTCTGTTCCCTTCTCGATGTTCATTATCCCAGCGTGCGCCGCGCCGCACATGCACGACGCGCCGACTATCTCCGCGTGTCAGCCGATGGGCGCCAAGTCCGCACTGACTTCATGGCGGATTGGGAGGTCGTTGATGGGTGACCAGATCAAATCCGCATCCGGCAAGGTCCGCGCCAAGGTCAATGGCGATGAGGTTGCGCTGATCCTGAAACCAAGGGAGCGTGACGCCATCCTGCGCGACATCTCGGCCTTCGCCCGCCCTGACACCGCCGAGGTCCGTTCGGTCCTTCGCCAAGTGAAGGTGATTGCTAATGGCCAAGGGTGACGCCCCCATATCCTCTATCTACCGCCAAGGTGACGTCGTGGAGCCCGGTGAACGTATGCGTCGGGCCCATGAACGCAAGCACAGCCTCTATGCCCTTCTGTGGCTGAAATTCGGGGTTGTCTGCATCCATGAGGACGAGCTGCCCCAGGACGATCCGCTGGCCCAGCATGTCGTCAACATCGCAAATGAAAAATACGGGAGGCGCCACAGTGGCAAACGAGCCTGACAAAGTGCGGATCTACGAACGAGCCAATGGCAAACTGGAGCCGGTATCTCTGGGGGCAGGGGCCCGGGGTGTGACCTCGCCCAAGATCGTGCTGAGCCCGGTCCAGCGCGGCATCGCCAACTATTACGGCTCCTGCGTTGAGATGCTGGAAACGGGCGGCGGGTCTGGCGATTTCCTTAAGGAGGCAGTCGACGGTGGCAGGGCGTCCAGTGATGGCGGTCTGCTGCACATGGCCAGCGTGCGCGATTGCGTGAACCTGTCGCGTCGGGTTCTGATGGAGGCCGGCACCCTGTCATATCGCCCGCGGTCGGCAAGCGAGATGGGATCGCACAGCCCCATCCAAATTCGTGCCTTGGTGGATGCCGTCTGCGTCTATGGCGCCGACCTGACCGAGCTGGCCCGCGCCTGTGGCTGGTACGTGGTCAGGGGCAAGGTGAAGGTCGTTCCCAAGCAGCAGACCCAGAAGATCAAGGCGGCGCTGTCTGGGGCGCTGGATGCCATGGGCGAGGCTTGGATCGACGAGGGCGTGGATGTGCCGCGTTGGGTTGGGACGGTGGAGGTGTCGTCATGAATCGCAAGTTTGGCCCAAGGCGGGGTGGGATTCGTGGTCGACTGGAAATAACCTCGCCGAATAAGGAATCGTTTCAAAGGAAGATTGTTTTGGCTTGGCCTGTTCCGAAGAACTCAAAAAAACGCGTGAAGAAAGCGGGAAAGACAATCGCTGATGTTGGAAGTCGCGGAATGATCCGGTGGGGCATGAATGTATCCAGTGAAGATTTTCAGGTGGTCGAAAATTGGCGTGCATCTCACGGTGCGGTTCTAAACACTGCTCAGGCTTGGTTGCGTCGTTTGGAAAAAGTGGACCTTCCAGTCGTGGGGCAGCGCCTAAAACGGCTCGACACAATCGTAGACAAGCTTGCAACGGGTCGCGCGATTGATCTTTCTACAATGCATGACATCGCGGGCGTTCGGGCTATTTTCAGGAAAGAAGATGATCTGCTTGCATTCCGAGAGAAGATGGATGCTTCACGAGCTAGACATTCAAGAATGCACGAACCAGAAAAGTTTGATTATATTTCGCGCCCCAAGCCGACAGGGTATCGAGGCATCCATGACGTCTACAAGAGAGAAGTTGCTGCGCTCAGTGGGGTGCCATGGAATGGACTGAAATTTGAGGTTCAACTCAGAACCTTTGTCCAGCATGCTTGGGCGACGGCAGTGGAAATCTACGACAGTACCCAGCTCTCTCGGTTCAAGTTTACTAGCTCTTCTGATCCTGCCTATGAACAGTTCGTGATCATCAGTGAGATCTTTTCTAGAGTTCATGAGGATCAAAATGGATGTCTTACTGACATGAGCGACAACCAACTTCTTGATCGTTACCTCGAGCTAGAGAGCAAGTCCGGTCTGCTCGAGATGTTTCGAGGGCTAAAAATTGCGGCCGAGTATAATGGCTTGGAGAAAAACACCATACTACAGCGACAATCTGACGGGCTATTTGTGCATAGTTTCCCGAACTTTCGCGAAGCGATCGAAGCAATTTCAGACATTGAAGGTCGTCCTGAGACCATAAATGCTGTGTTGGTTGGTTCCAGTATGCCGCAAGATATTCGGTCTGCATTTCAGAACTATTTCGACGATACAAAGGACTTTGTTACGCTTCTGGATGACGCTTTGGATCGGCTTTCATCGAGTTCTCAAGAAGAGACCTTTTGGTAATGAAAGCTGAACGCCTCCCCGACGGCCAAATCAAGCTGACCGGCAACGCGTGGTCAGATGTTTTCCCCGCCGACCGTCTTCAAGGCTGGATCAAGTGGTATGACCAGATGCACACTGATTATGGGCATGAAAGCTACAGAGAAACTGCTGACGTGCTGCGGGCGGTATGACCGGTCTTAAGCCCGGCGGCACCCTCCTAGCTGTCATTGCCAAGAACCACATTTTCATTGAGTGCCAATGCGGTCACACGATTTCTCGAAAATCTCTTTTTGTTGACCGCCAGTTATGGAATACCATCTGAGGGAGAGTTGGTGAGAGCCAACATTTTGAATTTCGAGAGATTGAAGGAAAATCATTTCATGAAAACTAAAGCGGCCGCAGTACTTTGCGCCAGTGTTGCCCTTTCTGGCTGTGTTGCGCAGGAAACCTTCGTCAAAACCAACATGCGCTATTCAGACTTTGAACAGGATCGTGCGACTTGTGAAACGAAAGCAGCCCAGGAGGTTGAGGCCAACCGTAGCCCAGGCGCTGAAATTGTGGTCGCAGTTCTTACCGGTATTTACGCGACCCAAGATGCGAATGCCGAGGCACGGAAGCGGAATTACGAGGCGTGCATGATCTCGAAGGGGTACCAACGGGTTGAATTGCCACCGTGTAAAAACGCAAAAGAGGCGCGGGAAAATGGGATTGGCCCACTGACGGCAAGCAAACGCGTCGTGATCGAAAGCAATTCCTGTGCTGCCAATGACCAATTAGGTCGGATTGTCTTCTACAAGCAGGGAGCTACAGGGGAAGCGGAAAGCTGATCTTGTTAGTTGCAGGAGCTTGTTCCTGCCCCCAACATTGCACCAGCGCGACCAAAGGAGATAAACGACCGATGGTCGCGATCTGAGATGGATTCCTTATGAAAAGCTCAACTCACGCAGTGCTGCTGTTCTGCTGCCTGATGGCTTTACCTGTCGAGGCAATGGCCATTGGAAAATGCGGTTCCGGAAAGCGCGTCACCTGTGTCGTTGACGGGGACACTATCTGGCTGGAGGGAGAGAAGATCCGCCTCATGGGGTTTGATACGCCAGAACCACAGACCAACATCTGTGGAGGCAACCGTGAGAAGTGGCTGGCAAACAGGGCTTCCCAGAGATTGATGCAGCTGCTTACCGAGAATGCCTTCACGGTCGATCGTGACGGCGCTGACAGATATGGCCGCACCCTGGCCATTATCCGGGTAGATGGTGTGAATGTCGGAGACATCCTGATCAGCGAAGGCTTGGCGCGCCGGTATCCGGATGGCCCAGAATTCTGGTGCAACTAACCGGATCGTAACCCGAGCACGGTATTCTGGCGCCGTTCAGTATGTTCCGTATAGCCCTCCGCAAGGGCTTGCTTGCGGCGCGGTGGCCCGTTTCCGTTTGTGCCATCGCGCTTGCAGCCTGTCGTTGAAGCACAGAAATCAAGTGCTCGTAGCCCCGGACACCTTTTTTTTAGGCCGCCCTACCTGATAGCGAGGCAAGCGTCGTAGTCAGAGGGGAATTGACCATTGGCACGTCTAACTTGTGGGAAGGGTTATGATGAGCATAGATGCGCTCACACGATGCCTCTGTGTGGTTTCGGATCATCACCAAAGCCTGGCGCACTTGCTCAATGCTAGGAGGCTGTCCTTCTTCCAACATGTTGTCGATCGCAAAAGTGATATTTCCCAAAGACAGCGCAACTTGTTGAAGTAGCGTTTCTGTTTTTTGCTCTCGATTGCACATTGCCCGATTCCCCATTTTTGAACGTATGATCATAACTCGGACATACTCATTAACGGGGAGTTAACAGCGCTCTGGGACAATGAAGATGTGCGTCCTTTTGCCTATTGTAGGCTCAGGCAACCTGTTCCGGCTTTGAAGGGAAGGGCACAACGTTGTTCGGCAAACGCCCCACTTCCTCAAGTGCGGCACGAACGATAGCACTCGCTAGAGCGTCCTTGCTTGTTTGTGGTGTGTTCTTCCGTCCAAACTGTTCTTTTTCCTGGAGGAGATCCAGCAACCATTCTCGATTAGTCATCCCAAGTTCCTTCCTAAGTCTGGCGCATCCCAATGCCGTGAGTATCTCAGTCTCCGCTTGGTTAAGGAGTTACTAACACCCCCATGTGGATAACTGATTGCCGTGGGGGTAACCTGTCGCGTGTTCAACATGTTGTGTTTGTCGCGACTAAGCACTCTACAAAAACGTAGTACGCCTGCCTGTGAGTGCGGCGTTTCGCCACTTTTTACCGAATCGTCGGAAATCGTGACGTCAGCCAAGATCTCAAGTGGGTCCAGAGCGACAGTGGTGGCTGAGTTCTGTAAATTCGACCTGGACTGCTCGGCTCGGCAAGTTCTGGAAAGCGGTCGCGTTTTCGCTCTTGATTACTTTTGGGACACTCATACTGAACGCGGAGAGGGAATGAACATTCACAAATCCAACCGGAATGCCTATATAGCGTTACGAGAGGAAAGCGATTCAGTGCCCTATAACGCGAAAACAATAGCCAACTGGTTTGTTGACCGCGCTCACGCGGAGGGGAAGACTCTGTCCATCATGACGCTACTCAAGCTGACCTATATTGCTCATGGGTGGCATTTAGAAGTGCGCAAATCCCCCTTGTTCACAAACAGAATTGAAGCTTGGCAATATGGCCCGGTAATCCCTGAAGTTTACAACGCATTTCGCCCACAAGGGGTCAACGTGGTGCGGACCGTTCCAGTTGTGGATAATCCAATCGCCCCAGACGTTAATCAGCTTTTGGGCGAAATTTGGGGAATCTACGGCCATTTGAGCGGGTTTCAGCTTTCAGAAATAACCCATGAGCCTGGTGGTCCATGGGAAATTGCCACACGAAAGGGCGGCAATTACGCGCGCATTCTTGATAGCGTCATTCAGCAGCACTACGAAGACAAGCGTCGAAAGGCGAACGAGGGGGCAAATGTCTGACGACATCACGCTGCTGCCTTCTGGTCTTGATATTCCTGAAAAGCCGTCAGCGGCTGAGCAAGATGCAGAATACCGCTCACTCGCAGCAGATGCCGCGTGGAAAGAAGCAAGAGTTGCAAGTGAGAACCAGCGGCGCATGCTTCGACAAACCGCCTATGGCTTTGCAGTTGGGGTGGTGGGTTTCATGAGCGTGTACCTCATGGCTATGGTTGCCGTTGTTAGACTGGCAGAAAAGGAAACATTTTCCGGCCAGGCACAGATCGCAATATTCGGTGCCCCCATTGCTGCGATTGCCGTGATCACGATTTTCGTTTTACGAGGGGTCTTTAACGGGTTTGCGGAAAAGGGGTTTGGGCAAGAGGTCGTGCCTGTTATTGAGGCAGGCAGAACTGCGATAGGTAGTTGATCGCCTTAAGCGCTCCTCACAGTCAGCGTTCCCTCCCGGGTGTAGGGGAACAGAGTGAAAGGCGCGCTAAACCAACGGTATTTCCTCGTAGGTATCCGATAAGCGACGAGAATGGCCGCATATGGGGGCCGGACTTTGGACTATTAGATCGTTTACAAGCGAGCCTCAGTTCTGTTCTTGGGGGTGCCGACACGGCCAGTCAGCAAATTTACCCAGGAAAAATTGAAAATGTGTGATGAAAAACAGCACCAAGAGAAAGAGTTTGAATACGCCGCTCAGGAGCATGAAAGGCTGAATGCGTTCGTGGCATATGCCAATCAATCAGCAATTGATAATAGCACCCACACTCTCAAAGCCCTTCTCCTTATCAACGGTGGTGCGGCTGTTGCAATGCTGGGTATGCTTGGTGCAATTGCATCTGGTGAAGCTGAATGGGGCGACGAATTGCGGCCTTTTCTTGAAGGTCTCATTATGTTTGCCTTGGGCGTTGCCGCAGCCACATTGTCATCGGGGATGTCCTATATCGTGATGTATTTGCAGGCGGTTCATGCTGACAGTTTGGCTCAATTATGGGAGCATCCGTATGTTAGAAACACCCCTGCAACTCTGAAGATCAGGCGCTGGATGATTGCGGCTCATATCGGAGCTGTTGCGCTCGCTGTAGGTTCTCTGGGGTGCTTTCTGAGCGGAGTGTGGGAATTGAGCCAGGCTTTGACTGTTGTAGGATGATTCGCCAAATGCATATTCAATAAAGTGATGTGAAAACAATAGGTTGAAAAAATGATGTTGCGCAATGAGTCGCAACACGTAGTTTTTACCCATCCTCAGAAATGCGCCTAACGGAAACGTGGGCGCATTTTTCGTTAGGTACACAGGACCCCGCTGACCGGGGTATCCCAACATGGAGACTGACTATGCGCAAAACCCTTTTTGCAGCTGTCGGGGTGTTTGTGGCGCTGGCGTTTGCCACCGTCGCACCCGCAATGACGGCATCCCCTGAATTCAACCTGGCCCCGGATGTTATGGCGATGGATCAGCCCCCCGGTCAGTTGTCCGACACGCTGCTGTCCAATGACCTGGCCGCCGTTCATCTGGACCAGATGGCCACCGATGACGTCGGTATCGGTCTGATGGTCGTGACCAGTTATAACGAGATCAACAGCCCGGCCAATCTGGCGATGCCCAGTTCCGTGACCGCCGCACGCCTGTCCAGCCTCTCCGCTTCCCCCATCGTTTCCGGCACCGGAGGTGGCCTGACCGTCGGCATTATTCTGGGCTGATAAGCCCTGCCTATCCACCCTGCACCATGAGTGCAGGACAGGCCGTTGGGGAAACCCAGCGGCTTTTCAGTTTCGCGGGTGTAGCTCAGTGGTAGAGCGCTGGCCTTCCAAGCCGATTGTCGCGGGTTCGAACCCCGCTGCCCGCTCCAAGTTCCTAGCTTCTTTACATGTGCGTCCGGCATGTAAAGAAAAGCCCGATTTCTTTACATGAGGGCCTCGCCATGAAGCTGGTCATCGAACCAAGTGACGAGATGCTCGGCCGATATGGCAATGCCATGGCAGTAATCGGGAAGACCGGCGCCAACAAGGCCCAGGTCCGTGCCGTCAATCACACTGCCCGCAAGGCCCGCACCGCTGTGGTTCGCGCTATCGCCAAGCAGTCATCCATCCCATACCGGATCGTCAAACAGACCGTCCGCCTTTACCAGGCCAAGCCGGGCGGGGTTCCGGTGGCCGAGATGGTCGCAACCGGCAAGCCTCTGTCGCTCCGCGCCATGGGTGCCAAGCAGTTCAGCTACGGCGTGAAGGTCAAGATGTGGGGCAAATCGGTCCGCATGGATGGCGCGTTCATCTACGCCGGAAACCACCGCAGCGGCAAACACGTCGGCAACGGTCATGTGTTCACCCGCAGCACGGCGAAAAGCCTGCCAATCGAAAAGCAGCTCGGCCCCTCGATCCCCGAGGAAATGGTTCGTGATCAATCAGCCAAGGCATTCACCAGCATTGTCCAACGGGATCTGCCTGAACGCCTCAGTCACGAGATTGGGCGTTTGTTGCCTAAGGACTGACCCCTGTAACGGAAACCAAGGAGAACCAAATGTCCCATGAAGTTGATAGCGCCGCAGACGAGCGCACAGCCAACAACGCCGCCCGCCACAAATATCGCGTCCTCTCGGATGATGAAAAGCGACTGATGGTCGAAGTGAAAGACCTCGGGGCTGCGTTTATCGCCAAATTGCATGAGATCGGCGGCACGTCCCCAGATCAAGGTGCTGTGTTCGGTGGGCGCAACCTCGCTCTGGCCAACACTCACGCGGAAGATGCCATTATGCGCGCAGTCCGCCACATCACCGCCTAACCTGAAAGGAACGCCCCCATGCCTTACACTGACGCAATTGCCCACGACCCCACCGCAACCGGCCCTGTGGTCAAGATGAAGGTGCGCAAATCCAAACTCGGCGCCTCGATCATCTCGTTCAGCATGTCCAAGGCCTTCATCGGGGCTTACCTGTCCGGATTGACGGATGGGGAGAAGATCAAGGTACAGCATGGGACTGGTGACGATCTGGGCAAAATCCTGATCACCCGCGCAAAGGGCGGCACAATCCCCGTCAAACTCTCGCCCAAAGGGGCAGGGGTGATCAACGTCACCGCATGGCGCGGTCACACCAACAGCGAACACGCCCTGACAGCTTGCCCCATCCTCATGGCAAGCGGTGGCGGTGTGGTCATCAAAGACCCCTTCAAGGGGTAGGAATGCCTGGCGGGTGGGGGCTCGCCTCCTTGCAGGAGATGACCGGCGCCTGTGGCAGTCAAAGGCCGGTCAACCAAAGGAGAAAGCCCACATGAGTGACGACACCCCCAAGGACGCCGCCGTAGCATCCATGTGTGACAAATTGCAAAAAGCTCGCCAAGGGTTGGCCGCTTTGGGTATCCAAGCACACATCCTCACCCATGCATCAGACAAACTCGCCGCCCAAGCGGATGAGATTGCACGGCTTAAAGCTGACCCAGCCTATGTGACAGGCTATAGCGACGGACACCGCGCTGCATTCGCCACCGGCATCCCTTGTAGTGAAGACCAAGGGGAGGGGTAAGGTTGCAGATTTTGCGGGTAGAGACCATCAGCGTACCGGACAATGACAACCGGCCTGTCGATGTTATCCCAATCCCTCAGCAATCGTTCGAGGCCAGGGCCTCCTATGAAGTGCACGAGGAACTGATCCGTCTAATCGCAGAAGTCTTCGGGGTGTCCAAGCCCTAGCCGTCATGACCACAGCCTACGGCCTCAGGGGATGGCCTAAAGAAAAAGGGACCGTGTCCGGCCTGCCCAGGTGCGGGGCGGAAGTCACCCCGAATGATCGTGATTTTTTCAGATTGGCAAATGCCGGTTTGCTTTTGGCTGACTGGATTGGTGAGGCCCCATGGCAAAAACCCAGAAGCAAGACATCGGTGATCTGGTTGTCTCAACGAAAGAGGCTGCTTCAGTCATTCAAGTTAGTTCGGTTTGGGTCGGGAAACTTGAACAGATGGGTTATGTCAGCAAGGTTGCCCGTGGACGCTGGCGGCTTGTTGATGTGGTCCAAGGATATATTAGATCCCTCAAAGATGATGAGCGCCGATCTGCAAAGAGCGCAGCAGCAACTCGCATCCAAGACGCCAAGGCTGAGGAAATTGCCCTGCGCCTGGCTGTCCAGAAGCGCGAACTGATCCCTGTCGAGCAGGTCCACGAGGTTATGGATTTCATCAGTGCGAAGGTTCGGGATGAACTGGCCGGGATGCCTGCCAGCTTCACTCGTGACATGGACCTTCGGAGAAAGTTGGAAGACGACGTTCATGACCGCCAAACCCGACTTGCCGACAAATTCGAACAGGCGGCCCGAGCTCTTGCAGAGGGTGGCGACCTTTTTAAGACCGGCTAAGCGCGTCACGCCCGACGAATGGGGCGCTGCCAACCGGTCCTATCCGCCCACCAGTGGGCACCCGGGGCCACGTGATCCGAGCCTGACGCCGTATATGACACCCTTTGCTCGATCGATTGCCAGCGGCATGTATACCTCGTGCATTGCGGTCACCTCGGCACAGTCAGGCAAGACTGAAACGATCCTTGATGTCATGGGCCACCGTTTGGCTCAAAAGCCTGCGCCAGTTGCCTATGCTGGCCCAACAGACACGTTCAACAAGGAGCAGTTCGGCCCACGTCTGACCGAGATGCTGGACGATTCACCTGACTTGGCCCCCCGCACTTTGCAGGGTCAGAAGAACAAGCTGACCTCAAAAATCGTCAACGGCGTGCCTGTGCGGCTTGTGTCTGCGCGGTCCTCGTCGGCTCTGAAATCTTTTCCGGCGGTGATGGGTATCTTGGATGAATATGACGAAATGGTTTCCAACATCGGGGGCCAGGGTGATCCGTTCGGTCTGCTTGAGGTTCGAGGCGATACCTATGCCGACTTCGTGGCGGCCACGATTTCAACGCCATCCCACGGGTCCGTAGAAACCGAAGTTGATCCGGTAAGCGGGTTGGAGTTCTGGAAAGTTGCCGACCCTGAGGAGGTAGGGAGCCCAATCTGGCGTCTGTTCCAAGAGGGCACGCGGCACCATTGGGCTTGGGATTGCCCCCATTGTGGTGAGCCTTTCATCCCGATGGGCAAGCACCTGGTCTATGATGACGAGGGCACGGCTGCCGAGGCCGCCGCATCTGCCCATATGGTCTGTCCCAGCAATGGGTGCGTGATCGAGGATGACAAAGACGGTGCGACCAAAGCGGCCATGAACGTTTCAGGCTTCATGATTGCACCGGGCCAGACGATTGAGGAAGCCAAGCGAGGCGATCCGGTTGCCGGTTTCAGCCGGTATTCTCAATGGTCTTCGGGTCTTTGTTCGCCGTTCGTGAATTGGTCGATCCGGGCTGAGCGTATTCATCGCGCGCGGCTGTCTCTTGAGCCCAACCGGATGCAGACGGCCATCAACGCCAATCTTGGCGAGCTGTATACGCGCGCCTCATTGGGGGACATGCCGGAATGGCGTGCCTTCCTGAAGCGCAAGACCAAAACGACAGACACGTTCCTTGATCCGCATATCATTCATCTGGTGATGGGCGCCGATGTTCAGGCCAACGGGATCTACTGGGTCATCCGCGGCTTCGGGTGGCTTGGCACCAGCTTCTTGGTCGACCGTGGTTTCCTGATGGGGAACACGGCAGGTGAGGAAGTATGGGACGATCTGGCCCAAGTGTTCTTGGCGCCGGTGATGGGTATGCAGATCACTAAGGTGTTTGTGGATGCTGGTTTCCGACCGAACAAGAAAGACGCGGGCTCGCCCCACAAGGTTTATGCCTTTGCGCACCAATACGATTGGCTGGTTTCGCCCACTAAGGGGCGCAGTAGGCCAAGCGGCGCGCCTTTGACGATGAGCCGGATCGAAGTGGACGACGAAGGTCAGCGGTCAAAATATTCTATTGGTCTGGCCATGCTGGATACCGACTTCTTCAAAAGCCTCGTGCACAGCCGGATCAAGACGCCAATGTCTGAGCCGGGCGCGTTCCATCTGAATGAAAGTGCCAACGAAGAATATGCACGTCAGGTGTTGTCAGAGACCCGCGTGGTCACCCTCGACAGCCCAAATCCAGCTTGGGTTCAGAACCGCAAGGACAACCACTTCTTTGATTGCTTCGACCCTGAGACGGAGCTGTTGACAGAAGACGGCTGGCTTCCGGTGACGGATGCTGTCTCCCACAAGGGGCGATTTGCGTCGGTCAACTTGGATCGAGATACCATCGAGTATCAGGCTGCAACGAACAGTGTATCGCGTTGGCACGAGGGAGAAATGGTCTCGATTGTGGGGAGGTCGGTTGACCTTCTTGTGACGCCGAACCACCGGCTTGTCACATATCGGCGAAACCCGGCAGAGGATAAGCCGAAGATCACCTTGGCGAAGGATCTGACCATCTGGAACACGCTTAAGCGGACGGCTAGGTGGGAGGGTCAACACCATGACACGGTTGTGCTCCCCGAGCATGACGTCCCAAGCACGAACGGGCGGCGGCTCTATGAGGCTGTGCGTTCGTTCGATGCCGGGGACTGGTGCGAGTTCCTTGGCTGGTTTGTGTCTGGGGGACATGTGTCTCGTCGGGGCAACTATGCAATGGTTGTTCTTTCGCAGAGCCCCGGTACCAAGGCAGACCTTATCGCAGCGTTGTTGTCTCGCATGGGTGTGGCGTATCGCCTTCAAGGTGGCCGCCAGTTTGTGATTCCGTCTCGACAACTCGCGGCAGCCCTGTCGGATTGCTGGGATGACGAAGGCAGCAGCAGATATGGCAAGCGTGTTCCAGCCTTTGTTCGGGCTGGGTCGCCTGATCTCATCGAGAGGTTCGTCGACGCGGCAATTCTCGGCGACGGATGGATGCAGGGTGCACACCGCTCCTATGCCACCGTCAGTCGGCGTCTTGCGGACGATATGCAGGAGCTGTTCATCAAGTCTGGGCGGAGTGGCAAAGTCACGCGCCGGAAGGCCAAACCCTATCTCATTCGGGGGCGGGCTTCGGGGAACACGGTCGATCAATTCCATGTTTCCGAGATCAGGACACCGCAGGCACATCTACGCAGGGCCGACAATAGTCCCGTGTTTGCAAACGTTTCTTACGCGGGGATGGTCTATTGCGTGACGGTTCCAAACGGCACCTTGATCGCACGTCGCAACGGCAAGGCGATCATCGTCGGCAACTGCGAGGCGCTGGCCGCCGCCGCAGGGTTCGTCCTGAACGTCCAAACAATTCCGCGAGGGACCAAGCGCACGTACGCGCTCGGGCCTGATGCTGCGTCCGAAGTCAGAAAAGCTCCCAAGGTGCAGACCGGTGGGGGGCGGTTTAAGCGAAAGGGGAGCTGATGAGCTTTCTCGGCAATCTGTTCAAGGGCTCGACGGCACCCGTTCCTCAGCCCTCGGCGGAATACATGCGCTCGGGCCGCAATAGCGGGATCATGGCGAAGTGGCGCCCTGCGCTGCGTTCGTCAAAGTCCGATGTCGCATCCGCATGGACTGTGGCTGCGGGCCGGGCGCAAGATCTGGTGCAGAACAGTGGCTGGGTTTCCGGCATGTTCGATCAGTGTGTTGCCAATGTGGTAGGCACGGGGCTGCGCTTGAAATGCGCGCCTGAGAACGATCTGTTCGGCATGAGCGAGGAAGATGCCCAGAAATGGCGCAACCTCGTTGAACGCCGCTTTGAGCTCTGGGCAAATACCCCGCGCGAATGTGACATCGAGGGCAAGCGGTCGTTTGCGATGATGCAGGACACGGCATTCCGGTCTTGGCTGATCTACGGTGAAATTCTCTCGGAGTCGCTTCTGCGGAAGCGAGTTGGCTGCCGCCTGAAAACGAAGGTGCGTTTGCTGCCGCCGTCGATGATTGCGAACCGGACGGAAAAAGAGCGCCGAGTATTTTCGGGTATCCAACTGGATCCGGATGGAATGCCCATCGCCGTGCTTCGCAAAAAGGATGAGGCCGCTTTCAGCTTTGAGGCCCAGATGGTCCCAATGTGGGATCGGTACGGGCGCCCGCGTGTGGTTCACAACTTCATGGGCCCGGTTGGGGCGGTGCGTGGTGTGTCGCCTCTGGTGCCGGTGCTGCGGGTTGCCAAGCAGTTTGACCAGCTGGCCGACAACACGTTGGTGGCATCGCTGATCCAGACGGCGTTCGCGGTGAACCTGAAATCGCCGGAACTGACACGCGAGGCGATGGCGGGTCTGATGACACCGCAGGAGCAAAACAAGGCGGCCGCAGAAGGTTCGCCTCTAATCGACAAGTGGTTTGCAACGCAGGATGCCTGGTACGACGACAACCAGATCGATGCTGGCGTTGGTGGGCGGGTGGTTCACACCTTCCCAGGCCAAGAGTTGGAGTTCCTGTCCTCGAAAAATCCGGGGGCTGCTTACAAGGAGTTCTCCAAGTCGCTACTGATGGAAATGGCCCGCTGCATGGGCATGACCTACGAAAGCTCGACAGGCGACTACGAGGGCGCGTCCTATGCCACGATCCGGGCCGCCGTGTCTGAGGTCTGGCCGATCACCCGACAGCGCCGGAAGTTCATCGTCTCGCCGTTCTGTCAGGCCCACTATGAGGCGTGGCTTGAGGAAGAAATCCAACGCGGATCAATTCCGTTCCCGGGCGGTCTGGAAAATTTCAATCGAAACCGCGCGGCGGCCTGCCGAGCGGAGTGGAAGGGTTCTCCGAAACCTGAGGCGGAAATCCTCAAAACGGCCAAGGCCTATGCAGTTCTCGATGAGATGGGCGTTGTCACAAAGGACGACATCTCGGGCGCGTTCAGCGACCGGGACTATGAGGACGTTCTGGCAGCTCGGGCTCAAGAGGCAGACCTGCGCAAGCAATACGACACCGATACCGAACCTGAGGAGGTCAAGGATGGCTGAGGATCCGTGTGACCGCGCTGAGCGGCTGCGCACTGCAAAGGATGAAATCATTCTGGGCGACAAGGCCGTCGAGGTCGAACACGACAGTGGGGTGGGTGAGAAGCGCCGGGTCAAATACGGCCAGGCAAATCTTGGGGCCCTTGATCGCGAAATCGTCAAAGCCGAGCGGGAATGCGCCCTGAAACAGGGTCGCCCCACACGCTTTGCCATGACCGGAGGGTGACCATGAGAAACAACCTCTTGCCGCTCCTTGCAGAGCGGTGTTTGAACGAGCCGCTTCTGATGAGTGCGACCAAGGCGTCGGTGATTGTCGATGTTCTCGGAGGCCGCATCGGCGTCGGCAGTATCGACGGCCCTGAACCTGATGCCAACGCTTTCTCTGCCAAAGAGCGGCGGCGGGGGAACAACGGCGCCTCATTCGCTGCCGCCGATGGTGTAGCGATCATCCGTGTCCATGGTTCCCTCGTGAACCGCGGCGCATGGGTGGGGGCGTCATCCGGCTTGACCTCGTATGAAGGGCTGGCGGCGCAGATCGATGCGGCTGAGGCTGACGCCGATATCAAGGCACACCTTCTGGATATGAACTCCCACGGCGGCGAAGCTGCTGGCATGTTGGAGTTCGCAGCGAAAGTTGCAGCGACAACGAAGCCCATCATTGCGCACGTCAACGCTGTTGCCGCGTCTGCCGCATATGGCATCGCGTCGGCTGCGGATGAGATTGTTATGGGCAGTTCTGCTTCTCTTGGCTCGATCGGTGTTCTGATTGTTCACCTCGATCACTCTGGTGAGATGGAACAGAAGGGGCGCGCCGCGACCATCATCCACGCGGGTGCGAAGAAGGTAGACGGCAACCCGTTCGGCCCTCTGTCGGACCGGGTCAAGGCTGACCTGCAAACCCGTGTTGACGCAATCTACGGCGACTTCACTGCCTTGGTTGAAGCTGGGCGTGGCGACAATTTGACCGCCGAAATGGCCCGCTCCACCGAGGCGGGCATGTTCACCGGACAAGCAGCGATTGAGGCCGGTCTTGCCGACCGCATCGCGACTTTCGACGAAGTTCTGACTGAGCTTCAATCCAAAGCCCGTATGGGCGCAACCACCCGGAAGGAGACATTCAAAATGGGTGATAAAACCAGCGCCGAAACGGCGGAAAACCCGATCACTGCGGCTGATCTGGACGCAGCGAAGGCCAAGGCTCACGGCGAAGGTGCTGCAGAAGCAAATGCCCGCACCAAGGCCATTCTGACCTGCGACGAGGCCAAGGGTCGCGAAGCCCAAGCGCAAACGATGGCTCTGGAAACGAGCCTGTCTGCTGACGAGGCGAAGGCCCTGTTGGCAAAATCGCCGAAGGCATCGACCAAAGTCGAGACCAATGTCGATTCCATTGAGGATCGCGCTGATGGGTTGCCGGAATTGGGCGCGACTGAACCGCCGAAAACCGGGGCAAAAACCCCGATGACCGATATGGCGAAATCCATGAACAAGGAGGCTTCGTAATGCACGCAAGCGCAACTTCGAAACCCGCGCCGGGGGATGACCAGCTGGTCGGCGGCGATGTCAAAACGCTGCCTCTGACGCTTGTCGCCGGCACATACACACGTGGCCAAGTGCTGGGCACTGTTGTGGGTGGAATCGGCGAACTGGATGCGGCAGCGAACGCAACCGCAATCTGCCCGTTTGACATTGAACTGACCGACCCGACTGATCTGTCCGTCTATGTGGGCGGCGACTTCAACGAAGCCGAGTTGGACTATGGCGCCGAGGCTCTGGGTGACGTGAAAATCTCCCTGGCTCAGCGCAATATCTACATTCGCAAATGGGGGGCAGCGTAATGGACGCACTTTTCGACACCGCCGACATGATCGGCACCCTGCACACGATCCACGTGCCGAACACGTTCTTCCTGTCCACCTTCTTCGATATGGACCCGTTCCTGTCGGACAAGGAACACATCGTCTTTGACGAGGTGCTGGAAGACCTGCCGACCATGGCGCCGTTTGTCTCGCCGCTGGTGGCCGCAAAGCCGCAGAAGTCTTCGGGCTTCTCGACCAAGATTTTCAAACCGGCCTACGTCAAGCCGTTGCACGCGGTGAAACCTGGCGACGGCATGCGCCGGATGGCTGGTGAAGCCATGGGCGGCACGATGTCTGCGGAACAGCGCGTTCTGAACAAAGCGATCGACCTGCTGCGCATCCAGAAATCGCAGATCATCGCCCGGTGCGAATGGATGGCCGCCAATGCGGTTGTCAATGGCAAGGTTATCATCAAGGGTGAAGACTATCCCGAGGTGGAAATCGACTTCGGTCGCAAGGCTGAGCTGACCAAGGATGTGTCGGGGGACGCGACCGGGAAATGGTCCACGGTTGGCAACGATATCGGGTCCCAATTGGAAGATTGGTCCGAGGAGCTGCTGACCGAGAGTGGGTTCGCGGGCACCGACGTGATCATGGATAAAAAGGCTTGGCGAGCCCTGAAGAAGAACACGGGCTTCCAAAATGACCTGGACCGCCGCCGTGGTGTGGACAATGTTCCTGTCGTTACCCCCCGCAAACCGATGCAGGGCGTGGAATACAAGGGCAAGTGGGGCGCTTTTGAGCTGTGGCTCTACACGGGCACCCAACGTGACCAGAGCGGCGCCAAAGTCAGCGTTCTGGCCGCTGGTGAAATCTCCATGGTCGCTCGCCCGGGTCAGCCGCGCGGAGGTATCGCGGGCATCAAGGCGTTCGGTGCGATCCAGGACCTGGACAGCATGGAAGCTGTCGAGATGTTCCCGAAATCGTGGACTGAGAAGAACCCTTCGGTTCGTCAGCTGATGACCCAATCGGCACCCCTGATGATCCCGGGCCGTCCGAACGCCTCGATGAAGGCCAAGGTGGTCGCCTAAAAGGAGGAAGGCCATGGCCTCGCATTTCGATGATCTCGCAAAAGCCGCTCAGGCGGTTGTCAGCAAGACGCTCGGCGGGGCCGTGACCTTCATCGCCTACACGGGCGGCGATTTCGCCAAAACAGAAGACCCAGAGCGGCCACGGTTTAACGCTGTGGCCGTTCTGTCGCGCGGCCAAAGTGAAGCCGGTATCGCGCGCTCAACAAGCCGGGCGAAAATTCGCAAAACCGAACACCGGCTATCCATCGACGCGCAAGTCGTGACGACACTGCCTTGGCTCCCTGATCGAGATGATCGGGTGATTGCCGATGGCAAAGAATACAGCATCAGCACCTCTGACGTTTCAGGGGTTGGCGATCTGGTGCTTGATCTGGATATCGTGGGGGACGCATGAGCAGCATGGCCGCATTGGCCGCCCGGTTCATTGCCAAGCGGCTGATCATGGGCGCCACCATTGCCGAGGGGAACGTGCAGGACAGTGCGATTGACCCTCTGAGATTTCTTGATGACGGGAAGTCTGTTCCTGTCGTTGTCGTGTCCAGCGAAGACGAAACGTCATTGGTTTCAGGGCGAGATGTGAACACAGGGGAGCGCACCGCCACCTTGACCATCGAAACCGCCATTGGGCAGGCTGGAACCATTGCCATTCCGGGTGAGGGGGATGCTCAGGCCTTCAATATTGGACCCACAGACGCTGCCGCTGAGGCCCTGTTGACCGTTCTTCAACGCCAGATTTCCCGGGCGTTGTTTGGAGGGACAGGGGATGTGGACGACCTGTTCAAGGTTTTCGTCCCTTCGGTCTCAAAGATCACCGTTAAGCGGGGTATTCCAACGGAGCAGGGTGCGAAGTTCGCCGCCCGCCTGATCGAAATCGAATATGTACCACTTAATGACCCGCCATTTGGCACCGAGTTGCCGCCTGCCTGGGTGCAGTTCCTAGCCTTTGTCGAGGCGCAGGAAGGTGTGGAGCCTCGCCAGTTGTTCGAGTCCGCATTGATCGGCGCACCAATTGCACCGGAGATGTTGGCGCAGGCAGCACTTGGGCTCACCACAGGCGAGGCAAAGTCGCTGCGGTTGGAGGGCTTCTGATGAAAGCACTCGAGGACATGGCCGAGGCGCTGGCTCTTGTGCAACGCCGGATCGCGGGTATGGCCCGGCACGGAACTGTGGCTGAGGTAAACGCTGGCGAGGGCTGGGTCCGCTTGGACTGGGGCGATGGTTTTCTTTCGGCCAAGCTCCCCTACGCGCAGATCGGCGGGGCGTTGAAGCTGCATTCACCGCCCAGCGAAGGGCAAAAAATGACGGCTATCGCGCCAACTGGTGATCTACGCCAGGCGGTCGCACAGCCTCTTGGCTTTTCCGATGCCAATCAGTCACCGGGAAGCACTGGGGGTACCCACGTGCTGACCATTGGCGGGGTTACCGTTTCGGTCGACGGCAGTGGCATCAAACTCACTGGCACACTCGACATCACGGGTGCTGCCTTGACGCATAACGGCAAAAATGTCGGGAGCGATCACAAGCACAGCGGCATTGTCCCGGGCTCCGGCCAGACTGGCGATCCGCTGTAAGGAGAAACACCATGTTCGACAAGCAAACCACCAACGCGCTGATGAAGCGCGCCAACGACCCGCGCGCTCTGAGCGGCACCATTGTGAAAGTGGGCGACCAGACAAAGCTGGTTTTCCCCACGGTTGGTGACCACTCCCGCCTCGAAATCGAAGTCCAGGCGGCCAAACCTGTGAAGCGCCCCGCAAAGGAGGCCCCGTCTGATGGCGGTGCTGAGCGCTGATTTTGATCGCCTGACCGGCGAAACTCTAACCGGATGGGCGGCAGTCCAGCAGAGTATTCGCGAGTTGATCCTGACGTCATTTGGCGACCGAGTCATTCGTGAATACTACGGCTCGGGCATCCCCACTTTTCTTGGTCGGGAAAACATGACCGAGGCCGTGCTGTCCCGGATGGCATCGGTGCTGAGCGCTGCAATTGATGTGTTCGAGCCCCGGTTCAAGGTCTCGCGGATCACATTCACTAAAGTTGGGTCTGATGGCCGGATCACCATGCGCATGGAGGGCGAGTACCGCCCTCTGGCGCTTGAAGGAAATCTCGATGAAGCGGGTTCGGAGGTGTTCGAGTTTCCGCTGTAGGAGCCCCGCATGCTTGATTTGAAGAACTTGCCCGCGCCAACAGTCGTTGAAGAACTGTCGGTCGATGCAATCCGTGAAGAGATCGAGGCACTGTTTCTGACTGAATTCTTGGAAGACCCGGTTGCTGCTGAAGAACGCGGCGAGCCGAGCCGGTCACACATGGCAGCAACGTTGAAAGCTGAGGGGAACCTTGTCGCCAAGGTGATCCAAGCGACGGCTTATCATTCGCTGGCGCTTCAATCTCGGGTGAATGATGCAGCCCGTTCGATGCTGTTGCAGTATTCGGCTGACACCGATCTCGATGCTCTAGGGGCACTGTTTGGTGTCGAGCGCCCAATCACAGTTGTTGGAGACCCAGGTTCAACGCCTGTTGTTCCTGACACGCTAGAGGCTGATGGGGAATTTCGGCTTCGGATCGCCGCGTCCGTTGATGGGCGGTCGGTGGCAGGGCCACCTCAGGCGTGGCGGTATCACGCCATGAATGTGCGTCCCGATGTCGTCGCAGATGCATACGTTGAAAGCCCGACGCCCGGGAATGTCGTGGTTCATCTCCTGCCGGAAGAAGGGGAGGTTTTGACCGCTGGCATTGTCACAGAGGTGCAAGATCACCTCGAAAACGTGCGCCCCATGACCACTAACGCGACGGTTCAAGAGGCTACGTCTGTGGCATTTGTGATCGACGCCACAGTAAACATCCTGCCCGGTGTAGCTGGTGCACAGGCATTGGCACTGGCGCAGGCAAGCTTGACTGGCTTCCTCGGGGGATCTCGCCGGTTGGGGGGAGATATCTCTCCCTCTGGCGTTGTGAGCGCGTTGCATGTCGAGGGTGTTCATTCCGTCGATCTGATTGCACCTTTGTCAGTCATCGCGATTGGCACTAGTGAATATGCGACCGCTACATCCGTTTCAATTGTTCAGGGCGACACCAATGAATAGCGTGCTTCCTGCTCATTCCGGGCCGATTGAGCGCGCACTTGAAACGGCGTTCTCCAAGCATTCGGAAAGGTATCAGCTGCCCGCCCTTTGGTCCCCAGAAAAATGCCCAATTGCCCTGCTTCCTTTCCTTGCTGACGCGGTAAGCGTTGATCGCTGGGATGAAGGTTGGGCTGAGGAAACAAAGCGATCAGTTGTGGCCGCCTCAATCGCGGTTCACAGCCGTAAGGGAACATTAGGTTCTGTGTCTAAGGCGCTAGGCGCAATTGGTTTTTCTCTTGAAATTGTCGAGTGGTTCCAAGATGGCGGCGCACCGTTCACCTTCACGGTGATTGCTGCTGCGGATGACTTGTTTTCGAACGGATATCAGATCGACAATCGTTTGATTGAAGCCGTTACCGGCGCGATTAACGACGTAAAACCAGCCCGGGCACACTTTGGGGTGCGTGTTGGCGAGCGATTTGAGACCAAAATTTCTGTCCGATTTGGGACGAGAACCCGCAGGGTCAGCCGATTGACTCATGACGTGCAAGGGAGACCTACCTGATGGCGACAACGATCCTCACTGACCGGGGCCTTGCGCTGGTCACCTTGGCCGCTGGGTCATCATCCTCTGTTGTGATTACCTCTATCGCCGTCGGTGACGGTGGCGGTGCAGAATACGCTGGGGCATTTGACCAATCTGCTCTTGTGGGGGAGCAGGCACGCGTAGCAATTGAGCGTCGATCGTTGTTAGCTGATAATGTGTGGCGCGTGGTCGCTGAGCTGCCAGCAGAGACACCCGCTTTCGATGTACGTGAACTTGGGTTTCTGGACGCAAACGGCGAACTGATCGCGCTTTGCACGTTCCCATCTGATCAGGTTCGTACGGCTGGCAGCCTGGCATACATCTTCGAACACGTTCTGGATTTCAGCCGGGTTTCCGACGGTGTGATCATTGTTGATGCACCCGACGACGAGCTGCTGGACCATTCTGTCGTGGTTGCCACCGCACTGGCAAATCTCGAACGTCGGCAGAGTGAACAAACGGACGAACTTGCTGTGCACGCCCAGGCTGACGACCCGCACGCGCAGTATCTGACGATTGAGCGCGCCGCTGCGCGGTACGAGCCGAAAGGCGAAGCCGCCCGGCACGCTGAGGCCGATGATCCGCACTCCAATTATCTAAACCAGGTACGCGGTGACGCGCGGTATTTCACCCAGGCACAGGTCAACGATTTGATCGCCGCCGCCCGCAACCCAACCGGGGAAATCATTGCCTTCGCTGGAGATACTGCTCCTGATGGTTTCCTGAAATGTAACGGGGTCGCTGTTTCACGCACGGACTATGCGGCGCTCTACGCCGTGATTGGAGACACCTACGGCGCGGGTGACGGAGCCACCACGTTCGAGTTGCCAGACCTGCGCGGTGAATTTCTGCGCGGCCTGGACGACGGTCGCGGCGTGGATGCTGGACGTGTGATTGGTTCGCACCAAGATGACGCCGTCCAAGATCACGACCACCTGCAAGGCGGCTCTACGAAGCATGAATTGTATGGCGGCGCGGCTCTTGCAAACACTCGCTACACGGGGGCCGACCCAGCAGCGTCCATTCCCTTTACGTCTGCTCTGAGCGACGAGGCCGGACAGGTCAACGCCCGCCATGCCGACGAAACCCGCCCGCGCAACGTCGCGGTGAATTTCTGCATCAAGCTCTAGGAGGCCAACATGCCGACACAACAGGAAATCGACGCGCTGATCAGTGGCTATGGGTCATTGCAGGCGTATTTTGAGACCCAGCGCGCCAACCTTCAGGCAGACATTGCCACGGCCGAGGGTGCCTATGGTGCGCTCGCAAACAACCTGGTCAGCACGATCCGCAATGAAATGCACTTCTCGGCCACGGTGGACCCGGATGAGGCCAACCCGACGAATGTTGAGGGCGGCACGTTCAACACGGTGGTGGCGGCTGTCGAAGCGGCCCCGGCGGGGTCTTATGCCCAAATCAAACTTTTGGCGGGCAAGACTTATGTTGTCGATACGAACATTCGTCAAAACAACGTCACCAGCTTGCTCTACAAGGATGGTGATGGGGCCAACCCGGTTCTGGACGTGCAAGGCTATGCCACAGCGACATTCAATGTCCTGTATGGCTTCCTGCAAAACGGACTTTCCAGCGTGAAGCTGGAAAATGTCGATGTGCAGTTACCTGCCGTATTGCCCGATCCGGGCTTACCGTTGTCGTCTTCGGACAGCCTGGTGCGATACTCCGCAGGTGGTGAAACTTCCCTTGTCATGCGGGGCGGCACTGTGACGGGCAGCAACGGTTTCGGGCTGATCAGTGCCCACGCTGGCACCGTTGCCAAGCTGAGCTTGCACGCCATCACCCTAGATGGCGCGATCTATGGCGTCACCAGTGCTGTAAATGGCATCGCCCAAATCGCCCCTTACACCACCACCCTGTTGAACGGCGCTGCCCTTTCCGAAGGCGGCGTGATCGGCACCAACATGCTTCAATCCTAAGGAGGCCCCCATGAAAATCACCGTTACCGAAGGCCCGCGAACCACCGTGGGAACAACCCGCGAGGACGCCCTGGCGCTAGGCTATTCCCAAGCGGCTGTTGGCACGGCCATGAAAGCGCAGGCCTCGGATCTGGTCACCCAGTTCGCCGACACCTACCGCGCCCAGATCGCCACCGCCGCACCCGGTAAGATCGCCGAATGGCTGTTCAAGGAACAGATCGCCCGTGACCCCGATGCGGCCCGCGCCGAGGAGCTGGCAATCATTGACCGCGAAGCCGCCGCGCGTGGCTTGGATCGTGCCGGTATGTTGGCCCTGATCATCTCGAAGGCCAACGCATTTCGCGAGACTGCCCTGCTGGTCGGAGCTATTGAGACCGAAGCAAAAGCGGCCGTTGAAGCCGTTCCCGCCGATGCCGACGACATCGAAACCCAACTCACCACCGCCCTGGCCAATGCAAAGGCCGAGGCAAACGCGGCCTTCACCGCCGCCCTTGCTCTGATCCACCCGGCCTAATCCGGCCACAACTCAAACCGACTTGGGCCCGCTTTTGCGCGGGCTTTTCCCTTTGGAGGACCACCCATGGCACAGCCTGCCTTTGGTATTACCATCAACGAAGTCACCACTGGGCCTCTTCCGGCACAGGTCGGGGACTTTTCGACGCTCGCTCTTGTCGTGACAGCGCCCAACGCCAACGCGGCCACTTTCCCGCTCAATACGCCGGTGCTGGTCAACAGCCAGGATGATGACAAGATCGCTGACCTGGGTGCCGGCGGATCGGTTGAAAGCCAATTCACGCTGATTGATGCGCATTCGGGTGACAATTCCTGCAATGTGATTGTGGTTGTCGTCGAAGAAGGTGCGGACGAGGCCGGCACTCTGGCCAATCTGGTGGCTGGCGTGGCCGTGCTTGAGGATGCGGCATCCATCCTTGGCATCGCGCCGCGCTTGGTCGGTGTTCCGGGTTTCACGCACCAGCAGGAAACCTCGAACTCCGCAAATGTGGTTGTCACGGCTCTGCAATCCACTTTGGACAAGCTGGAAGCGGTGGCTGTCGTCACCGGGCCGCACAGTTCGCTGCAAGCCTTCACCGACTGGCGCGAGACCATCACCTCTGATCGGGTCATCCCGGTTGAGACCTGGGTAAAGATCGGCAACCCTGCCGTGGACGTGGACAGCTGTGGCGCCGCTCTTGCCCTGTTGGCAATGGTGGACAACGAAAACGGCGGGCGCCCGTTCAAATCGGCCGCAAATCGACCGATGAACATCGTGGCTCCGAACCGGGATATCCCGTTCAGCATCACCGATGGGGCGACTGAGGGGCAGCTGATCCTGTCGCAGAACGGCGGCATCATTGTTCGCGGGGCCATGGGCGCGCCGGGCGCCATCGCGGACTCCGGTTTCGTGTTTATTGCGACTGACACCGCAGCATCTGAACCGACCTATCGTTTCTACAACGTGCGCCGGGGCCGGGATTACATCCACACCGCATACCTGAACACGCTGCGCTTGTTCCTGGGCCGCCGTGTGATCAACCAAGGCACCATCGAGGACATCAAGGAAACGATGGCGAATTTCCTTCGGGCTCTGGAAGCCACCGGGGACATTCTGGGTTTTGCGATTTCGTTCGATGCCAGTTTGAACCCGGTTGCTCAGCTTCAGCAGGGTAGCATCACAATCACCGCCGCCGCCGAAGAAGCGCCGGTCCTTGTCCACATCACCATCGACAGTGAGCGTCTGCCTTCGGCCTTCGAAGACCTTGCGTCCAAGCTGCAATAAGGGAGGGGCGATATGTCCACCATTTTCATCCAAGAAGCCGCCAACTTGTTTTGCGGCGACCACGACCCGTCCAACTCGAAGCACCTGACCATCACCGAGCACAAGTTGCCAACGCTGGAAGAGATGTTCGAAGATCACATGGCGGGCGGCAGCCACGGCAAGATCGAAGTCCCGACCGGCAAAATGGAAAAGCTGGAAAGCTCGTTCCAGCTCAACGGCGAAGATCCTCAACTGCTGGGCCAGTTCGGGTTCGGCACGAAGAAGCCGATGCCGTTCTTCAGCTACGGCGTTGTCCGTGACCTGCGGACAGGGGACGCGTTGGAAACCAAGGCCATTCTGACGGGCTATCTCGGGTCTATCGCCCCGGATGCCTACAAGGGTGGGGATGCCAAGGGCAACGAATACGGCATCAAGGGCATCACAACCTATGAGCTGTGGTTTGCGGGGGTCGAGAAATACTACTTCGACTTCTGGACCAACACAGTTCGGATCGACGGTCAGGCCGTCAAGGCGACTGAAAACAGCATCCTGCGCCTGGGCTGATCAAGACCACAAACCAATCAATGAGGGGGCTTCGGCCCCCTTTGTCGTTTCTGAACAAGGAGAACCCCCATGGCTTGGGAAACGGAAGACTGCCCGCTCGACTACCCCGTGAAAGTCGGTGGCGAAGAATACACCAAAGTGACTGTCCGCGCTCTGAATGGCCGCGCGATGATCGCCATGGATAAGGTGCTGGACGCGATCAAAAAGCAGAACGTCGGTCAAGACATTGGCGAGGATGGTGAAGGCATGGTCCTCAGTGCCGAACAGGCGATGGAAACGCTCAAGATTGTCATCGTTGAACCCGGCGAGGTTGTCGACGAGATGCACCACAAGGATATCGAAAAGCTGCAAGCGGTGGCTGGCCCTTTTCTCGAACCGGCCCTCGGTTCGACGGAGGATGGTGGGTCCGATGGTGGCGAGAAAACGGAGACGTAGTCGTCGCCGAGGTCGCCTCGACCCTTTCAACACCTGTGAGTGAATGCCTGGACATGCCGCTCGATTATCTCCTGCGCATGTTCAAGCAGGCCAAGCGGATCAACCAAACTAGGGGGGCGTGATGGCCGGTCGGAAAATGACAAGCACTCTGGTCGCCCGTCTCGTTGACCAGGTGACCGGTCCCGCCAAGCGCATTGCTGGCGGGATCATGGGTATCGATCGCGCAGGTCGCCGCGTCGGTGGTGGCGACTTCGGTTCTCGCTTGGCTGCGGGGATTGAGCGTAACGATCAGGCCCTTGCACGTGCGCGGGGCGGAATGGTCGACGCTGTGGCTGGGTTCTATGCCCTGCGTGCAGCTATCGGCGCCCCTGTGCGGGCGGCTATGGATTTCGAAAGCGCAATGGCCGACGTGAAGAAGGTCGTCGATGATTTCGATACCACTACAGAATCCGGGCGGATCGCATTTACGTCCTTTCAAGAGGGCTTGAAAGAACTATCCATGCAAGTTCCACTTTCGATCCGTGAACTTTCGGAGATTGCGGCTGCAGCCGGTGAAGCTGGCTTTGCTAGCGACAGTCTTTTGCGGATGACTGAAACTGCGGCCAAAATCGCTGTTGCTTTCGGTTCGTCTGCCGAGGAAACCGGCGCGATGCTGGCGGCGATGCAAAAGTCTTATGGTATGTCGTATGAGGAAGCGGTCTTGCTCTCTGATGCGATGAACCACCTATCGAATAACATGGCGTCGAGCGCCCCGGACTTGATGAATTTCTGGACACGGATCGCGTCGGACGCGAGCCAAGCTGGGTTTTCACAAGAGCAGGCATTGGCGCTAGGCTCCGCAATGATCGCCTCCGGTCATGGTGCTGACGTTGCCTCGACCTCTTTCCGCAATATGGCGAAAGCCCTGACGCGCGGTGATAGTGCAACTAAGCGACAAGCGGCAGCTTATGCCAGACTTGGTCTGGAAGCCTCTCAAGTCCAGAGAGACATGCAAGAAGATGCGATTGGGACTACCCGCCGCGTGATTGCTGCTATTTCGCAGCTGCCAGCCGAGGTTCAAAAATCAGTTTCGAGCGATTTGTTTGGTGACGAGGCTCGCGCTTTGGGCTCCATCTCGACGAATCTAGATTTCTTTGACGAGGCCGTTGGTGCGGTTGCTGACACAACCGAATACGCGGGCTCTGCCTTTAAGGAGTTCGAAGTTCGCACGCAGACATTCGGGGCCAAGACACAGCGTTTCAGCAACGTGCTGGAAAACCTCAAGATCACCATTGGAACGGCGCTAATCCCGGCTCTTTCTGACTTGCTGGAAACGATCATGCCGGTCGTTGAGAAAATGACCGCTTTTGCTGAGGCTCATCCAGAGCTGATTTCCAATGTGGTCAAGGCTGCCGCGTCGGTCATTGCCTTCAAGGTGGCTGTGAATGGGCTCAAGTTCATTGGTCTCTTGGGGCGTGGTGGTGCGCTGTCCATGCTGTCGTTGGGGTTCAACACGGTTGGGCGGGCGGCCTTGGGCGCGCGGTTCGCTGCCGTTGAAAGCATCCGATACCAAGGGGCGCTTGCGGGCGCTGCTGGGAAACAGGTTGGAGTGTTCTCCCGTCTTCGTGCTGGCATCAAGGGTGTGGCTTTGGCTGTGCCTGGCATGGGGGCCGCATGGGGTGCTGTTACCGGCACGCTCGCGGCAGTCGGCGGTGCGATTGCTGGGATCACCGCTCCGGTGTGGGGGGGAATTGCCATCGCTGTGACCGCGGTTGCAGCTGCTGGGTATTACCTTTGGAAAAAGTGGGACTTGATCAAGGCAACCGTATTGGGTGTCGCTGATGGGGTGAAGGTTGGCCTTGGGCCTGCATTCGAAACCCTACGTCCTGTGATCAACCACCTGAGTGGCCCTGTCCGCGTCCTCGCTATGGGCTTTCGTGGCCTGAAAAGTGCCATCACTTGGTTGGCCGACAAGGCGAAGATCGGCCTGGCGGCGTTCGGTGAATGGCTTGGTGGTTTCTTCGAACGGGATATCCTGACTGACACCGACAAAGCCAATGTCAGAAACCGGACAGCGGAAATTGTCGCGGGCATCTTGAAGCCCATCGGCGAATTGCCTGCCAAGATGCTGACCAAGGGGCAGGAGATCATCCAAAGCCTGCTCGATGGCATGAAGGCAAAGGTCCTTGAACTGATCGAGTGGGTGAAGACCATTCCGGCGATGATCAAGTCCGCCATCGGCAACATTGATCTAGGCAGCGTGGTTTCCAGGCCGAAGTGGCTTTCTCGCGATTATTGGCGCGGTGATAGTGGATCACCTGTTGTGGAAGATGCCAAGGCGACCGGAGGCCGCATCCAGGTTGGCAAGCGCACGCTTGTCGGTGAGGAAGGTCCGGAGCTTGTTGAGTTTGGACGGGGAGGGTGGGTCAACACCGCCCGTCAGACCCGTGACATTCTCGACGGCATGGGAGGATCGGTCACACCTTCATCTCGCTTGTCGTCGGCTTCTACACCGGCCCCTTCTGGTGGTCCTGTATCCATTCACATCGAACAGATCGTGACGGCCGCACAAAACGGCGCCCAACTGGCGGATGAGCTGATGGGCGCCGTGAATGATGCAATCGCCGGACTTCACATCCAGACGGAGACCTAGATGCTGTACCACCTCGGGCCTTTGAAAATCGATGTGACCCCTTTCAACGTGGACGGGGTCACACGCAAATCTGCCACCGACTATGCAGCCAAGCCGATCCTTGGGAAGGAGCCACCGCTGGAATACGTCGGTGAGGGCACGACAACGATGCGCCTCAAAGGGTCCATCTTCCCGGAAGCGATTGGGGGAATGGACGAGCTGAACCTGTTGCAGTCCATGCGGGCCAGCGGAAAGCCACAGAACCTCCTGCGGGGTGACGGGGCGGTGTTGGGCTGGTTTGCGGTTCTCGATGTGACTGAGAAACACAGCCACCTGGGGACGAACGGCGTCGGCAACCGCATTGATGTGCAGATCAACCTGCAACGGGCAGGGCGCCCCAGTGCGTTCGGCCTGTTCAATATCATTGCGGGGCTCCTCTCATGACCGACACCATCGACCGTGTTCAGGTTCCGTCTGAGGGCCTGACGCTTTCCCGCTTTCTGTGGTCTTTGGATCAGTCGCCCACAGCGGGCCGGATCGAGCGTGTCTTGGAACTGAACCCCGGCCTTGGTGCTTCGGTGTACCTGCCTCATGGGGAGGTCATCCTAATCCCGCGCGTTAGCGAAGTTGTGTCGGATGAAGTCCAAGTCATCTCTTTGTGGGATTGAGCCATGAAAAATCAAGCGAGACTGGTGGTCGCCCTTGCTGGGGCGCCATTGGCGAACTCTGTGACCGCCATGATCGAACGGGTGACGATCACCGATAAGGCCGGCACCTCAACAGATGTCGCGACCATTGTGTTTGATGACGGCCAAGGTTTGTTGCAGATGCCGCCAATCGGCAGTTCAGCAAAGGTGCTGCTGGGTAAGCCGTTTCCAGCACCTCTGTTCTCCGGGACTGTTGAGAAGGTTCGCAGTTCCGGCGGGCGGGGTGGTACTCGCCTGACCGTCACCTGCAAGGGCATCGATGTTGCAAGCCAGGTGCGAGAACCACAGCGCCGCCACTTCGACGACATGACGGTTGAGCAGATCATCATCGCGGCTGGAAGCGCCGTGGGGGTGACAGATTTCCGCATCGCCGAGATCTACAAGACCATGGAACGCGACTATGAGGCCATGGACAGCGAGGATTTCATATCCTTCAGCCAGCGCCTCGCCAAAGAGGTTGGCGCCACCTTCAAGTTTCGGAACGACACGGCGGTCTTTGCCGTTCGCAACAGCGGTGAAACCCCCTCGGGCCAGCCAATGCCGACCGTATTGGCCGCGCGTGGGGTGAACCTGCACACCTGGGACGTGGCCCCAAGATCAAGCCGCCCCCGATACCGGGTCATCGAGGTTAGGTACTTTGACCAGAAGGCAGGCGAGTGGAAGAAGGTCACGCGCGAGGCTGAAATTGAGGGTGCCGGGGTGAAGGGTATTGGCACCTTTGAAGCCCCCAACGAGAAAGCCGCCGAGCATAAGGCCGATGCGCTCAAGGCCGAGATGGAACGCGATCAGGGCGAAGGGACTGTTTCGATGGAACTGACCCCATTCGCCCAGCCCGAGGGTGCCCTAGCACTCATTGGCGCGCGCCTGGGTATCGATGGCGGCTATCGCATCGACGGCGTCACACACACCTATCAGCGTTCAGGCGGTTCAACGACGAACGTTACCGTAAAGAGCAAGATTTTCTAAGGAGGCCGAAATGGCACAGCATGGTCCAGTCATCAGCCCTATGGGCGCGGTGACACAAATTACCAATTCAGACGTTGCAGCGATCACCTTTCAAAACAAGTCTGTTTGGGCCGTTTGGGTTGGTGCTTCGATCGATGAAAACGCACCGAACGTCGAAGAAATGTTCATTTACTTACCCACTCAGGGCGAAGCAAAAACTATGTCCGAACTGTTTCCAGGCATTCCGAATGCAAAGCGTGTCTTCACGTTCTGTGCCGAAGGCGATGCGGAGGTGATGGTCAGCCATGCATAGCCCGTTCACAGGCGGTGGTGCTTCGCCGTTTGGGCGGGGGCGCTCCCCCTTCATGCGTATCCTCGCCACCAAGCCCTTCGTCGCATGGGGTTTCGCAAACGCCACCATGTTTCAGGACACAGCGGGGTTGATCCCGGCTGGAATTGGCGACCCGGTCGCTCTGGTTCTTGATCCGCAGCGGACGCTTGGATCGGAACTGTGGGATCACACAAATGTTGATCTGCGCGGCGAGGCCGAAGCTCTCGGGGTAAACGATTATCGCGTGTTTAGCACTACGGGGGACTATGCGTCCGTCCGTATTCTTGGCGTGGCTTTGGAGATTGGGAAGCTGTATCAGGTTGATGTGACGGTGGGCGCAGGCCCCTCTGGTAGTGTGCGAGTAGGAATCACCGGACCTTACATCACCGAAGCAGGATCACACCGGGTCTACTATCATTGTGATAGTGTGTTGCCTGAGATAAAGCGGCTTGGTGGTGCGACGGACGTACATATCTCTAATGTATCTTTCCGCGAAGTCACTGGCCACCACCTGACCCAAGGCGTGAACGACGACTTTCGCCCGACTCGCGCGCTTGGTGGGCTGTGGTTTGACGGCATTGACGACTACCTGCGGACCGTTGGAAGCGTCGATCTGAGCCACGCCGACGAGATTACGGCCATGATCGCTTTGACCAAGGACAGCGATGCGGCAACCGGCTATCCGCTGGAGTTCAGCACTTCGTATTTTGGGAATGAAGGCAGCTTCCAGTTCAACGCGCCGCCGGGCGCAGCGCAGGCAAAATTCGGATTCGCAGTTCACGGGACGAACGATGTCGCCGTTTCGCAAACTGGACATGTCGCTCCTAAGACCGCCGTTCTGACGGGCATCTCGAAAATCAGCACTGACGTTTTGCGCTTTCAGGTGGACGACGTGGAGGTTTCCAACACGTCTGACCTGGGCACCGGGAGCTTTGGAAACTGGCCGTTGTTCGTTGGATGTCGAAATGGAACAAGCCGCTTCTTTTCTGGCACGATTGCGGGATTTGCGATTTTTGACACCGTATTGCCCGACACCACAGTCGAACAGAGCCGCTCAGCGTTTGCTGCCATGCAAGGGAGAACGATCTGATGCAACGCGTGACCGTTCGAGTGCCTGAGGCGCTTATCGAGGCTGCGAACCATGTCATGGTGGTGCTGGGTAAAGCAACAAGCCTGAACAGCTACCGTGCAGCCGGGTATCAAGGCGATGTTGGGGGCACCTACAGCCTGTCCTCGGGCCATTGGACCGCCGCGCAAATCGCCGGGGTCACCCAGCCGGAAGTTCTTGCGGGGGTCATCGCCACCAGCGGCCTTCCAGAGGGTGTCGACCCCGCACTGGTGATGCAAGCACAAGCTGCATTCGTCCTCGTCACAGACATGGCAGACCTAATCCCGGCTCACCTGGACCCCGACCGCATCGTTGCCGTTGTTACTGACGACCCGCACGCTGTTCTGGCGGTTTGGGGGATCACACCTATCCAAGGAGATGGACATGCTTGAACTCGCTTTGTTTGCCGCCGTTCTGGCGCAAGTCGCAGATGTTGTCAGCACAAACCGCGCCATTTCCCGAGGGGCAGTCGAGGCCAACCCGGTAATAGCCGCCATCATGGGACATTTCGGAAAAGCGTGGTGGGTTGTGAAACTTGCCTTTTCCGGTGGCGTTATCTTTTGGGCCTACCGGATCGACAGTGCAATTGCGCTGGTTGGGATGTCGGCCGCTATCGGTTTCGTCGCGTGGCGGAATTCAACGCTCCACCGATAACAGGCCGCACGCCTCCACAGATCACAATTGAAAGGGTCCGAGATGGACATGAAAACCTTGGCAGCTGACGCTGCCACTGCCGTTGCGACTGGTAAGAGCTATCTGGTTGCAGGGGTGCTGGGGCTCGGCCTCGAACAAGCAACGGGATACAGCGGGCCGGTCTGGATCGCGATGTTGATTGGTGCCTTTGTGATCCGCCAGCACCCTGACGGGGCCATGGGATTTCGCTCCATTAGCCGGGCCGTTTGGAAGGGTTGGACCGCTGTGGGTGTTGCTTGGGTCGGAACTGGGGCTGTGGCCGCCAAGTTCGGCATCACTGAGGAGCCGTTCATGGTCGCGATTGCGGCCCTGTTGGCGGGCATCAGCGAAACCATTCTCGAATACATCCGCCACCCTGAGAAGATCATCAGCCTTTGGGCTCAGATCAAGGGGGTGCGCAGTGCCAAATGATCCCGTCACATTCGCCCTTCGCATCCGATTGGTTGGCTTGCTGATCTGCGCGGCCATCGCCGCCTACCACGTGGTCACGAACCCTGACATCAAATTCAAACAGGAGGTGCGACATGAAACTGTCCGTTGAACAGCTGCACGCCATCACGGGACATTCTAAGTATGCGGGCCGGAAGGAGGCGCTGATTGGCGTTCTCGGCCGCGCCGCACAGGCAGAGGCCCGCATTGCTCGTCCGCATGATCTTGCCCAGCTGTTTGGGCAGGTGATGCACGAAAGTTTGAACCTACGCTACACGCATGAGGTCTGGGGACCCAGCCGGGCACAGCGCAGGTATGAAGGGCGCCGCGATCTTGGGAACACAATTGCTGGCGACGGATTTCGGATGCGGGGCCGCGATTACATTCAGATCACAGGCCGGGCGAATTACCGAGCACTGACCGGGTGGGCTCAAACCCGCTGGCCGGAAGCGCCGGACTTTGAAGCAACGCCTGATGCGCTGGCCGAGCCGGAATGGCTGGGGATGGGGGTGATCTGGTATTGGACATCTCGGGTGCCCCAGCGTTTCGTCGATGCTGGCAACATCGAGATGGTCACGCGTCGGGTCAATGGCGGCCTGAATGGATACGCCCACCGGCTGCAATGCTATGACCGCGCGGCCTTGGTCCTGCTCGGGTACGGACCGACCGAGGTTCGACAGTTCCAGCATGATCGCAGTTTGGCCGTGGATGGTGTTTCGGGCCCGGTCACGCGTGCGCGGATGCACAAAGCGCTCAAGGCATTGCCGCCTCTCAACGCTCAGAAGGAGCCAAGCCTGCGCAATGTGTTCCGGGGGTGGTGGGTATGATCTGGGGATCTCTCCTGAAATGGATAACTGGTGGCGCTCTGGACCGGGTTCTCGACACAGTTGACCGGAAGGTTCAGCAGGAAAGTGATCGAGAACGCCTCAAGGCAGACATCATCAAGGAGCACATGCGCACTCGGCCGGAGTTCATGCGGGCAGGGGGCTTCTGGCTGATGCTGCTGTTTGCGGTGCCTCTGGCCGGTTGGTTCGGGGCCGTCTGTGCCTATTCAGTGCTGTGGTGCGCGGATTGTGCCTATCCCCAGCCGTGGACCATTGCGGCCCTTCCGCCACCTCTCGATGCCTGGGCCGGGGCCATTGTCCTGAGCATCTTCGGCATTGCCGGTATTCAAAGGTTTCGCCGATGACGTTGACGATTGCGTTCTACAAAGGGCGCGCTGACGATCCGTGGGGCAGGGTAAAGGACTGGGCTATTCGAAAGGCGACGGGTGGGAAATACTCCCACGCCGAGTTGATCGAGGGGCGAGCTGATCTTGGGGCCCAGGCCCGGTGCTTGTCAGCATCCAGCCGTGACGGGGGTGTCCGCGAAAAGACGATCCACCTGACGCCCGGTCATTGGGACCTGGTGGAAATGCCGATCGATCCCACTGAGGCTGCGGGGTTCATCCGTCAGCGCATTGGCATGCGGTACGACTGGCGCGGGGTGTTCCTGTCCCAGGTACTGGCCTTCGGCGGGCACAACAAACGCCGGTGGTTCTGCTCTGAAATCATCGCGGCAGCCCTCGATATGGAGAGGCCCAATCGCATCTCGCCTCAGATGCTATTCGATATACTGGCTTACACGAGCCATTGAATTGCCCCGCTTCGGTTGACCCCGAGGCGGGGCTTTTTGCGTTTCGCCGGTAGAGATGTCATTCCGCAAAACGTTTTATCGCTAACTCACACCGTCCCCCTTTGTTCTTGATATGTCGGTGTGAGACGTTTTCTCTAAGGGTTTGTTCTTTTAGGATGTCGCCTGAATTCAAAATCCCCCGACCTAACGGTCGTGCCGGTTCGAGTCCGGCCTTGGGTACCAATTAAACAAGGGGTTTCCGCGCCCCATGGCCTTGCGCCAACCTGCGCTGTCGTTCTGTTGGTGATGCAGATCACGCTTTTTGCCAGAACCGGCTCTGTTTTCCTGCGACATGACAGATGTGACGCGCCTTAGCCTGGCGTCACTTTGCTTGTTCAGTGTCCCCTCTGGCGGACAGTTTGACCAAACGCATTTTTCGACAATTGCGGGAAAATGATTCGGGGTTCGTTAACCGTCCGGCACCAAGATTAGGTGGGAGTTTGGCATCATTCCCAGGTTTTCACGGCCATTGGTTCGGGATTGCGAACACTGCGGTAAGAATGGCGGCGAAAAAATCGAGGTGGGTTAACCGCACATATTAAGACTTTTCCGAATGTCATTGTTGCCGTTCGGGAAACTTGGCCAACCTGTCCAAAATGTCAGGTGCGGCCCCAAACCCCCTAATTTCCCGCACTCCGGTGTTCGAATAATGAAACCAATTGGGATAAAACTGCTCGCCTCAAGAGTGTGAAACCATAGGGTCGTGGAAACAATCAGATGGCTCGTGGTTCCGATCGGAGGGAATTTTCCCACAATATTAACCATTTGTGACACGCCGTCGTCCCCGCTTGGCAAGATTTCTCTTTCGATGGGATCCGTTTGCGAGTAATTTCAAACCTGCCCAACTGGGGGGCGATGTCTGAAGGCCACGGGGGCGGCCGCACAGGAACCACACGGAAGTGTCCGGGTGGGGAGGGTGTGTCCGTAGCGTATATTCGCGTATGTGGACGCATATGGATGAAGCAAGCTGCTTTGCGGACGGGGGTCCGTTGTTGCTGCATCCTGATCGGTTCCGGATGGGACCTGACCTCTCTCTCCATAGGGTAGTGACGTGTCGCACGTGCGGTCCATCCGTGGCCAGGCGTCGTCCGTCATGCGGGTGATCGGTAACACCACAGCCTTGGAAAGGGTGAGTGTATGGCACAGGAAATGACATCCATGGAGATCGCGGCAGCGCGTATCGACGGGTTGGTCTGTGTCTGTCGGTTTCATATTTTTCCGCGCATTATGTGCACGGAGCATTTCGGGTCGTGCTTGCACCGGCCCGGTTCGGAATGTTCATAGGAGACGGTTATGTCTAATTATACGCTCGATTTTGAGAATCTCGCCGCGGGCGATGTTGTAAACGACCAATACCAGGGACAAGGCGTGACGATTTCGTCTGGCGCTTATAACCCAGCGATGGTTTTTGATACGGAAAACCCCACCGGGGGGGACTGGGATCTTCAGACCGGCAACCTGGGCAACGTGCTGATCGTGTCCGAGGACGGCGACAGCAACGACCCCGACGACAACGCAGACGGTGGCAGCATTTGTTTTACCTTTGACGAGCCGACCGACGTCAAGAACCTGACCGTGCTGGACAACGAAGAAGGCGGCTATGTCTGTTTTTGGGATGTGGATGGCAACTATATGGGCAAGATGTATCTGCCCACGACCTGCAACAACGAACAGGCCCTGGCCGAGCTGAACGTCGACAATGTCGGTTATATGCAGGTGACCCTGTGTGGGTCGGGTGCAATTGACAACATCACCTATGACAGCCCGATCTATCAGGATCCCGAGGGCGACGGTTATGTTGAAGGCACCGATGGCAACGATGTCATCGACGCGACCTACACCGGCGACCCCCACGGTGACATGATTGACGCGAATGATGCGATCCTGCCGGGCGAAGCGCCTCAGGACGATATCGTGCTGGCCGGTGCAGGCGACGACACAGTGATTGCCGGCGAGGGCGACGATGACGTCTATGCCGGCTCGGGTGACGACTATGTCGAAGGCGGCGCGGGCGACGACACCATCTATGGTGACAGCGACCTGAACGGTGGCCCCGGCGGCGTAACCGTGCGCGAGAAATTCGAATGGGACGAAGCGGCGGGATATTCTGACGAAGCGGATGCCAGCGGCTTTACTCAGAACACCGGCAATGTCGATGTGACCTTCTCGATCGG
>JGI24724J26744_10000234_pt1 | contig 43725 bp, 33 predicted proteins | sample Cruoilmetagenom7_FD_26744 | JGI IMG/M metagenome (IMG submission 26744) | reverse complement strand
AAAAGGATTCCAATAACGGTACTCGACCACTTTCGAGGTGGTAATCTGGACAACGGCAGGTTTCACTTTTTCGGCTACTTCCACAAATGGGTTGTTTGTAAACTGTTCCGGACTTGCCATAGCGTAATTACCCGGGCACTTTTCCGGGGCTATTCCGGTGGCAAGGCAGATTCCGACAATTATCATATATGAGACGATGTGGGTACGAACAACAGATATCATGGATGACATCAACTATCCTCCTTTATTTGAATCCCATACCTTGTTAAAGCTATTCCGTGAATTCTTCGTGGGTGATTATTATCCGGAAGTTTCTTCAATCTTCGTTTTCTTCTGCTGTTTTCAGTTTGCTTTCAAGTTCTTCCATGAGCTCAGGATGAGCTATCAANTAAGTTTTTGCATTTTCGCGTCCCTGAGCTATTCGTTGCTTCTGATNTATATACCANGCNCCGCTNTTTTCAATAAGACNTTTGTCCACNCCCATATCAATGATTTCGCCTTCCTTCGATATACCCCTGTTGTACATTATGTCAAACTCAGCTCTTTTGAAAGGAGGAGCGACCTTATTTTTCACAACTTTCACGACTGTATGATTACCCCGCATTTCCTGCCCTTCTTTTATAGCGCCGGTTCTCCTTATGTCAAGTCTTACTGAAGAATAGAACTTGAGCGCTTGTCCACCGGGAGTTGTTTCTGGATTACCGAACACGACTCCAATCTTTTGCCGTATTTGGTTTANGAATATCACGCAAGTTTTCGATTTGCTTATGACTCCCGTAAGTTTTCGCATTGCCTGTGACATAAGACGTGCTTGGAGTCCCATCTGTGCATCTCCCATTTCTCCTTCAATCTCGGCTCTTGGCACAAGAGCTGCAACGGAGTCTATTACTATGACATCAACTGCGTTACTTCTTACAAGTGCTTCTGTTATTTCAAGCGCCTGTTCCCCCGTGTCNGGTTGTGAAATCAGGAGGTTATCGAGATCAACTCCGATCCNGCGGGTATAAGCAGGGTCAATAGCATGTTCAGCATCAATAAAGGCTGCTANNCCTCCTGCCTTTTGTGCTTCAGCTACAATATGGAGTGAAAGGGTNGTTTTTCCGGAAGCTTCGGGTCCAAATATTTCTATGACTCTTCCTCTGGGGACNCCTCCGATTCCGAGAGCAAGGTCAAGTGAAATTGAACCTGTGGAGATGACGTCGACTTTGACCTGGGCAGAGTGCATGCCAAGTTTCATTATAGCCCCTCGTCCAAACTGTTTTTCAATCTGGTTCATTGTCATTTCAAGCGTTTTTTCCTTATTCTCTTTTTGCTTACCCATCACTATTTTCCTCCCATGTCTGTATGGACGACGTCTCTCGCAATGCTGCTTGCAGTAAGGGTGAGTATTCTGCCCCTTCGCTTTTCAATATGCTTTTCATTAACGTTATTTTGCGTACTTTTATTGAGCTAATTTCAAAATTCATGTTTGATTCTAACCATGATATGAGTTTATTCTTTTCTTTCAAGAGTTTAACTCTGCCAAGTGTCAGATGTGCGTGGTACTGCCTTTCTTCTTTCCCAATCCCGATTTCTAAGAGGCGTTCCTCGAGCATATCTTTTATTCTGTTAAGCATTCCCTTTCCCTGTCCTATTCCAAGCCATATGACTTTTGGAGCAGACCGGTTTGGGAAAACTCCAACCCCGGAAAGGGATAATTCAAACGGGTCAATTTTTTTCGACACACTTTCAACAATGTTCTTAATGTCTTCCAACCTTCTTTCATTTACATTGCCGAGAAACTTAAGGGTCAGGTGAGCGTTTTCGGGGCTTACGCATTTTATTCCTGCCTGAGTTTCTTTCAAACTGTTAGTTATTTCGATTAGTTGTTTCCTTACCTCTGCCGGCATCTGAATCGCAATGAANCTTCTTGCCAGNCCCATGGCATTTAACATTGTTTTTTTCATTCTGTATTCTATGCTCTGCGGGCTTTGCAGTTCACAGGTTTCTTCTTACGAGGTCAAGCGCAGCCTGTGAAGCCTGTATTTTGATTAGCTCTCTTTGCCCTTTGAAACGATGTTTCTCGCTGATGCTGCCGGCAGTATCAGCAAATCCGATATATACCAGACCTACGGGCTTTTCAACTGTCCCTCCGCCGGGCCCTGCAATGCCTGTAGCGGCAAGGCCAATATCTGTACCGCTTGTTTCTTTTATGCCTGCAGCCATTGCTTCTGCTGTTTCCTGGCTCACCGCACCGAATTTGTTCAGCGTGCCTCCCTGAACATTGAGAAGTGCAGTTTTAGATTCGTTACTATAGGCAACTATGCCCTGTTTGAAATATTCGGAGCTACCGGGCATGTTGGTTAACCAATGGCAGATTAGTCCTCCGGTACAGGATTCAGCTACGGAAATCGTTTTCTTGTTTGAGAGAAGAGCTCTTCCCACTGCAATTTCCATTTTATCTCCGTTAACTCCGAAAACATATCCGGCGAGCCTTTTTCGTATCTTTTCTTCTATTGCTTCTATGATTTGGCCAACAACCTTGTTACTTTCACCTTCTACTGTGAGTGTTATGTCTACTCCTTTCGGGTGGCTGAGAGTCTCAATAGACACATCTCGCTGAACGACATCCTTAAGCTTATTCTTTACCATAGCCTCACTCAACCCGTATGTTTTCAGGATACGAGAGCTGATGTTTTTTTGCCTTCGCGAGAAAAACATTGTTCTCCCTTTGTCAGATAGCGTCAGTCCTGGTTCTTGTCATTACGTGTTAATATGGTTCTTGGTTTAGTTCCCCTCGGTGAACTAATTATATTCTTCTCTTCCATTTTATCAAGTAAACGGGCAGCGCGGGAATATCCGATGCTCAATCTCCTCTGCAGCATTGAGGTTGAAGCTTTGCCGGCTTGCATGACCAGCTGTACAGCTTGATCGAACAACTCATCATCATCTGACATTTCAGGACTGATACCGCTGCTTCCCTTCTCTTCTGTTTCATCAAAAATTCCTGCTCTGTAATCGGATCTTTTCTGTTTTTTGAGAAAAAAAGCAACTCTGTCAATCTCTTTGTCTGTAATAAACGAACACTGCCCGCGTATTGGGATTCCCTTTCCCGGAGGTAAGAACAACATATCTCCTTTCCCGAGCAGCTTTTCTGCTCCGTTCATATCAAGGACTGTTCGGGAATCGACTTTGGATGAAACCTGGAAAGAGATACGGTACGGGAGATTTGCTTTGATTACTCCTGTGATAACATCAACTGAAGGGCGTTGAGTGGCAATGACGAGATGTATTCCTACTGCCCTTGAGAGCTGTGCTAATCTGGTAATTGTCTCTTCCACGGCAGCTTGTGCAACTATCATCAAATCGTGTAATTCATCGATTGTAACAACAATGTGTGCCATTTTATCCCTGCCGCCGCCAAGACTGTTGAATGATGTGATGTTTCTAACCCCTTCTTCTGCAAAGATTTGATAGCGTTTGTCCATCTCATTTGCAACCCAGCGAAGAGCTTTTGAAGCTTTCTTCGGGCTTGTGACAACCGGAGCTATGAGATGGGGTAATTTACCGAAAGTAACCATTTCTACTCTCTTCGGGTCTACCATCAGAAACTGGACATCTCCTGGTGTGGCCTGGAAGAGAATGCTGAGAATAATGGAATTCAGGCATATGGTTTTACCGGAACCTGTCGTACCTGCAATCAAAAGATGCGGCATATCATGAAGATCCGTTATAAGTGGTTTTCCAAAAATGTCTTTTCCAAGCCCAAGGGTCAGTTTGGAAGAACTTTTACTGAATGCCGCAGATTGCATGACTTCCTTCAGGTATACAAAATGCGGATTTTTATTCGGTATTTCAATTCCAACTACTGATTTCCCCGGAATCGGGGCAACAACACGAACTCTTGAAGCCTTAAGGACAAGGGCGATATCATCAGCGAGAGCCGTAATGCGGCTTACTTTGACTCCTCTTGCAGGTTCTATTTCGAAACTGCTGATTACAGGTCCCTGATTTACCTGGACAACGCGGCTTTCAACTCCAAAACTGCGTAGTGCATCCTCGAGTATCTTGCATCTTGAATCAATATTTTCTTCTTCCTTCTGAACATGCGGTGGCGGGTCCAGCAGGTCAATAGGTGGCAATTGAAATTCTGAGGAGGTCTTTCCCTCTTCACGTTTATGAATGACAGGTTCGGATTTGATTGCTTCAGGCGGCATGACAACGCGATAAGCAGCTGTTTTCCTTGGTTCGGATTTTCTCGCAACCGGTTCTCTGCTTACCCTGATATGTTTGGTTTCGGGTTTGCGGAGACGTGTAAGAACTTTTGCAGTTATTTGGCTTGAGAACCGGGTGAGAGAACTCGCCCAGCTCAGGATCAAAAATTCCGAAGCAAGACAAATGCCGATTGTGAATAAGGAGAAAATTACAAGGTATGTTCCCCATCTCCCGAGCCATGGCAGCATTGACTCGGAAATAATGGTTCCGGCAATGCCTCCGGCGAGAAAATGTCCCTCACTTGTATCAATGGTGGTGAGGGAAAAAGCTGAAGAAGTTGTCAGCAGCACTAAAAACATCCCTGTTAACTTAATGCTCCATTTCTTCATTTTCGTTTGAGAGAACTGATTATATGTCCATATGAGGGTAATAAGAGGGATGAACCATGCGCCCAGACCAAATGGGCAATACAGGAGGTATCCTGAAATATATGCTCCGGTTCTTCCCGCTTTATTCACAGAAGGGGAATTCGGTGAGGATGTGTATAACGAGTTGTCAAATGCATTATAAGAAATGAGGCTTATTAAAGTGAATATTGTAACGAAGAAGAGAAATATCGCACCAATTTCTCTTGTTCCGGTTTCACTCCTTTTCATTTCTTGCCGTTTTCTTCGTGTCCTTGCTCTGCGTTTTCCTTTCCGACTGCTTTTTTACTCAGATTAATACGTCCCTGGTTATCGACTGCAATTACCTTAACTTTGATTTCATCTCCGACTTTGAGTATGTCTTCTACCTTTTTGACGTGGTGATCAGCAAGTTTGGATATATGAACCAGACCATCCTGTCCCGGNANAACCTCGACAAAGGCTCCAAAGTCNGTAATCCGTTTGACCTTGCCGTGATAAACCTTTCCGATTTCCACTTCCGCTACAAGGGATTCGACAATTTTGAGAGCTTCCCTGGCTTTATCCTGATTATTTGAACTGATAAACACCCTGCCGTCATCTTCAATGCTTATCTCAACGCCGGTTTTTTCGATTATGCCTTTTATTGTCCTTCCCCCCGGGCCGATTACAACTCCAATTTTCTCCTGCTTTACCTTTGTTATGATAATGCGCGGGGCATAAACAGAAACCTCGTCCCGTGCGTGCGGAATAACTTTTAACATTTCATCAATTATCTTCACGCGGCCCTTTAAGGATTCGGAAAGAACTTTTTCCACAAGCTCAATACCGATACCGGCAATTTTTAAGTCCATTTGAATGGTAGTGATACCCTGCTTCGTCCCTGCTATTTTGAAATCCATATCGCCCATATGGTCTTCAATGCCGTTAATATCTGTCAGGACTACTGTATTGTCTCCTTCTTTAATGAGTCCCATTGCAACTCCTGCAACAGGTGTTTGGATAGGGACACCCGCATCCATGAGAGAGAGGCATCCGCCGCAAACCGTTGCCATTGAGGAAGAACCGTTTGATTCAAGGATATCTGATACAATCCTGATAGTATATGGAAACTTTTCTCCGGGAGGTAAAACTGTCTTCAGCGCGCGTTCAGCCAGTGCACCATGCCCGATCTCTCTTCTGCCGGGTCCTCTCACGGGTTTTATCTCACCCACGCTAAATGGCGGGAAATTGTAGTGCAGCATAAAACTCTTGGTAGATCTTCCTTTTAACTCTTCAATAATTTGCTCGTCTGCAGATGTACCGAGAGTCACAACAGCCAAACTCTGTGTTTCTCCTCTTGTAAACAGAGCTGAACCGTGGGTCCTGGGTAGTATTCCCACCTCGCAATTTATATGCCGCAATTCGTCACTGGTTCTTCCATCAATACGTTTCCCAGTTGTGAGAATTTGTTTNCGGAGCAGTTCTTTTTTCATTTCTTCAATGACATTTTTTATATTGGGGCTCTCGCCGAGATGTTCGGNCGTTTCTGATATAAGGTTCGTTTCAAAANTATCACGGCTGTGCTTGTCCGATATATTGACAAGCTCCCCAACCTTATCTTGTGCAAATTGCATTATAGCTTTCTTTTCTTCAGGGTCGATTTTAAACAGGTCTATCTTTCTTTTTTCCTTACCGCACTTCACTTTGAATTCTTCAATGAGAGCGGAAATTTGTCCTGCTTCTTGAAGGCCGGTGCGGATGGCTTCGAAAATGCGACTTTCCTCAACTTCTTTTGCTTCTCCCTCTACCATAATCAGCCTGTCTTTTGTCCCTGCTACAACGAGGTCAAGTTCTCCGTCATCGATCTGTTGATGAGTCGGACAAATGATGCATTCCCCGTTGAGCAAACCTATTTTTACAGCACCTATAGATGTCTCAAAAGGGATATCTGACAGAGCAAGTGCACTTGATGCGGCAATTATGCCAAGCATATCAGGGTCGTTTTCCTGGTCGGTTGATAATACCGTTACAATTATCTGTACTTCATTACGGAACCCTTTTGGAAAAAGAGACCGTAGCGGACGGTCAATAAGCCTGGCGCCCAGAGTCTCTTTTTCGGTAGGTCTTCCCTCACGTTTGAAGAATCCTCCCGGAATCTTTCCTGCAGCGTAAGTCTTCTCGCGATATTCCACAAAAAGAGGGAGATAATCCACTTCTTCTTTTGGTTCCCGCGAAGCTACAACTGTCCCGAGCACGACAGTGTCACCATACCTGACAACAGCTGCTCCATGAGATTGTTTAGCCATCTTTCCTGTTTCAATCGATAGTTCTTTTTCTCCAAGCTGCATTCCTACTTTTTCTGTTGACATTGTCCCTACTTTCTCAGCCCAAGGCTGTTTAGAAGTTTCAGGTATCTTTCCCTGTCTTTGTCTCTAAGGTAATCAAGAAGCCGTCGCCTTTGCCCTATTAGTTTGAGCAATCCCCTGCGGGAATGATGGTCTTTCTTATAAGCTCTGAAGTGATCAGCCAGGCTGTTTATCCTCCCGGTTATGAGAGCTACCTGAACTTCGGGAGAGCCTGTATCTCCATCATGCAATTTAAACTTTTCAATAATCTTGTCTTTTTTTTCTTTCGTGAGCGGCATTGTTTTACACCTCCTGAGAAATACAACAGATAATATTCAAAAACTCACCTAATTCTAATACGAAAGTGTTTAATTGTAAACCAGTTTACGGGTAATATCAACATCTTTTTCAATTTGCTTTTTCAATTTTTCTGTGTTCCCAAAGGAGACTTCTTCCCTTATCTTGTCCAAAAAACAAAATGTAAGTTCACTACCATATATATTTTTGTCAAAGTCAAGTATGTGGACCTCCGCAGTAGGACCTTTTAATTGTGTCTTTCGGCTGAATGTGGGCTGCCATCCGAGATTGAGAACAGCTTTATGACAATGCTTCTGGAAGACTGCAAATCCGGCATACACACCGGGAGGAGGCAGCAGATTGTTGAACTCGTTCAGATTCGCTGTTGGGAATCCCACAATGCGGCCTTTCCCCTTTCCTTTTCCAACCTTTCCTGTTATTTCATACGGGCGGCCGAGGAAGGCGTTTGCCTGCAGGAAATTTGCTTCCCTCACAAACGCTCTTATTTTTGTGCTGCTTACTGTATCTTTTCCGATCTTGACAGGCAGAATCTGCCTGACGCCAAACTTGTATTCAGTACCCATTTCGGATAATGTATCTGCATTTCCCTTACAGTCTTTACCAAACACATAGTTGTAACCGATTATGACAATCTTTGCGCTGAGATATTCCACAAGGACTTTTTTGACAAAACTGCGCGCGGGAAGCTGTGAAAATTTCCGGTTGAAGTTAATGAGCAAACACATGTCTGTTCCGAGTTCTTTTATGAGTTGGATTTTTCTTGGTAAACTCAGAAGAACCGGTGCCGGNGCATTAGAGACAATTGCCGAGGGGTGGGGATCGAAAGTAACAACACAACTCTTACATCTCAAATGTTTTGCTTCCTCAAGTGCTTTTCTGATAATTTTTTCGTGTCCTATATGTATTCCGTCAAAAGCCCCGATTGTTACAACAGAGGCTTCCGGCTTTTTATTCTTATCAAGTTCGCGAATGATTTCAAACATTAGTTAGTTTCCGGTAAAGAGCTTTAGAATTTTCACTGTGTTTCCTGTCGGTGTAATTGTTTCAATCGCTGCGATTGCAAGCAAATTCCCTTTTGAGCTGTTGATTCTAAGAAGATCCCCCTTTTGCAGTTTAGGAAAACATTCATCCGTATCAAGTGTTGGAAGCAGTGAATTTTTCTTTATTAGCTCTTTCATCCAGTTTCTGACTTTGAGGGATGGTAGATGCGAAAGTGCAATATCAATGGGGATTATTTTTTTCTCGGGATCCGGCATTTTTGTTAATTCTTCCAGAGTTATTGAATCGCTAAGTTTGAATGGACCGGATTTGGTTCGCATTAACCGGGACTGGTGAGCGCCGCACCCAAGTGTGTCTCCTATGTCTGCGCACAGTGTTCTGATATAAGTTCCTTTCGAACATGCTACATTGAAACGGACATTGGGAAACTGGTAATCTGTGATTTCAAGTTCAAAAATCCGGATTTTTCTCGGTGCCCTTTCAATTTCCTTCCCTTCTCTTGCCAGTTTATAGAGTCTTACTCCTTTATACCTGATAGCTGACACCATAGGGGGGATTTGCTGGATTTCCCCCGCGAACTTTGAAAAAGCATCTCTAACCTCTTCCTCTGTGAAATTCAGTTTTTTGACTTCCGAAACGATTTTGCCTGTTGAATCCTGGGAATCTGTTCTCACCCCAAACGTCAGTGTTGCATCATATTCTTTGTCTGTGGACAGAAGGAACTGAGCGATTTTTGTTGCTTTACCGATACATACAGGCAAAACTCCGCTTGCATCCGGGTCAAGAGTTCCGGTATGCCCGACTTTTTTCGTATGTAAAATCTTTCTGACTTTAGCTACCACATCGTGGGAAGTCATCCCTCTGCCTTTATTAATTATGAGCACTCCGCTTATTTCAGCCATAGGACATCAAAAAAACCAGCACCTTATTCTATACGAACCCCTTAACGGGGAGATCCATACCCCATGAATCAGTTTAATTTCCGGAACAGATTGTCTTTTCTGTTCCAACATTACCTTCAGCATCAGTTATCTTAACAACAACAGTATGTTCTCCCGAAGAAAGAGGAGGCAGGGAGAATGAAAAACTCTCACTTTTTGAATCAAAAATATCATCTTCAGGAAAGATTTGAATCCACTTTCCTCCGTCCAGAGAATATTCGATCAACAGAATTCTACTGATATTATCGCAGGCAATACCTCTAACATTAATCCCTTGTGCTATTTTTAAGTCGTTAATATGAGGAGGAGTATTGTCGACCAGGAAAGGTTCAGTGATTTTCTCGCAGCACAGCGCTTTCCCCGGCGGATTGTCCGGCTTATCGCTTGCGACTATTTTCAGGAGGTAATATCCGTCAGGAAAACTCACAGAATCCCAGCAGTAGGAATTCTTTTTCACATCTTCTTTTAACACTTTCCAGTTTTTTTCTCGCGCACCTCGATAATATATGTTGTAGATAAGAGAGTCATTGTTCGGGTCTTTTGCTTTCCAATCTGCTTTTTTCTCCCCTTTGATGATTCTCTTCTTCCCCTCCATTCCGGATTTTTCCCGTATTTTGTATCCTTCAATTTTCAGAGATGACATTTCCGGGGGTTGATTGGTTGTAAGATAGCAGATTGTAACATCTTGAAGAACGGGAGAGGAAAAATCAATATTTGTCTCAAGGTGTGCCTGGTACTGGACAAATCTTGCCTGAGGACTTTCTATTTCTTGCCCGGAAGACTCTGAATAAACCCGGGACCATTCGGACCATGTATCATCCGGTTTTTGGGTATTGCCTGTCCTGGTCCGGAAAGATATTCGGGTTCCCTTCGGTGAACTGTCGTTCCAGGAAATGCGACCCCAATGAGACATGAAAAATGTATCATGTACAGAGGAAGTAAGAAACCCTTCCCCGGAATAACGTTTTTCTATGGTATAGATATGGCCCATGTTCCCTGTTCCGAAGAGAAGATTTTCTCCTTTGTTTACCATTGAAAGAACTTGCAGTTCGTCTGTCTTGAAAAGTGTTTCTATCTTCTCATCCTGAGATATTCGGTAGATAAGCCCTTCGTTTCCTGTCCCTACATATATGTTGCCGGCACTGTCGGGAAAGATGCAGATGATGAGATGCTTTGTTCTGAAAAGTCTGCTGATGTAACCCGACGGGGCAATCCGGTATATGCTGTTCAATATAGTTTCCTGGTCCGCATTTTGCGGAAGGTTGTCCTGATGATGAGTTTCTTTTGCTTTGTCCGGGATTGTGTCTCCGGAAGCCGTCCCGGCATAAATATTATTGTTTTTGTCAAGAGCAAGTGTATGAATGTCAGTTTCATCGGCATCGTACAGGACCGAAACTTTTGCCTGAGGCGTTATCCTGTATACAATACCGTCTGGTTCGCTTCCTGCATAGAGATTATTGTCCTTGTCCAGAATGAGACACAATATGTGGGACTGGTTGGAATCGTAGAGGCAGGTTATCTTCCCGCCGGCAGTAATCCTGTAAATCTTTCCCTCATCTCCTGTGCCTGCGTACAGATTACCTTTATCGTCAATTGCAAGACTCCATACGTGGGAATCCTGCAAATCACAGAATGTAGAGACGTTCCCATTAGGTGAGATTTTGTAGATGAGCCCTCCCGGGGAAGTCCCGGCATATACATTGTCATCTTTATCTACAGCAAGAGATTGGATTTCAAGTTCGGGGGAATCATAGAGAAGAGAAAGCTTTTTTCCCGTAACCTTGTATATTTTTCCTTCATTCCCTGTACCGGCGTAGAGATTGCCTTTATTGTCTGTTGCCAGGCTCCATATATAGAGTTCGTCCGTACCCGCAAGCTTTTCGACGAGCGGGGAAAGCAGGACATGCCCGTCACTTGTGGTTGAAACATTTTTAAGTTCGCCGTTGGCAAAACCCTCCTGGCTGTTTTGGTGAAATCTGCCTGTTGTAACAGCATTAGAGTTGGAAGCCAATAATAATAGCAGCAACCAGACATGCATTTTGTTCACTTTATTCTCCTTTTACCTTGATCTGTAACTGGTGATGACCCGATACTATCCAGTCTGTTGGAATCCTTCTGCAAATTTCTCCGGAGAAACTTCCGATGCCGGTTTCTTTGGAGGAACTCATTATATTGATCACAGAAGAAGGCAGCGCAGGAAGTTCCCTGCCGTGCACCATAAAACCGCCAAATGGGGTAAAAATTCTCACGATTATCTCATTATTCTTCTCGAGTTTTTGAAAAAGGGAAAGCAAGCCCTCAAGACTGTTCGGTCTTAGCTTGCAGGGATTCGCTGCTTCTGTGATTTGTATACTGCTATTGGCATCACAGACAATGACTGTAAACTCGCCGTCAGGAAAATTCTCCGGTATTCGGATTGTGGTTTTGAAAGTTCTATCCCGGCTTTCGTAAGGTTTAAGATTAACAGTCAAATGTATATCTTCCCCGGGCTTGACTTCGGATTTATCTATCTGCACCCGCTGGATAGTTGCTGCTAAAGGTATATCGCTGAGTTCCATCTCAAGGTTCATTCCCTGGATTTTTGGCTGTCGGAACTGGTTGGTCATTATTTTTGCCAGAGGTTCTGTTACCAGTTTCGACCATCCGTTTATCAGGATTGTACTATTCTCGATAACGGTTGGCTCCGAATAACCTTCAAGTTTAACTTCAAGTTTAACATTGGCTGATTTCTTCCCTGCAGACGGAGTGCCTATGATGGAATTCAAAATACACCAGTTCAGAAGATTAGGTGTCCATACCTCATCCTCTATCATTTTGTAGCTGAATCTTTTAACATCACTTTTCGTTTTAATCGAAATATGCAGTGGGATAAGTTGTGGCAATTTTCCGATTTCGCCGCCGATTGCAACTCTTGTATCAAGGTTAATCCTTCCAACAGCGGAAGTTGGAGACCCCAGTTTGAATGAGAACATCTGGCTCGGGACAATGGTGTGAATGGTTCCTCCTGTCATTGGGAAATTTACTTTGCCCATTCCGAGAAAGGGGTGCCCGAATCCGAGCACCTTGCCTTTGCGGTTGTATGTAACTGTTCCCAATGCCGTAAGCTCGCAATCCCCGCATAGAAGCTGAGCTCCTATTACACCTCCTGGAACCATGTCCGAGATCCCTTTTGCACTTCCGCCGCCGCTTCGGAAAGGGATGAGTCCGGAGTTCTTGAAAATGGGCTCCATTTCGTTCATGATTTCCTGTGTGAACCCTCCTACCATAAGAGGAGTTGCAATCGGCATTAGTACCATTGAAGATGAGTCATATTCAGGTATGCCGCTTGGATACACAATAATATCTTTCAACATATACTTCCCAACCGAGATTTGCCTGCCATATCTCAGTTTACCGGAGTATGCACCTGCCGTAATCTGGACATCTTCATCTAAAATCGAGAGCATTTCTGCAATCGGTGTTATCCCTGCAATAGTCTCTTTTGTGAATCCCCAGCCATATGCCACGGCTCCGATAAGCTTGCCGTCTATATATACCGGACTTCCGCTCATGCCGGCTATGAGTCCGGTCTTATCGAGCAGTTCATTCTTCAAACGTGCGAGAATCAGGTCTCCTTTCGGAGCTATGTTCCTGAGCACGGCAATTATCTCCACGTCAAATTCGGTAATTTGCCCGTTTTTGAAGACTGTTTTGCCTATACCTTTCATTCCCGGTTGCAGTTCATCTGCGGATATGAAATCAAGAGGAAAAGAAAGTGTAGCCATCAAGGTTACCATAAGAATACAAATCACAAACCGTAAATTACAGGTTTTGATGCTTTTTCTCATTATTTATTGCCCCTGGTCGTTTGACTCATTCTTCAATTGTTTTTCGGCTGCATTCCAGCAGAACCATGACGCGAAAAGTGCAGCTGTCATTACTGCAATACCAGTCAGAAAATAACGGTCGGAAATTTCTTTGACTGTTGAAATGTTTGCTCCTTTGGGAATTGCGTCGGGAATAATAGAAATTATAAGGAGACCTATAAAAAAACCCGGGATAAGAATCAAGAGCGAACCAACATGTCTCGGATGGACATATTCCCTTTTCTCTAAGAAAGCTTTGACAATCAAGCATACGGCAAGGGTGCTTAACCACATACCCCCTGCTACTTTTTGATTTTTGAGTACGGCTGCTATTTGTTCTTTCTCAAGCGCAAGGTTTACATACAAACCGCTTTTCTCCGTGAAATCCTGTTCAACCAGGGAAAAACGTATTATTGCGCCTCCTATGAATCCAAACACTGCACAGATTGTTATTATTCGTATTGCATTCTTATGTCCGGACTCGGGAGAATACAGCATTTCGTGCGTTTTTATCGTTGTGTCACTCTTTGGTTTTATGCTGGAGTCTTTTCTTGAAATAGCTGCAAGAAATACCGCAGATACAACAAAAAAAATAGCGATACCTATAAACATATTTTCACCTCATCCTCAAGCAAACGGCAATCCGATTTTTACTCTTGTCAATTCTACAACTCTCCGACTCTATTTGCAAGTCTTTTGAGGAAAGCAGGGGGAAAAGTGTAGACGTAAAAAAAGGGCTCCCATTGACGGGAGCCCTTATGATTTGTCTTTCTGCGGATTTAGTACATTCCTCCGCCTGCTGCCGAACCGGGCGTTTCTTCCTCTTCCGGCAGGTCTGTTACTAACACCTCTGTTGTGAGCATTAAACTTGCTATACTTGAAGCATGCTCTATGGCACATCGCACAACTTTTGCAGGGTCAATAACACCCGCTGAGAACATATCCTCGTATTTTCCACTTTCAACATTGTAGCCTACATTCTGTTTTTCGCTCATCAGCTTTTGTGTCACAACCGAACCTTCAATTCCTGCGTTGGTAACGAGTTGTCTGGTCGGTTCTTCCAAAGCCCGTTTAATAATTTTAGCACCTGTCTGTTCATCTCCCTCGAGCTTGACCTTATCAAGTGCAGGGATAGTCCTGAGGAGAGCAATTCCACCACCTGGAACTATTCCCTCTTCGACCGCAGCTCTCGTAGCATGCAGCGCATCTTCAACCCTTGCTTTTTTCTCTTTCATCTCGGTTTCGGTAGCTGCGCCGACATTTATAACGGCAACTCCGCCAGCCAGTTTTGCAAGTCTTTCCTCAAGCTTTTCCCTGTCGTAGTCGGATGTTGTTTCCTCAATCTGTGTGCGAAGTTGATTTGCTCTTCCCTGGATAGCTTCTTTGGTTCCGGCTCCTTCCACAATCGTTGTATTTTCCTTGTCAATCTTTATCCGTTTTGCTGTCCCGAGCATATCGAGCGTGACTTTTTCAAGTTTCAACCCCAGTTCTTCGGCAATAACCTGGCCTTTTGTGAGAATAGCCACATCTTCCAACATAGCTTTTCTTTTATCACCAAAACCGGGTGCCTTAACAGCAGCACAGGAAAGCGTTCCCCTGATCTTGTTGACAACGAGAGCAGCAAGGGCTTCTCCATCTATATCTTCAGCTATAACGAGAAGACTTTTGCCTTCGGCCGCGATTTTTTCAAGAATCGGGATGAGATCCTTTAGGTTACTTATTTTCTTGTCATGCAGAAGAATATAGGAGTTTTCAAGCACTGTCTCTTGAGATTCGGGATTCGTTACAAAATAGGGGGATAGGTATCCCTGGTCAAACTGCATCCCTTCAACAATGTCAAGTGTTGTTTCAATAGTATTAGCTTCCTCCACTGTGATACTTCCGTCTTTGCCGACCTTGTCCATTGCTTCAGCTATAGTTTCGCCGATTGTACTGTCATTATTTGCCGCAATGGCTGCTACCTGTGCAATTTCTGTTTTGTCTTTAACGGGCTTGCTCGATTCCCTGATTTGTTCGACGACTTTCCGGACTGTTATGTCTATTCCGCGTTTCAATGCCATGGGGTTTGCTCCGGCAGTAACATTCTTGAGCCCTTCGCGGTATATAGCCTGTGCGAGAACTGTTGCCGTAGTTGTTCCGTCCCCCGCAACATCACTTGTTTTGGAAGCTACCTCCTTTACCATCTGGGCTCCCATGTTTTCATAGGTATCTTCGAGCTCGATTTCCTTGGCGACAGTTACGCCATCTTTGGTTATCGTAGGAGAACCGAATTTTTTTTCTATCACAATGTTGTGACCTCTGGGGCCAAGTGTCATTTTAACTGTTTCAGAAAGTTTATCGACGCCTTTCTGAATATTCTGTCTTGCATCTCCTCCAAAACAGAGTTGTTTGGCCATATGATCTGCCTCCTCTCAAAATGCGGCAATTAGTATTCAGTAGTTAGCTGATAATACCCAGAACATCATCTTCTTTCATGACCAGGTATTCTTCACCATCAATTTTAACTTCGCTTCCTGCATAGGATTCAAAGAGAATTCTGTCCCCTTCTTTCACTGAGAACGCGACTTTCTCGCCTTTTTCGTTGATTTTGCCTGTTCCGATAGAAATTACCTTGCCTTCCTTCGGTTTTTCTTTGGCTGTATCGGGAACAACTATCCCTCCTGCTGTTTTCTCTTCCGCTTCTATTCTTTTAACTAGAATCCTATCACTTAACGGTTGAATTTTCATATCTTCCTCCTCCTTGTTACTTTTACACCTTGCTTTATTTGGAAACTCTCAGGGTTAAGAATTCAGCCTACTCGCTGAACTTTGGTCCTGTTAGTACATTCCTCCCATTCCTCCCATACCCCCCATTCCGCCCATTCCGCCCATTCCTCCTCCGGGGCCGCCTGCTGGCATAGGAGGCATTTTTTCCTTTTCCGGAATATCTGCAATAAGGGCTTCAGTGGTAAGCATAAGCCCTGCGATACTCACAGCATTCTGTACAGCTGCCCGTGTAACCTTTGCCGGATCAGTAACACCGGCTTTAATCAGGTCTTCGTACTTGTCGGTGTTCACATTGTATCCAACACTGCCTTCACTTGCTTTTACCTTTTCCACAACTATGGAACCTTCCACTCCGGCATTTGCAGAAAGCTGGCGTGTTGGTTCCTCCAGTGCCCGTTTCAAGATTGACACGGCGACTTTTTCCTCTCCCGGGAGTGTTAGCTTATCAAGAACAGAGGAAGTGCGTATAATAGCGACTCCTCCGCCGGGAACTATCCCCTCCTGAACTGCAGCTCTCGTGGCATGGAGTGCATCCTCAACTCTTGCCTTTTTCTCTTTCATCTCGGTTTCGGTAGCTGCACCGACGTTTATGACAGCCACTCCGCCTGCCAGTTTTGCTAGCCTCTCCTCAAGTTTTTCTCTGTCGTAATCGGACGTTGTTTCTTCTATTTGCTTACGCATGAGAGATATTCGGCCCTCTAAAGCCGACTTTTCTCCTTTTCCTCCGACTATGGTTGTATTTTCCTTATCAATCTGTATCCTTTTTGCTGTGCCGAGGTCTTCGAAAGTTACTTTCTCAAGTTTAGTGCCAAGGTCTTCGGAAATAAAATTTCCGCCGGTGAGCACGCCGATATCTTCCAGCATGGCTTTCCGTCTGTCACCATATCCCGGTGCTTTTACCGCAGCACAACTCAGGACTCCGCGCAGCTTATTGACAACAAGCGTCGCAAGTGCTTCTCCGTCGATATCCTCCGCAATAATCAATAAGGGTTTACCTGCCTTTGCGATTTTCTCCAGAAGCGGAAGAAGCTCCTTCATGTTTGATATTTTTTTCTCATGAAGCAAGATGTAAGGATCTTCAAGCACAGTTTCCATTTTTTCTGCATCTGTAACGAAATATGGGGAAAGGTAACCACGGTCAAACTGCATTCCTTCAACTACATCAAGCGTGGTTTCCATAGATTTACCTTCTTCTACAGTAATAACTCCGTCTTTCCCGACTTTTTCCATTGCATCGGCTATTATGTTTCCTATGTTCGCATCGGAGTTTGCAGCAATCGTTGCAACCTGCGTGATTTCAACTTTTTCTTTTACGGGTCTGCTTAACTGTTTCAATTCTTCCATTACTGCCGCAGATGCTTTCTCAAGCCCTCTTTTCAGTGCCATTGCGTTGACCCCTGCTGCAATTGCTCTGAGTCCTTCGCGAAAAATTGATTCTGCGAGAACTGTGGCGGTTGTTGTCCCGTCTCCTGCGTCATCACTCGTTTTGGATGCCACTTCTTTTACCATCTGTGCACCCATGTTCTCATAAGGTTCCTGAAGCTCAATTTCCTTTGCTACTGTGACTCCGTCCTTTGTTATTGTGGGGGAGCCAAACTTTTTGTCCAGCACGACGTTACGCCCTTTTGGACCCAGTGTTACTTTTACAGCTTCACTCAGTTGTCGGACTCCTTCCATGATGTGGTGCCTTGCTTCTTCTCTAAATGCTAATTGTTTTGCCATCAGTTAGTCTCCTTTCTTTCTAATGGAACAGAAATTATATTCGTCTGGTATGGGGATGTCAAGCAAAAAAAGCGGCAATATCAAACTATTTAGGTTTTGTTACTTTGCCTGCCTGCAGACAGCTGGTACACACGACTATTCTTTTCACGCTACCGTTGGTTATTGCTCTAACCTTCTGTATATTCGGCAGCCATTTCCTCCTGGTTTTCTTGTGAGAATGGCTTATCTTATTCCCGGCGTGAGGTTTCTTCCCGCATAGTTCACAAACTCTTGACATATTTCACCCCCTGTTGAAATCTCGATACACAATTATACACGTTTGGTTTCCTGTGTCAAACATTTTTGCATTCCCCCGATATCTTTGAGTTGAAGCTGGATTTCAGTCCTGTTTTTCCATGTATTCATGTGCGGACTATAAGCGATATCCATCGCCTCGTTGAGATTGATATTATTAGTGCCCATGCGGAACCCAATAGTGTCAATACTCTTCCGGTTTTTCATAACACGCATTTTCAGGTGCTTCCCCGATACGACTCTTGGCCGGATTGCCTGTACATTGTAGGAAACGAAAACGGGCTCGGCATTCGCGGTGCCGTACGGTTTAAGACAGGACATCTCTGCAACCAGTTCTTCCGTAACCTCAGACAAATCAAGCTCTCCGTCGATTTTCAGCCCTGTTGACAGGCAGTCGGAGGAAAGTTTCTCGCCTGCTATTCTCTCCATCTTCTCAGAAAAACTGTCTAGGTTTTCTCTTGCTATAACAAGCCCTGCAGCTTGGCTGTGCCCGCCGAAGTTCACAAGTAACGTACCGCATTCTCTGAGTGCATGGAGCATATGAAACTGTGCTATGCTCCGTGCGGAACCTCTTCCCTTGTTTTCATCCATTGCTATAAGGATTGCCGGGCGGGACAAACGATTTGCAAGCCTCCCTGCAACGATGCCGATAATTCCGGGATGCCAGGATTCATCGGCAAGTACAATTACCGAGCATGGCCCGCTCTCCAATTTTCTCTCAGCCATGACCTGTGCGTCTTTAAGGATTTTCTCCTGTGTCCGTTGTCTCTTACGATTACTTTGTTCAAGTTGCCCGGCAAGGCGGAGTGCTTCATCCTCTTCCTCTGCCAGCAATAGTTTCAGACTCAGTTCTGCGGAATCTAATCTGCCCGGGGCGTTTAAACGCGGAGCTATGATGAAAGATATGTTTTTGGTCGTTAACTCCCTACCGGAAACTCCAGATGCCTGCATCAATCCTTTCAGTCCGGGTTTTTGTGTGCCGGCAAGCCGCTCAAGACCGTGTTTAACAAGGATCCTGTTTTCCCCGCGCAGTGGAACAATGTCGGCTACTGTCCCGAGTGCTGCCAGATCAAGATATTCCTCTGCATCCCGGAGCCCGATGAGCGCTTCTGCCAATTTAAATGCTATCCCTGCGCCTGAAAGGTCTTTGCATGGGTAAGAGCAATCTACCTGGTGCGGGTTTATTACAGCTATTGCCGGAGGCAGTGCAATTGACTGGATTTCGTGGTGGTCGCTGATTATCGTGTCTATTCCAAGTTTGTGTGCGTGGATTACTTCTTCAAAAGAATTCGTTCCGCAGTCAACCGTTACAATTAAGGTTATGCCTTGCCTATTTGCAAAGCGGATTGCTTCTTGATTCAGTCCGTATCCTTCCCTGACTCTGTGAGGGATGTATGAAGATACAATCCCGCCCATGTTTTTCAAAACCATAGTCAGGAGAGCTGTTGCTGTCAAACCGTCAACATCGTAATCTCCGAATATCAGTATTTTTTCTCTCTTAAGAATTGCATTTTTGATGCGGTTTACACTTTTCTCCATTCCATTAAACAGGAATGGGTCGTGCAAATCCTTCAATTCCGGTTTGATAAAACCTCTTGCTTCTTCTGTAGTAGTTACTCCTCGGTTTATCAGAAGTCCTGCGAGAAGAGGAGATATATGAAGCTCATTTGACAGAAGTGTTTTTAACCTTGGTTCAGGTTCTAAAACTTCCCACACCATGTTATTTAAGGAATCTTCTTTTGTGAAATTCACTTTTATTTCAGCCTTTGGATTTTTTCCGTCTGTGCCATTCAATCAGGATTGGGCTTGCAACAAAAACGGATGAATACGTTCCGATGAATATCCCGACGAGTATCGCAAAAGCAAAATCGTGGATAACTTCTCCGCCGAAGACAAAGAGAGAAACCACTACCATGAAAGTCGTAAGGGAAGTGAGAATAGTCCTGCCCAATGTTTGGTTTATGCTCACATTGATAATGTTCATGAGATTACCTCTACGAAGGAAATGCATATTTTCTCTGATACGGTCGAATACAACAATCGTATCGTTTAATGAATAACCGATAATTGTTAGAAGTGCGGCAATTACAGGAAGCGTAATTTCTCTGCCTGTAAGTGAAAAGATGCCGACAGTTATAAGCACATCGTGTACCAGCGCAACTATTGCTGCAATTGCAAATTTGAATTCGAACCGGAAGGATATGTAGATAACTATGCCAAGCAGAGAGAAAATAATTGCAAGGAGTGCCTGTTTAGTGAGGTCTTTCCCTACAATCGGTCCGACAAAACTCGTCTGACCGAATTTAGCCGGGTCTTTTAACGTTTTGCCGAACTCTTTTTTGAGGTTCTTGTCAATCATGCCGGCAACTTCGCTGTTTTCTTTAGTCCGTATGATTATACCTTCCCCGCCCTCAAATTGTTGTAGGGTACTGTTCCCGAGACCAATTTCGGCAAGACTTTTCCTAACCTGTTCTATATGTACGGGTTTATCAAATGTCCGGAGGAGAAATGTTCCGCCCCGGAAGTCAATTCCCAGATTGTCAGCTCCTCTCATACCTATGAAAATACATCCTGTGATGATTACGATGGCAGAAAAAGCAAATGCGATTCGTCTTCGCTGAGCGAAACGTATGCTGGGTTTCCTGATAAGTTGAAGCATAACAAGTTTCTTAAACTTTCGTCTGCTTGCCAGGATATCAAGAACGAGTCTTGTTACTACCAGAGCCGTAAACATGCTTGCGATTATTCCTATGCTGAGAGTGACTGCAAAACCCCGTACCGGACCGGTGCCAAACTGGAAAAGGACTATGGCTGCAATCAAAGTGGTTATGTTGGAATCAAGAATTGTCAGGAGGGCTTTTCCATAGCCGCTGGCAATACTTACGCGTATACTTTTGCCATTTCTGATTTCTTCACGTATCCTTTCAAAGATGAGCACATTTGCATCAACGCTCATACCCATTGTCAGTATTATTCCCGCAATACCGGGGAGAGTTAGTGTTGCTCTAAGTCCTGCGAGAGAAGCAAGGATTATGATTAAGCTAAAACATAAAGCGAAATCAGCAATGATGCCGCAGAGAAGATAGTACACAACCATAAAAACTGCCACAAATATTGTGCCTATTACAGCTGCTTTTATACCGCGCTGTATTGAATCCTGTCCAAGCGAAGGGCCTATTGTTTCTTCAAATACAATTTGGATTGAAGCGGGAAGTGCACCCGCTCGCAGCATTATTGCAAGGTCTCTTGCTTCATCCGGTGCAAAATTCCCTCTTACAAACCCTGTGCTTGTCCGCGGTATTTCATCTTCAATGTTTGGTGCTGACTGGACTACTCCGTCAAGCACGATAGCAAGAGGTCTGCCGATATTTGCCTTTGTAATTCTTTCGAAAAGCAATGCGCCTTTCCTTTTAAATGATATGTATACTATCGGCTCCATTTGATAATACCCTACATAGGCATCTTTAAGCTGTTCCCCTCCAAGCTCAGGTTTCTGTTTTATTAAGAAAAGACGTACATGTTTTTTTCCTGATTTATCCTCAATAACTTTTCCGAATGTAAACCTGTAGCTTGCCGGGATAAATTCAGAAATATCTTCCGCTTCGAGTATCTTGTTTACTTCTTCAGCGTCTTCTGCCCGGAGAGTTATTCCGGGAGAGCCTTTAAAGGTTTCCAGGTATTCTCTGATACCCGTGTTAGTTTTCTCATCGATCTGCGATAGTATTTCCCAGACTTCAGATGTGTCTTTTGTAAGATGGAAAGTTAGTTTTGCTGTTCTTCCGATGAGCGCTTTAGCTCTTTCAGGTTCTTTTAATCCGGGCAGCTGGACGACAATTCTGTTTTTCCCCTGGGGTTGAATGGATGGTTCGGCTACTCCAAATTCATCCACACGGTTTCTTATAGTCTCCACTGCCTGGCGGAGGATTGCATTCTGGATTTCTTCTATCTCTCCGGTTGAAAGTGCCATTGAGAGTTCAGAAGAACCGGTAGCGGTGATCTTGAGGCCGGGGTATTCCCTTGCCAGAAGTTTTTGTGCACTCGATATATTAACATCCTCTTCAAATTTGATGTTGAGACTATACTCATCAAGTTCTATAGAACGGGCTTTGATATTGTCTTGGTCAAGTGTCCGTTTTATGCTTACGATGTAATGGCGGGTTGCGGTTGCTGTTGCTTCATCGCTGTCGATTTCAAGAATTAGATGTGTGCCTCCCTGAAGGTCCAGTCCGAGATTGATTGTTTTGTCGGGAAGGAATCTCTTTATTCCGTCCGGGATATAACGATAGACGGGTGTTGAGGGGATTGCATAAATCAGGGAGATAAGAGCGACCATGCAAACCAACGATATTTTTCCTTTAAAAGTTTTCTTCATTTGTCCTCCTTTTTCAAACGGGGTATTATCAAAAACTTCTCGGTTTTATACCTGTCATTCCCGTGAAAACGGGAATCCATAAACCACTACAGTAGTACTGGAATCCTGGATTCCGCATCAAGTGCGGAATGACATTTTTTTAGTACTGGAATGACATCATCAAGTACATGATAACATTTCTGCTCATGGTTTTCCTTTATCAACATGCGAGATGGAACCTCGTAAAACGTCAACTTTGACGTTATCGGCTATTTTCACCACAATAGTTTTTTCTTTGAGTCCCGCGACAATTCCGACTAATCCACCTGATGTTACAACTTTATCCCCTTTTTCCAGAGCTGAAATCATCGTCTCAAGCTCTTTTTGCTTTAGNTTCTGCGGGCGGAAGATAAGAAGATAAAATATACCGAATATGATAACCCATGGCCATAATAAGGTAATCAGCGGAGCCTGCTGGGCGGCATCACTTCCGGATAAACCTGCTAAACAGTATCCTTCTCTCAACATGTTATTCCTCCTTTTGTGGTTTCCTTTCCAAGTCTTTGCAAAAGCAACATTTGCATCCCGTCAGTTGTAAGTGTATAGAAATTGCTGTTTGTACTCGGAAAATGTATCTGCAAGAATACTCTCTTTTATCTTATGCATAAAGCTGTTATAAAAATGGAGGTTGTGCCATGTATTAAGGCGAAGTCCGAGGATTTCGTTGCACCGAAAAAGATGGTGGAGATAAGCTTTTGTATAATTCCGGCATACATAACAATCACATGTATCATCCGGAGGGGTAAAATCGCTTTTATTTTTTGCGTTTCTGATGCTAAAACGCCCGTTGTAAGTAAAAATGCATCCGTTGCGTGCGTTTCGTGTTGGGAGAACGCAATCAAACATATCCACCCCGGCTTCAATATTCAGAAGAATGTCTTCAGGTTCTCCAATTCCCATTGAATACCTGGGTTTGTCTTCACTCAGGAAAGGCAAGGTCTCCTCAACTATTTTTTGTCTTGTCCTTCTGTCTTCTCCCACGCTCAGCCCCCCGAGAGCGTACCCCTGNAAATCGAGTTCTGAAAGTTTCTCGCAACACTCTCTGCGTAAATCTGAGTAAAAATTCCCCTGGATAATACCGAAAAGCGTTTGTTCTCCGCTGTGAGCGGCTTCTGACCTTTTTGCCCAGAGGCATGTAAGTTCCATTGCAGACCTTGCGTGTTCATAAGTTGACGGATAAGGTGCGCATTCATCAAGCGGCATAATAATATCAGCATTTAGTGCTTCCTGCAATTTTATAACATCTTCCGGCTTAAAAAAGTGGCGCGACCCGTCAAAATGCGATTGGAACTGCACTCCTTCGTCACAAACCTGTCTCAATTTAGCCAAACTAAACACCTGGTACCCGCCGCTATCGGTAAGGATAGGATGATCCCAGTGCATAAATTCATGCAATCCTCCTGCTTCTTTTATCAACTCACTGCCCGGTCTGAGGCTGAGATGATAAGCGTTGGCAAGAATTATGGGAACACCGATTTTCTCAAGTTCTTCAGGACTCATTGTTTTCACCGTGCCCTGAGTCCCGACAGGCATAAAAACGGGTGTGGAAACAGTCCCGTGCCGGGTTTCCATCCGACCGGTTCTCGCGTTCGTTTTCCTATCTTTGTGTACAACTTCAAACTTAAATGACATAAACCCACCCTTGGTATCCCCGATTCTCTTTTCGTAAATATTCGGTCGAGTGTGTTACACTCTGTCATTCTGAGGAGCAAAGCGCTTGTCCTCGAGCGAAGCGAAGGAACGAAGAATCTAAGCAGATTCTTCGCTTCGTTCAGAATGACACACGGTTCACCGAATCTTTACCTCTTTTCAAACGTCTACAAAGTCCGCACCAAAAGATGCGCTAACATCTTCTCAGGATTTTAGAATTTTACAATATAAGCATTGCATCTCCGTAACTGAGAAAACGGTATTTGTTTTCAATAGCTTCGCGGTATCCCTTAAATAGCAGTTCCCTTCCACAGAAGGTGCTTGTGAGAACAAGAGTTGTTGAACGCGGAGGATGAAAATTTGTAATGAGTGAATTAATTGTTTTAAATCTGTATCCCGGATGAATAAAAATATCCGTCCAGCCGCTTTGAGCTGTGATTTTTCCGTTCTCATCGCTTACTGTTTCAAGAACTCTCGTTGTAGTTGTTCCAACTGCAATTAGTTTTTTCCCTGGAGCTCTTCCATTTATAACTTCGCAGGCAGGTTCCTCTATTTCGAAAAACTCGGATTCCATCCGGTGTTCTTCGATGTTCTTTTCTTTGATAGGTCTGAATGTTCCTATCCCTGTATGAATTGTAAGGCTTGCGATTCTAATTCCCTTCTCCCTGAGCTTGTTGAAGAGATTTATAGTGAAATGCAATCCTGCGGTAGGGGCTGCAACTGCACCAGGTTTGTTAGCATAGACCGTTTGATACCTTTCTTTGTCTTCTCCTCTGGCTTCTCTCCTAATATAGGGCGGCAGAGGGACTTTACCTGCTTCGTCAAGAATCCTGGTNAAACTGCCTGAATACTCGAACATGACAATCCATTTTCCATCGTCCAGTTTCTGCAGTGGAATTGCTTTTAGTCTGCCTCCGCAGAAGGTAATTTTTGTTCCTACCGTAACCTTTTTTGATGGTTTTGCAAGAACCTCCCAGGAAGAATTGTTCAGGTTTCTGAGGAGAAAAATTTCCACCCTTCCGCCTGTTTGCTCTTTTGTACCGCTGAGCCTGGCAGGGATTACTGAAGTATCGTTTATTACAATCGTATCTCCTTCGTCAAAAAAAGAATGCAGATTTTTAAAAACAGTGTGATGGATCGTCTTTTCTTTTCTGTCAAGGACCAGGAGATTACATTCATCACGCACTGTTGCAGGTTCCTGGGCAACCATCTCTTCCGGTAAATCATATTCGAATTCTGACGTTTTCATTACCACAATTCTTCCTGCGTATGCGGGGTTTTTTTAAGTTTCAGGGATTCGTAAGCTCTCCGGGTAGTTTTCCGTCCCCTTGGGGTTCTTTCCAGGTAACCTTCCTGTACAAGATACGGTTCATATACTTCCTCAATGGTATCGTGTTCTTCTCCCACTGCAACTGATATCGTATGTAAGCCTACCGGCCCGCCGCCGAATTTCTCAATTATGGTTCTCAGTATGAATTTGTCCATATCGTCAAGTCCAAATTCATCTACCTCAAGCATTTCAAGCGCCTGTTTTGCTGTTCCTTCACTAATCTTGCCGTCAACTTTAACTTCTGCGTAGTCTCTTATCCTTTTCAGCAGCCTGTTTCCGACTCTTGGAGTTCCGCGGGACCTTCTTGCAATTTCCATAGCTCCATTCTCTTCAATATCGACGTTCAGGATTTTAGCTGACCTTAAGACGATTTTTTTCATCTCGTCATGGTTGTAGTACCCGATTCTTATTACTATACCAAACCTTGCCCGGAGAGGTGGACTGATAAGTCCAGCTCTGGTTGTCGCTCCGACGATAGTATATTGAGGAAGGTCTAATTTTACGCTTCGTGCACTTGGCCCTTTCCCTATCATTATATCCAGCTTGAAATCTTCCATAGCAGGGTATAGGATTTCTTCAACGACATGGTTGAGCCTATGCACCTCATCAATGAAAAGGACATCTCTTTCTTTAAGATGGCTGAGAATTGCGGAAAGGTCTATCGGGCGTTCAATTACGGGACCTGAAGTGCTATTTATGTCTACTTCCATTTCCCTGGCAACGACATTCGCAAGAGTTGTTTTTCCCAGTCCCGGCGGTCCATAGAAAAAAACATGGTCTAGAGCATCGCCGCGCTTTTTGGCAGCATCGATAAATATTCTCAACTGGTTTTTGAGTTTTTCCTGTCCGATGAAGTTTTCAAGAAACTGGGGACGGAGTTCCATATCCAGTTTACTGTCTTCTTTTGTTTTTGATGGGGTAATTATGCTTTTTCCCATAATTCCGGACCTCTTTAGAGATGTTTCAGAGCTTCTTTTATCAATTCTTCTAGACTAGATTTTTCCGGCAAAGTCTTTTTTGCTATTCTCATTGCTTTTGCCGCTTCATGCGGTTTGGATCCAAGCGATATAAGCGCAGACATAGCATCCATAATCTGGGTGTCAACTCCGGTTCCTATCACTTTCTCTCCGATAGTTCCTACGGCATCTGTTCCTATCCTGTCCCTTAGCTCAAGCAGCAGTCGTTCTCCTGTTTTTTTTCCGATTCCCGGGACAGTTGTCAGCAGCGAGACATCCTCGTTGTTGATTGTCTGTCTTAGCTCATTTACTGATAAGGTTGACAGAATTCCAAGAGCTATTCTTGGGCCTATGCCTCTCACGGAAAGAAGTAATGCGAAAAGTTCCCGTTCATCTTCTGTTATGAAACCGTATAATCTTATTGCATCATCGCGCACGTAGAGATATGTATGAAGTTTTTGTTTGCTTCCGAGTTCCCCGAGCTCTGCGTANGTAGAAACCGGGATATGCAGTCCGTATCCTATCCCGTTCACATCAATCATAACGTATGTTGGCAGTTTGTTCGCCAACTTTCCGCGAATGTAATCTATCACTCTGGTTATTCCTTTGCAGTCTGGCTTTTGTACCGAAATAGCCCGGGGAAACTGTATTTTCTACGCAATCTTTAATTCTGTCCTGCTATGCTGGTGACAAATAGCTGCGGCAAGAGCATCAGCTGCATCTTCAGGTGTCGGTATCGTATCAAGATGAAGCAGGATTTTTACCATGTTTTGCACCTGTGCCTTATCTGCTCTGCCATAACCCACTACTGCCTGCTTTATTTCGAGTACACTATAACTTGCAACTTCAAGTCCTTTATTCAGTGCAGAAAGTATTATTGCTCCGGCTACCTGGCCTATTTGCAGGGCTGCCTTTGGGTTTTTTGCGAGGAAAGGTTCCTCGATGGAAAGAGCCTGCGGCTTATGTTCAACAACGGTTTTCATTATCTCTTCGGAGATTTTCCTTATCTTTTCGGGAAAGAACGAATGGGGAGTTGTATTGATGTGTCCGTATGCTACAAGATGAAGGTTGCAATCTTCTCCGTCTATTATTCCCCATCCTACTGTTGAGGTGCCGGGATCAACCCCGAGTATGCGCATTTAAGGCAATTCCTTCAGCATATCTTCGGGCACATCAAAATTGGCATAGACGTGCTGTGTATCTTCATACTCTTCCAGTGCTTCAGCAAGACGCAATACCTGTTCGGCTTCCTTTCCTTTAACGCTGACAGTAGTTTCAGGCAGTAGAGTTACATCAGCATAAGTTGGTTCAATTTCCTTCTCAGCGAGAATCGCTTTCAGTTTGTCAAAATTCTCAGGTGAAGATGTAAGCACATACATATCTCCGTCAAGCTGTAAATCTTCTGCATTGGCATCGAGGCTTATCTCCATCAACTCATCTTCGCTTGATTTTTCCTTCTCAATAGTAGCTATTCCTTTTTTGTGGAAGAGCCATGAAACACATCCTGAATTACCTAAATGTCCTCCGCATTTACTAAAAATTTTTCTGAGCTCGGAAGAAGTCCTGTTTTTATTGTCTGTTACGATTTCCACTATCATTGCAATTCCCCCGGGAGCATAGCCTTCATAGACACATTCTTCATAATTTGTACCGGGAAGTTCCCCTGTTCCCTTCTTTATGGCTTTAGTTATATTGTCAGCCGGCATGTTTGCTGCCTTTGCAGTTTGAACGGCTGTTCTCAACCTTGGATTTCCGTCTGTGTTCCCTCCACCCTTCCGAGCGGCCAACGTTATTTCCTTTATCATGCGGCTGAAAAGCTTGCCCCGCTGAGCATCCGTTTTTGCCTTCTTATGCTTTATAGAACTCCATTTTGAATGTCCGGACATAATATGAGTCCTTTCTTTATCAGCTGTTATTCTTCAGCTTTCTTTGTTTCGCTGATGAGTTTCTCACTTATACGTGCGGGGATTTCCTCATAGCTATGAAATTTCATCTGGTAGCTTCCTCGTCCCTGTGTCATGGATTTCAAACCGGTAGAGTATCTATCCATTTCTGCAAGAGGAACATGTGCCTTTATTATTTTTCTGTCACCCTTTGGCTCTATTCCCATAATCCGGCCGCGTTTGCTGTTTAGATCAGAAGTTATATCACCGACATAAGCATCGGGAATAACAATCTGAACTTCTATAATTGGTTCAAGCATGACAGGGTGTGCTTCGGAGCATGCTTTTTTGAATGCCATTGATGCTGCAATCTGAAATGCCATATCCGAAGAGTCAACCGTGTGAAATGACCCATCGCAAACCGTAGCTCTTATGCTAATCATGGGGTAGCCTGCTTGGACACCCTTGGACATAGCTTCCCTCACACCTTTCTCTACTGCCGGGACATATTTGCTGGGAATAGCTCCTCCAACGATTTTGTTGACAAACTCGAACTCTTTTTCTCCCGGAAGGGGTTTTAACTCAAGCCACACATCTCCATACTGTCCTCTTCCACCCGATTGTTTCTTGTACTTACCCTGCGCCTTTGCGCTTGAACGGATTGTTTCCCGATAAGGAACTTTCGTTTTCTCAACCGTTGTTTCAACGCCAAACCTTTCCTTGAGACGTTCCACAATAACATCGAGATGAACATCGCCCATCCCCGTAACGATTGTCTGTCCGAGCTCATGGTCGTGCCGTATTTTCAAAGCCGGGTCTTCTTCAGCTAACTTCGCAAGAGATGTACTCAGTTTTCCCTGGTCTTTCTTTGTGTTGGGACTGACTGCAATCGATGCTACTCCTTCGGGAAGAATAACAGGTTTTAACAGTACGGGCTTTTTCTTATCACAGAGTGTGTCGCCTGTCCTGGTTACCTTGAGCTTGGCAAAAGATGCTATATGACCTGTTGTCACTTCTGAAATTTCTTCCCTGTCTTTCCCGCGCATTAGATAGATTTGACTGATTTTTTCTGCCTTTTCTCTCTTCGAATTGTAAACTTCAGAACCTGCACTGAGCTTGCCCGAATAAACTCTGAAGAGCATTAAATCTCCAAGGTGTGGTTCATGGATAGTTTTAAAAATATATGCTGTGAAAAGTGCATCCGCGGGAAGTTCCATATTCTCTGCTTCGGTTCCCGGTACGGATACCGAGACAGGCTTGCATTCTGCCGGAGATGGCATGTAATCGACAATTGCATTGTAAAGAGGTTTGACTGCAATATTCTTATGGGCGTTCCCACAGATAACAGGCACTATTTTCTTTTGAAGAATCCCGGCCCGGAGACCTTTCTTTATCTCTTCTGTTGTGAGTTCTTCTCCTTCAAGATATTTTTCAATAAGAGCATCGTCGTTTTCCGCTGATATCTCGGCAAGTTTCCTGCGGGCTTCCGAAACTTCTTCTGAAAGCTCGCCGGGTATTTCAGTCTCGGTTTCTTTACCGTCTGAATAGGTAAAAGCTGTTGTTTGGATAATATCCGCCACACCTTTAAAGTTTGCTTCTTTACCTATTGGGACTTGAAGAGGAACTATTTTGAAAGCACTACCCCATCTTCCCTCTATTTCTTTGAGTACGGAGTTCAAGTTAGCAGATTCCTTATCCATCATATTTATGAATATCATACGTGGCATTTCAAATTCATCTGCATATTCCCAGGCTGTTTCTGTACCTACTTCGATGCCGGAAGTGGCATCAATGACAAAAATGGCTGCATCGGCTGCCTGCATGGTCTGTTTAACATCACAGCTGAAATCNGCATATCCCGGTGTGTCTATCATATAAATTNTGTGTTCTTTCCAATCGGAGGTAACCAGGCATGAATCTATTGTCATCTGCCTTTGTATTTCGTCAGGAGCATAATCCGTGATGGTAGTCCCGTCCTGAATATTCCCAACCCTGTTTGTCAGCCCGGCAGTAAAAGCTAACGCTTCGGTTAAGGAGGTTTTCCCTGCCCCGCTGTGTCCCACCATTGCTACATTTCTTATTTTCATATATCTCTATCCCTCCCGATTTTCGTGGTATTCTATCACAACAAAAGTTTCAATGACAAGAAAAATAAGAGAAAAATAGTAATGCTTCAGTTACGGGTGGGGGCAAAACTGTAGGGGTTCGATTCATTGAACCCGTCCATAAACCTGTTGCCATACATTTTTCGGAACAGAAAAAAATTGGGAAAATAAGGGATGCTGATTGTGTTTTTTGCTTCTCTTTAAATATCTACTGCGATAAAATACAGAAGTGCGGAATCAAGGAGTTGTTCAAGATTGAAATGGAACTTTTTGAGATTTTATTTGTCTAAACTACCAGAAAGGAAAGCAATCAGGTAATGAGGGTTTTTCTAAAGAGCTGCGTGATTTTCTTATTGATTCTGGGAACTTTTTCGGTCTTGAGATTGCTTGGTATAGGTATTGCCATCCCCCGGGATGTTTGCTCGTATGTAGAACATGCAGATTATATCCTGGACATCAGCAGCGGTTGCTTAAAAGGCAAGGCTAATTTTAAGCTGCGCGCTTTTAATCGCGGTGAATTTCCTATTCTTTCCTCACAGGTAGCTTTGACTTCCATAGTGGTGGATGGAAAAGAGAACCCCGTGTTTGAAAAAGATGGGTTTTTTGTCATTCCGATGAAACGCAGGAAAGAGAGCATTATAGAATTAGAATTCACAAAAAGGATTAAGGAAACAGAAGGCAAACATAAACTGGAACTAATCGTTCCGAGAGCATCTGAGAATAGAATTGAGCTGAGTGGTATTCAGGGACAGCATGTAGTTCTCAATGGGTTTAGTTTCAATGAATTTGAAAGTAAGGATATGCTGGACAGCGTATCCTTTAATTTGCCTCCAACAAAGAAGATTAATATTTTCTGGCAGCGGAGTAAAAAAGGTGTGAAACCAGCCAGGGTCTTCGCCAAACGCTACAGCCTGGTTGAAGTCAAAGATAAGTCTATGTATTATCAGACTAGCTGCGATTATCGTATAAGGGATGGAGAAACATCTTCCGTTAGCTGGCTTTTAACGGAAAACTGTAAAGAGATCAAGGTAGAAGGAGCAAAAATTCATTTCATGGAGGTTGAGCCGCAGGAAAAACAAAAATTGGTAAGGGTTCATTTGACTTCACCGGTTAGCGGAAATTTCTCTATCCGGCTAACTTATTGTGTGGCAATCCCTAAGGATAAAATTGGGGAAATTCTAACTGCACGACCGGTTGAAGTTTTCAATGAAGATGAATATATACTCATAGGAAGCCAGGAAGAACTACAGATTGTTCCTCTGGAGGAAACTACGCTAAAACCGATTTCTCCTGATGAGATCCCTGCTCAGATGGTTAAGCTAACAGAGATTCCAGTGTTTATGGCCTATCACCGGGTGGATAGAGATGCAAGACTTTCCCTGGCTTTTATTGAATACGGACAGGCTGAAGGTGTGGAGACTGCGGTGGATAAAGCAGAATACGAAGTGTTTTTCTCTCCACGGGGTAAAGAAATGGTACATGCAGGTTTTGAAGTAAGGAACACGCACAATCAATTCATGCCAGTGAAGCTGCCGGAAGGCGCCATTGTCTTCTCAGTTCGTTCTATGGATAGAGCAATCACTCCTTTACAATTAAAGGATGGAGTAATATTGATTCCACTTGAAAAATCCATTGAAAGTTTCTCCGGCTATGTGACTTTCCCAATTGATATATGTTATATTCTCAGTGAGGAGATGAAAACAGAACAACAGATATCCGCAGTCTTGCCTGTTCTTGGAGTCTCAATTTCACATCTCAAGTGGCGACTAATTCTGCCAGTTGACACTAAGATTAAGTGGAAGCAAATAGATGCTGACCTAGTAGATCAATTTACTGATGAGAAAGTAGCGCATGTACTGGAATATATTAGGGCTGTTGCTGGTGGTGAAGGGGAACGTAAGATTCCTCCGGGCATGTCATACGTACCTATTGACGATGAGGATAGTTATCTTACAGACGCACTGGATGTTGTAAAAGAAATCGGGGAAGGTGAAAAGAGTAGAGCTATGCCGGTATCTGAGAGTAAAATAGAGAAAAGGTTTGAAAAAATTGATTTTGAAAAGTTGTATAAGAAAGTAAGAGCATTTTCAAAGAAAGTCGTCGAAGTAGAGAAAAAGAAGAGGAAAATCAGGATAAAGGATAAATTTTATCTCCCCTCCATGCGAAAAACAGAACCTGAGGAAAACAAAGCATTAGATGAAAGCGATATTAAGCAAAAGCTGTCCAAAAGTTATTCTGTCGAGGCGCAAAAAGCTTACAGAACCGGTAAGCTTGAAAAAGCGCAGAAAGACATATCACGGGCACTGGAATCCGATGTTGGCGAAGAAGGGGCTCTGCAACTTGGAGCAAATGTACGCAGATTGCAACAGATGAAAGAAGAAGGAATTTCTCTGCCTTCGTCTCAAATTGCATCAGGTGCTATTTTTAGCAGGGAAAAATCCATGGAAGAGTTAGAAAGTATAACAGAAGAGAGACAAAAATTATCCCGTATACAGGCGCAGGCTGAGACGTACATGAAAAAGAAAACCGGATTAGAAATAGAAACCCATGAGAGAGCTGGTGCATATTATCCCATACCAAGTGAACTTGCAGCGGCAAAAGCTGAAAGGACTCTGTTAGTTCGTTATAACCTGCTTCTGGTTCCAGAAACCTTAAGTACAGAAACAGGACGGATTTTTCCGAATCGGGCTGAACCTGTTTCCCTGGAAGCTAATGCTGACTATAAAAACTGGCAGAACACAGACGATTTTTATCTTCTTAATTTGGAAAACCCTCGCGGCTATAACAGGATGAATCTTGACATAGTACAGGAGAATACTCTAATAGATATTCTGAACAGATCATACGGAGCAGGAAATATTATAGCTTCACGGGCAGTGAGAGTGAGTGATAAAGGTGTGTATAGAATTCCGTTTCTCAGTTTTGAAGGAACAAGACATATAGAAGTGCAACCGGTGATTGCAAATGAAGATTACCTTGATTTTCATGTTACTATCCCACGTCTGGATAGTAACGGGAATCTGAAAGGAGAAGAGACCGCCGTGCATATCAGGCGTGGCCAAACTGCGGTTCTTGGCGGTATCTCCGGTTCTGTAGCTGCCATCGGCCTGGAAAACACGGGTTTGGTGCTTACTCTCAACAGTGATATATTGGAAGAAATGACTCCTGAAGAGATAGAAAATGTCTATGCCCGCCATTTCATGGATATCTCCATGCCGGCCGGAGATGTTTATAAATTTGAGAAGTTTCTGGTAAAACCGGATGAGGTTTTAACCATAACAATGGAGGTGTTAAGATGAACGAGATGAGTAAAGACCATCCCGCGGAAACAAAGCAAGAGAGTATGGAAACACCCGATGCACAAAAAGCAGTTGGTCCTGAGGGGAAGAATAAGAAGAAAACAGGGGGTTGTTTCAAACGTCTTTTCTCACTTCTCATTATTCTAACTATCGTAGCCGCAGGGGTTGTTTACGCTCGCTCTTTCCTGAGGCGAAGTTTCACTGTGCCTGTAGCCGGCAATATGATACTGAAATCCGGTTCTTATACCGGAACTGTGGATGAGAAGAATGCAGCTTTCAAGATGAAACTGGATTATGAGTCATTCGCTAAAGTTGGCTGGATTAAAATNCCAATTCTGCCAATTTCCGTTGCGGTGAGTGAAGTGACATTAAATGGCAAACCCGTCTATCTTCATGCNGGAAACAAATGGTATGAAGTTATCACCAGACGAAAACGGAAAGGGACTATTGAAGCAGAATTTTCTATGAAGGTTGCAGAGAAGGAAGGAGTGCATAGTCTTTGTTTTGATGTCCCTCGCACCACAGCCACACGTGCTGAATTAAAAATAAAAGGGAAAGAGCTGGATGTAAATGTGGAGAATGCCCAGCATAAAGAGGTCGCTGCCGATGGTGAAAATACAATAGTTAAGTCCACTTACCCGCCGGTAAACCGTATATCGCTGAGCTGGCAAAGAGCCCGTCCGGAACTGGAAGAGAAAGATGCACGACTTTACTCAGAAGCAAATACTGTCTGTTCCATACTGGAAGGGATACTTCACTGTAATACTGTAGTCCGCTATTCCATTCTGCGTGCATGGATAANTGGATTAAAACTCTCAATACCNGAAGATGTGAATATACTGTCGGTGACTGGAAGCAGAATCAGAGATTGGGAAATAGTCAATGAATCCGGCAAGCGCATATTACAGGTGGAATTCTCCTACAAGGTGCAGGGTAGTTATGAATTGAACCTAATTTATGAGAAACCAATCAGTCTGGATACCGGCTCCCTATCAATCCCTGCTGTCTATAGCTTAGGTGCAGAGAGAGAAAAAGGATATATTGGAATAGAGTCGCTAAGCAGTGTGGAAGTATCAACGAAAAAAACAGATACAATTGTGACTGTTGGTGTGGATGAATTACCGGCTACCTTAAGAACGATGACAAGCCGCCCTCTGATCCTTGGGTACAAATATGTTGAAGAGCCNTATAGTCTGGCTCTTAATGTTAAACGTCATGAGGACATGTCTTTACTTTCCATGGTAGCTGATAGCAGCCTTCACACNGTTGTGATGACTTCTGATGGCAGGCGCCTCATCAGAGTCTTTTATTCTCTTCGTAATAACGGCAACCAATTCTTACCAATATCTCTGCCTGAGGGCAGCGAACTATGGAATGCAAGTATCGCCGGCAGAACAGTTAAAGTTATGGAGGCAGATAAGAAAAAACTGTTAATCCCGCTCATGGATGCCACACGTGGCAGCGGTTATGTCGGGGTAGAGGTGGTTTATGCCGAAGATGGTAGTCCGCCGGATGAAAAAGGCATCGGCGGAGCTGTTATAGAGTTACCGACAATTCTAAATGTACCGACAATACACCTTATGTGCGAACTTTATCTGCCCAAGAATGGAAAATACAGAGACAAAGATTTTGTCAGTAACGCCAAGATGGTAGACAGGTTTTCTTCAATAAGAGCGGTAGGAATTCCCGGAACACCGGTTATCTCATCAGAACAAACCCTTAAAGACATGCGAGCGCAAGCCGGTCGCCGGTTTGAAAAGAAAGTGAAGGTTGCCGGCGGCACTCCGGTCTCTGTGAAATTGCCGCTGGATGGAAAGCTCTTTCGGTTCGAAAAAATTCTGGTGCTTGAAGAAAAAGTGAAGATAAAATTTAAATATCAATTGGGAAAACGNTAAGGAGTTTTTAGACGGTCAAGATAGGATTTGCGGATTTCATTGAAGATCTTGATGTATTCATCTGTCCTGTAATCTGGATATGTCCAATCACACGGCTGAAATCTGTGGTCTCTAAAACTAAGTGTTACTTCCGCATAGATTCCGTCCTTAAGATAGATTCTGTGATCGTAATTTTTGGTAGTGGCAAGCACAAGTTTCGCAGCGCTGATATACCCCGGATCAAGGTTTATTCTCCGGCTGCCTGAAGGAGAGGAGAATTGCTTTTCAATGCTGCAGGTAAAGATCTTTATTTCTGCAATACTGTCCGCATTTATCAACTCTCGGAAAGAAATAAACTTCCTGAAAATTCCATTCCCCATCTCTTTATCGTAATATTTCGTATAGGCAAAAGGAAGCAGTCTGCTTGAAAAGTCAACTGCCCCGAATTTCTGTGACAATAATTCCTCTGCCTGAGCAAACAATTCACCTGTTGGTGAAAGCATGCCCACTACGAGTTTTACAAGCGGAGGGTCAGGTTTCAACATTCGACAAACCTTCTGTTCCAGTAAGAGGAGTTTTTTCTTTATGAAAATCCCCCCGGTAAATCCGCCAATGCTGCCGTCATTTCTCAGAACACGGTGGCATGGGATAACTACCGGCAAAGTATTTTTTGCAAGCGCCATTCCTGCGGCTCTCGCAAACCGCTTACCCCCTGTTTTCTGAGCTACCCACGAATATGATCGTGTCTCACCGTAGGGGATAGTCCTGACAACTTTCAGCACTTTCCGGACAAATGGAGAGAGATGATCTAAGTCAACCGGACAGTTGAATCTTACCTCCTCGCCGTTAAAATAAGCGATTAAGTCTCTCCTGAGAGATTTGTGGCTGCTATGCGCGCATTTACTCCTTCTACCACAGCCGAGTGATTCAATGGCGTTTTTTTTGCTGTTTTGCGGAAGCGTGACATGCTCCAGCCCTTTATTGCTTGACTTTATACCGACCCAACCGAATCTTGTTTCAAAAACAGACATCAATTAATTAAGCCCCTGGATTTTAGACTTTATGCTCTGTGAAAGACTTGGCCCAATTCCTTCTACTTCCTGCAATTCTGATGGTTCAGCTTTCCTTATTGCCTGCACAGATTTGAAATGGGTCATGAGACTCTTTTTCCTTTTCTCTCCCAATCCGGAAATATTATCTAAAACAGATTCCCTGAGTTTCTTGCTTCGCAGCCTATAATGGAAAGTAGTTGCAAACCTGTGAGTCTCATCCCGTATATATCTTATTAGCTGGTAAGCCCCGGAGCTGGAAGGTAAAAGAGCCGGTTCACGACTTTTCTGTAAGAAGATGCGGTCGGGCTGTTTAGCAAGTCCGATAACAGGGATTTTTGCGATACCGATTTTTTTCAGAGCACCGGATGCTGATGCGATGTGTGCTGTACCTCCGTCAACCAGGATTAAATCAGGCAGTTTTGTCTTTTCTGAAAGGATTCGCCTGTACCTGCGGGTAACGATTTCAGCTATCATCGCTAAATCATCTCTGGTGGAAGAGCCTTTGATCTTGAAACGACGGTAACTATTTCTTTCAGGCAGTCCATTTTCAAATAGCACCATGGAACCAACGGCTTCTTCCCCGCCTGTATGTGAAACATCGAAAGATTCTATCCTTGAAGGGAGAAGCTCAAGCGCAAGTAATTCCTTAAGTTCAATGACTGCATCTTCTTTCCGCCGGAACCTAATCTCGCTTAACTTTAGGGCTGAATTCTTTGCGACCCTGCTAAGAAGTTCGAACTTTTTCCCGCGCTCAGGCACGTGAATCCTGATCCTACCGTTCCTCCTTTTTTGAAGCCACTTTATGACAGCCTCCGTGTCATCAATTTTCTCCATAAGGAATAACCTGCCGGGGATAAAAGACGAAAACATGTAATGCTGCGTGATGAATGATGAAAGAATCTCAGACGGGGACGATTTTTGAGCTCCTTCAAGTATAAACTGTTCCTGTCCTGTNACTTTNCCCTCTCTTACAGTGAAAATTCCAACGCACGCCAAATTCTTTTCAACTGCGAAAGCAATATAGTCTTCATCCACGGAAACCGCCGAGACCATCTTCTGGCTTTCAGAAATATTTCTCAGTGCTTCCAGCCGGTCACGGATAGCTGCTGCTTTTTCAAAATTGAGCGTATCACTTTCTTTCTTCATCTCTTTGGAAAATACCGTTATCAGTTCTCCCAGCTTTCCGTTCAGAAAAAGGCAGGCAGAATGAACAAGATTGCCGTATTCTTCTTCAGATATATCTCCTGTGCAGGGAGCTATACACTGTCCAAGGGCATGATAGAGACATGGCTGCATAGGCGGTTGGATTTTTTTTCTGCAACCTCGCAGCATAAAAAGTTTCTTCATGAGTTTGACGGTTTTTCTTACTGCAGCGGCACTTGTATATGGCCCATAGTACCGTGATCCGTTCTTTTTTAGATTCCTTGTGACAGAAATATAGGGAAAAGGACCGGGACCTATTTTGATATAAGGGTATTTTTTATCGTCGCGGAAACTGACGTTGTAACGCGGCCGGTGTTTCTTGATGAGGTTGCATTCGAGGATAAGAGCTTCTGCCTGAGAATCGGTGGCGATGTATTCGATATCACAGGCCGAGCTGGTCAGTGCCCTTATCTTCGGATCTTGAGTGGGAGTAAAGTAACTCCTGACTCTTTTTCTGAGGGAGAGAGCTTTGCCGACATAAATTATGCTGCCATTTCTGTCTTTAATAAGATAAACACCCGGATTATCCGGAAAGCCTTTAATTTTTTTTCTCAGTCCATTCATCGAATCGCAGAATATCAACCGTAATTATGGATTTCTAAGCGCCTTTCTCAGAAATTCAAATTCTTCTAACTTGAACAAGAAGCAGAGAAAGACAAAAACTGCAAGTCCTGCAATAACTAAAACGGACAAGTTGATTAGTTTTTCCGTAGAAGAAACAGCTTGAGGAAGTACTTGCATTATAACCCATAAAAGGAGCCCCATAATTGCAGAGATTATCGAAATTCTGAGTAAAGAAGATATGATTTTTCTGCTTCCGAAACTGCCTATGCGCTTGCGGAGGAAGTGCGAAAGAAGCAACAGGTTTGTTATGGATGATAGCGATGTTGCGAGAGCCAATCCGCTAACCTTTAGCGGCCACATCAGACTCACGTTGAGGATAATATTCATTGCCATTGCAATGCCAGCCAACCTGACCGGCGTTTTCATATCCTGGAGGGAATAAAAACTCCTGCTCAATATATGCACTCCGGCATATGCAAAAAGACCTATGCAGTAGTAAAGCAGAGCGGAGGAAGTAATCGCTGTAGAATAAGCGCTAAATTCGTTTCTTTCAAACAGGACTGATATTATCAATTTTCTCAGGACAATTAGTCCGGTCGCCGAAGGGATTGTTAGAAAAAAGACTGTGCGAAGTCCGAAGGAAATAGTTTCGCCCAGTGTGCGCATATCCTTTTTTGAAACAGAAATTGCCATGCGGGGAAAAATTGCAGTAGCCATTGCAAGCCCGAATAATGCAAGTGGAAACTGCACAAGACGATTTGCGAAGTAAAGAGCCGGGATTGCGCCTTCACCGACAACCGATTCAAATGAAGCACAAATCCCGTCAACGAATATGTTTATCTGGTAAATTGCGGCTCCAATGGCAGCCGGNACCATCAGCAAGGCTATTTTCTTGGTAAGCGGATGGTAAAAAATGAATTTTNTCCCGAGAGGCATTCCCTTTTTGACAGCAGCAATTATCTGAATCCCAAGCTGCCCTGCTCCTCCGATTATAACAGCAAGCGCAAGACCTACGACCGGCTCGTCCATCTTTCCTGCAAAGAACAGAAGAAAAGTTATCATGCATACGTTCAGGATGATCGGTGCGATTGCAGGTGTCGCAAAGTGTCTTAGAGAGTTAAGAATTCCCATCATAAGGGCTGCTAATGCAATGAAGAAAAGGTAAGGGAACATTATCCTGAGAAGTCTTGAGGTAAGTTCAAGTTTGCCGGGAATTGCTGCAAATCCCGGGACCATTATCCTGGTGATTAGAGGAGAAAAAACTGTTCCTACAATTACTATCCCTGCAAGGATAATAGCGAGGGTATTGAATACAGAAATAGCAATATTCCATGCTTCATCTTTACCTTTTGTTGAGAGTTCTTCGGTGAATACAGGGATAAAACTTGCGCTCAGTGCTCCTTCTCCAAAGAGCCTGCGCATGAGGTTTGGGATACGGAATGCTGCGATGAAAGTCTGGGCAAAGATCCCTGTCCCAAAGTAGGATGCAATCAGGATATCCCTCACAAGACCGAGTATACGGCTTCCAAGGGTTGCTATACTTATACCAACTGCACTCCTTGCAATCTTCTTGCTTTCCATCAAGTTGTTACAGGATTGTTCTTGTGCCGCATAAAAAATGTCCTGGATTTAGCGGTCTTATTCAAGTAAATTTTTTGTAGGATTTGTCAACAGATTCCTTGATATAGATTGAACCGGAGAATTTTTTCACATCTTTGGGTTTTATCTTTACAAACTCCAGCGCTATTGAGGAACCAAACCCTTCTTTTTTTGTCCTAACTACCCTGCATAATGCTTTTATCGGTTCTTTGTATGCAGGCAGGTGGATTATTGTTTCCAGCATTTCACCTGCTTCCAAAGGTATTCTTGAGGCAAGAATTATTCCATGTTTGCTTACTTGTTTTATGTCAGCCTGCTGCCACGGTTTTTTTGCAAGTAAGCGTTTTTGTCTGAATTCCGCAAACGATTTGCTGATGTTAAAACGTTCACTTTTTCTTCTTTCCATAGCTCGCATGTCTTGGGTTTTTGCCGTCGGGGAAAATTTTTCCGAGTAGTACCACATATTGATTTTTTCTTTTGCTGTGTTACTTATTTCTGTAAAAGACAGAGCTATTTCGTAACACTTGCCTTCTTCTTTTTGGATAGGCGTAACTCTGCCAACTTCCCCTGTTGCTCTGACTATCACATCGTCCTGCAAATTAATCTCGACTGTTAATATTTTCCCAACTCCCAGTTGTTCTTCGGTTTCAAACCTAACACCTGCAGCACTCATGCTTGTCACAACAGCATCTTTTGCTTCCTGGATTTCTCCATGTGAAATTTTCACAAGGTATCTCATTGGAACACTTGTGTAAAACCGGATAGCTTTTCTATCCTGCTTTGGCCCCATAATTTCATTCATCACAAACTCTCCTTAAGTTTTGCTTCCTCAAGGTCGTTTATCAAATCATCCATTGATTTGTATCGGTTCCGTGGTTCCTTTTGCATTGCTTTTGAGACAATTTTTGTGAGTGCAGATGGAACGTCAGGAACTTTTCTGTCTAAGGGAACAGGTTCAAACGTGAGATTCTGCTGCATCCTTGAAAAGTCATCGACTCCGAGAAAAGGAGCTTTTCCAGCAATGACTTCGTACATCGTAACCCCGAAATTGTAAATATCGGTTCTCTCGTCCGGTTCAAGAGCTCTTACCTGTTCCGGAGCCATATAGCTTGGAGTGCCGGCTCTTTCTCCAGAACCTCTGTATCTATTTGATTTTGAAATAGCTAATCCGAAATCAATGATTTTCACATCACCTTTTTCCGAAACGAGAATATTCTTAGGACAGATGTCTCTGTGAATTATCCCATGGGAGTGTATGTAACTCAACCCCTGAGCAGCCTGTCTTATAACGTCAATCTTATTGCCCTTTAAAAGGCTTGTTTCTCTGTGAATCAGGTGTTTTAAGTTAAGCCCTTTGATATAGTCCATGATAAAATAATACCTGTTGTGTATCTTTCCGTAGGAATGTGTGTTGATGACCTGCGGATGGTTCAGCTCGATCGCTATTTCTCCTTCCACCTGCTTTTCAACAAAAATAGCTCTTAGCCTATCTTTTTGTCTGGTGTGATGAGAAAAAAGTATTTTTATAGCTACAATCTCCTGTGTCCTTGGAGAAATGGCTTTGTATATGGTTGACATTCCTCCCTTAGCTATTTCTTCCATTATCTTGTATCCTCCGACAACGGTTTCTCCGCGCCAGTTCGGAAACCACTCTGCAATATTCACCGAATTATTTCTCCTTCCATCCGTTCTACATATTCGCCTATTTTCCTATATTTCTCATATCTCGTTTTCAGAATTGCTTCTGCAGATAACCCCTGGAGTTCTGCAAGATTTTTCGCTAAAGCCGCTTTAATGTTGCGGGCAGTTGCTTGACAATTCCGATGGGCTCCATCAAGAGGCTCAGGGACTATCTCATCGAGAATTCCCATCCTGTAAAGGTCCTTGGCTGTAATGCTAAGTGCTTCTGCCGCTTGTGGCGCTCTGTTTCTATCATTCCACAAGATTGCTCCACATGCTTCCGGCGTGCATACAAAATACACAGAGTTCTCCAGCATAAGTATACGGTTTGCGAGTCCGAGCCCTAATGCTCCTCCGCTTCCCCCTTCTCCTATTACAGTTACAATGATCGGAGTTTTCAATCTTGCAGTGTCTCTGAGGTTGCGGGCAATAGCTTCAGCTTGCCCGCGTTCCTCGGCTCCTATTCCTGGATATGCACCAGGTGTATCAATAAAAACAATAATAGGCAGTTTAAACTTCTCTCCGAGTTTCATTAACCTTAATGCTTTACGATATCCTTCGGGATGTGCCATCCCGAAATTGCGTTTCAGGTTTTCCTTTGTATCTCTACCTTTCTGATGCCCGAGCACAATGACAGGTTTTCCGCCAAATCTGGCTATTCCTCCCACAATGGCTTTATCATCTCCGAAAACACGGTCACCTGCAAGTTCAATAAAATCCTGCATAATCAGTTTAATGTAGTCAAGAGTATATGGACGATCGGGATGTCTTGCAAGCTGAATCTTCTGCCAGGGTGAAAGTTTTTCGAATGTTTCCTTCTTCAGCCGTATCAGCCTTCCTTCGAAAGTCTCTATTTCCTTGGACAAATCCATCGATTCGTTTTCTGCGAGATCTTTCAGTTCCTGAATCTTCTGCTCAAGTTCAATTATGGGTTTTTCAAAATCAAGTCTATTGTTCATATTTTCTCTCGATTAGCTGGTTAGATTATAATGTTATAGGAGGGAAATGTAAAGCTCATAATAGTGGCTGGGGAACCAGGATTCGAACCTGGGTTACATGATCCAGAATCATGCGTGTTACCGGTTACACCATTCCCCAGCATCTACAACTTTAGCATATTATCATCAGTAGATAGGAAACTCAAGAGGATTCTAAAAAGGCAGAAAAGGGATTCCATCTATTTCCCCGGCTCTGCAAAAAATTCAGAAAGTTATTGAAAAGTGTCTCCCTTTGCGTTACTTTGTTATGCGAGGAGGATNACTATGAAAATTTTCATGGGCGTATTGGTTTCGGGCATAATTGCAGCGAGTTTGGTTTTTGCAAATTCTGATGATGAAATTGCTTCTCTTTCAGGCCAGGGAAAAGTAAAAGAAGCAATTGCAGAATACCACGATTATTTTCTGCAAAGTCAACAGCACAATCCGCAACTACTTGAAAATATCCTCGGCGGGTTTTTGAGAAATACTGATTCCAAATACGGCTATGCTACCAGGAGAGATATTTCCGAGGTAATGTTTTATGAAGTTATGGGAGGGGGAAAAAATAAAGATGAAATAGTGAAGTGTCTGAGGGAAAACCTTAGCTTCCCCGATACAGGAGTGAAAGTGAATGCGGCCAAATTCCTGATTCTTCTCGGTTATAAAGGAGAAGATTTGTTCCCGGTATTGAAGGAAGGACTTAATGGAAGCAATGCTGCAGTGAGTCTTGATGCCGCATTGTTTCTTGGTTTCCTTAAGAGTGAAAAAGCGATACCTCTCCTGAAAGAAGGGATAAAAAGTTCCAATCCTATTGTAGCTGCTGCATCGATTATGGGACTTGGGAAAACGGGCGGGGCGAAAGCTACAGCATTATTGATTAACGGTTTAAAAGGAAGAATAACCTCATCAATTAATACTTCCGGACAGATAAGACTGGCATCTGCAAAGGCGCTTGGAAAAATAGGAGGAAGAGATGCTATTGTTGCACTTGGCAAGACACTCAAATCCCGGGACAAAAAACTGAAAAAGGAGGTTGTAAATGCCCTCGGCAAAATTGCTCTTCAAAAAAGGAAAAAGGCAGAGGGAACAGGATTCAAGAGGTTATTCAAGAAAGAGATAACGCCGTTATCTTACATTGAGTCTGCATTCAATGATGAAACGGTAAAAGAAGATGCAGCTAAAATCCTTCTTAATCTTGGTGAAAAAAGTGGTGCTGATTTCTTCAAAGAAAAACTTGCAGGGGGAAATATAGAAGAAAAACTGGAAGCCGCTTCGTTGCTGGCTAAGGCAGGAGATAGAAATGGAATAGGGGTTGTTGAGAGTGTCTTCAAG
>JGI24724J26744_10000221_pt1 | contig 44786 bp, 28 predicted proteins | sample Cruoilmetagenom7_FD_26744 | JGI IMG/M metagenome (IMG submission 26744) | reverse complement strand
GGTGGGGATCTGAATCTGTTGCAGTCTGGGGCGGTTGGTGGTGGGGGGGGGCATCGTCCTACGGTGATGATTCAGGCGCAGCCTGCGACTGATTATCCGGATGAGATGTTTGAGAATGGGGTCATGGCGACGATTGCTGAGGCGCGTGCGAATCCGCTTGATCCTACTGCGGGACACAAGACGCTGAACTACTGGTGGCGTTTGCGGGAGCTGCAGGCGGCGGCGGCGAAGGGGGCCGGGGAGTCGATCGTGCTGCAGGTGAGCAATCATTTATCAGGTGGGTGTGTGTCGAATCTGTTTGTGGTCAGCGAAGGGAAGCTGATCACGCCGATTGCTCAGGGGGAGGAGAGCGGGGAGGCTCATGCGCTTCCGAGTCCGGTGCTGCCTGGGATTACGCGGGCGCGGGTGATGGAGGCCGCCAAGAAGATGGGGGTTGGGTTCGAGGTTCGGATGATGTCGATCGATGATCTGCTTGATGCGGATGAGGTGTTTTTGACGAACTCGAGTTGGAAGGTGCTGCCTGTGGTGAAGGTGGAGGCGGAGGTGATTGGGAACGGGGAGCCGGGGGCGGTGACGCTGAGGGTGCGGGATGGGGTTTTGGGTTAGGCGGTTCGTTAAAATGATGATCCCATGAAATACGCGAGTGCAAGAATCCACGTTGGGATGAGGACACAGCAGAGTATTGCTGTTGAGAATATCCACACCATCAAAAATGTCGCCAACTGCCCTCTTGGTTTGTTTGGACCTATGTATCTTTCTACTAGAATCGAATATTGAATGGCGACTGCGCAGCTCCAGAGCAGTGCAAATGGGGCGAGCAGCACAAATCCAGCTGAATATCCTGCGCTTAAACGGGCTGATGGCAATAGGAATATTGGGATGATCCCAATGGCCAAAAGCACTGTGGGGGGGAGCGAGGCCATTAGGGTGGGTTTTATTGTTGATCTGATGTAGTAGGGTTGAAAATGCGACTCGTCAGTTGTGGAGCAAGTACCGCACTCCGGGCATGAGTATGCCTCTTCTTCAATTGGGACACCTGTGAGGTCGTATTGGCAGTTGGGGCAGGTTGGTTTGTTGTTGTTCTGGGTCACTGAGAGATTGTATGCGTGGGCAAGACACTACTGCGCCGAAGACGGTGAGTAGTGGCACGCGGCTAAACAGACGAGGCTCCCGCGATGAAGTATGCAAACAGGACAAACTGCACAATCAGCCCTGGGATTGACACGAGTATTCCACTAAGAATGAGGAATGGTATTGATGGTGGCTTTATTGAAATTTTGCAGTGATTGATGTATGAAAGACGGAGAAGAGTGAGTAGCAAGGCTGGCCAGAAGAAGAAAGCAATCCATGTGTACAAAGTACAAATGGTCATGCTGTGAATGAAAGAGGTAACGAGAATCGGGACAGCAACACTTGGAGCTGTGAAGATGAAAAAGAGTTGGACATTAAGCTTTGACCATAAAAACCGTTTTTCTGCTTTCGAGGGATCAAAGTACAAGCCGCATTCTGGGCAATAAAGATGGTTGGTTTGATTCGGTTGCGAGCCTTTGAGGTCATGCTTGCAATCGGGGCAGTTTGATATCGCAGAGTAATCACTCATCGCGATTGATGACTTTGACATTTTGTCGGCCGTCGAGGGGGCCGTTGGGGGATTTGGCTCTGGTGAGGGTGTTTTTGATTTTGAAGTAGAGCATGAAGATGAGGACGACGATGGTGGCTAGGAGGATGAGGGGGATGGCGATGAGGATGCCGAGGATGATGAAGAGGATGAGTAGGAAGAGGGAGAGCAGGCGGGTGAGGGGGCCTGCGGTGCGGATTCGCACGGTTTGAGAGGATGTGGAGGTGAGGTGTTCCATTGGGGGATTGTAGGGAAGTTTGGGCGTTGGCTTTCATGGTTGAGGGGTTGGGGTTGAAAAAGAGCCCTCGCGTGTGTGCGAGGGCTCTTGGAAGGAACAGAGTTTGAATAGGTGCAGGATTAGCTGCGGCGGCGGCGTCCGGCGATGAGGCCGGCGGCACCGAGGAGCATCATTGATCCCGGTGCGGGAACGATTGATTTGTCCTTGGTGATGATGAACTGCTCGCCTGCTGCGAGGGTGATGTCCCATTGGAATGCCCATGCGACATCGCCGGAGTCTGATGGGTTGTCGTTGAGGTCATCGATAAGGCCATCGTTAAACATATTGGCCATGGTGAACGCGTTGCCCATCTGGTAGTGGGTTGGTGTTGGTGTTGCGACTGTTTCTGAGATGAAGAGGTCGTCGTCGTTCTGCATGGCGGTGTTGCCATTGACGATTTGGCCGTTGTCATCCAGAGCGTCTCCGCCGAGATCGAAGTCGACGAACTGGAAGAATGTGAGGGACATGGCTGATGCGGAGTTGTTCCGGATCGTGATGGTCTCTGCGATGTCAGCGGCGCTTGAGCCGTTGGTTCCGCCGCGGATGGTGAAGATTGTTTCGATCTGCAATCCGTTCCCGTCGGAGTAGAGCTGCGCGATTGCGTCGTTGCTCGTATCGGAGAATGGGTTGGTGTCTGATGTGAACAGGCCGTCGAGTGTGAGGTTTGTTGCGTCAACCCTGTACTCTCTGGTGTCTGTAGAGCGGCGGAAGTGGAACTCTTGTGTGAAGAGTTGGCTGACTCCGTCGACGGTCCAGTCAATCTGACCGGAGTTTGTGTCGAATGAAGCGGTGCTGTTTGCATCGGAGATGATGTTGACATCCGCGACGGTGACCGAGACTAGTCCTGCGCACGACGCAAGAGTGATAGCGATATTTTTACGCATTGTTGTTCTCTCTTTCTCTGGTGACTTTGAATCTCTCTCTTGCAGCCAGAACAGAACCGCGTAACTCTTTCCATTAAAGCATAGTGTACTTTGGTTGAAAGCCCTAATGCAAGTGTGTTTTGGGATTTGCAAACGAATTGGTGAGATTATTTTCAGTTTTTAAAGAGCGGTTTATTTTGGCTTCTGTTGGCCAGTTATGCTGTTTTTTCAATGAAACAACACCCCGTGCGTGACAGGGTGTTGGCTGGTAGAAATATGAGTTATTGAGGTTTGTTAGCTTCTGCGGCGGCGATTCGCGAAGAAACCAGCGGACCCCAAGATCATCAATGAGCCTGGGGTAGGAATGATGTTTTTGTTCTTGGAGATGAGGAACGAACCACCCGCTTGGAGGGTGATGTCCCATTGGAATGCCCAGGCGACATCTCCGGAGTGGGAGGATGTGCCGTCGAGGTTGTCGATGGCTGAGTCGTTGAACATGTTGGTCATATCGAAGGAATCGCCCATCTGGAAGATCGTCGGTGTTGGGGTGGCGACGGTTTCAGAGAGGACTGTGTCATCGTCGCTTTGCTGGGCGGTGTTGCCGCCGACGATTTGTCCGAAGTCATCGAATGCGTCTCCGCCGAGATCGAAATCAACGAACTGGAAGAAGGAGAGCGTGATGGCCGCATTTGAGGTGTTGCGGATGGTGATTTGTTCAGCGAGTGCGGCACTGTTTGATCCTGGGGCGTTGCCTCGGATTGTAAAGAGTGTCTCGAACTCGAGCCCGTTGTTGTCGGTGAACAAAGACCCGAACGCATCATGACGGGTGTCAATGAATGGGTTGGTGTCGATGGTGAAGTTTCCGACATTGTTGAGGTTGAAGGAGTCCATGCGGAGTTCGCGGGTATCGTTTGAGCGGCGGTAGTAGAACTCTTGGGTGAAGAGTTGGTTGGCGCTGTCAACGAGCCAGTCGATCTGACCCGCGGCGGGATCAAAGGTTGCTGAGGTGTTGCTGTCTGCGATTGTGAATGGTTGGCCGGCCATTGCGTTGAATGCAAATGCGGCGTATGATGCGATACCAATAACGGTTTTAGACTTCATTGTGTTCTCTCTTCTCGTTAGAACGGCCAGAACGGAGCCGCGTTGCTTATCTCTCTAGAGAAAGTGTACTACGGGGAGAAAGCCCAATTCAAGGGGCATTTGGGTAATTTGAATAAAAAATGGGTCATTATCGGGTTCATGGTAAGGAATGAAGATAATGGCCAATATTAGCCTGGGTTAATTGTGGACAAAAAAGTACCCCGGGGAACGGGGTGCAGAGGTGTGATGTTTTGTGGTGTTGGGATTAGGCTCTGCGGCGGCGGGTGCAGAGGAGGCCTGCGGTGGTTAGGAGGGCCATTGAGCCTGGGGTTGGGACGATTGATTTGTCCTTTGAGATGAGGAAGGACTCGCCGGCTTCAAGGGTGATGTCCCATTGGAATGCCCAGGCGACATCTCCTTGGTAGGAAGAATCGCCGTTGAGTGTGTCTGCTTCTCCGTTGGACCAGAGGTCTGAGATGGTACCTTCATCGCCCATTTGGAAGAGTGTTGGGAAGGGTGTGACGACAGTTTCGGACGCTGCGAACTCGTCGTCGAACTGTTGTGCGACATTGCCATCAACGATTTGGCCCCAGTCGTCGCTGAAGTCACCGCCGAGATCGAAATCTACATACTGGAAGAAGGAGAAGGAGATTGTGGAGGTCCCTGTGTTTGTGAGGGAGATTTGTTCTGCGATGTCTGAGTTGTTTGAGCCGGCGGTGCCGCCACGGAGTGTGTAGCTGGTTTCGATTTCTAGATCGTGGCCATCCAAGTAGAGTGAGGAGATGGTGTCGAGGCGTGTATCTGAGAAGGGGTTGGTGTCGGTGAGGGCTTGGCCGAGGAGTGTCAGGGAGTTGATGTTTCGTTCATCGTCATCTCCGGCGCGGCGGAGGTAGAACTCTTGGGCGTAGAGATGGTCGATGCCATCGACGATCCATGAATCTTGACCTGAAGTGCTGAAGTTTGCGGTGGAGTTTCCGTCTCCGAGCAGTATGTCACCGCCTGGTCCATCTCCGTCTCCTGCGAGTGCGATTGATGATGAAGCGGTGAATGCAGCGAGTGTGAAAATAGTGAACTTATTCATTTGTGGTCTCTCCGAGAAGCCCTCTTGAGTGAGGTCTTAAAATGTGTGTGCTTTGAATGCATGCCGGGTTTGTGGGGCGCCAGTGGAGTGGCGGAGACCGGCGAGATTTAGGTGTTAAAAACGACGGCGGGCGGTTGCGACCAGCCCCGCGAGTCCCATGAGTGCGAATGACCCAGGGGTTGGAACGATGGATTTGTCTTTGGAAATGATGAACGATTGACCGGCCTGAAGGGTGATATCCCACTGGAATGCCCAGGCGACATCGCCTTGCCAACTTTCGGTGCCGTCGAGGTTGTCGGCGTTGTCGTCGTTGAACATGGTGCTCATTGCATCTGCATCGCCGACCTGGAAGATTGTTGGTTGTGGAGTGACAACAGTTTCTGAGATTGCATAGTTGTCATCGCTTTGGCGGACGGTGTTGCCGTTGATTATTTCGCCTGAATCGTCGCTGAAGTCTCCGCCGAGGTCGAAATCTACGAACTGGAAGAACGAGAGCGACATGGTTTCGTTTGAGAGGTTGCGGATGACGATTTGTTCAGCGAGGTCTGAGCGTCCTGAGCCGTCGGTGCCGCCTCTGAGTGAGAAGACTGTTTCGAACTGGAGGCCGCTGTCGTCGGAGAAGAGTTGTGCGAGTGTGTCGATACTGTCATCGCGGAAGGGGTTTGTGTCTGATGCGAAGACGCCATCGAGGCTGAGGTTTGTTGAGCTCAGAAGGACCTCGTTTTGATCTGTGGAGCGGCGGAAGTAGAACTCTTGTGCGAAGAGTTGTGAGGTGCCGTCGACATCCCATGAAATTTGTCCGTTGTTGACATCGAATACGGCGGTCGAGTTTCGATCTGACAGTGTGAACTGCGGATCGCTCGCGAGCGCGTTTGAGGCCACTGCTGTGGTGAGGGCCAGGATAATGGTGTGGTTACTATTCATTTTGTACTCTCCCAAGAGTTGAAATCTCAGATTTAGAGATTTCTCGTATGTTCTCGGATGTAATGTGCCTCCAAAAACGGGGTATGCAAGCAATTGCGGTAGATAGAGTTAGAAAATTACTCAATTCTGCTGGTCAGCTGGGGAAATCGTGCGCGGGGGTTTGGCGTACGATGTAGGGTCTGGTGTGGTGCTGGATCGAGGGTTAAGTTTGGATATTGATCTGCAAACTAAAGATGAGCAAGCCGCTAAATCGTTTGTGCATTTGCACTTGCATTCGGAATATTCGTTGCTCGATGGGGGCAATCGGACGGACAAGCTTGTCTCGCGGGTTAAAGAGCTGGGGATGGATGCGGTGGCAATCACCGATCACGGGAATATGCACGCGGCGGTGCAGTTTTACAACCTGGCGAAAAAGCAGGGAATCCGGCCGATATTGGGAGTTGAGGCGTATGTGGCGCCGGGGGATCGAAAGGATCGTACCTATACAGGGGTTGCTGATGGTGGGCATCACCTCGTGTTGCTGGCGGAGAACATTACGGGGTGGAACAATCTGCTCTATTTGTGCTCAGAGGCTTATATCAATGGGTTTTACTACAAGCCTCGGATGGACCGGGAGATTCTTGAATCGCATTCGGAGGGGTTGATCGCGATCAATGGGCATCTTGGGTCTGAGATTGCTCGGCACATGGTCAAGTACGAGCAGACGCGGGATCAGTCGCACTGGGACGCGGCGCGGGATGTGGCGACTTGGCACCGGGATACCTTTAAGGGGACTGAGAAGGGGCCTGGGTTTTATCTGGAGTTGCAGCACCATATTGGGCTGCAGAACTCGATTAACCCGCATGTGATCAAGCTGGCTCGGGAGATGGATATCCCGCTGGTGTGTGACAATGACTCGCACTTCTTGCTTGAGGATGATCATGATGCGCACGACACGCTGATCTGTATCTCGACTGGGAAGGTGAAGAACGATCCGGACCGGATGCGGTACCCGACTGAGTTGTACATCAAGTCGGCGGCGGAGATGCGGTCGATCTTTGAGTCTGAGGAGTACAACAACGAGGAGATCGGGGACGCGGGGGTTGAGTCGCTGGACAATACGGTGGCGATCGCGGATCGGTGTGATGTGGAGCTGCCGATCGGAGCGAACCATGCGCCGGTTGTTGTGGTTAAGGCGCCGGTGAAGAGCAAGCTGCCCAAGCACTCTGCGAAGGAGTTTGGTGGGGATCTGACGGCGTGGTACAAGGCGTATTGCGATTGCTTTTCTTTGGATCCGGCAAACGATCCGGATATGGATCAGGCGTCATTGAAGGTGGAGTGTGATAAGACGCTTCGGTTGTTGTGTGAGGCGGGGATGGTGTGGCGGTATGGGCCTTGGATTTTGGAGCATCAGCATAAGAAGATCGAGGGGGTTGATGAGCTTCCTAAGGGTTTAGAGGGCGAGGACGCGGATGGGTGGAATAAGTGGGCGAGGCTGAATCGTGAACTCAAGATTCTTGCGGACAAGCTGATCTCGGCTTACTTTTTGATCGTGTGGGACTTTGTTGACTGGGGGCGGATGCGGGGGATCCCGTCGCTGGCTCGTGGTTCGGGTGTGGGGACGATGGTGGGGTATGTGCTTGGGATGAGTAATGCGTGCCCGGTGCACTATGGATTGCTGTTTGAGCGGTTTACTGACCCGGACCGGAATGAGTATCCCGATATTGATATTGATCTGTGCCAGCACGGGCGGATGAAGGTCATCCAGTATGTGCGCGAGAAGTACGGGCATGTGGCGCAGATTATTACCTTTGGTACTTTGAAAGCTCGGGCGGCGATCCGGGATGTTGCTCGGGTGATGGAGTTCCCGCTTGGGGATGCGGATAAGCTGGCGAAGTTGGTGCCTGAGGAGCTTGGGATTACGCTTGATGGGGCTCTTGAGAAGGAGCCTGATCTCAAGGACTGGTATGACTCTGATCCGATTGTCAAACGGATCATTGATACGGGGCGGACCTTTGAGGGGCAGGCCCGGCACTCGTCGGTGCACGCGGCGGGGGTGATCGTGGCGACGCGACCACTGCATGAGGTTGTGCCTCTGTATAAGCAGTCTGGGTCTGAGGATCTGATTACGCAGTGGGACGGGCCGACTTGTGAGATGATGGGTCTGCTGAAGATGGATTTCTTGGGGCTGCGGACGCTTTCGATTATTGAAGAAGCGAAGAAACTGATCCGTGATACGCTGCCTGAGGATGCGATCTGGGAAGCGGTGGGGAAGAAGCCGGGCAAGGGCAAGTCTGCGGAGGCCCATCCGTTGGATTTGGATCGGCTCAAGTATGATGATCCGTTTGTGTTTGATGTGTTCCAGCGGGGGGACACGACGGGGGTGTTCCAGTTTGAATCTGGTGGGATGCGGCGGTTGCTGACTGAGATGAAGCCTGACAGGCTTGAAGATTTGATCGCGGCCAATGCGTTGTTTAGACCTGGGCCGATGGATCTGATCCCGGATTACAACAAGCGGAAGCACGGGCAGGACAAGGTGCCTGAGGTGCATCCGATTGTCGATAAGTTTACTGCTGAGACTTATGGGGTGATGGTGTATCAGGAACAGGTTATGCAGATTGTGCATGAGCTTGGTGGGATTGCGCTGCGGGATGCGTATTCGTTGATTAAGGCGATCAGTAAGAAGAAGGTTTCGGTTATTGATTCGAACCGGTCCAAGTTTATTGAGGGCGCTGTTGAGAAAGGGCTGGCGAAGGAGAAGGCTCAGGAACTGTTTGATTTGATCCTGAAGTTTGCGGGCTACGGGTTTAACAAATCGCACTCGACCGGGTACTCGATTGTCGCGTACCAGACGGCGTATCTGAAGACCTACTTCCCGAATCAATACATGGCGGCGTTCTTGAGCTTTGAATCGCAGGCGCAGAAGGTGAGCGATTGGATTCCTTACCTGGATGATTGCAAACGGACTCGGTTTATTGACCCCAAGACTGGGGGGGTTTTGAAGACCGGGATCGAAGTGAATGCGCCGGATGTGAATCTTTCGCGGACTGATTTTTGTGTGGTGTTTGATGATGGGGAGGAGCCATCGGCGCTTGGCGGGCAGGTTCGGTTTGGGATGCGGGCGATCAAGGGGGCGGGGACCAAGGCGATCGAGGGGCTTGTCAAGGAGCGGGATTTGGGGAGTAATCCGGAGAATCCGGAGCGGAAGGCGTTTGCGAGCATCTTTGATTTTTGTGAGCGGGTGCCTACGGGGTCGGTGAATAAGGGGACGATCGAGGCGTTGATCCGTGCGGGGGCGTTTGATTCGGTGCATGGTCGTGATGAGCGGGCGTCGATGATCGCGAGTATTGAGGCGGCGGTGGGGGCTGGGCAGTCGATCGCGGCGGATAAGGCGGCGGGGCAGGGGGCGTTGTTTGGGATGGGCGGCGGAGAGGAAGCGGTGGCGGAGGAGCTTCCTGAGACGCCTCTAATAAAGGTAGACGCTTGGAATGAGTCGGAGACATTGCGGCTTGAGAAGGAGACGCTTGGGTTTTATGTGTCGAGTCATCCGATGGAGGAGTGGGGGGATTGGGTGCGGGTGTTTACGCCGCTCAAGGTTGGTGAGTTGAAGGGATTGCCTCAGGACAAGCGTGTGATTGTGCCTGCGATGGTGCAGGGGGTGCGGACGATTGTGACCAAGAACGGTCGGAGCGCGGGCCAGAAGATGGCGATCCTGACGATCGAGGACGCGACGGGGACGACCGATGCGGTGATGTTCTCGAATGTGTACGGGCAGTTTGGGCACTTGACGGATACGGATATGCCGAAGTTCTTTATGGGGAGATTGGATCATTCGCGGGGGGATGCGCAGGTGATCTTGGATCGGGTGGTGCCGATTGATGGGCATCCGCTCGAGCAGGGGACTATTCAGGTGATGGTGCGTTCTTCGCGGGTGAACGGGGATGCGAAGCAGGTGGTTGACCGGGTGCGGGGGATCCTTGAGACTCCGGCGGACGCGAGTGATTTATCGATTGGGAAGAGTGCTCGGCCTGTGATGGTGATCGTGGAGATTGATGGGGCGTGGGTTTTGGTTGAGCCTGGGGAGAGTGCTGAGGGGAAGAAGATCATGACGCACATGCGGCCTGAGCTTGTGCGGGCGATCGGGGAGGAACTTGGGGCGGATTCTGTGCGGTTGAGTGGTGGGGTGAGTGTTGAACTCAATAAGGATGATCGGCGGAAGCAGTACGCGAAGGGCTGAGTGGGTTAGCCTTCCCAGCGGGTTTTGAGATCGTGGGGTACTTTTAAGAGGTCGAGGGCTTTGCCTGTGATGAAGTCAACGAGGTCGTTGATGGATTGGGGGTTGAGGTAGAGGCCTGGGTTGCAGGGGGCGATGATGGCGCCGGCTTGGGTGAGGGTTTGCATGTTGTTGATGTCGATGAGGCTGAGAGGGGTTTCTCGGTGGCAGATGATGAGAGGGCGGCGTTCTTTGAGGGTGACGGCGGCGGCGCGGGTGAGGAGGTTTGAGCCTGCGCCGGTTGCTATTGCTCCCATTGAGGTGGAGGAGCAGGGGAGGATGACCATGCCGTCGTGGAGGAATGAGCCTGTGGCGGGGAGGGCGCCGACATCTTTGTTGGGGTGGATGATGAGGCGTGCGGCGTACATGTCGGAATGTTGATCAGCAGCGAGGTGCGGGCAGAGGGTTGATAGGGAGACTGAGGTGATGTTGGTTTCGTCGTTTAGGAGTCGTTTGCCGTAGTCGGTGACGATGAGGTGGACGGTGTTTCCGAGGGTGAGGAGTTGGTCGAGGAGGCGGATGGAGTAGGCGGCTCCGGAGGCGCCGGTGATTCCGAGCACGAAGGTTTTGCCGGTTGATGGGGGGAAAGCAGATGGGGGTGTGGATTGTCTTGGGCTGTTGATGTGTCTGGGGGCATCGGGCATGGGCAATGGTATGGTGGGCGGGTTAGAATGGGTATAGGTATACGAAACTCTGCAACGGGCCTTGGTTGGGGACCGGCTTGCGGATAAACGGAGATGATTATGCGCGGATCAACAGGCAACATGTTCAAGGCACTGAAAATCACGGTCGCGGCCGCTTCTCTATCTCTACTTTGGGGGGTGGGGGGGTGTGTGAGTTATACGAGTGTGCCTGAGCCGAGCAAGGGGATTGCTCTTGGGCATACGAACTCTGGGGGGTCGATTAAGACTGTTGTGGCTTCGATTGAGCGGGTGGTGCTCCGGCATCCGATGCGGGATGATCAGGGGAACTATGCGGTGAATCTTCCTGTGGGGACGACTCGTGAGACTGCGGAGACGATTGTTTCGCGGCTGCCAACGGGTGCGGTGCTGCCTTATGCGGGGATGAGCGGGTCGGTTCCTGTGTATCACATCGGGCGGATCTGGCTTCGGGGTGCGAGCGGGAAGGTTGATGTGGTGTATCCGATGCTTGATGCTGATGGGCAGAGGATTGACGGTGGGGTGACGATTTGGGTGCATGGTGGGGATCAGCCTTGGTATGTTCAGCGGATGCAGTATTGGGCTCCGGGGACGGTGCCGACGCCTTCGATGTATGTGCCTGTTGGTAAGGCTGGGGCGGGGGATGCTGAGATGAAGGATGTTGATGGGTATGAGAATCCGATGACTGAAACAGAGCTTGAGACTGATCCTGTGCAGGAACCGGGTCCGGTCGATGATGACGGGACCTACAGAGAGATTGATGAATAAAGGGATTGCGTATGTGGACCGGGCGTAGTTTGCTATCGATGGGTGACGCGAACGCGGATGAGGCGCGGGCGTTGCTCGCGTTGGCACATGGTGATGCTTGGCGGGGGGATGAGCTTGATGGGAAGGTTGTTGCCAATCTTTTCTTTGAAGATTCAACGCGGACGCGGGTGAGCTTTACGATCGCGGCGCAGGCTTTGGGCGCGAGGGTCGTTGATCTGACAAGCAAGGGGTCGAGCGTTGCTAAGGGGGAAACACTGCTTGATACGGCGTGGACCATCGAGGCGATGGGGGTTGATGCGCTAATCGTTCGGGCGGGGCAGAGCGGGGCGTCGGCGTTGATTGATGAGCATACTCGGTGCGCGGTGGTCAATGCGGGGGATGGGACGCATCAGCACCCGACGCAGGCGATGGCTGATGCGCTGACAATCGGGCGGTCTTTTGGGCGTGAAATTGATTGGAACCTGAAGGGCATAAAGGTTGCGATCGTGGGGGATGTGGTTTCTTCGCGGGTGGCGCGGAGCAATGTTGGGTTGTTGACAGCTCTTGGCGCGGAGGTGGTGTTGGTTGGGCCGCCGAGTATGGTTCCTGGGTCGTTGTCATCGCTGGGTTGTTCGTTGTCGCATGATCTTGACACAACTTTGGGGGGTGTTGATGCGGTGATGATGTTGCGGATTCAGTTTGAGCGTGGGGGCGGCGGAGTGCTTGCATCGACGCGGGAGTATTCCGCACGGTATGGGATGAGCGAGGCGCGGGCGGGGATGATGAAGGATGGTGGGATTGTGATGCATCCGGGGCCGATGAATCGTGGGGTGGAGATCGCGGCGGCTGTTGCGGATGGTGAGCGGTCGGTGGTGCTCGAGCAGGTGCGTAGTGGTGTGCTTGTGCGCAAAGCGGTGCTGGCGGGGGCGATGGCTTAAGAGTGTTGGATGACGGGGATGCTCGCTGGCGGTGTTTTTTGGTTTGTGTGGTCGGAGATCCACCAGCGTGTTTTGGGGAAGCGTGTATCGAGGACATCGAAGAGTTCGCGCGGGATTGCGGGGAGTGATGCGGGTTTGTTGTGGATGTGTGTGATGGTGCCTGTGCGGGTCGCGGGGTCGAGGTGTCCTTGCGCGTAGATGCCTTCGGCTTGTGCGCTGGCGGGTGGGGTAGAGATGACTGCGCAGGAATGAAGGATGCCTGCTGCGTCGATCCACCAGATGAGTTGATTCGCTGATACCATATCCGGACCTTTCTTCAGATGGGATCGGTTAATGCGGGGGCGGGCTCAAGTGGGATGTGAGAGTTGTTGGCTTTGGGAGTCTGGAATCGGTGCTTGGTGTGAATGGGGGCCGATATGCATGTGTTGAGGGGGATTTTTTACGGCGAGGGCGTGTGATGGGACGGATTGGCTTGACCTTGGGAGCGGGGTCACTACGATGGTGGTCCCGGCATTCTTGGCGGGGGACAACTTGTGACGGGGACGTAGCTCAGTTGGTAGAGCGCTTGCATGGCATGCAAGAGGTCGAGAGTTCGATTCTCTTCGTCTCCACTTACAGAAAACGCTGCTGGTAATCTACCAGTGGCGTTTTTTGATGGAGTGAGGGAGTTGTTGATTTTGGGGTTGACCCGCTCTGACCCGTATTCTGACCCGCTAGGTCAACGGAAACAATGATCTAGATTTGAGGATTAAAAGAAATAGGACGAGCCATTGCGTTTGATGTTTAGGGGAAGTGTTTGATCTAGGTCGGAGGTATAGCCATGACAGAACTCGAAGCTTTATTTTTGCTCCATACCGATTTGCCAAGGGAAGGCCCCGGTAGTGATGAAGCCACCAGAGAAGCAATTCAGAGGTTACCGGCAATGCCGTCGAGTCCTCGGGTGATTGATTTAGGGTGTGGACCTGGCAAGCAGTCTTTAGTACTTGCAGATCACTTTCGTAGCACAGTCACGGCATTGGATTTCCACGCTCCGTATCTTGAAAGACTTCGACAATCGGCGGCGGCTCAGGGGATTATCGAGTTTATAGATACAAGGCATGGGCGAATGGAAGAACTTGAAGAGTTGCCCGGGAGTGTGGATCTCATCTGGAGTGAAGGAGCAATTTACAATGTGGGGTTTACTGCAGGATTGCAACTCTGGCGTCCACTCTTGCGAGATGCGGGTTGTGTTGTCGCAAGCGAAGCCACTTGGTTCACCGATTCGCCGCCGGAAGAGATACAGGCATACTGGCGTGATGAGTATCCTGCCATGACAACAATCCAAGGGAACATCAAGCATGTGGTCGAGTCAGGATATGATGTGCTCGATCATTTCAGACTTCCGACATCGGCTTGGTGGGATGAGTATTACACGCCATTGGCCGAGAGGGTGGCTCAGTTGCGTGTCAGTGATTGTATTGATTCTGTTTTGTCGGATGCCCTCGACGAAGCGGATCGAGAGATGGAGATGCACAGCAAATACAGCGATGACTATGGCTATATTTTCTATCTGATGCAGAAAACAAGCGGATAACTCGCTGCGTCTTGATCGATTATATCAGAGCACTATCTCTTCGAAAGAGATTTCGATGGTGATTACGAGCAATATGGCATGCAAGAGGTCGAGAGTTCGATTCTCTTCGTCTCCACTTTCAGAAAACGCCTTTGGCATGATGCTAAGGGCGTTTTTTAATGGATACTGAGAACAGGGAATTTGGAGCTTGACCCGCTCTGACCCGCTAGGTGTTGTGATGGGATTGTCCTAGCAAAGGGAGTTGCACGGGGCTTGGGGGCAGGTCAGTCCGATTTATGCAATGGAAAAAGAGTCACCATGAGCGGGGTTTTCGTTTCATGATTGGCTGGGTAGGCTGTATACTCGGTGCAGCGTGTCGTGAGTTGTAGATGGATGTGGACAGGGTTCGATTCCGGCTTCCCACATAAAAATCATCGCCGAACACGCGGTTCCTTTGGGTAACAACTTTGTGGACGGAGACTTTGAGAATGATCACACTGAATAAGACAATGGTTGGGCTATCAGTCGTCTCGTGGATGAGCGGCCTGTGCTTTGCAGACGAAGCAAGCGTTCGAACACACCTGGCAACTGGCGAGTCCACTGCCTACCTGCAGCAAGCCGACACACGCATCGACTTGATCGAAACGGGGAAAAACGATCTTTCGGACGCGATGGTGTTCCAGAAGTTTATCGGTGAACTTCCGCTCCACGGGGCGCGGGTCTTTGTGATCGAGAACGCCGACGGAACGGTGGCTCAGGTCTACGACGATTCGACGCAAGAGTTGATTCTGCATCGCGGCCAGCTGAACATTGAGCAGGGGGCGGCTGTAGTTTTGGCTGAAGCGTTGCTGCCTGACGCGATGGATTCTGTCGCCGAGCAGGTGTGGTTCCGAACCGGCGACGAAGCGGTCCTGGCATGGGAGGTCACGACTTTGCTGGTCGATCGCGGGTTGCCAGCGAGCCCGACACACTTCGAGATGGTGATCGATTCGGTCACCGGCGATGTGCTGTCCGCGCGACAGATCGACACCAAGACATACGCTCCGGGCTCGGCCGAGACCGCTGACGGCGTCTTCCCTCGTATTGTGATTAACAACACGATCGGTGCGCAGGGATCGAGGGACTACGCCGCTCCGTTCGACGCGGTCATCAGTGTATCAGTAGGGTGCACAGGCACGCTCATCGCTCCCAATCTCGTCATCAGTGCACGCCACTGTGGCATCGGCGCTGGTACTCTGATTCGGTTCGGTGACAACTCGAATAGCCCTAATTTTACGGTCACGGTTCAGTCTTCGATTCTTCCTGACGGTAACGGCTCGCTCCTGGATGGGGGCGATGTGTCGATCCATATTCTGAACTCATCGGTTCCGGCCAACATCGCAGAACCCATGCGGCTGATCGACGAGACGAATGATCTCGAAGGAATGATCGCTGCAACCCTCGGCTACGGGTACAACGGCCTCGGTAGTTCGGGGCACGGATTCTCCGCCGATGGCCGCCGTTGGGGCGGTGAGAACATCATCGATGCCTACGGCAGTCCTGCCAACTCAAGCGGTAGCAACATCATCTCGACCGATTTTGATAACGGTACCGGCGGCGCGAACACCATTCCAAGCAGTAGCTCGGCTCCGCTCGAGTTTGAAGCGACGACCGCGCCCGGCGACAGCGGCGGCCCGGTCTTGGTTCAGTTTGGTGGCGAGTGGGTCATCGCGGGTGTCCTCTCTGGCGGCACAACGAGCACGAGTGTGTACGGAGATATCTCTTGGTGGACTGGCACCGCGATCTACCGTGACGAGATTGAAACCGCCGGCGGTGATTTTGTCACTGGTCTTGAGATTCTCTTCCCGGGCGAGTTGCCGGATCTTATTTCCTCAACCGGTGGCGACACGCTGAGTGTTGAGATCGTCCCTTCGCCAGTAGATCCCGTCGTTCCTGGCAGTGGGACATTCCATGTTGACACAGGCTCTGGTTTCCAGCAGATCCCGCTCGTCTCCAATACAAAGACGAGTTTCACAGCCACATTCCCAGCGACGGACAACTGTCCAACGAACGTGGAGTACTTCATCTCGTTTGATCTTCAGTCCGGAACCACTGTGACGGCACCTTCTGCAGGGGCATCAAACGCGTTCAGCGCGCTGTCTGCGGATCAGGTGGACTTAAATGATTTGTATGATTTTGAGACGGCTGTCGGCTTCACGGCGGGAACGCCGGGTGACAACGCCACGACGGGCGTCTGGGTCCGCGTGAACCCAAATGGCACAGTCGCTCAACCTGAAGATGACAACACCGCCAGCGGTACCATCGCGTGGGTCACCGGCCAGGGATCACCGGGCGGCGGGCTCGGCGACAACGACGTTGATGGCGGCACGACATCGCTGGTGAGTAACCAGATCGACCTGAGCAACACAGAGTCCGCGACAATCTCATACGCGAGGTGGTACTCCAACAACACCGGCGCCTCACCGAACGCGGATGTGTTCGAGGTGTTCGTTTCGGATGACGACGGCATGAACTACTTGCTCGTTGAAACAGTCGGACCCACTGGCGCGGGGACGTCTGGCGGCTGGATCGAGACAGGGTTCAACGTCAGCGACTTTGTTGATCTGACCTCAACGATTCGAGTCAAGTTCGTCGCGAGCGATCTCGGCGACGGCTCGATTGTGGAGGCGGGCATCGACGATGTACGCATCTTCGGGGCCTCGTGTGCGGCGGATTCTTGCCCCGCTGACATGACCGGCGACGGCCAGCTCGACTTCTTCGATGTCTCCGCATTCTTGAGTGCCTTCGGCCAGCAAGACCCGGCAGCCGATTTCACTGGGGATGGAAGCTTTGACTTCTTTGATGTGAGTGCATTCCTGCAAGCCTTTACGGCGGGATGTCCATGACAGAAGCTTGACCCGCTTGCTGACCCGCTAGGTCAAGAATATATTTAAGTACCGATCGAGTAGACCACTATCACACTGAGCCTGTTGATGATTTGATCCACCGAGCGTTGCGTTCTTGTCATGGTTGTACTCCACAACAAAAAGTGTCCAAGCAGCACCTGTATTGCATCAGGCCAGACTCGGTTGTGGGGGGGTAGGTCAGCCTTCAATCCCGGACTCGCTTCGGTTTTTTATGCGCGGGTACCCTGACTCGATGTAAAGCAAGGGCATAGGGAAAGCAATACAATAATCACCCAAGTCTCCCCTCAACACGCCAAGTCTGAAACAACCGGCACCCAAATCGGAATACCCCTTCGATGCCTGCGTGCCTACTCCCAAACCGAACCCGCCTGCTCGCTGCCACAGGCATCGCCGACCGGGCCATCTCTGCTTACGCCATCGAATACCGCCCCGGGCACTACATGCCCCCACACGCCCATGATACCGCTTCTATCTCCCTCGTCCTCGCCGGCGACTTCAGCGACCAAACAACAACAACAGCGATTCCCCAACACTCACGCCCACTCGCCGTCATGATCAAGCCTGCGGGCGTAGAGCACGAAACATCCATCGCTCAATCCGGCGCAGCTTCGCTTGTCCTTAAGCTCCCAAAGCATCTCGCCGAGCATTTTTACTGTGAGTCCAACCTCGATCCGTCCACCGATACCGCTTGCCGCTGGCTCAATGACGATCACGCGAGCTCTGCCCTCGTCAAGCTCTGGCTCACGCTTGCAGCGGGCGGGCTTCGTTTAGATTCCGCCCTCGATCAATCCCTCTGCACCCTTGCCGATCTCTACACCGCCGACTCCTCCCCCGCGACCAAACAACCAAACGATCTCACGATTCAGCGTGCAACACAACTTCTGAGTAATGGTTGTACTATCACGCAGACCGCCACGGCATTAAACCTCCATCCCAGCCATCTCGCCCGAAGGTTCAAAGCCCAGACCGGCACCACACCAAGCACCATCGCCCAGCGGGCCAAGCTCTCGACCGCAGCTGAGCTCATCATCACCACCAGCCAATCACTCACCCAATGTGCACTCGCTGCCGGGTTTGCCGACCAGGCCCACATGTCCAAGCGACTCTCCAAATCCCTCGGGGTCACCCCCCGCAGACTCCGCTCACTTGTCTCGGTCCTCTAATCAATCCTCCAAACAGATTCTGTTTTCTCTTACCGCGCATGATCCGTACAAGATCGCCCGAACCCCTTCCTCTATGCTGCCCTTCAAGTCAACAAATCACAAAGTCACAACAACGAACTGATAGAAGAAGGAACCACCATGCGCCTCAAACCACTTGCCGCCCTTGCCACTCTCGCCTTCGCAGCGACATCTTCTCCGCTGCTCGCCCAATCCAGAATCCAAGCTCTCCCTATCAGTAACGACAAAGAGCTGAACGCGCTGGCCAAAAGCTGGGATAATCTCACTGATCTCTTCGATGTCCCCGGCGCAGCAATCGCCATTATTAAGGACGGACAAACCTACATCTGGACCCACGGCAACCGTACCCCCGAATCCAGATCGCCCGTCAACAAAGACACTATGTTTTACATCGCCTCAATCACCAAAACCTACACCGCCGCCGCGATTGTCAAGCTCGCTGAGGAAGGCGAACTTGACCTCAACGACCCAATCACCAAGTACCTCCCCGATATAAAGCTCGGCGACTCTGTTGATCCCTCCTCCATCACCATCGAGGATCTCATCACCCACCGTAAGGGAATCAACTCCACTCCCGTCGTCGTCCTTGATGCCTACTCAGGAGAGATCACCGACGAACGCTACGACTACTGGCTCGCCCAAGGCCAAGTTAAGGGTTCCACCGAATACACCAATGTAAATCTTACCCTTGCAGGACGGATCATCGAACAAGTCGCCGGCGTCTCCTGGCGAGACTACCTCCAACAAGCCTTCTTCACCCCTGCGGGCATGACAAGAACCACAGGCTACGCAAGCGAGATCTACACCGATGACAACGCTGCGTTCCCCACCGTGTGGGACGGCGAGAACTGGGTCGTATCATTCCAGATGAAGACCGACCGCACCATGCACGCCGCCGGCGGGCTCGGCACCACCGCCGTCGACGCCGCCAAATGGATCCAACTTCAGATCAATGAGGGCACCATCAACAACGAAGACATCCTTAGCCCAGAATCAATTGCTGCGATGCATGAACAACACTCAAGTCTCGACAAGCCAAAAGGCACAATCCGTATATCCACAGGCTTCGGGCACGGCTGGAATGTCGGCTCATTCCTCGACCAGACCCCACTCAGCTCCCATGGCGGCGGATACTCCGGCACCTCCGCTTGGTATGGATACCTCCCCGAATACAATGCCGGCATTGCCATACTCATCAACGGCTCTGGGCTCGCAGGCGGCTGGCAATCCATCGTCGCTGTCGAAGCGTTTACCAATATCACCGGGCTCGAGCCCGACTGGAACCCACGCGAAAACTTCTCACAACGCGTCAAGCAAATGAAAGAAGCAGGCGATGCGCCGAGAATCGATCAAGAGCACACAGCCATGCCCACCGATCACCTCACCCGCCCGCTCGATCTCTACACTGGCTGGTTCCACAACGAGCACCTAGGCACCCTTGTCATCAAGCGATCCGACAACACCCTAAGCATCCGCCTCGGCGATTACTACCCAACTGTTGGACCAGGCAAAGAACCAAACACCGCCATAATCACCGACATGACCGATACGAACTCAATATTACGATTTATTCTCTCGGAGACCGGCTACATCGAAGCTGTCGAATTAACCGATGACTCCTTAGGAGATCCACTTCTTTTCATCCGGTAAAGATGACCTTCCCCTCAATAACTAGTCCATTCTTTATGCGAGCCATCTCGTAGACATGACCTCTGGGCACTAAGAGTTCTGACCCGCTAGGTATGATGAGATCAAAATTTTGGTCATATGAGATTTGAGAGCATTCGAAGGTAAGTTCAAAAGGAGCAAACAGAATTAGCGGCTGTAAGCGAGTTGGTGTCATTTTGAAGAACAAGAAGTCAATCGACTGTCGAGTCGCCTTTACAATTGGCTTTTACGGAGTTCCAGTTCTCTTTATTCTGGCGAGCAGCGGATTGTCCATTGGTAAGGCGGTTGGTGTGTTGGAGATTCAATCATCGTCAATGCGATGCGAAGTTTAAAGATCCGCTGTTGAATCGTATTCAGGGATATCAACTTCCCAGCCGAGTGTGGATCGGATATGTTCGGCCAAACTCCGAGCAGCTTCAACCTCGCCGTGGGTGAGAAAGAGCGTCTTTGGGGGTGCCTTGAAGCATGAGAGCCAACTCATGAGCCCCTTGCGATCCGCGTGTGCCGATAGCCCGTTGAGTTCTTCGATCTTGGCACGCACGGTGTAATCTTTACCAAGAATCCGAACCTCTTTATCCCCTTGAAGAATGCGCCTTCCGAGTGTGCCATGGGCCTGATACCCGGCGAAGAGGATGGTTGATTCAGGGCGTCCGATGTTTCGACGGAGGTGGTGTTTGACACGACCGCCGGTGCACATGCCCGAGCCCGCAAGGATTACATTCGATCCGCCCTTGGAGTTGATCGAGATCGACTCGGCTGGGGTTCGCACAAAGTGCAATCCAGGAAACTGGAACGGATGTTTACCTGCCTTGAGAAGTGTGTGGGTTTCATCATCTAGTAGGTGTTTGTAGCGCTTGTAGATTTCGGTTGCTTTTATCGCCATCGGGCTATCAAAGAACACGGTGATCTGCGGTATCCGCTTAGCATGAGCGAGTTCGCTGAATGTATAGAGTATCTCCTGAGCGCGATCGATCGCGAAGGTTGGGATAATCAGGTTCCCGCCTCGCTCAACGGTTTCATTGACGACTCGTTCGAGTACATCAGCCGCCTTGCCATGGTCTTTGTGATCCCGGTCGCCATAGGTGGACTCCATCAGGATGTAGTCTGCTTCATGGACAATGTGTGGATCCTGAAGAAGGGGGCGGTCGGTCATCCCGACATCACCCGAGAATACGACCTTCTTTTCAGTCCCGTTCTCGCGCACAAAAACCTCGATCATAGCGGAACCGATGATGTGCCCAGCATCGCGATATACAGCTGTGATCCCGTCGCCCAGCACGATGTCCTTGTCGTACTCGACGAGTTTGAGTTGCTTCATCGCGGCTTGTGCGTCATCAATGGTGTAGAGCGGCTTGTTCGGGAATGGACCCCGCCGTCCTTCCCGTTTGTGGCGTCGCTCTTTGTATGCCGCGTCCTCGACCTGTATCCTTGCCGAATCTTCCCAGATGATGCGTGCGAGATCCATGGTTGGAGCGGTCGCGAGGATATAGCCACAGAAACCATCTCGGACAAACTTTGGAATGAGCCCGCAGTGATCTAGGTGCGCGTGGGTGAGAAGCAGTACATCCACTTCGCTCGGCGGGATGGGTGATTGTTCCCAGTTGCGAGATTGGAATTTTCGTTCCTGAAAGAGTCCGCAATCGACGAGTATGTTTTTGCCGCCCGCCCGCAGGAGATGACGCGAACCGGTGACTTGCCTGTTGGCTCCGAGAAACTGAAGTTTCATAGAACTACTCCTTCTGTCTGGCTTCTTTTAATGGAGTTCTACTAGAAGATTCTAGGGCTGGCCTAGGGCGTGGAAGTTTATTCGTTCATTCACCTTCCTCGCTAGAGTGACAAACTACACCGGCGAAAGAATAAAGTAGTTTATCAGCGTATAATGGCGCAGTTTGGAATCTTGATACACTTGATGAAATGCAAAGCATGACCAATTCAAAAACTATTTTGGTCGCCGTAGACTTTTCACCCTGTTCGTTGGTCGCTCTTCGGAGGGCGGGCCAGATGGCCTCGCAGAGTGGCGCACCACTTCATGTTATCCATGTAGTGAATTCGAAGGATATTTATCAGATCGCCGCGGCTGTGCCTTTCTCCAGAAAGGATTTTGATGAGCAGTTAACAGAAAAGATCAAGGCGCAACTACAGGAAGCAATCGATAGCCAACCCAACGAAGTCGACACTGTTTTGCACGCATTGATCGGGCATCCATTGGATACTGTGCTGAAGACAATCAAGGACATCAATGCAGATTTGTTGGTGATGGGTGCCTTTGGCGAGGGTGGACCTGGACGAGGAGCGAGTGCTTTTTCTACGAAGTGTGCGCGTCGTAGCCCCATCAATGTCCTGCTCGTTCACGAATCCTGGCCAGAAAATACCAACTCTGTCTTGGCATGCATTGATTTCTCAGAATATTCTGATCGTGTTGCTGATGAAGCCGCATCACTTGCTGTGTTTACCGGTGCAACGCTCATTCTTATTCATGCCCATTCAAATCCGTTTGATGTCTTTCACTGGGGATTCTCACCTATCGATATTTCGGACGAGTATGCGCAATACAAAGATTCTCTGCGAGGCCAGTTAAGCAATATCGCCAATCGAGTGGGCAAGCAAAATGCTGGACTGACAGTTGAGTCTGAACTCCTTTATGCGGTCGACTATACCAAGGCAATCGTTGCCCGGGTGAAGAAGCCGGATGCAGACATCGCCGTCATTGGTGCGAAAGGCAGGACAAATCTTAGCTATATCCTGCTTGGCTCGACGACCGAGAAAATACTCCGCGACACGGACACTTCGGTTCTTACTGTTCGGCAATGATCCCATTGGGATTCGGGCTCCTCTACTGAAAGGGGAATGCAAGAATGCGAGTCATCGTATTTAGCTCGAAGATGTTTGAGCGTCCATTCTTTGAACGGGCGAATGCTCAATCCAATCATGAACTCGTCTTTGTCGAGGCAACGCTTTCTGTTCATACGGTATCATTGGCTGCAGGATTTGAGGTGGTCTGTGGATTCTCCAATGACACATTTGACGAACCGGTTCTGCGAGAGCTTCATAATCTAGGGATTAGACATGTCGCGCTTCGCAGTGCGGGTTTTAATCAAGTAGACCTGAGAGTTGCAGGCGAACTCGGCATGGTCGTCGCTCGTGTTCCGGCATATTCTCCCGAATCCATTTCCGAACACACATTAGCTCTAATTCTCACCTTGAATCGCAAAACTCATCGTGCCTACAACCGGGTTCGCGAGGGTAACTTCTCGCTGTCAGGGCTTATGGGGTTTACTGTTCATGGCAAAACTATTGGTGTCATCGGGACGGGGAGGATTGGTGAATCTCTTGTCCGAATCCTCGCTGGCTTTGGATGTGTCGTACTCGCTACGGACCCTGTTTCAAATCCTGCATGTGAACAGCTCGGAGTTCGATATGTTGAACTCGATGAGTTGCTCAGATGCTCTGATATCATCTCACTCAACTGCCCGCTCACACCCGCAACACATCATCTGATTGACGACAACGCTATTGATACCATGAAGCAGGGCGTAATGCTGATAAACACGAGTCGCGGCGCGGTTGTCGATACTGTTGCGCTCATCCGAGGTCTGAAGTCTGGGAAGATCGGTTCTGTTGGCTTGGATGTGTATGAGGAGGAGGGTGATCTGTTCTTTCAGGATTTGTCGGAGACAGTAATTCAAGACGATGTATTCACCCGTCTGATCACATTCCCTAATGTGCTCGTCACTGCACACCAAGCGTTTTTTACTCGTGAAGCTATCGAATGCATCACAGCCACGACAATCCAAAATGTTTGCGGCTTCGAGACTGGCACAAACCCACAAGAAAACCTAGTCACAACCGCGATGTTGGCTAATTGATTTCATCGAAGATACGCCATTGCGTAATGGCTTACAGATCACTTGTGTTCATTCAGGGGCAGCGAAGATCATATGGACAAGTTTAACATCAAATCGGATCCAATAATCGACCCGTTTGGTCAGTAGGAATAATGGAGTTCACAAGGAGGCGTTGTGCAAACAATTCTTGGGAAACATTGGCATCACATAGACAACGAAGAGGTTGTTCAGCTACTTGAAACGGATGACAAATCAGGGCTTGATACATTTGAGGTTGCTCTCCGCCAGGAACACTTTGGAAAGAATGCACTGACAGGCACGAACGGCCCGAGTGCATTCTCACGGTTTGTAGTTCAGTTTCACCAGCCACTCATTTATATCCTACTTGTGGCGGCATTTATCACTGCCATATTTCATGAATGGGTTGATTCAGGTGTGATTATGGGCGTTGTCCTGGTTAACGCCGTTATTGGCTATGTGCAAGAATCTAAGGCCATCAACGCCCTCGACGCGCTTTCCAGATCTATGACTTCAGAAGCCACGGTGCTTAGGGCCGGAGAACGGCGGTATGTCCATGCGCAGGATCTGGTTCCGGGCGACATAGTTCTGTTGCAGTCCGGCGACAAGGTTCCTGCCGATCTTAAACTGCTGAAAACGCGTGAACTTCAAATCGATGAATCGGCGCTCACTGGCGAATCAATACCTACTGAGAAGGCGATTCAGAACTTAGAACCGGAAACACAGCTAGCAGATCGTAAGAATATGGCCTTTTCATCAACCCTTGTCACCTACGGCACGGGATTCGGGGTTGTAATAGCGATAGGTGACAAGACAGAAGTTGGTCAAATCTCTCGTCTCATCGCAAATGCACAGATCCTGGCGACTCCGCTCTCGATAAAGATGGGGAAGTTTAGCCATACACTGCTCTTTGTTATTCTTGGTCTTGCGGCAATCACTTTTACAGTGGGTGTTTTGCGAGGCGAAACATTGCTCGACATGTTTATGGCGTCAGTAGCTCTCGCCGTCGGGGCGATCCCGGAGGGGCTGCCCGCAGCGATAACCATCACCATGGCAATTGGTGTTTCGAGAATGGCTCGCCGGAATGCGATTATTCGTAAACTACCTGCGGTTGAAACGCTGGGCAGTACAACAATAGTTTGTTCGGATAAAACTGGAACACTTACTCAAAATCAGATGACTGTCCGAGAGGTGTATTCTGGCGGTGCTGTATACAAGGTCTCTGGTGTTGGGTACATGCCTGATGGGGAAGTTCGTGAATCAGGATCTACGAACGGGAGAACCCCCAACGTCGCGATTGATGAATGTTTCTTGGCAGGATTACTGTGCAACGATTCGTCACTCATTCAGTCTGAGGATGGCTGGAAAATTGAAGGGGATCCCACGGAAGGAGCCTTGATTGTTTCAGCTAAAAAGGCAGAAGCGGCTGCACCCGGAAAGCACCCAGAGCATCGGCGAATTGACTCAATTCCATTTGAATCGCAGTATCAGTACATGGCAACACTCCATGATCCTGAAACGACTGGAACCCGTGTCGTATATATGAAAGGGTCCGTCGAAAGCATCGTGTCCCGCTGCACACACTCGATGGATCGAAACGGGTACTGTGATGAAGTATGCCATGATTCAATCGAACAGAATGTCCTCGCAATGGCGAGTCAAGGCCTTCGAGTTATTGCATTTGCTCGGATGGAAGTTGATCAATCAACAACTTCGATCGATCACGACAGCGTGAGTTCAGGGTTTACCTTCCTCGGCTTACAAGGTATGATTGATCCCCCGCGACCTGAAGCCATTTCAGCCATCCGTGCCTGCCACCGTGCGGGGATATGCATAAAGATGATCACAGGTGACCATGGTAAGACCGCTGAAGCCATTGCTGAACAGATAGGACTTCTTGTTCATGCCAGTGCCCCGCTTCACCGAGGAGTCATCACCGGGAAAGAACTCAACGATCTTTCGGATTCTGAACTCACTGCATTGATTGAATCGACGAATGTGTTCGCCCGCGTTACGCCTGAACAGAAATTGCGGCTCGTTCAATCTCTCCAGGAACTTGGCCATGTGGTGGCAATGACTGGAGACGGTGTGAATGATGCTCCGGCACTTCGGAGAGCGAATATTGGAATAGCGATGGGAGTCACAGGAACAGAAGTCTCGAAGGAAGCATCTGACATGGTGCTTACCGATGATAACTTTGCTTCTATTGAAGCCGCTGTAGAAGAAGGCAGAGGAGTGTTTGACAATCTGCTTAAATTTATCACTTGGACGCTACCAACCAATCTAGGTGAAGGTTTAGTGATATTTTATGCGGTTCTTACGGGGGTGGCTCTGCCAATCCTCCCGGTCCAGATCCTATGGATCAATATGACTACCGCCTTGCTTCTCGGATTAACGCTTGCCTTTGAACCCAAAGAGCGGGGCATCATGCTGAGGGAACCACGCGACCATCGCCGCCCGCTCCTTTCACGCCCCCTCGTATTTCGAGTTTGCATGGTTGGGGTTCTGCTGCTCACAGGTTCTTTTACTCTTTTTCAAAGGGCATTGGCAGATGGATTGAGCGTTGCAGCTGCTCGAACCGTGGCCGTGAATGTGTTTGTCTTTGGAGAGATGTTTTACTTACTGAACTGCCGATCGCTTTCCCGATCAATGTTTGGTGTCGGCGTATTTAGCAATCGCTGGTTAATTGGTGGCATTTTGACAATGATTACTTTGCAACTTATCTTCACATACACGCCATTTATGAATGCGGCCTTCCAAAGCGAACCTATTGGATATTTGGAGTGGGCAATGATTCTTAGTACTGGTGCAATTATCTACGGCATTGTTGGTGTTGAAAAATGGCTCCGAAGAAGCAGTAGTGATCTGTCCACCAAAATCTAGTCCATTTTCAATGGAGCGACTTTTAAACCCGGGAGTCAATGTGTTCAGCATTAAAATCTCATCTCTAGTTCTGGCCCGCTGACTGACCCGCATCGAGTTCAAACGAGTCCGTCACAGTCCCTCTAAATCTTTAATAACAGCCTTCTAACGCTGGTAGTGGGGCAAGTTCGTTGCATGGCATGCAAGAGGTCGAGCGTTTGATTCTCTTCGCTTCCACCTGCTCGTTGAAGAGCAGGAAACTCCAATGGTATTGAGCCAGCGGTGTTTTTTGATGGTGTGAGGGAGTTGCGGTATTCTTGGCTCAAGTTTCAAGGTCTTGAAGTTGAAGCCTTGTTTTATTTGTAAGCGGTCATCCATCCATAAATTAGATTGCATATTCAGGATTTGGCAGGGGTGGTGAGTGATCCTCGGCGGCTGCTTATGAACGGCATTTTCCGTGTTCAGCGCAAAATTACACCAATCAGTCTAAATTATTGTTTAAATGGAATCAAAAACAGACAAGTCTATCCAATTAGCCACAATAAAGGCCTACAATCTGTAGATTTGCTCGATATTTACCTTTAGGCAAGGGTCAGCACGAGCATAGCTGAGGAAAGCATTGTTACTGGCTGACCAGAACGGAGATAAAAGATGTTGACGAAAGCACTCGCCGTTACCACGATCGCCGCTGGACTAAGTTCGATGAATGCTCTGGCCCAGCAGGATATGGACAAGGGTTCTAGTAAAGATGGGGTCGCCAATGCCGCACCGGGTCCAGTCGAGGGCAGCGCCAAGCCAAAGTGGCCTAAATACAGCAAAATGCGGTTTACGGAGGATTACAGCAAAATCCTAGATTCCAAGCACCGCGACTTGTTTGACAGCCTCAAGCATATCCCGCTGGGCGATGACACTGATTGGTATTTGAACATCGGCGGGCAGGTCCGGCTGCGGTTTGAAGATTACCAGAATTTCAACTTTGGATCGCCTGCGGTGAACGATGACAGTTACCTTCTGCAGCGATATTTTCTGCATGCGGATTTCCATCTCGGCGAGAACCTTCGGGTGTTCACCGAGTTCCGTAGCAGCCTCGTGAACGACTGGGACATTTCTAATCCTATGGGTTCGCGTCCGACAAGCCAGTTTGACGAGTTTGATGTCCAGAGTCTCTTCTTTGACTATGACTTTGAACTCTCGGATGATCTTGACGCTCGGATCCGCGCGGGTCGATTTGAGATGGAGTACGGGGCTGGCCGGATCATTGGTTGTCGGAACTGGGCACAGATCCGCCGTCCATTTGATGGGGTGGCATTGAAGCTCAGTAATGAGTCTGGTTGGGTAGAGGGGTTTTATGCTAACTGGGTTGAGACAGCGTTGTATGACGCTTTCAATGATACAGATTCAGACCAGGCGATCTGGGGTGTGTACGGGCACCTGAATGCCTCGGCGAATCCGATGCCCTTTAATTTTGAGGGGTATCTTGTTGGGAAAGACAATGAGACCGGGATGAAAGATGAGCATCGCATGACGGTTGGTGGGCGCATATTCAATACGATCCCCGATACCAACTTCAGTTACGATATCGAGGGTGCGTATCAGTTTGATTATTCTGGGACCGAAGTGCAAGCGGCTATGTTCTCTGCAGAGCTTACTTACGAGATGAAGAGTTCGGAGTTCCAGCCTTGGTTCACGGCTGGATTTGATTGGGCATCGGGGGACGACGATCCAACCGATAGCACCATCAAGACATTTGAACCGGTCTCGGGGTTTGGTCACTTCTACTTTGGGTATGCCGATCAGATTGGACGCCAGAATATTGTCAGCCCTTGGTTGCGTGTAGGCGCTAAACCTACGAAGAAGCTTACCACCAGTGTCGATGCGCATTGGTTCTGGGTCGATGAGGCGGCTGACGGCATCTACGCTCCAAGCAATAACTCGTCACGGCGGCGTGCGGGGAGTGCAACGGCTGGTGAATACATCGGCTTTGAGTTGGATTTTGTGGCCAAATACAAGATCAATCACCATATGGTACTCTTAGCGGGGTTTAGCCATCTTTGGGCTGACGAGTTTATCGAAGATACAGCTGGCGGGAAAGGCGATGTAAGCCGCATTTACACCCAGCTGCAGTTTACTTTCTGATCCGCATGATGTTGTTTCGTACCCGGGATTGGCCGGGGCGATGCAAACGGTACTACTCAATTTGGAAAGGACATGTCACATGAGACTCTGGATTTACACCTGCCTCTTATTGTCGGCATCCATGGGAATGGCCCAGGAACCGGTGATTCAAGAGCATTTAGATATGGCTGGGCCGTTTGAAACGCCGCAGGCGGTTACACGGGCTTGCATTGAATGTCACGAAGATCAAGCGGAAGATCTCTCTCATTCTCGTCACTGGAACTGGCTTGGCGAAGAGTTTGAGAAGGACGGGGAGATTGTTCGGCTTGGCAAGCAAAACATGCTCAACAACTACTGCATCAACATCAGCTCGAACCAGCCTCGGTGCACGAGTTGTCATGTTGGGTATGGCTGGAAGGATGACAATTTTGATTTCACAGACAAAGAGAATATGGATTGCCTCGTCTGCCACGAGCAGACCGGAACATACAAGAAGTTCCCGACCGATGCTGGGTACCCTGTGTATGACCAAGAAGAGAAGCTGTTTAAGACCAAGAACAAGATCTTTAAGAAGGTCGATCTGGCTGCGGTTGCTCAGAGCGTGGCAATGCCGACGAACCGGAACTGTGGCACCTGCCATTTCTATGGTGGCGGCGGGCACAATGTGAAGCACGGCGACCTGACCAATGCCCTGGTGAATGCGACATTCGAGACGGATGTGCACATGGGGAACCCTGATCCAGAGAAACGGTTGTCGTGTGCGGATTGCCATGCGGCGGGGGACAATATGCACGATATCCGTGGTTCGGCGCACGCATCGTCAGCAGCCGGGCAGAACAAGTTCAGCTGCATCGATTGCCATGAAGATACCGGAATCCACACCAAGAAAATGCGGAACATGCTCAACATGCATGCTGAGACCATCAGCTGCGAGACATGTCATATCCCCTCGGTTGCCAATAAGTACCCAACCAAGACCTGGTGGGACTGGGAGACTGCGGGCGACAAGAAGCGAGAAGTCAAAAAAGACGCCAATGGGATGCCTGATTACAACTGGAAAAAGGGCGACTTTGGTTGGGAAGCAAACCTTGAGCCAGAGCTCTTTTGGAGTACTGGTATCACCGGGATGTACATGCTCGGCGAAGAGATTGAGGTCGATGACGATGGATTGTTTACATTCAATCCGCTCATCGGCGGATACGACGACCCGGATGCGCGGATCTCGGCTTTCAAGGTGATGAGAGGCCGGCAGTTCTATGACACGCAGACCAAGATGATGCTCGTGCCGCACTTGTTCGGGCCTGGCGGGTATTGGAAGACTGCCGACTGGGGCAAGGCATTTACTGATGGGATGGCGGCGGTGGGGTTGCCGTTCTCTGGTGAGTATGAGGCGGTTGATACGGAGATGTACTGGCCTGTGTACCACATGGTGGCGCCGGCTGAGCGGGCTCCTAAGTGTGTTGACTGTCACACAAAGAATGGTGAATCTGGTTTCTTGGACTGGGAGAAGTTCGGTTATCCAGGTGATCCTGTCAAAACCGGCCGTTCGCGTCTGTCTGATGGCATTCTTGATCAATAGGAGGGCATCATGAGTTTCAAGAACTATGCATTTCACGCCCTGCTCACCATCGCGGCAGTGGCCATAACAACTTCGGGGCAAGTGACGCCTGAGGGAACAGACGGAGGGTTGGGCGACGCTGTTGATTGGCGTGGCAACGACACCTGTGCCGTCTGTCATGAGGACAGTAAATATACGCACCGTTATCCAAACATCGAGGTTGGGTCTGGTGATATTGATTCGACGGTGCACAAGAGCTTTGCTTGCGTGGATTGTCACTATACCGGATTCGATGATTATCCACACAATAAGATTGCTCATCGTTCGAACTGTGCGGATTGCCATGAGGACCAGCATGCTGAGTATGAAATCTCGGTTCACGCTGAAGCACGGGCGCGGGGTGATCTCGATGCCCCTTCATGCACTGATTGCCATGGGTTTCATGATATCCAAGCACCGAGCGAGCAACTTAGCGGGCAGGCGGCGGTTGACATGTGTTCAAAGTGTCACGCTGATGAATCGCTCACCAGCAAGTTTAAGCTGAAATCCACCGTGCTCGATGGATTCTCGACTTCATACCATGGGCAGATGTACGGTTTGGGGTTTGACGGCGATGACTATGCGACTTGTGTGTCTTGCCATAGCAATCATGCAATTCTTGGCAAAGACAACCCGCAATCGACGATTGCTGCTGTCAACATCGTTGAGACTTGCAAAGAGTGTCATACTGATGCGAACGAAAGTTTCGCGGGGTATCTGACGCACTGGACACCGGGCGATGGAGATAGTAAGGTGCTCGATGGCACATTCCACTTCATGGAGATCCTGATATGGAGTGTGATGATTGTGTTTGGAGCGCACTCTATTCTGTGGTTCCTGCATTCCACGATGACCATGCGTTTACCGAGTCGTGGGGACAAGAAACCTGAGATCGATGGCGATCCTCAGGTGACCGTGTCTCGATTCAACCCTGTTGCGCGGGTGATGCACATCATCCTCATCATCTGTTTCATGACGCTGGCTGCGACTGGTTTGCCTGTGAAGTTCTCCGAGGCGGGGTTCTCGCAGTGGATTGCTCAGAACCTTGTTGGTTTCAGCACCGCCGCGTTGATACACCGCATCGCGGGTGTGACGCTGCTGACTTTATTTATTGTCCATGTCTTTCATGTCATGTACCAGGTTGTCATGCAAAAGAAGAAGGGCTTCTTCTGGGGCCCGGACAGTCTTGTGCCCAACCATATTGATGTCATCCAGTTCTTCCAGAACATTGCGTACTTCCTGTTCCTGAGGAAGACGCCGCCGCGGTTTGACCGCTGGACGTACTGGGAGAAGTTTGACTACTTTGCGGTTTTCTGGGGTATGGCGATCATCGGATTGTCGGGCCTTGCGCTTATGCTGCCGCTTGTTGTCACGCAGATTGTGCCCGGTTGGATGCTGAACTTCGCATTGATCGTGCATTCTGAGGAGGCTCTGCTCGCGACCGCATTTATCTTCGTTGTTCACTTTGTGAATGCCAACCTGCGACCAGATGTGTTCCCCCTTGACGATGTAATGTTCACCGGACAGATGACGCTTGAGCGATTCGCAGAGGAGCGCCCAGCGGAGTACCAACGGCTGAAGGATGAAGGGCGCCTCGAAGAGCGGATTGTTAAGACTCTTCCCCGCTGGAAGGTCATGCTCGTTCGGCTCGTTGCGTTCTCACTCCTGCTAGTCGGCCTTACCCTGCTCGTGCTCATCATCTTTGGAGTGTCATCGTAGAGTTGTACCCTTGAGGGACTGATTCCGTGGTATGCGCGTTGCATGGCATGCAAGAGTTCGATTTTCTTCGTCTCCACTTACAGAAAACGCTGCTGGTACTCAACCAGTGGCGTTATTTGATACCTATCGAGGATGAGGTATTTGAGGATTGGCCCTCTCTGATGTGTATTCTGACCCTCTTGGTGAACACTGCCGAAGATTCATTCAAATTCAGAACCAATTACTCCGTAGCGGGTCTGGGTAGCAGCACACCTGTACTCAAATTGGATAGAAATGGGCTGTTCGATCAGGGAAATTTTGTTTCTTAAATGAAAGCCTTTAATAGAGGCTGATTTTTAGCCTGTAAACAGTATTTTAGGAAAAATTGTGATGGCACCAATATGGTTCAGTGGGTATTCGATCTAAAATACAATGAACTCCAACTCAGAGGGAACGAGGGGCGGACATGCAGCTAGGGCTTCAGCTAAACATGCAGCCATACATTGATCTTGCGGGAGAACTCTTTGTCGCGATCGATCTTTGTGGGCGCGTCACGCAGGTGAACCAAACTGCTTGCCAGGTTCTTGGGTACACAGAGGACGAGGTCGTGGGGCAGCTCTGGTTTGAACAGTTTCTGCCGCCTCGGATTCGAGATTCAATAGAAGGTGTGTCGGAACAGTTGTTGGGAAAGAGTGATTCTGATGCGCTGCGTTGTGTAAATCCGGTTCTTACCAGGTCGGGTAATGAGCGGATGATTTCGTGGCGGAACATGGTCTTGCGGGATGATGGAGGCCAGGTCGTTGGGCACATGTCTTTCGGTGAAGACATCACTGATCGTCTCATGGCTGAACGGGCGAATCTTGAGTCAGAGGCAATGTACAGGAAGCTCTTTGATGAAGCGACCCAATGCATTATGGTTATTGAGATTGAAAGGCAGCGGGTGGTATCTGCCAATCCAGCGGCGTGTTCATTCTTTGGATATTCAATGGAGGAGATGCTCCAGATAGATATTTCCCAGATGCATCCGATGGAGTCTCTCGAGGATATCCGTGATGTGTTCTTTGAGCATGTGAATGGCCAAAGAGAGGAGACCCGCAAACTCCCTTACTTGCGGAAAGATGGCAGGACTGCGTATGCCAATATCAAGACCAGCCCAGTTGATTTCGAAGGGACTCGGTGTCTTGTTGGGTACTTCACAGATGTTACGGAGCAGGTTGCGGCCGAGGAAGTTTCTCGCAAGAGTGATGAGAAGTACTATCAGCTTGTTGAAACGGCTCGGCATGGTATTCAAGAAAATGATGTGCATGGGACCATCACCTTTTGTAATCAAGCGTGCGACGAGGTCTATGGGTGTCCACACGATGAGTTGGTAGGTTCGTCTATCTGGGACAGATTTGCAGGCAATCCGCAAGAGCTAGAAGACTACCTCGCTTACCTCGTCAAGGAGCAGCCTGCTCCGACTCCCTATATCAATCAGTATGTTGCTCAAGATGGGCGGCTATTAACTCTTCAGGTTGATTGGGATTATCAGCGTGATCCGGACGGTGTTCTTGTTGGTTTCGTGTCCGTGATTACAGACATCACGGAACAAGTTCGTGCTGATGAGGCATTGCGCGATAGCGAAAACCGATTCCAGATGATCATGGCATCGTTGCATAAAAGCTCGGTCACGATTTATGACCGCGAAGGCCGCATCACCGCTATATGGGCCGATGACAATCAAGACAAAGTGTACGGGCTTTGTCATCAGGACATCATCGGAAAGCGCCTTTGTGATTTATTACCCGAAGATGAAGCAACGATTCGGCTTTGTCAGATTGAACAGGTGCTTGAGACGGGAGAGAGCATGGTTGTGGAGTGTCACTACACACTGCCAAATGGGAAATTCTGGGTGGAGTCCTCGCTTTCACCTATCTCTGATTGTGACGGAAACATTATGGGCGTGGTAGGATTTGGAAGAGATGTCACTGACAGAATGAAGACAAAGCAGGCCCTTCAGGAACTCAACTTGCATCTTGAAACTCAGGTTCGTAGCAGAACGCAGGACCTCTCTGTGACGGTGAACAGTTTGAAGGCTGAAGCCGCTAGCCATCGAGAAACCGAGCTCAAGCTTCGCGAAAGTGAAGAGATCTTTCGAACAATTGTTGAGACATCCACCGACTGGGTTTGGGAAAAAAATATCGCCTTTGCACATACTTACTCGAACCATCGTGTGCAAGATATTCTTGGTTTCACAATCAAGGAAATCAAAGAGATCAAGTTTTCGTCACTGTTTCATCCGGATGAAGCGAGTATGAACCTTATAACACTACAGCATTGCGCTTCATCAAAGACGGGCTGGTCAAATTGGATCAAGCGAATCCGACACAAAGACGGGGAGTACCGATTTGTCGAGAGCAACGCCACTCCAGTGCTGGATTCGGCTGGAGATCTGGTCGGGTTTCGAGGGGTTGATCGGGATATTACTCAACGAGTTCAGGCGGAGAGAGAACTCGAAGATCAGAAAAACAACCTGGCTCATGTGACTCGATTGAGCACGATGGGGGCAACGGTTTCGGGTTTGGCGCATGAACTCAACCAGCCGTTGAGTGCGTTGACTATTTATGCGGATGCGTGCGCGAGAATGATTGAGCCAAAGATGCATGTGGAACTGTCGGAGACGCTCAGCAAGATCGCGAACCAAGCCGAGCGAGCGGGGAAAATAATCCATCGGGTTCAGCAGTTTACACGGAAGGGCGGGCCGCATCAAACAACCTACAGCATCTCTGAGTTGATCCATGAATCCGTTTCCTTTGTCAAAGCCGATGCGAAGCAACACGATGTGAGAATAACATTGGAACTAAGCGGTGAGATACCGCTCATGGTTGGGGACCCTATACAAGTTCAGCAAGTCATTATGAACTTGATCAGGAATGGAGTTGATTCGATGAGGTCGGTGGATCAGAATGATCGCGTTCTCAATATTCGCTCATTCCTCAATGAGAGCAACATGGTAACTGTTGTTGTCCAAGATTGTGGGGCTGGATTTTCCGCCGACATAGCCGATCAGATCTTTGAATCATTCTTTACAACAAAGCCCGATGGGATGGGATTGGGGCTTTCGATCAGTCGGTCAATCATCGAATCTCATGGCGGGCAGATAGTCGCGGCATGCAATGCTGATCGAGGCGCCTCTTTTACGATCACATTACCTGTGAGGATTGGGGCCTACTGTGAAGATTGAGCATTCAAATGTCGAGCCAGTAGTTTGTATTGTCGATGACGACGATGCGGTGTGTGACTCGATTCGAACACTTTTGACAAGCGTTGGAATCAAATCGCAACTTTTCGCAAATGCGGACGAGTTTCTTTCTGGCCATGATCCAAATGATCCGGGGTGTCTTATTCTTGATGTGCGGATGCCCGGAATGAGTGGGCTTGAGCTCCAGAAAAAACTGCTCGATATGAAAGTGAAAATCCCGACCATTGTCATCAGCGGTCATGGTGATATTCGAACTGCGGTTGAGAGTTTGCAGGGGGGGGCGATTGATTTTCTCGAAAAACCACTCCGGGAGCAGAAACTCTTGGAACTCGTCGCAAGGGGATTCGAAAAAGACCAGGAATTTCGTATCGCCAATGTTGAGTGCAAGAGCATCGGGATTCGTATGGCTTTGTTGTCGCCGCGAGAGCGAGAGATTCTCGATGTTGTCACTACGGGAAAATCGAATAAGGTGATTGCTGACGAGTTGGGGATCAGCCACAAGACCGTGGAGTCACACCGCACGAACATCATGCGAAAAATGGACGCCCAAAGTATCGCAGACCTTGTCCGGATGGTTATGACCATGAAGGGTCAATTCTAAACAGTAACCAGCCGTCTGCGACCATTGATGGCCGATGGGTTTTATTCTGTTTGGATGTTGACCTGCCCGCCTATACACCAAGTCTGTTCTTTGTCTGGGCGATCACTTAGAGTGGGCTAGTTTTTGGTGTGCAGGATACTCTTTTGTTCGGGTTACTCAGCATTTTCCTGATACAGAAGTACAGGTCAATCCCCGATATCTACTAAACAATGGCTAATAAATAGCAGTTCTATTGATACTAACCCTGTAACTACTGAATGCCACCAAAATACATGGAGCCGCCGCGTATGAAGAACAGCTGCAACAATTCGGCAGCGAGCGTCAAGGAGACAGAATCAGTCTCTCATCCATTGACTCACGGTCTAGCTGAAATGAGCCCGAGTTCTCAAACTTATCTTGTTGATCAGACCAGTTGCCATCAGAATCAAGAGGTTGTGAGTTTTGAACAGCAGCTTGGTGATATGGAAAGCGCTCTCCCTGCAGCGGCCTTTGCTACGGGTCTTGCCGCAGTTATGACCATGATACTCTCTGTGCTAAAGCACGGTGATCATGTAATTTGCGGTCAATCGAGCTATGGGGGAGCTTCGGGATTTCTCGAGGACATCTTCAATAGCCTCGGGATTAGCTCAACCTTTGTTGACTCAACTCATGCCAACGATCTAGGCGATGCGGTATGCCCGGCCACCAGGCTCATCTTTATTGAAACCCCGGCCGGCCCAGGTTTCTCGATTACTGACATTCGCGAGTGCTCTCGGATCGCAACTGATGCAAATGCTCTTCTGGCTGTCGAGAATTCATACTTGACACCTGTGTTGCAGAATCCGCTGGACTTTGGTGCCGACCTATCAGTTTATTCCACTTCGAAGTTTGTCGATGAGCAATCCATCGTCAACGGCGGTGCACTTGTGGTAAGGGATGGGCAGCTCTTGGAGCGGATCAGATTTATCCGGAAATGCACTGGCGCGATTCAATCTTCAGACAATGCATCGAAGACATCCATCGGTCTAAGGACACTCCAGCAGCGGTTGATCGTCCAATCGACAAACGCCGAAGCTCTTGCTTCGTGGCTCGCTGAGCAGAGCGACATCGAGAACATATATCACCCCTCTTTTACCGACAGTGAAACAGTTCGGATTGTGGACTGCCAGCACATGGGTTACCATGGCCCAATAATCTCGTTCACCGTAAGAGGAGGGTATGACTCGGCAATTGCTTTGCTTCAAGTTCTCAATCTGCCCGTTTTCCTCGAGCATATCGGTTCATCAAATACCATGATGACACACCCCGCATCGATGTCGCACGCAGACGTCTCAGCTGAGCAAAGAATCAAAGCTGGTGTCAGTTCCGGGATGCTCCAGATGTCTGTTGGAACCGAGGATATTGAGTTACTTATTATTAGGCTCCGCGCGGGGCTCGATCAGATCGCGATCGAATCTTGGTGACCACGGTCTGCCTAACAAAAGTAGTTCATTCATTATGCGATTATTCTCGTAGAATGGATGCATTTGGCCAGCAGAAATCAATATGTCAGAGATCGAAGTTTCATCTTTCGTTCTGACCCGCCTCCTGACCCGCTTTGAGTCTAAGTTTGTCCACTGCACTCCGCCCGAATTTTTCAAAGTAGCATTTAACGGCTAGTTATAAGGTGGCATGCGCTGAATATTTTTATAGAAATGTCGAAACAGTAATAGATTGGCGCATTGGTGAGCGTACAAGTTGGGATACTGATACAACAGTGATTCCAACGGGATCGGCACGGAGCATGGCTGCATGTCATGGGTGCTTGAGTTTCTGGTATACTTGATGAATGGATGATAGGGAAACAGAAGATTTTCAGCAAGGAGAGGTCTCGTCTAAGTTACCGACGGTTCGGGATTCTGGAGGCAGATCTGGGTTTGGAAGCATCCCGGACCCCGAGCAGATAGGGCCGTTCAAGGTGCTTGCGAAACTGGGGGAGGGCGGATTTGGTGTGGTGTATGAGGCGCAGCAGGAGTCACCTGTTCGTCGTCGCGTTGCGCTCAAAGTTATTAAGCCGGGGATGGATTCCGAAGCTGTAGTAGCGCGGTTTGAGGCAGAGCGACAGGCGTTGGCGCTCATGTCGCATCCGAATATTGCCAAGGTACTCGATGGTGGGATCACAGATCGTGGGTTGCCATACTTTGTGATGGAACTTGTGAAGGGTGAGCCAATCACGGAATTTTGTGATAGGAATAAGTTGGCGTTGTCCGATCGTGTCAAGATGCTGATTCCTGTGTGCAACGCGGTCCAGCATGCCCATTCCAAAGCGGTTATCCATCGGGATCTCAAGCCGGGTAATATTTTGGTTGGGTACAACAGCGAGGGGCATCCACAACCAACGGTGATTGACTTTGGTATTGCCAAGGCACTCAACCAGCAGCTCACCGAGAAATCGATCTATACCGCGCAAGGGCAGATGATCGGTACGCCTGAGTATATGAGTCCTGAGCAGGCGGAGATGTCTGGGCTGGATATTGATACACGGACGGATGTGTACTCGCTTGGCGTGGTACTTTATGAGTTGTTGACGGGGATGCTTCCGGTCGAGCCCAGCGAGTTGCGGAGCAAGATGTATCGCGAGATGCAGCGGATGATCCGTGAGTTTGTTCCTCCCAAGCCGAGCACGCGATTAGGGACAGCATTGAGCACCATAGAGACGCGCGATAACGCGAGGTCCGCTGCTAGTAGCCGTCGCATGAGCGACACGGAACTTTCCAAGAGGCTCCGCGGTGAGCTTGATTGGATTGTTATGAAGTGCTTGGAGAAAGATCGTGATCGTCGGTATGCGACTCCGACGGCGCTTGCCGAGGAGTTGGAGCACTACCTCAACAACGAGCCAATCAATGCGCGTCCTCCAAGCACAAGCTATTTGATCAGGAAACTGATCAAGCGCAATCGGGGCATCTTTGCGGGCGGCGGCCTCATAGCGGCGACGCTGATTGGGTCGACGGCGGTTAGTGTGCGGTATTCAATGATTGCAAATACACAGCGTGACAACATGCAGAAGGCGCTGGTTGAACGCGACGCGGCACTGGAAGTAACACAGGAGGCGCTGCGGGTCACCGAACGGCAACTTGAACAGATCCAGTCATTGGTTCGGGTCTACTCGGATTATGAGGAGCAGATCCGTCGGATTGAAGGGGCGACCACAGCTCGTGCACGCCTGGCCAGTGCAACTATCACTGTTCTTGACCAGCTGTCGGGCGTAATGGGTTCGCAGGATTGGGTCAAGCGCGAGCTTGCAGAAGGGTATCTGACGGTTGGCCATATACATGGGGTCCAGAACGAGCACTACGAAGAGGTTGTCGATGCCTTTATCAGAGCACGCGGGTTGTTTTCGGAGTTGGTTAAAGAGAGCCCTTCTGATGCACGAGTCGCGATCGGTGAGGCGCAGGCGCTTATAGGGCTTGTCATGGCACAACTCGGTAATGTGGAGGTGGATCAGCTTCGGGATCATGCGTTGAGGGCTGAGGAGATCTGCCGATCGGTTTCGGTAGATCAGGAAGATGAGCCGCTCCGATCTCGGGTTCTTGCTCGGAGTCTGCTGGCCCAAGCGGAGCTTGCGATGGTTGATCAGCAACTGAGCGATTCGGCGGGGTTGGCGCAGCGCGTGATTGATCAATATGGAGCGTTGGACGAATCACAGCTCAGTGATGTGACTCGATTGGAAGTTATTGCTGATGCGAACCTGGCGCGAGCTAGGGCACTTCGTGAGCTTGGTGATATAGATGGAGCGATCGCGGGATACGAATCCGGGATTGATTTGCGTCGTCGGGGTGTCAGTTTGTTTCCTTCAGATTCGGTACTGCGTCGCGGGCTGATCTGGGATTTGTACTGGCTTGGGCGGACTACTGCATATGACAAGAATGATCCCGATGGGGCAACAGAAATCTATCACCAATCGCTCGCGCACGCTGAGCATCTTCGGCTAGCGGATCCGGAAGACGGGCTGGCTTATGAGTTGGTTCTGGATCAACGCAAGGCATTGGCGACGGCCCTGCGTAGGAGCGGGAAGCTGGTGCGGGCGGAAGAAGAGACCAGGCTGCTGCTCTTGGCCGCGGAGGATTATGTTGAGCGTGATCCCTTGGACCGCCTGCGTCAGCGTCGTCTGTTTGCCATTCGCTTTGACGAGTCGCGCGTGCAATATGCGGATGCGCGAAGAAAGCTCCGCAATCCTGAGACTGAATCGGAGGGGCTTGCGTTGCTCAAAGAATCGGTTGAATCTTTCAAGCGTTGCTCAGATTTTTACCGTGATCTGATAGATTTGGATCCGCTTGGAACTTACGACAAGTTCAGTATTGATGCTGCGGAGGTAGAGCTCCAGCGGGCCAAAGCAGTCGAGACTCTCGGGAGCGTATCAGTGGATCCCGTTATTACCCGTTCGGCGATCGACTGTTATCAACGCGCTGCGGATTTGTATACACTACATTCAATGGGGAGCGAACTGGCGAGTGATCAGCTCCGGAATCTTTCGATCGCGTACAGAAATATCGGGACAATCGCGTTGTCAATTCCAGACGGCGAGATGGCGGTAGCATATCTTGAACGCGCCGATGGGGTGTTGCTTCTTGAGCGATGGGATGCGTTTGCACGCAAAGCCGAGGCGTACCGCTTGGTCGGAGACGCCGAGGAATGTAGAGGCTACGCGCAGCAGGCGATGGATGCAGTGGGCAGATTAGATGAGTCCCGGCGGAGCAGCGCTCGCGCCAGAGTGCAGGAAATCCTCGATGCTCTGGAATCCCCTTGAATCTAGGCCGTGGCTGATGTAGCAGTGTTGTATCTATGAACCGCATTGGACACATGAATGCAGTAAAGATTGATTGTGCATTAAAGAAGTTAAACACTCCATCGTCGACGTCGTAGAGGAAGACAGGTTGCATTGGGAGTGGTATTAACAGTGGGGGCGGGTCATGCTTCATATCCTGGGTCGATTGGGTCCGGGAATAGATCGATTTATTACTATTTATAAAGATCTGCTTCGTAATTCATTTGCTGAAATTTAGTATTCTGATTGAATGCCGATTGATCTGGAGGGTCTATAGAAGTGAAACAGGGATATGTATCGTGCATTCTGTTGGTTGCGACTGCGACCTCGCCTTCGATGGCTCAACTCTGCTTTCAAGAGGCTGAGCTCATTACCACGCTCTTTGAACCAACAGAGGTTGTGTTTGTGGATGTTGATCAGGATGGCGATATGGACATCATCTCGACCTCTAGCCAGACGCCTTCAATGAAGCCGGGTGCTTCTGAGCTCAGGCTTGCGTGGTTCGAGAATGATGGAGCAGTCGTCCCGACCTTTACCGAGCATCTCTTCGGCGATCCCAGCGGGCTGTTGTATGACTTGCAAGTTGTCGATTTCAATGGCGACGGATACTCCGATATCTTTGCGTATACGGAGTCCTCCGGACCGTATGTGTGGTTCCAAAACACCGGCGGACCAAATCCCGCATTCATCCAGCGAGAGCTTGTCCTGGGCGGGACAGAGCAGCCGTTGTTTGAAGATCTCGATTCCGATGGTGATATCGATCTTGTGTTTGGAGCGGGGATTTTTCTGTATACTGGCGTTGGGAGTTCGCACTTCGAAATTGATATCACTCTTTATGATTTCATAGGCACGATGACGGGTATGACTGATATCGATGGCGATGGAGACTTGGATGTATTGACCAGCAACGGATCTTGGTACGAAAGTGACGGGAGTGCCACACCAAACTTCACCGAACACTTCATTTCAGCCAATGCGATAGGGCAAACTCTCCGCCCTATTGAGCTCGTTAATGCTGGGACTCCAGATCTGCTTTCTTCGGCCGACACTGTGTTTCTGAATGTCAATGGCACGTTTTCCGAAGTCGCGATCCCCAATGCTGTTGGGCCGCTGATACCAGCGGATATCGATACGGATGGCGATCTTGATTTTGTAGATATGTTCGGCGTGTGGCATGAAAATGTCGTCTCTGGATTGGTCTACGAAACACATACCATCGATATAAGTTTATCGGGTCTGTTGACGGTTCGAGATTTTGATGGGGACGGGGATCTGGATATTGCTGATCCTTCATAATCGGTGTGGTATCGGAACGAGATCATTCCGCTTGGTTCTCCAACCTTTGTTGAGCAGGTATTTGTAGGCGTGGGTCCTGATTCGACCCCCAGTATGGACGGTGATCGTCTCGTTGACATTGATGGGGACGGGGATCTGGATTCATTCATCAATCGTGAAGAAGACGGCCTTTTCACATGGTTCGCCAACTCGAAGGTCATCAACACGCGAACCAATGCTTTGTACGGCGACCTCGGCGCCGCCGTCGATGCTTCGATCGATGGCGACACCCTGATCGGTGACCACGGTATCTTTGATTGCACGGCAGGTTTCTTTCCTTTTGGTCGTACAAACTTCATCAAGAGTACTGGTGATCTGTATCTGCAAGATATGGTAAACCTTTCGTCCGGGTCATATGAAGCTGCCGAGGGGTTTGGTCTCATCCTTTCGGATTTTACCATCCGACCGTTCATGGGGGCTGGTGAGTTCATCGAACCTTTTGTTTCAGGTCAAGAAATTAGAGTGAATCGGTTTCGCTCAGACCCAAGCACATCAATTAGTATGGACGGCAATGTTGTATTCACCCCAACGGCATCCCTGTATCCGTTTATCTCGTTCCCGGCACCTGTCGTGAAGCAGATCCAGTCAGGCGATCTGGATAACGATGGAGATGTGGACACGATTACGCTGGGTGACAACGGGTCTCTTTCGTGGTTTGCCCAGCAGTCTCATACACCGTGGAGTCCGTGGGACGGCATACAGCAATCGATCCCATCCGCAGTTTCAGAGTCGATTGAGGTCGGGGATATCAACAACGACGGGCTTCTGGATATCGCCGCGCAAGACGAAGGCGAACTCTTCCTCTTTTTAAATAATGGATTCAACAATGGTCTCGAGCCCTTCACGCTTCAGACCATTGTCACGGGTGATTTTTCACAAGGTGACATCGAGGTCGGGGACTTTGATAACGATGGCGATCTCGACCTCGTGTACGGCGGCTTGGGGGGCGGTGGGTACACGGTTAACCTCTTCACGAACAACGGGGCGAACCCACCAGCATTCAGCTCGTCATTTGTGTATTCGTCAGCGTTCCCTATCTACCACCTCAATCTGGTCGATCTTGAAGGCGATGGGGATCTCGATGTCCTGATGGCGGTCGGCCCTCCGGTTGAGGGTGAGAGCGGGGTTGTGGTGCTCACGAATCAAGGGACGAGCCCAGCGACATTTTCTAGCGCCGAACAGGGATTTTTCTGGCAAGGCGCTCCGCGCAAGGTGTACGGCGGCGACTTTGATGGCGATGGCGATTCGGATATCCTCGCGATTTTAAGCGGATCTCCTGAACGACTTATGCTGCTCGAAAACCAGTACCCATCTCCTGAGTTCCGACGCAGAGTGCTCGATCAAGAAGTGGATTTCGGTACTGATCTTGCGGTTGGCGACTTTGATTCTGATGGGGATCTTGACTTTATCGCAGGAACATTGGTGTACTACGAGAATACTGGAAAGTCTCCGGCATACTTCCGGAAAGGTGATATGAATGCTGATGGGAATGGCGTCGCGATTCATACGATTGATTATCAACAGAACGGGGCGCTCGATATTGTGCGATCAGGGATGCGATGGTCGTTAAATTCCGACTTTGCTTATATGGAGTTTCATGGGTCAATCGATATAGTTGGTGATATTGATATTAAACGAAGCAGGGTTTATATGCCCAGTACGGGTATGGGGCCGACTTTCTTTAATGTCAGCGGGGTGATGACAATCGATGCGCTCTCAGAAGTCTTTGCTGAAGTGAACACCTTTGGGATTTCAACCCTCGTCAATGCTGGCTCTCTCATATTCAACAATTTCAATGCAGAAGGAGGGGGTGTCTTAGAAATCAACGGTAGCTACGCCCAGTACGATGTCACGCCATCTGGAGAGAGTTCGGGTTCGTTAAGATTGGAGTTGCATCCGAATGGGTTGCCACAATTTTTGGTTCAAGGGACCGCTGCACTCGCTGGATCGTTGATTGTCAATGAGTTTCCCAGCTTCGATGTACCCATTTCAGGCGAGGAACCGCTCGGTAACGTTCTTGAAGCGTCCAGCTTTGTTCCCGGCCGGGACCGGTTTGATGTCTATTCCGGGCCAATTCTCACGCTTGAGTACTCCGACGGCTCGACTGCTATTGGAACGGTAATCCCGATGTACAACCAAACCGAGGGACTCACTTCAACACTCACTCTTGTGCCCATTACACTTGACGAGTTGTTGTTTACGCAGAGCCCGTTCACATCTGAGGGGGTCCCCAACGACGCGGTGCTTGCCGATGTCACCGGTGCTCTGGACGGTTCGCCCGACGGTGATGTGGACCTGATTGTCGCGATCCCCGAGATCCCGGGCGTCTCTCCAAACGGTGCGGTCGCGGTCTTCCAGGGTTCGCTTAATGTCAGCGGGTTCCAGATGGTCTCCGCAAGTTTGTACACCGGTGCGATCGTGGATTCGCCGGGCTCAGTGGAGGTTGGGTATTTCGATAACGATTTGATCCCTGATATTGCGTTCGCGAATCAGGGTACCAACGGCAATAACAACGATGTCCACTTCTTGCATATGGATTCTTCGAACCCAACGCCGCTGAGTATTGCGCCGTTGCCTTCGTTTGACATTGGTATTGGATTGACGGTGAGCGATTTGGCGACCGATGACTTTGTTGCTGCGGGCGAGGGGACAGACGACCTGCTGATGGGCGTGCAGAGTAATGGGAGTGGTGGCGGCGCGGTCCAGACTATCGCGTTTGGCTCGTTGGACTGGGAGAGCTGCGAGGTCGATGTCGATGATGTGGATACTGTGACGACCGGCGGATCAACTGCCGCAGCGCGTGGGTTCGCGTTTGCCGATGTTGTCGTGACGAGTCCCGATTCGAATACCGCGACCTACTTCGTCAATCTCGGCGACTTTGAGAACATGGTCCCGATCGTGATCCCTACGGGGACGCGTCCTACGGAGGTGCTCGCGGAGGATCT
>JGI24724J26744_10000220_pt1 | contig 44807 bp, 40 predicted proteins | sample Cruoilmetagenom7_FD_26744 | JGI IMG/M metagenome (IMG submission 26744) | reverse complement strand
GGCGAGAAGCTGTCGGGCGGCGGCAAGTCGTCGGGTTTGATGGGGTTCCTCAAGATCGGGGACCGCGCCGCAGGCGCCATCAAATCCGGCGGCACCACCCGCCGCGCCGCCAAAATGGTGATCGTCGATGCCGACCACCCCGATATTCAGGACTTCATCAACTGGAAGGTGCTCGAGGAGCAAAAGGTCGCGTCAATCGTCGCAGGCTCCAAGATGCACGAGCAGAAACTGAACCTGCTGTTTGACGCGATCAAAGCATGGGACGGCAAGGCCGAAGATGCCTATGACCCGGCCAAGAACGATCAGTTGAAGCAAGCGATCCGCGAAGCCAAAAAGGTTGCGATCCCTGAGACTTACGTCAAGCGCGTGCTGGACTATGCCAAGCAGGGCCACACCTCCATCGAATTCCCGACCTATGACACCGACTGGGACAGTGAAGCCTATAACTCGGTTTCCGGCCAGAACTCGAACAACTCAATCCGGGTGACCAACGCTTTCCTCACCGCCGTCGAGAAAGACGCCGATTGGGAACTGATCAGCCGCACCGAGAACCGGGTTACCAAGACGATCCGGGCCCGCGACCTTTGGGATCAGGTCGGCCACGCCGCCTGGGCCTGTGCCGATCCAGGGATCCAGTACCACGACACCGTCAATGACTGGCACACATGCCCCGAAGATGGCGCGATCCGTGGCTCGAATCCCTGCTCGGAGTACATGTTCCTCGATGATACGGCCTGTAACTTGGCTTCTATGAACTTGTTGACCTTCCTCAAGGACGGCGAGTTTCAGGTCGAAGACTACATGCACGCCAGCCGTCTGTGGACCGTGACCCTAGAGATCAGTGTGATGATGGCGCAGTTTCCTTCGAAGGAAATCGCGCAGCGGTCGTATGACTTCCGCACGCTGGGCTTGGGCTATGCGAACATCGGCGGTCTGCTGATGAACATGGGCTATTCCTATAACAGCGACGAGGGGCGCGCCCTTGGCGGCGCGCTCACCGCGATCATGACCGGGGTGGCCTATGCAACCTCTGCCGAGATGGCGGGTGAGTTGGGGGCCTTCCCGGGCTACTCTAAAAACGCCGCGCATATGCTGCGTGTCATCCGCAATCACCGTCAAGCGGCCTATGGCGAAGCGGAGGGGTACGAGCAGCTTTCGGTCAAGCCGGTGCCGCTGGATCACGCCAATTGCCCACAGGACGGGTTGGTAGACGTGGCCAAATCCTGCTGGGACGAGGCACTGAAATTGGGCGAGGTGCATGGGTATCGCAATGCGCAGACCTCGGTTATCGCGCCCACCGGCACCATCGGTCTGGTGATGGATTGCGACACCACAGGGATCGAGCCGGACTTCGCCTTGGTGAAATTCAAAAAGCTCGCGGGCGGTGGCTATTTCAAGATCATCAACCAATCGGTTCCTGCCGCGCTTGAAAAACTCGGCTACGGCTCTGCCCAGATCGAAGAGATCGTCGGCTATGCGGTGGGCCACGGCACCATCGGCAACGCGCCGAGCATTAATCATACAACATTGGCAGGCCACGGCTTTGGCGCAAATGAGTTGGCGAAGGTTGATGCCGCACTAAAGCAGGCCTTCGACATCCGTTTCGTCTTTAATCAGTGGACGTTGGGCGAAGCCTTCTGCACACAAGTGCTGGGCATTCCAACAGAAAAGCTGAACGATCCCACCTTTGATCTGCTCCGTTCTTTGGGCTTCTCTAAGGCAGACATTGAAGCCGCCAACGACCACGTTTGCGGTACCATGACGCTGGAAGGTGCGCCGCATCTGAAAGAAGAGCACTACGGTATCTTCGATTGCGCCAATCCCTGCGGCAAAAAGGGCAAGCGCTACCTGTCGGTAAATAGCCACATCTACATGATGGCGGCGGCGCAAAGCTTTATTTCGGGGGCGATCTCTAAGACGATCAACATGCCGAATGACGCGACCATCGAAGACTGCCAGAAGGCATATGAGCTTAGCTGGTCCTTAGGCATCAAAGCCAACGCGCTTTACCGTGACGGCTCAAAACTGAGCCAGCCGCTGGCCGCTGCCCTTGTCGAAGACGACGAAGACGCCGCTGAGACGCTGGAAAGCGGAACGCCCCATGAAAAGGCTGCCGTACTCGCCGAGAAGATCGTTGAAAAGGTGATCATCAAAGAGATCATCAAGTCGCACCGCGAGAAGATGCCGCAGCGCCGCAAGGGCTATACTCAAAAGGCGAATGTGGGCGGGCACAAAGTCTATCTGCGCACCGGCGAATACGAAGATGGCAAGCTGGGCGAGATCTTCATCGACATGCACAAGGAAGGCGCGGGTTTCCGCGCAATGATGAACAACTTCGCCATCGCCGTCTCCGTGGGTCTCCAATACGGCGTGCCACTTGAAGAGTTCGTCGACGCTTTCACCTTCACCAAGTTCGAGCCCGCTGGCATGGTGCAGGGCAACGACAGCATCAAACAGGCGACCTCAATCCTTGATTATGTGTTCCGGGAATTGGCCGTGTCCTACCTCGACCGAACCGATCTGGCGCATGTAAAGCCCGAGGGGGCCACCTTCGACGACTTGGGTCGTGGCGAGGAAGAGAACTTGGCCAACGTGAGCGAGCTAAGCGAAGGTGCGGCAAATAAATCTTTGGAGGTGCTGAAACAGATCAGTTCCTCCGGCTATTTGCGCAACCGTCTGCCGCAGGAATTGGTGGTTTTACAAGGGGGGCAAAACATCAATGCAAGCCATGGTATGCGACCCTTAGCGGAGACCGGCAGCGCCAGTGCATTAGCCGTGGCGGTGAAAGACCCGGCCTCAGACGCGCCCCGCGCAGTTGGCTTCGATGCGCGGACCAAGGCCAAAATGCAAGGCTATGAAGGCGAGGCCTGCGGCGAATGCGGCAACTACACACTGGTGCGCAACGGCACTTGCATGAAGTGCAACACCTGCGGTTCCACGAATGGGTGTTCTTAATACGTCAATCTGTCTGGCAGGCGTGAAAGCGAGTTCCGGCATTCCGATCCTGCGTTATTCGGCAAAACGTTTTTGAACTTTGTACCGTTTTGAAGTGCCGGTTCGCAGGAGCGGCGTCAAACGGACCCACAGTCGGTATTAGCAGCTCAGCGGCTACCGGCCAACTGTAGCTCGGAGGGAACACGCGAAACACCTATCTGTGTAACGTTTCTGCGCAGAACGAACCGCCTTTCTGCGCAGAACGAACTGACTTCGACCCCAAAATGAGTTCGCTTGGGTTTCAGTCCAGCCCATCGCTGGAACCAAGGGTAAGTGCCGCGCGTTGATCTCCTTTGCATTACGAGGCGTTAAGTTTTTCAGGAGGTGAAGCATATGGCTAACAGAAACCCTCAACCGGGGACTATTTCTAGGAGGGGATTGCTATCGGCCGTTTCCGCAGTCTCATTGCTTTCCCTCACGCAGATACCGACCCGGGCCTTTGCAGAAAATTTGGACGTAGAAGGGTTTTTAGCGCTGTCTCAAAAGACTCTTCGCAAGGAAGACCTCTTCGAAGACGTTGCTGCGAAGATGCTCAAAGCCTTCGCTGACATTGACCGCAAAGATGATCTTACGGCTCTTGCAGAGGGTGCGGAGGATCAGGCGCTTTCAAATGAGATTGCAGCTGCATGGTATTCTGGCGTGTCGCCGGACCCGGATGATCTGGAGGTCCTAACATATACCGATGCACTTATGTGGCAGGCGATGGATTACACCAAACCCATGGCCTATTGCGGCGGCCCGATGGGGTATTGGGCGGACCCACCAGAAAGCTGATGACCTTTTCCGTCTTGTTCTGAAATTACCGACCAAAGGATTTTCCCTATGGCATCCGACATCACCGCAGACATTCTCATCATCGGCACGGGGGTCGCCGGCGCGATTGCCGGGGCTAAACTGGCGCAAAAGGAGCTGAAAGTCGCATTTCTGGAAACTGGCAAGCGGATTGATCGTTTTGAAGCGGTCGAGACCTTTTGGAAGGCCAAAATTAAAGTGCCTGAATCGGCCTATCCCAATGATGAGACGGCGCCGCATCCTGTGTCCCATCGAATTAACGATTACTACCAGCAGATGGGTCCGGAGACATTCAAATCAACATATATCAAGGTGGTTGGGGGTACGACATGGCATTGGCTCGGCACCACGCTTCGGAACGTGCCTGCTGATTTCAAGCTGAAGTCGCTTTATGGCCACGCGGTAGACTGGCCGATTGACTATGATACGCTTGAGCCATTCTACCTTGCGGCCGAACAAGAGATTGGCGTGGCGGGGGACAGTTCCGAAGACCTTGGTTCGCCCCGTTCAGGTGATTTCCCAATGCCGATGATCCCGATGACTTATCTGGACAAGCAATTTGTTAAATCGCTTGAGGGCTCAAAATATAAGGTCAGCGCAACACCGCAGGGCCGCAACTCGATGTTCCACGCGGACCGCCCTGAATGCTGCGGCAATGCGTCCTGTATTCCTATTTGCCCGATCCAAGCCAAATATGATGCGACAGTTCACGTGCGTCAGGCTGAAGAAGCGGGTGCCGTGGTGCATGATCAAACCACGGCGACACGGTTGAACCTTGGCGAAGACGGAAAGATCGCCTCTGTCGATTTTCGCCGTGCGGATGGCAGCACCGGCACGGCCAGCGGGAAGGCGATCGTCGTCGCGGCGCACGCGATTGAATCTCCTCGCCTGTTGCTGAACTCAGCGCAGGAGGGCGCGGAAAACGGGATTGCAAATGGTTCTGATCAAGTTGGGCGCAACTTGATGGATCACCCCACCAAACTCAGCTGGGCGATGGCCCCAGAGCCTGTCTGGCCTTATCGGGGCCCGCTCTCGACCTCCGGCATCGAAAACCTGCGCGACGGAGAGTTCCGCAAAGACCGCGCCGCCTTCCGCATTGAGATCGGCAACGACGGCCACGGATGGCCGACCAGCGCGCCGATCTCAACAGCGGCCCGGCATGCGCAAGACGGCTTGCGTGGTGAGGAACTTGACGCGGCAATCAAGGAAGAGACCTCGCGGCATATCCGTCTTGCATCGCTGGTCGAGCAATCACCCAATGCCGAGAACCGGGTGACCTTAGATCCTGACAAAACAGACGCCAATGGGATGCCCTTGCCACGCATTCATTTCGATTATGACGACTACACCCGCGCGGGTCTGGACGCGGCGCAGGAAGCCCATGATGAGGTGTTCGCCGCCCTTGGTGCTACGGAGATTAACCATTCGCCTGACATCCAAGGGGCAGGGCATGTTATCGGCACATTGCGCATGGGGACGGACGCGAAAACATCGGTCGTGGATCCTGACCTGCGCAGTTTTGAGCATCGCAATCTGTTCTTGCTGGGTTCAGGCGCGTTTCCAACCTCGGCCACCGCCAACCCCAGCTTGACGATTGCTGCGCTGTCATTGCGTGCGGTGGACGTTATCGCAGAGACTGTGAAGGAGGGGTAAAAAAGCGGAAACGGGAATTCGGGATGCCGCGGTTGCAAAACCAATTAGCGTCTCAACTCGGAAAATTCTTGGTTCTGTTCTAGTCTCAGTAACATTCCAGCATGGATCTTGTGCACTGTTATAAGGCGGAAACCGGACTTTCGCGGCATTAGCCCAGTTTTCGCTGCATGTGGAGGCTGCGATACGCCAGTGGCGACAGCAGTCATTCAATTAACCGCGCATCTGGAGGTCGTGATACAGTTAAGAAAGCGGTTTGCAGCCCTTCTTTCCGGTTGCTGCGGATGCCTCCAACGGCGCCGGCTATTTGCCCCATTCAGAGCGATGTCCCATACGGCTAATTAGGAAATCGATGAAGGTTCGCGTCTTTGGCGTCAGTACGTTCGAGCGTGGATAGACCAGCCATAGAACGGAGCTATCATTCAGTCTCCACTCAGGGAGAATCCGTACGAGCCGCCCCGTTCTTAATTCATCGGACACGCTCCACAGCGAGTTGATCGACACGCCCGCCCCGGCGAGCGTCGCTTCGCGTTGCGCATCGCCGTCGTCCACAATGATACGACAATTCATGGCGGCCGGATCAAGGCCCACTGTGTCGCCGTTTGGGCCGATCAACTCTCGCGGCGCAAGGTCGGCCCAAGCAATCAAGCGATGGTCTTGCAGAGCGCTCGGCCCGTTCGGCATGCCATGAGCCTTTAGATAGCTGGGCGACGCGCAAAGCACGCGGGTGTCATCGGCCAGCTTGCGGCCCTTGAGGCTGCTGTCGGTCAGGGGTGCGCTGCGCAGGGCGAGGTCGAAACTGCCCTCAATCGCGTCAACACGCGTGTCCGACAGCCGCAGGTCCAGCGTCAGATCGGGATAAAGTGCGTGAAATTCGGGCAGGAGCGGCATGATGTGCCGTTGCGCGAAGCTGCTTGGTGCTGCAAATCGCAACGTCCCCTTGGGCCCGGTTTCGCTGCCGCCAAGGGCCGCCTTTGCGGCATCTGTCTGCGCCAAGATCTCGCGCGCGTAAGGTAGGAAGTCGGAGCCATCGAGAGACAGCGAGACCTTACGCGTGGTTCGTCGCAGCAGCTCCACCCCAAGTTCATGTTCCAGCTTGGCCAGCCGTGCGCTGGCAACGGCCGGGGCAAGCCCAAGTGCCCGCCCTGCGGCGGAAATGTTCAGGCGTTCGGCAGCCATGACGAAGAGGCGTAGGTTGTCAGTATCCACCGCTATTATATCCCAAATCCGAATAATCTAATCCGAAAACTGCCAGTTTCGTAGAATTACGCAAGAGATATATTCAAGCCAACAGCAAACGAAGGACGATGAAAATGAAAGCTATCGGATATAACGAAGCGGGCAGTGCAGACAATCTCGCCGTGGTCGAGGTCGAGCGCCCCGTGATCGGGCCGCGCGATCTGCTGGTCGCGGTCAAGGGCATCTCGGTCAACCCGGTGGACGTCAAGCTGCGTGCTGCGGTGCAACCGGAAGGCGCGCCACGGGTCTTGGGATTTGATGCAGCCGGGGTTGTTGCAGAAATCGGCGATGCGGTGACCGGCTACAAGGTCGGCGACGAGGTTTACTATGCCGGGGACGTGACCCGCGCGGGCACAAACGCCGAATTCCACGCCGTCGACGAACGGATCGTCGGACGCAAACCTGCCACCCTTGATTTTACCGATGCAGCCGGGCTGCCCCTAACTTCGATCACCGCATGGGAGATGCTGTTTGATGCCTTCCGCCTAACCGAAGGCGGTGGCGAGGGCAAAACACTGCTTGTCATCGGTGGAGCCGGCGGGGTGGGGTCGATCCTGATCCAACTGGCCAAAGCGCTGACCGGCCTCACGGTGATCGCCACAGCTTCACGGCCGGAGACGCAAGATTGGGTGCGCAAAATGGGCGCTGATCACATGGTGGACCATCGCGGCGATCTTGCCGCGCAAGTGGCTGATCTCGGGCTTGCCCCTAGCTACGTCGCAGCACTGACCGCGACCGATCAGCATTGGAATGCGATCGTGAATTTGATTGCCCCACGCGGCCAGATCGCGCTGATCGACGACCCCGATGCGCTGGATATCAAAGCGGCGAAACCCAAGGCGCTGAGCATCCACTGGGAGTTCATGTTCACCCGCTCGATGTTCGGCACTGAGGATATCGGCGCTCAGCGTGACCTCTTGAACCGTGTTGCAGAGATGATCGACGCCGGCACTCTGCAGTCCACCATGACTGAACGCGGCGGAACGCTGACCGTTGAAGCGCTGCGTGCCGCGCATCTGCGGCAAGAAAGCGGCCGTGTGATTGGTAAACAGGTTCTTGGCGGGTTTTGAGAACGGCCGAAAAGGAGTCCAGAGATGTTGGATGAGCCGGAACTTAAAGCTTTCCAAGGCCTTAACTGGGCCTATGGTTCCACCTTCAGACCGGGGCAGCTAAGCCTCGGCCTTGTCCTGCCGCTGGTGGCGTATCCGCACTGCGCGGTGCCCGACTTGGCAGGCCATTTGGAGCGCGCCCGGCTGGCGGACGACCTTGGTTTCTCGGCGCTCTGGCTGCGGGATGTGCCGTTTAACGTGCCCTCATTCGGGGACGCTGGACAGGTCTTCGATCCTTTCGTCTATCTTGGTGCGCTGGCAGCCTCTACGCGCAAAATCGCGCTTGGGGTTGCGAGCATCGTTTTGCCGCTGCGCCACCCGGCGCATGTGGCCAAGGCTGCCGCCTCGGCGGATGCGCTCTCTGGTGGGCGGTTGCTGCTGGGCGTCGCCTCGGGGGACCGGCCTGAAGAATATCCGGCGCTGAACATGAGCTTTGATGATCGCGGCGCGCGCTTCCGCGACAGTGTCGACTATATCCGCGCCATGGCCGATCCTTACCCCCAGCGTAACACCACGCACGGAACTCTTTCCGGTGCGATCGACATGCTTCCCAAGCCCACGGGAGGGCAGTTGCCGCTTCTGATCACTGGTGGCAGCCAGCAATCGCCGGATTGGGTCGCGCGAAACGGCGATGGCTGGATGACCTATCCACGCGACGCGGCAGCACAGGGCCGTGTGGTCACCGCATATCGCCAGCGGGTCGCTGATGCGGGTTTGTCCGACAAGCCGGTGATGCAATCGCTTTACGTAGACCTCGTTGCGCAGGCGGATGCGTCACCCCGTCCAATCCATCTGGGATTTCAGTCGGGCACAGATCACCTGCGGCGCTATCTGATGCAGATCCGCGATCAGGGCATCAACCACGTCGCCCTGAACCTGCGCTTCAATGGTTCGGATATTGAAGACACCATGCATAGATTGGCAGAGGATATCCTGCCGGACTTCCAAACCTGAGGAGACCCCATGTCCAAAACGATCCTGATCACCGGCGCGACCGATGGTATCGGCCTGCTGACGGCAAAGACACTTGCGCAGGAGGGCCACAGCGTTCTTCTGCACGGCCGGAGCGCCGCCAAGCTGGAGGCTGCTGCGAGGGACGTGGGCGGCGCACCCGAGACCTATTGCGCCGACCTCTCGCGTCTGGACGCGGTCAACGCGCTGGCCGAGGAGATCCGGGCAAATCATGATCGGATCGATGTGCTGATCAACAACGCAGGCGTTCTCAAGACCGACGAGGCCCGCACAGCAGAAGGCCTCGATCTCCGCTTTGTCGTCAATACGCTCGCGCCGTACCTGCTGACCCAGAAGCTGCTGCCGATCATCCCCAAAAATGGCCGCGTGGTGAACCTGTCGTCGGCAGCGCAAGCTCCTGTGGACATTGATGCGATGCGCGGCAAACGCGCGCTTGGACATATGGAGGCCTATGCCCAAAGCAAGCTGGCCATCACCATCTGGACGCAAGAGCTGGCCCGCGCCAATCCGGATGGGCCAGCCCTAATCGCGGTGAACCCCGGCTCTCTGCTGGCCTCGAAAATGGTCAAGGAAGGCTTTGGCATCGCAGGCAACGATCTCTCCATCGGCGCCGACATCCTGCGCCGCGCGGCACTGTCCGATGACTTTGCCGCCGCCTCGGGGCGCTATTACGACAATGACGCAGGTCAGTTCGCGCCGCCGCATCAAGAGGCGGCGAACGCGGCCAAAGTTGCGCAGATCGTCACGGCGATAGAGGACATCATCTCTGTAAGGTTAAAGGAGAACGGTCATGACTGATCTGGAAATCATGAAACGCGACGTGATTGCCTTCTACGAGATGATGTTCAATGACAGCCGCCCGCGTGAGGCCATTGAGCGATACGCGGGCGAGGAATACATCCAGCACAATCCGCATGTGGCCAACGGACGTCAGGGGTTCATTGAATATTTCGAGCGTATGGCCGCCGAATATCCGGACAAGCGGGTCGAAGTGAAACGCGCTTTTGCCGAGGGTCGTCACGTCATTTTGCATTGTCATCAAATCTGGCCAGATGGATTGGAATATGCGGGGATCGACATCTTCCGGCTGGATGACGCGGGCAAAATCGTGGAGCATTGGGACGTGCTTCAAGAACTTCCAAAGACCAGTGCCCATGACAATGGCATGTTCTAAGCGGCAAATTCGGCTTCTTTTTGGTGAGGCCGTAGGGCTATGCTTTGGCAAATTTTGGTGGAGGAGAGAAATATGCCGGAAGTTGTGAGAACGGCCCGCGATATGATTGCAGGTATGACGCCCAAGCTTACACAGGGCGCTTTTGGGTTCATCACGGCTGCTGATCCCGCACTCATTGAGGAACTCTCGCCCCAAGCTATTTCGACGTTCAAGGAAGAAGAAGGGATCTCGCTGATCGTTCCTGTCGAAGTGGCCGAAGCAGCTGGCTTGGATGCCGCGCACTCGATGCGGTGCATAACCCTGAACGTCTATTCGTCGCTGGAAGGCGTCGGGCTTACGGCTGCGGTCTCAACCGCACTTGGAGAGGCGGGCATTCCTTGCAACATGGTCGCCGCTTATCACCATGACCACGTATTTGTGCCGACGGACAAGGCTGCGAAGGCAATGGAGGTTTTGGCTCTACTCCAATCTCGAGCCAATTGACGCCACTGCTTCGCTTGTTGCCGTTACCCTGCGATGGTCACTCCGATTTTACCCATGTGCGACTTTTCCAGAAATGCCTCTTGCGCCGCGCGCAGATCGCGCAACGGATAGGTTTCAGCGACCACCGGGTGGATTTCGCCCGCTTCAATGTAGCTGACCAAGTCCGTGAAAACGCGCGGATCCTGCCGGGTGCTGCCGATCAAGGTTAGGTCTTTGAGATAGAGTGTCCGCAAATCAAGTTCGACAATCGGGCCAGCAATAGCGCCCGATGTCACATAGCGCCCCCGAGGGACCAACGCATCAAGCAGTTCGGGCCAGCGCGGCCCACCTACAAGGTCGAGCACGACGTCGAAGGCGTCCTTCGCATAGGCATCGCTGCGGTCCATCACCGCATCAGCACCGAGCGTTTTCAAAGCATCCATCTTCGCCGGGCTGGTGGACGCCGTGACATGCGCACCGCGCCGCTTTGCGAGTTGCACGGCGGCTGAACCAACGCCGCCCGACGCTCCCGTGATCAACACGCGCTCCGCGCCCAGTCCGGCCCGCTGGATCATGCCTTCAGCGGTGGAGAACGCACACGGAAATGACGCGAGTTCGATGTCGGTGAGCGGACTGTCGATCCGCACTGCATGTTCGTCGTCCACTGTCGTGTATTCGGCAAAACCGCCGTCGCGCTCCGACCCGAAGGTCACAAGCCCATCTGGCTCCGCGCCAGTAGGGCGGTGCATCGGCCGCACCAGCACGCGCTGGCCAATCCGAGCAGTGTCGATCCCGTCGCCGACCGCAACGATCTTCCCGCAGCAATCTGCGCCCTGGATGCGCGGAAAGCTGAGCGCACCGGACCAAGCGCCATCGGCATCAGAAGCACCTGCATATCCCTCCGTGGCGGCCGACCCGGTATCGCCGCGCACGGCTTTAGAATACCAGCCCGTTCGCGTGTTAACGTCGGTGTTGTTCACCGCCGACGCGCCCACACGGATCAATACCTCTCCAGCGTCCGGACGCGGAACCGGCATATCCTCCCGCCATTCGAGTTTGTCCAACCCTCCATGGCCAGTGAGGACTACAGCTTTCATGGTTTCGGGAAGTGGCATTTAGTATTGCTCCGGTGTAGAATGATTGCTCTACTTGCGTAGGTAGAGAGATCATTCTACATCGTCAAGTATGAGTGATATGATGAGCAAGATATCCGAGGGGCTTGAACGTGCGTTTGCCAGTCGTGGCTTCGCTGAACCCAGCGTCGAGGACCTGCGTGATGCCGCCGGCGTCAGCCTGCGCACGCTTTATAAATATACGCCGTCTCGGGCAGAAATGGTGCTGGCTGCGCTGGAAAACCGACACCATCGCTATCTCACCCGTGTCTTCGACGCCCTACCCAGAGGGCCTGAACAGGCGCTCGACACGATCCTGTCGCGTATCGGTATGTGGATGGAAACCGAGACATCACACGGCTGTCTCTTTCATGCAGCTGTGGCCGCTGATCCCGGCAGTCAGCCGCTCCGCGCACTTCTTGAACGCCACAAGGCCGAAGTCGCTTCTCGGGCCGCAGCAGCAACCGGGTTGGGTGGTTCTGACACCGCACTTTTGTTGATCATCGAGGGCCTCACGCAGACATGGCCTTTGCGCGGCGAGGCCGCGGTCGAAGCGGCCAAGCAGCTGAGTCAATCGCTGCGGTCACAGAGAAAGTGATGGACGCGATGACAGATATTAGAGGTTACCGCCCTTGATAATCATGAAGGCACGGCCTTTGCCTTACATTCGACAGGGGCGAGCGAAACCGAACGGCCGTTCAATCGCACGTTGGTTATCAAATCTGCGAAGCGCTCTGCGCTGCATCCACATTCGGTTGCAAGGTACACCCAAGGGACCTTCATGAAACTGCCAAGGCGGTTTCCAACACCTGCAAAAACAAGATAAACCCACGCCTTATCCCAGCCCTCAGTCGGACCGGGCAGTCCCGGAGTGTTTTGGAAGCGCGGCTCGTCCCGGATGCCTGTGGGTATCAATGCAGATCAAACAGCACCAAGGCGATGGCTGGGCCTGTGGCGCGCTTCTCAGACAGCAGTCCAGGGTTTGCCATGTTCCAGTTCCGCAATTAGATAGTCGATGAACTGACGCAATTTTTGTGGCATAGGTGATACCGGCGGCCAGACTGCCACGATCGGCAGGTTGCGCGTTTGGGCGTCGGGCAGAATACGTTCCAGCTTACCCTCCCTTATTGGGGCCATTGCCAGGAACGCAGGCAAAATGGCGACCCCCAAACCTTCAATCGCCATGTCCCGCATCGCTTCGCCATTGTTCAAAGTAAGGCGGCTGTGAAGGGCAGGCGGCGTGGAGTTGTCGAAAGTCCAGAGCTGCGCGTTAGACATATGCTGATAGCCGATGACCTGATGATCGCCCAGGTGGTCGAGTGTTTCAGGTCGGCCATGTCGGTCTAGATAGGCCGGACTGGCACAAGGAATGGTTTCATCTTCGCAAAGCTTACGCTGCATCAGAGCAGTGTCACGCAAGTTGCCGATACGAATGGCCAGATCAAATCCATCCCGGAACAAATCCCGCGCCCGGTCGTCGTAGTCGATACGCATTTCCAGCTTAGGATGTTGCGCGGCGAAGCGCGCGATGATGGGCGATAGATGTAGCGTTCCGAAACTCATCGGGGCCGCTATTGAAAGCGTTCCGCGCAAAACATCATCCCCTGCACCGCCCCAGGCGGCACTTTCTGCTGCGGCGGTAAGTTCAGCCAAGGCCGGGCGAAGCCGATCATCAAGTTTTTGTGCTGCTTCGGTTGGTGAGATGCGTCCGGCATTCCGGCGAAACAGCGCGGCGCCAAGCGTGGTTTCTAAATCGGAAATGCGCTTGCTGATGACGGATTTGGAAAGGTTCAGCCGCGCGGCAACCGCTGTAATCGTTCCCAACTCCATCACGGCCAGAAAGGTCTCGATCTCATCCAACGTGTATTTCATGTCCTGACATTAACAGCCTCACTAGTGTTCTCAATAGGGGTCTTCGCCCGGTGCGGTCGTGAACAGGTTGGCCCATTCCGGGTGACGGGCATATTGCTTGCGCACATACGGGCAGATCGGAATGATGCGAAAACCGCTTTCGCGGGCATCGGCGAGCATGAAGTCGAGCAATGCCCTCGCCACCCCGTGACCGGCCATGTCATCGGGAACGCCGGTATGATCGGCGCTGATGGTTTTCGGCCCGCGATGGGTGAATGTGATCTCGCCTTCGGCGTCGATGCCTTGGATGCGGGCGACGTAGCGTCCATGGCGGCCCACACGGTCTTCCTTTTCAATGGTCAGATCGGTCATGCAGGGCTCCTGTCTCCGTCGGCGTATCCCGCAAGGATAGCCAACTGGCAGGTGGGTCATAGCCGATGGTTGGCGAATGCCGTGTCAGTCAGAAGCAAACGCAGGGGTATTTCTCAACCAACCCTGTGCTATTTCAACGTCTTCGGATGTTAGCTCATGCCCAGCAGCGAGAGTTCGACTTTCCAATGTTGCGCCGTTTGCGCGCAGCGCCTGTTCTAGGGCGGGGGCCATTTGTCCGAACGGATCATCAGCGCCGTTTAGCATCAGCACCCGCGTGTCGGTGGCATCGCCTTCTTCCGGTTCCTCCAGAGCCTGAACCGACCGCAGCAGAACTGCCTGACGAACCACGCCGAAATGCAATTGCAGGACAGCGCCCAAAAGGTTCGCGCCGTTGGAATAGCCAAGGAAGCTCAAGCGATCGACATCCAGTCCGTAGCCCGATACCGCGCCGTCGATGAACGCGACGAAGGCCTTGGCCTCCGCGCGAATGTCACCCTGATCATAGGTCACTGCATCGAACCTGCGAAACCAGCGGTTGATGCCTTCTTCGGTCGAGCGTCCGCGCACGCCCAGCAGGGTGGAACGCGGATTGATGCGGTGTGCCAGCGGCATCAGGTCGGATTCGTCGCCGCCTGTGCCATGAAGCAAGATGATTGTGCTGCCGTCTGGATCTTCGGGTCGATGAAAACGGTGAATGAAGGGCAGATCACGCACGGGAAACTTTTCCTCGCCCGGCAGAGCGAACTGTGGAAGCATCACTTTCAGGTCGTGCGCCCGGTCCGCATCCCGCTCAGGCACGAACAATGTCTGCCCCAGTTGAACCAGCGGTTCGTCAACCGTGACGCCGGGTGCGTCGGTGGCGTATTCGAGCAACGTCCCAGCAGGCTCGCGCACATAAAGCGACAGGAAATACTTGCGATCATGGACGTTGGTGATGCCGTCGATCTCTTTCAGGTTCAGCCGCATCTGGCGCAGCACGTCCGCATCAGGCGCGCGAAATGCGACGTGATCGAGGATACCCGCACCGGGGACGCTGGGCACGAACCCCACAGCATTGCGCACGTCGATCACGTCATTGTCCGAGATCATCCGCTGAATCGCGCCTTCGGTAGGCCCGTCTTGATACCCGAGGCGGGTTAGGAATTCTGCAGTCTCGATTGGTTTTTCAGACAGGATCGCCACGCTATGAAGCCGCGTCGGCGCAATCGGATCGGGCAGCGGAGCGACAGCCGGACGGTCGGAGCCGACCAGCTTGATCGTCAGATTGTCGGGGTCTTTTAGGCGAAGCACCGTTTCACCAAACTCGCGCTTTGGTCCTTCGACCTGCACACGCGCATCCATCGCGCGGGTGATCCAGTCAGCAATACTGGCGGTGGGCACGGCAAAGCCGATCTCGGCAACCTGACCATGACCGACACGTCCACGCCCGCCATTTTCCCAGACAAGAAAACTGACAAGCGAACCGGGTGACCCAGCGGCGTCGCCGTAAAACAGGTGCAATTGTTCAGCATCTTCGTAGCCGCCTGTGCGTTTCACCAATCGCAAGCCAAGAAAGCCCACGTAGAAATCTACGTTCGCCTGAACATTGGCCGTGATGCCTGTCACGTGGTGAATTCCGGTGGTCATTGCAAAGCCCTCGATTGATAGGAGGCCGGTATCCAAAGGTGGCCGACTGTAAGACGTAGATAGGGTGATCGCGCATAAGACCGTAGGCCACCGCCATGAACACCGCGTTCTGCCATGCAGAACGCATGGTGGGTTATAAGCGACATGGTAGTATCCCATATTTGATCCCAACAGACAGGAGAATACAATGAGCTGGAACCCCGCACTGACCCCCGGTTGCCCTGATGAAATCGGGGTAGACGCCATTGAAACGCTGATTATTCCCCGCGCACGCGATCTGGGTGGTTTCGAGGTCAAGCGTGCATTACCTGCACCCAAACGCCAAATGGTCGGTCCGTTCATCTTTTTCGATCAGGCGGGACCAGCCGAGTTCCTTACCGGGCAGGGGATTGATGTGCGCCCCCATCCCCATATCGGATTGGGCACCGTCACATATCTGTATCAGGGTGATTTTCACCACCGCGACAGCATTGGCACCGATCAGATCATCCGCCCCGGCGCGCTCAACTGGATGGTGGCCGGCAAGGGCGTGACCCATTCCGAGCGCACTTCGGACGAGGGCCGCAGCGGGCCGCATTCGCTTTACGGGATCCAAACCTGGATGGCCCTGCCGGAAGAAAATGAGGATATGGATCCGATCTTTGAACACCACGGCAAGGAGGCGATACCCGAAATCGAAGCCGAGGGCATCAACGCCAAACTAATCCTTGGCACGGCATACGGCGAAAGCGCACCCGCGACGATGTTCTCCGAAACGTTTTATCTGGACGTCACGCTAGAGGCAGGCGCGCGTTTCCCGCTGCCCGATGACCACGAGGATCGTGGCCTCTATCTCACCCAAGGATCCGTCAGCATCGCCGGGCAGGAATTCGAGGCCGGACAAATGATGGTGTTCCGTCCGGGCGACAAAATCACTGTCTCGGCGGGTGCGCAGGGTGCCCGACTGATGGCGCTTGGCGGGGCCACTTTAAACGGGCCGCGTCATATGTGGTGGAATTTTGTGGCCTCCAGCAAAGAAAAAATCGAGGCCGCGAAAGAAGAGTGGCGTGCGAACCGCTGGGGCGAGGGTTTGTTCGACCTGCCTGCCGATGACCGGGATGAATTCATTCCGCTTCCCGACTGATATCCGTCTACCGCGGCCAACAAACTGGCTGAAACTGCCTTTGAACACCGTGCGACTGCGCGCTTGTGACCGCTATCGCGTCACCGGTCCTGAAAGGAGGACGCCATGAAAGATACCATGCAGTTGGGACATCCGACACGGCTTGGCTATATGACCGAGAAGACGCAGCGTGACTACATTGCGTCGGCCATAACCAAGGGCGTGCTGCCGAAGAACGCATATCGCATTCCCGACATCGTGTCGTTGACTGCGCCTGAAGGCCGCTCAAAGCCGATTCAGTTCTGGCAGCTCTTTTCCGTTCTTGGCGTGGACCCTATCGTCAGCATCGTGGAAAACTTCTATGAGCGCGTTTTCAGGGATGAGGACTGGTTCACATCGGTTTTCGAGCGGGTTGGACCGCTTGGTCATCACGTCAACACGCAGGCGGCCATGTGGATCGACGTTATGGGCGGGGGCCCGTATTACCACGGTGCCGAATACCGTCTGAGCTTTCACCACACCCACAATGCGATGCAATTGATGAACGACAAGGGAGCGGGGCGTTGGTCAGAACTGATGCTGGACACACTTGAAGACAGCACGGACGAGCTGACTAACGATCCGCGCGTCAGGGTCAGCGTTAACACGTTCCTCGGCCACTTCATGTCGAAGTATGCAGACGACTTCGGATTCGAGAACCGCAGCTTCTTCGGTGACACAAACCCGCCGTTCAAGCATAGGATCGATTTCATAAAGATATCGGAAAAGGCCATCGCTTCCCTAACCGAGGGCGAAATTCGTCTTGCGTTGAAAGAACGTGGCATTGAAGCGTCAGAGTAAGCCGACAAGCCGTCGCTAGTGGCAAAGGCTCTTATGATCTGATCATGGACCTGGACCCTGAAAACGGCGGCGTGCGCGACATGGACAGCCGTCTGGTCATTCAAGCGGGCGGTCTTCCGATCAAGATCGGCGGCGCATTGGTTGGCGGCATCGGTGTCGGCGGCGCACCATCTGGTGCCATTGACGAGCCATGCGCGCGTGCCGGCCTTGACGCCATCGCTGTCGAATAGAGCAAACATGGCCCGCCTTTCGATGAGGCGGGTCACTGCAACTAAAAGGGGACCCCTATGCTTCGTTCTTTGATTATCGCGGCCGCACTGTCGCTGAGTGCCGCAGCCTTTGCACAAACCGCTCCATCCGCCTCCGACATTGCGTCGTACAGCGGCTTGCATCTCGCGGCCCACGAAGGGCAGGTGGCAGAAATCGAAAGCTTGATAGCAGCAGGAGAGGATCCGAACATGCGGGATCGCTCAGGACGTACGCCAGCGCATATCGCTGCTTTTGCCTCGCATGACGGCGCTCTTACGGCGCTTGCGACAGGCGGCGCAGACATGAATGCCCTCGAAAACCGCGCCTACGACGTTTTGACGATTGCGGCAGTGGCGAATGACCCCGAGCTGGTGTCTCTTGCCATGGAATTGGGCAACAAGCCGGATCTCGTCACCAGTGTTTACGACGGCACCGCTTTGATCGCTGCGGCGCATCTTGGCCACCACGAGGTCGTTGCCCGCCTCATCGCTGGGGGCGCGCCGCTTAATCACGTCAATAACCTTGAATGGACAGCCCTGATTGAGGCGGTGGTTCTGGGGGATGGCGGGCATGATCACATCAAGACAGTGGAAATTCTCGTTAAAGCAGGGGCTGATAAGTCCATCCCCGATCGCGACGGGGTCACCCCGCTTCAACATGCACAGGCGCGTGGTTACGAAGAGATGGTTTTGCTTCTCAAATAACCCTTGGGTCAAAACGAGCCGCTCTATCCCCGCCCAAAGCGGCTCGTTAAATCACGAACGACCTTTCAGTCCCTCAACCACCTCGCCTGATTGCAGGCGCATGACCACGCAGAGGATAACTCGTCGGGAAAATCTCTTCTACCGGCGGGTGGAACAACGTCCTATCAGGATATTGCGCCACCATCCGATCGAATTGCGCCTGAGCCTGCCGGCGAAATGCACCCTCATCCACACCCGGAATTGCGCCATCGCGCATAACAAAGCGCCCGGCGATCATCACGTCCGACACATCCCGGCCTGAGCCGTTGAGCAATAAGGTCTGTATCGGATCAATGCGCTGGCCAATGTCCGGGGAATCCAGTCGGATCACGTTTAAGTCTGCCGCAGAGCCCGGCGCGAGCCGACCCAGATCAGGCCGATTCAGCGCCGCCGCACCCCCCAAGGTTGCCGCGTCGTAGAAATCGGCGGCGCTGACGCAGGTCGGATTGCCCTCTGCAATCCGCGCGGTCATCACGCCAAGGGCCATGTTCTGGATCATATCAGCAGGGTGCGTGTCCGTCCCCATGCCGATGGTCACCCCAAGATCGCGGAAGCGCGCGAAAGAGCGCAGGACTTTGCCCCCGCGTGCCATCACCAATGGGCAATGGGCCAATGCGGCGCCGGAGCTTATCAAAATTTCATGGTCAGGCGCCTCATGGGTAATCCCGTTAATACCTGACAGAAACAGCCCGTGCGGCAGGATCGTGGCGGGCGCAAAGAGCGCGGTATCGCGGAGCAATTCCAGCGGGCTTTTGCCATGCTGTTGCAGTACCAAGTCATATTCCAGCCGCGATTGGCAGCAATGCAGACGGATCGGCACATCGTGATCGCGGGCGGCTGCACCGCTGCGGCGCAGAAGCTCGGGCGTGCAGGTCTCAATCCGGTCGGGGGCCAGCATGGTGCGGATCAACCCGCCGTGGGTGTTTTCGTGCCGGGCGATAAAGGCTTCGGCCGCTGACAATCCCGCAACCCCGCGCGGCGCGTCATAGTGAAAGCCGATCTGCCGTTTCTGATCGACAACCAGATTGCCGCTGCGATAGGCGGGGCCTAGGTAGACCCGCAGACCGAGGTCCGCTGCCGCCTCTGCAGCCGCGTCAAACTCCTCCGCCGTCTCCCCCCAAGCGCGGTAGAAAAGCGAAGAGATGGGCAGGGCTGTGGTGATGCCGTTGCGGATCAACCGGGTGAAGGCATAGCGTTTTTGAAAGGCCAGTTCGTCGGGCGTATACATCTCGCGCGGCCCGGCTTGCATGTAGCTTTGCGGCCAGACGCGGCCCTTGAGTTCGGGCGGATGGTTATCATAGCCCAACACCGTCGTGTCGAGGTCGGCCAGCGCGTCAAGGTCGATAAATCCCGGCCCGATCAGCGCCTCGCCGAAGTCTATGGTTTCTGCCACCTCGCAGTCGAAGTCATGGCCGACGTGCAGTACTTTCTCGCCTTCAACGACGATTGTACCGTTGCGGTAAAGGCAGTGCTGGCCATCTGCATGGCCGACCACCCAAGCGGCGGTCAGGGCGGTCCGCTTCATGCCGTTTGCCATGCGCTTACCGTCTCCCCATTCCGGGCCACGATCTGCCCGCCGGAAAGGACCAATCGGCGCGGGGGGCGCAGGGTGATCGCCTCAGACAGCGCCTCGACATCAACCAGCACAAGATCGGCACGGCTGCCTTCGGTGAGACCATAGTCCTTAAGCCCCATCACTCGCGCGCCCTCGGTCGTGCAGGTGTCGAGCGCCCAAGCCACCTCAATATCGGCGCGGAAATTGTTGCGCAGGCCGACAAGCATCGCGCGTTCCAGCATGCAGGCGTTGCCGTAAGGTGTCCAAGTGTCGCGGATGCCGTCATTGCCCGCGCAGATCGCGATGCCGCGCGCGCGGCAGTCAGCGACCGAAGGCACCGGGCGCGACGCGGGCGCCGTGGTGGCGAGCGACACATCCAGCGCGGCGATCCGGTCAAGCAGTGCGGCGACCCGCGCCTGATCGTTCATGCCAAGGCAGAAGGCATGGCTCACGGTCACTTTGCCCTGCATCGCCAGCGCCTCGGTCCGGTCGAGGATCATTTCAAGGCTGAATGCGCCCATTTCACCCGGTTCGTGCAGGTGAATGTCGATCTGCTTGCCGTGTTTCTCGGCCAGCCCAAAGACCGCATCAAGCTGCCCTTTGGGGTCACGGTCAATGCCGCAGGGGTCCAACCCGCCGACGATTTCGGCCCCGTCGCGCAGGGCTTGGTCCATCAGTTCTACCGTGCCGGGACGGATCATCATGCCCGATTGCGGGAAGGCGACGATCTCGATCTGCATCACCTCGGCATAGCGCGCTCGTGTTGCCGCGACCCCCTTAAACAGGCTCAACCCGTGGTCAGTGTCGATATCGACATGACTGCGGATCGCCGTCGTACCTTTGGACAGCGCCAGTGCCACCTGCCGCGACGATTGGCGCTCCGCGTCCATGTCCAACTCGTGGCGCAGATGACGCTCAGTGTCGATCATCTGCTGTAGGCTTTTGCCCTGCTGGTGCGGATGCCATGGCATGCCCCAGAGCGTCTTGTCGAGGTGCGCGTGGGCATCGACCAGCCCGGGAAGCGCAAGTGCCTCGCCGCAGTCTTCGACGGTGACATCGCCGGTTGGCGTGAGTTCAGGGGCGATCCGGGCGATGCGCCCATCATCAATCAATACGTCGGTTTTCGCGGCACCCATCAGGCGCAGGTTTTTCAGCAGCAGTGGCTTGGTCATGGCTTGTCCAGTCTATCGTGTCAGGGGGGCGACGCGCGGCCGCGCTTCGGCGGCTTGCTTCACGCGGGGCAGGGCGTAGGCACCTGCCTTGCTGGTCAACAGCCCCGTGGCGGCCAAGCCCGCGGCCATGCGGATGGCAAAGCCCACGCCATCGATCACCGGCACTCCGGCGTCGCGGCCCAATTGCTCCAGATGTGCGCTCATGCCCGCGCAGCCCAGCACCACGGCCTCGGCGCGGTCTTCTTCGACCGACTGGCGGATCTTGCGGGCAATTAGGGGCAGTGTTTGCACGGGGGCGAACTCAAGGTCGAGCACCGGGATATCGGCGGCATGCACCGCGCAGAGCGCCCGGCCACAGCCATAGCGATCCCCAAGGTCTTCGATGATCGGCACGGCGCGGGGCAGGGTTGTAACAACCGAAAAGCGCTTGGCGATCCGGCCCGCCGCGATCAGCGCGGCTTCACACAGGCCGATCACCGGCCCCATCGCCACAGCGCGCGCGGCGTCAAGGCCAGGATCGTCGAAACAGGCGATCACATGGGCCACGGCACCCTGTGCTTCTGCGGCGATAATGGCGTCGAGCATGGCGGGCACGGCGCGGGCCTCGTCGGCGTAGCCTTCGATGCTGGGCGGTGTGCCGCGCGCTGTGACTGCCATGATCTCGATCCCCGGCCCGGCATGCGCGCGGGCGGTGCGGGCGATGGCGTCGGTCATCCCCACAGTCGAGTTTGGATTGATAAGGTGGATTTTCATGAAGCGGCTTTCCGTGTCACGCCAGCGGGAGGCTGGGCAGGGGCCTTCAGCTCAAACTGTCGGTCAGAGGTGATGTAATTGTCTGCATGCAGCCGTGCGATGGGCTGGTAGTTCTCGGGGCGCACATAGCGGCCTGCGTCATCAAGGCAGTTGTCGCGGATGTGCATTTGCACGACCCGGCCTAGAATGATCTCCCGCCGCTCGTACTGAATGGTCTCGGCCACCACGCATTCCATCGCGCAGGGGCTTTCGGCGATCCAGCCGCCTTCGATCTGGCTGGCAGGCGTCATGGTCAGCCCGGCGGTGGCGATCTCGTCGACGTCGGGCGCGTAGCTGATGCCGCAGGTGATCATCGCTTGCGCCAGCGCCATGTCGACCATGTTGACGCAAAAGCTTTGTCGCGCGTTGATGTTGTTCACCGTGTCCTTGACCGTGCCATCTGGCCGGGTCTGGATACCAAGGATCACGATGGGCGGTTCCTGCGAGAAGACGTTGAAAAAGCTCATGGGGGCCGCATTGGCCACCCCGTCAGGACAGAGCGTCGTGACCAGCGCAATAGGGCGTGGGGCAACGAAGCTCGACAGCAGGCGGTAACGGTCGCGTTCGGGCAGGGTGGTGAAATCAAACTCCATCCCGTTACTCCGCCGCCAGCCGCAGCCATGGCGGCAACCGGCCTTCGTCCGCTGCGTGACAGGCCGATTTCTGACCGCCCGCGCGCAGGTTCAACTCCGGTGCTACGCTGCGGCAGGTATCATTCGCCAGCGGGCAGCGCGGGTGGAACGAACAGCCGGGCGGGGGCGAGATCGGGTTTGGCACTTCGCCCGCCACCGGGGTCCGTTCGGTGCCGCCGACGGTGAGTTTAGGCACGGTTTCCATCAGCAGGCGGGTGTAAGGGTGCTGCGGGTTCTCGAAGATTTGCTCTTTGGGGCCGACCTCGACAATCTTGCCCAGATACATCACCGCCAGCACATCGGCCATGTACCAGACCACCGCCAGATCGTGGCTGATGAAGATGTAGCTCATGTTGAACTCATCCTGCAGGTCTTTCATCAGGTTGAGGATCTGGCTCTGCACGCTCACATCCAGCGCCGAGGTGGGCTCGTCACAGATCAGCAGTTCAGGCCGCGTCGTGAGGGCGCGGGCAATCGACAGACGCTGGCGTTGGCCGCCCGAGAATTCATGGGGAAACTTCTTGGCGTCGGCGGGGTTCAGGCCCACTTGCCTCAGCAGTTTTTCAACCTCGCGGGTGACCTCAGCGCGGGTCTTGCAGATGCCGAAGTTTTTCAGCGGCTCACCAATGATGTCACGCACCCGCCAACGCGGGTTGAGCGAGGCATAGGGGTCTTGAAAGATCATCTGCATCCGGCGGCGCAGTTCGGGGGGATTGCCGGGGGGCATGTGGGTGATGTCTGTCCCCTCAAAGCGGATTGCGCCCGCGCTTGGGGTGTGCAGCCCCATCAGCAGCCGCGCCACGGTGGATTTTCCGCAGCCAGACTCGCCCACCACAGCAAAGGTCTTGCCCCGCGGCACGTCAAAGCTGATGTCGTTCACCGCCGTCAGAATGCGGCGCGGGCGGCGTTCGATCAGACGGTTCAGGAAAGGCTCGGACACGTCGAAGCGTTTGGAGATATTCTGGACGCTGAGGATGTCTTCTGGTGCGATTTGCGGGGTCATTGCGTCTCTCCATAAAGGTGGCAGGCGACTTGGCCGGTGCCGGCATTTTGTGGGACGGGGCGGATGCTGTGGCAGTGGTCCATCGCACGCGGGCAGCGGGGGGCAAAGGCACAACCGGGCGCGGGATTGCGCAGGCCGGGCATCGCGCCTTCGATCTGCGTGAGCCGCCGGTCGCGGTTGCCAATCTGCGGGATCGAGGCCATGAGACCGCGCGTATAGGGGTGCAGAGGGTCTTCGATCACCTGCTTCACATCGCCGATCTCTACCAGGCGGCCAGCATACATCACCGCCACCCGGTCGGCGGTTTCTGCGATCACGCCCATGTCGTGGGTCACGAGTACCACCGCCGTGCCATTCTCGCGGCAGAGCCGTTTGAGCAGGGCAAGGATCTGCGCCTGCACGCTCACATCAAGCGCCGTTGTCGGCTCATCGGCGATGATCAGCTTCGGCTCGGCACAAAGCGCCAGCGCGATCACCACCCGTTGGCGCATCCCGCCGGAAAACTGGTGGGGGTGCTGGTCCAGCCGGGTTTCGGGGGCGGGGATGCCGACCTCGGCCAGCCATTCAATGGCGCGTTTACGGGCGGCTTTCTGGTCAAGGCCCAGATGCACGCGCATCGTGTCGATCAGCTGGTCGCCAACAGTATAGACCGGGTTGAGGCTGGTCAGCGGATCTTGGAAGATTGCGCCGATTTCCTTGCCTCGGATGCGGCGCATCTTTTCGGGGGGCAGATTGTCGATGCGCTCACCACGCAGCCGCACCTCGCCCGAGCGGATCAGGCCAGGCGGTTCGATCAGCCCGGTGATGGCCGCGCCGGTGATCGACTTGCCTGCACCGGATTCACCGACCAGCCCAAGGATTTCACCCTCATTGAGGTCGAGGCTCAGCCCTTTGACTGCTTCCAGCGGGCCACGGCGGGTGGGGAATTCGACAACGATATTGTCCAGTTCAAGAAGTGACATTGGGGTACCTCACCGCAATTTGGGGTTAAGCGCATCGCGCAGCCAGTCGCCCAGCAGGTTCACCGCCAACACGAGGATCGCCAGTGCTGCGGCAGGAAAAACGACGACCCACCAGATGCCGGAGAACAGAAATTCATTGCCGATCTGGATCAGCGTGCCAAGCGATGGTTGGGTGGGCGGCATGCCGACACCCAGAAAGCTCAGCGTCGCTTCGGTCAGCACCGCCATGCCAAGGTTGATCGTGGCGATAACCAGCACCGGGCCAAGCACGTTGGGCAAGATATGCTTCATCATGATCGCCACTTTGCCGGTGCCGAGGGTGCGGGCCGCTTCGATATATTCCTTGCGCCGTTCGACCATGGTCGAGCCGCGCACGGTGCGGGCGTATTGCACCCAGTTGGTCAGGCCGATGGACAGGATCAATACGATCAATGCCGACTCTGCCTGCGCTGAACTGGGCAGGGCACCGCGTAGGATACCATTGATCAGAAGCGCCACGAGGATCGGCGGAAAGCTCAGCAGCACATCGGCGATCCGCATCAGCACCGCATCAACGATCCCGCCGAGGAAGCCGCCGAGCAGACCGAGTGTCACCCCCATCACTGCGGCGAGGATCACACTGGCGAAACCCACCAGCAGCGAAATCCGCATCCCGTGCATGATTGAAGAGAGCACATCGCGGGCCTGTGTGTCGGTCCCGAGCAGATAGGCGGTGCTGCCGCCTTCGACCCAAGCAGGGGGCAATTCGCTGTCGAAGAGGTCCAACTCTGCGATGTCGAAAGGGTTCTGCGGCGCGAGGCTCGGCGCGAAGATCGCCGTAAGGAACATCGCCAGCAACACCAGCGCCGAGATCACCGCGACACGGGATTTACGGAAGCTGTAGGTGATATCGCTGTCCCAGAAGGCGTATAGCATGGGCATGAAATTTGACATGGAAAAGCTCCTCAGACGCCGCGCGCGGGCGTTCTTTCGGCCCGCAGGCGCGGGTCGGCGACATTGTACAAAAGGTCGACCAGCGTGTTGATGACGACGAAGATGAAGGACACCAGCACGAGGTAGGCAGCCATCACCGGCACGTCGGTGAAGTTCACGGCTTGGATGAACAAAAAGCCCATGCCCGGCCATTGGAAAACCGTTTCGGTGATAATCGCAAAGGCGATCAGCCCGCCCAGTTGCAGGCCAAAGATCGTCATTACCGGGATCAGCGTGTTCTTCAGCGCATATTTGAAATGCAGCATCCGGTTGGGAATGCCCCGCGCCTTGGCGAACTTGATGTAGTCGGCGCGCAGCACCTCCAGCATCTCAGCGCGCACCAGCCGCATGATCAGCGTCATCTGGAACAGCGCCAACATGATCGCGGGCAGGATGAGCGCCTTAAGGCCTGAAACGGTGAGGAAACCAGTCGTCCACCAGCCCAGATCAACCACCGTGCCCCGGCCAAAGCTGGGCAGCCAGCCAAGCGAGACGGAGAAGACGAGGATCAGCAGAATTCCGGTCACAAAGGTCGGCACCGAGATGCCCAAAAGCGAGATCACCTGCAAGCCTTGGCTCAACCAGCCGCGCGGGTTGAGCGCGGTATAGATGCCTAAGGGGATACCAAGCGCCAGCGCGAGACTTGCCGCGACCAACACCAGTTCGGCGGTGGCGGGGAAGCGCTCGGCCAAAAGGTCCGATACGGGGCGGTTGTTGCGGTAGGATTGGCCGAAGTCGCCCTGTGCAGCATCGACGATGAATCGACCGTACTGAACCAAAACAGGGTCGTTTAGCCCCATTTTCTCGCGCATCTCAGTGCGGTCCTGAACGGTGGCGTCTTCGGGCAGAAGATTGGAAATCGGGTCGCCCAGAAAGCGGAACATCAAGAAGGCGATCGAGGCGACGACGAGCATCACCAACGCGGCCTGAATGATGCGGCGGATAAGAAAGGCAAACATGCTGGCCTCCGGCTGGCAAGGGAAGGGTGGCGGGCGTGGGGAGGTCGCCCGCCGGGGGAGGTTACTCGATCCGGGCGAGCCAGAGGCGCGGTTTGTCGTCCGCGGTCTGGGGGATCTTCACGGCGTCCCGTGCAGCCCAAGACAGGGGCTGCGCGTGCAATGGCAACCATGCGACTTCGTCATCGGCGATGCGGAAGGCTTCGACCATCATCTCATGGCGTTTCTCGGCGTCGAGTTCCGTGGCCACGGCCTCGGTCAGACGGTCGACTTCGGGATTGGAATAGCCGCCGGGGTTCCATGTGCCCATCTGCCCGCCGGGCGTGTGCAGCATGGCCGAGAGGACCGAGTAGCCGTCAAGCATTGGCAGGGTCGCCCAGCCCAGCATGAACATATCCGTCTCATTGGCGCGGGCGCGCTCGAAGTGGATCGCCTTGGTTTCTGCTGTAAGGTCTGCTTTCACACCGACACGCGCGAACATCGCCGCCAGAGCCTGACAGATCGCCGCATCGTTGACGTAGCGGTCATTCGGGCAGTTCATGTTCAGGCTGAAGCCTTCGGGGTAGCCCGCATCGGCCAGCATTTTCTTGGCCAGTTCGGGATCATAGGCGGGGATCGCGTCGACACCTTCGTCAAAGCCCGGCACCTGCGGGGCGACCAGCCCACCAAGGTTGCGAGATTTGCCGCGCATGATCTTGTCGCGCAGCAGGTCATAGCTGATCGCATGGACCAATGCTTGACGCACTTCGGTCTTTTGCAGCGGATTGCCGTCTTGGTTGGGGTTGTTGGATTTGTCGGACATGTTGATGCCCATCATGATCGCGCGCAGGCCGGGCGCTTCGAGCACATGCATGCCGTCCGTGGATTCAATCCGCTTGGCGTCCTGCAGCGGCGAGGGGAAGATCATGTCGAGTTCGCCCGAGAGCATCGCCGCCACGCGGGTCGCGTCGGAGTTGATCGGGTTCAGCTCGATGCGGGTCAGGTTGTGCTGCGGCTCGTCCCACCAACCACTGTTGATGGTCAGGACAGTCTGCGCGTCGGGGGTGCGGGATTCAAAGCGGAAGGGGCCAGTGCCATTGGCATTCGACGTGGTGTAGCCTTCTTCGCCCTTTTGCGCGTCAATCGGATCCAGCGCGTCATGCTCTTCCAGCCAGCTGCTGTCAAAGATCAGGACGTTGGTCAGGAAGTTGTTGAGCAGCGGGTTCGGCCCGTCCAGCATCAAATCGACAGTCATTTCATCAACCATCTTGGCATCGACCAGCCCGGCGATATTGCCACGAATGGGCGAATCTTCATGCGCCGCGCGCTTCACCGATGCCACCACATCCTCGGCCGAGAAGTCCTGACCGTCGTGGAACTTGATCCCTTCGCGCAACGTGTAGCGCACAGTGGTCTCGTCGATCTGTTCCCAGCTTGTCGCCAAGGCCGGCTCAATCTTGAGGTCCGCGTCATAGCGCACCAACGCCTCATACACGTGGTTGAGGAACGAGACGGTAAAGCTGTCCGTCATCGAATGCGGGTCCAAACCGTAAAGGTCGCCATTGGTGCCCAGCCGGAACGTTTCGGCTTGGGCGCCGCCGGCACAGGCCAGCGCCAGTGCGGAGGTTGCAGTGAATAAGAGGTTGCGCGGTGTCATTGTTGTCTCCCTGTTTCTGTCGCTAAGCGGGCTTGAGGTGCCTTCATGTCAGCAACTGGGGAAAAGCTGGCACAATTCGATTTTTCTGTCTACAATTATTGTTAACAATCTTTGCAAACATTAACTGCTTGCACTTTTGGCGTCGTTTCGGCGACTGTTGCACAAGGTATGAGCAGAAAAATTACGGGTGAGGAAAAGCAGTTGCCAGAAACCAAACTCACGGAAAAGCAGATCTATGAACGGATCTGGAAATCGATCGCAGAGCGCCGTTTGCCGCCCGGCACCCGCCTGAAAGAAGAGCGGCTGTGTGAAATCTTTGGCGCGAGTCGCCCCAGAATCCGCCGGGCGTTGGACCAGCTGACCCATGATGGCTTGGTAAGTCACATCCCGAATCGGGGGGCCTTTGTCACGACGCCTTCGGTGGATGAGGCGCGCGATGTCTTCTTCACCCGCCGGGTGGTTGAACGGGGCGTTATCGACGCGCTTAAGAAACATGGCGCGCAAGATAAGTTGGCGGCGCTCGAGACCCATATCGCCGAAGAACGCGAAGCATTGGCCGAGGGGGACACCGCCCGGATCATCCGTCTTTCTGGTGCCTTTCACATGCTGCTGGCCGAACTCGCGGCCTCGCCCTTGCTTGCCGATATCCTGCGCGACCTTGTGTCAAAGAGCACATTGGTCACGGCGGTTTTTCAACCGAAATGCGACACGCAATGTGGCCCGGATGAACATGCCGCCATCGTTGCCGCGCTGGCCGCAGGAGATTTCGATACCGCCAAAACAGCGATGGATGAACATCTGCAGGAAGCGGAAAGAACATTGAAATTGGAAGCGTCAAGCGAAGGCAGCGCCCTGCAGGACGATGTCCTCGGCACCGCGTTGAGCGAGGGTTCAGAATGACTGTCCATGCGATTACCAACACCACCGCAATTACGATGGACCCCGCCCGGAGGGTGATTGAAAACGCGACGATCCTTTTCGAGAATGATCGCATCACCGCCGTCGGCCCCGCCGATGAGGTGGCCGTGCCCGCGGGGGCAGAGAGGATCGAGGGCGCGGATATGATCACCCTACCGGGGTTGATCGACAGCCATGCCCATGCCGGACACGGCCTGACACGCAACCTTGGCGGGGGCGACGGTGACGCGTGGTTTCAGGCCTGCGAAGACATCTACACGCGCGGGTCCACCCCTGAATTCTGGCAGGCCGAAGCCCGGCTCTCCGGTTTGGAGCGGCTCAAGGCGGGGATCACCACCTGCACCATGCTGCTCGGCGGTGGGGCCGACCATTACCGCACCGATACGACAGAGGCAGGGAACCTGCATTGCGCCGTCACGCGTGAGATCGGCATCCGCACCATGCTTGCGGTCGGGCTGAACCGGCGGCCCTTTCCCAAGACCTACCGCAGCCTTGACCTTAGCCGGGATGTCACCCTGACGTTCGAGGACCAGCTTGCAGTATGCGGGCAGTTGGCCGAGGCGCATGGCGATCTGTTGGGGGAGGGCACTGGCATCTGCCTTATTATGCCGGTCTATTCCCCTGATGAAGTCGCCCAGGCACCTGAGGAAATCCGCCAGATGTCCCGCGCGGCGATGGAACTGCGCGAAAAGCACGGTCTGCTGTTCACCCAAGATGGCCACCGCGAAGGTTCCATTGCGCTGGCCGAAGAACTCGGCATCCTCGGCCCTTGGGCCTATCTGTCCCATTCTGTCGATCTTACTCCGGAAGACATGGCCGCCGCGAAACGCAGCGGCGCGTCTATCGTGCATAACCCGTCGGCGATCATGTCCGTCCTTGGCCGCTGCCCTGCGCCTGAACTGCGCGACATGGGCGTGAACGTCGCCTTGGGGTCAGACGCCGCGGCGCCGGATCGGGGCTATGACATGTTCCGCCACATGGCCCAATGTCTGCACTACCACCGCCGCCATTTCCGCGATCCTGAGGTGATGATGCCGCTCGACGTTCTGGAGATGTGTACGATCCACGCGGCAAAGGCGATTGGACTGGAGGATGATCTGGGCTCGCTTGAACCGGGCAAAAAGGCAGATATCGTCATGCTCGACCGCCGCAAGCCGCATCTCTACCCGCCGATGATGCCGCTTACGACCGTGGCGCAATTTGCCAATGCGGCAGATGTAGATACCGTGATCGTCAACGGAGACATCCGCATGCGGCACCGTAAGACCGATCTGGACGAAGACGCGATCCTCGACGCCGCAGCGCGGGAGCTACAGGAGGCTGTCGCGCGCTGTGGCCTCACGCATCTGTTGGCTGAGTAGGCTGAGCCAAACGAAGAGCTGGTCTCTCGAAGCGGGGGTTGGCAGCAACTTAACGACCTTAGAACATCGAACCGATATCCGACGTCCCCGTTGGATAAGCCGCCGGCATCGTCTTTATCTGATCAACCGAAAGCCCCAGCTTGATCGCCAGAGAAAAGATGTTGATGAGTTCCGCGTAGTCCGGACCGAACATATGCGCGCCCAAAATCTTGCCGTCTGTATCCGAGATGATCTTGGCACCAGCATGGGTCTCGCCCAAGCGTTTTTGGGAGAACCAGCCGGAAGTGTCTGTGAATGACACCTCTACATCGTCGGTCTGGCGCGCTTCTTCTTCCAGCATGCCGACCCGTGCGAGTTCGGGAATGGTGAATACCACGCTGGGCACGCCCGTGTAATCCGGCTCGGTCTGCTTGCCCTTCAGCATGTTGGATGCGGCGATCTTGCCTTCGAAGACGGCCACCGGGGTCAAAGGTTTGCCCGGGGAGGCCGCGGCGTCTCCGGCAGCGTAAACGCGGGGGTTGGAGGTGGATTGCAACCAAGGGGTAACCTTCACGCCGCCATTATCCGTATCGATGCCCGCAGCGCTTAGATTCAACTCATCGACGGCCGGCACGCGACCTGCGCCGTGAACCATGAGGTCAGCCTCTTTGACGTGAGTGTTGCCGTCTTTGCCGTAGAAAATGCGCTGCGCATTGCCTGCAGCTTCAATCTTTTCGGGGGTTGCTTCGGAGATGATGTCGATCCCCGCCGCCCGACTGCGCTCCAGCAGCAAATCGACTAGATCAGGATCGAACATCTTGAGCTGCCGTGCGCCGTGGTCAAGGATCGTGACCTCGGCGCCCGCACGTGCGGCAATATGAGCAAATTCGAATGAGATGTAGCCACCCCCAACGAAGATGATGCGTTTGGGCAGTTCCTGCAGGTTCAAAAAGTCTGTGCTGTCGATGAGGCGTTCAGCACCGGGAAAACCCAGCGGCCGCGGTTTGGCACCTGTAGCGATCAAAGCATGCTTGAAGGAGAACTCCCCACGGCCTTCGATCTCAATCCGATCCTCTGCGGTGAAACGCGCCGACCCGTGCAGCGTTTGCACACCGGCCTTCTTCAGCCCGTCTTCCATGTTCTCAGGCACCGGGTTGGTAAAGCTTTCCTTGTGTTTCATGAGCGCTGGCCAGTCGATCCGCGTGTCACCTGCAACGCCCTTGCCCTTGAGCAAACGAGCTGCGTCGACCGCCTCGGCCCCGGCGCGCAGCATCTTCTTCGGATCACAGCCCCGCAGGGCGCAGGTGCCGCCGTAGGGCAGTTCGTCCACGATGGCGACGGACCAGCCTGCCTGCGCGGCCTTTTTCGCAGCGTTGACCCCGGCCATGCCAGCGCCGATGACGATCAGATCAAGTGTTTCGGTCATGAAATTTCCTTAAAGTCGAGAGTTCAGAAGGCGTCTGTTGCAGGCTTAACGATATCGGCCGAGCATTCGTTCACTAAGCCACCAGTTTCCAGTCACGCCGAAGCCGATCGTGAGCCCAAGCCAACGCCAACCGTCGTCGCCCAACGGCAACACGCCAGCCTCATAGGCAAGCACCGGCAGCGTCATCGCCAGCAGGAAGGGCCCGGTGTAGCGGCAATGCACCCGGCCACAGCGATGGGCATTGCGCAGACAGGCGATGCCCATCCAAGTAAGTGCGGCGACCCAGATCGCGGTTTTTGGGCCATCGGCAAGAGGAATCGCCAGAAGCATCGCGCCAATGGGGAGCCACCAAGCAAGCAGGCTGCCGCGCCGGGTGCCCAGCCAATCGTGGTTAGAGTGATCTGCCATGTCTTCACCCTGCGCAGCAGGACAGGGCGGCCACGTCCTTCTCGAAAGTCTGGGCCGCCAGTTTCAGCCCTTCGACGGTGGTCAGATAGGGCATGATCGTGTCGCCAAGGTCTTCGTAGGTCAGCCCGGCTTTCAGCGCCATGGCAGCGGTTTGGATACTATCGGCACCCTCTGGGGCGAGGATCTGCGCGCCGAGCAGCCGTTTGCTGCCGGCTTCGGCCACCAGCTTGATTAACCCGCGCGTATCGCGGGCCGCTAGCGCACGCGGCACGGCATCAAGTGGCAGAACGGAGGTCACGACCTCATGGCCTGCGGCACGAGCCTGCGCTTCACTTAGCCCGACACCGGCCACCTGCGGATCGGAGAAGACGACCCAAGGCATGGTCGCGTTGTCGTAGGTGCGTGTCTCACCCGCCACAGCATTCCGGGCGGCGATCTTTGCACCATAGGCGGCCATATAGACGAACTGATCGCGGCCAGTAACATCACCTGCCGCCCAGATGTTAGGGTTGGTGGTGCGCATCTGTTTGTCAGTCGAGATGCCTCCGCGCGCATCTACCGTAATCCCGGCGGCAGCGAGGTTCAGTCCGTCACTGTTTGGCGCGCGGCCCGTTGCGAGCACGAGCCGTTCTGCTGTCAGCACTTGGCCATCCGAGTGATGCAATGCGATGGTGCCGTCTCGTTTCGAGATGCGATCATAGCCTTTTGCACGCACCAGTCGGATGCCCTCGTCGGCCAAGTAGCCCTCAAGCGCCGCCGAAACCTCAGGCTCCGCTTCGGGAAGCACACCACGACGGCTAACCAGCGTCACGGCAACACCGGCCCGCGCGAAAAGCTGCGCAAGTTCCACGCCGATATAGCCCGCGCCGAGCACCAGCATGGAGGCGGGCAGAGCAGACAATTCCAGCGCTGACGTGCTGTCGAGCGTGTCGACGTCCTCAATCCCCGGGATCGCCGGCACATGCGGGCGGGAGCCGGTGGCAATGATGGTCTTTGCCGCGGGAAAGAGGCTGCCATCGACCGTCAACTTGCCGTCATCATCGAACGCCGCCCGGCCTTCGACGTAATCAATATTCTCATGCCGGGGCAGAACATCCGCGTATTTCGCCCTGCGCAACTCTTCGACCAGCGCCTGTTTCTGCGCAACTGTAGCCGCCCAGTCAGTCACGCGGGCCTCGGCCTCAATCCCCTCAAACCGACCCGCCGCACGCGCGTGATGCAGGCTCTCGACCGCGCGGATCAACGCTTTGGACGGCACGCAGCCCACGTTAACGCAGGTGCCGCCAATAGTGCCTGCGCCAATCAGTGCCACGCGGGCACCAGCCTCGGCGGCGGTGATCGCGGCGGAAAAGCCAGCGGAGCCGGCTCCAATCACGGCGAGATCATAGGGGCCGCTTTGGGGTGAATTGATATCTTTCATGTGGGGTTCTCCGAATTGCGGCGCTTCCAGAGCGCGTAAATTGTGATGCCGATAAAGACGGCGAGTGCAGGCAGCAGCACGTAGTCGAGCCAGCCCAGCAACGCCGACAGTCCGACCACGCCGAACAAAATGACCAGCACAGGCGTGAAACAGCAAAGGGCGACAATGACCGTGCCGATAAGACCAACCTTGAGCAGACGGCTCTGGTTGTTGGCTGCCTTTGCCTCCTTCACGATCCGCTCTCCGCGGCCAAGGACGCGCCATAGCCAACGCCAGTCACGGCGGCGACGATGGTCTCAGGGTCGGTAAGCGCGTCGTCATAGCGCAGGACATAGAGGCCGTTTTCGGCATCTCCCTCAATGAACTCAAGGATTTCAACGCTTTCCACGCGCTTAATCGCGGTGGCAACGATGTAGCCACACGAAGGACAGGTGAGCCCGTCAACAGCCACGCTTGTGGTCGCCTCTGCGGCCATTGCTGCGCCGGCTGAAAAGATAAGCGCAGTGGTAGAGATAAGAAGTTTCATGGGAGACCTCATGGTCAGAATGTCAAAAGGAAGGGCGAGAGTGCCGGAAATACCAAGGCGAGAAGCACAACAAGCAAAGCGCCCCAGAGCAGCCCGCGCATCAGCCCGCGATCAATCGGGCGCGCACAGGTGCCGTCGGCACAGTCGTCAGTGGGGACCGGGCGGTAAGCTTTCCAGAACCCGTAGACGAGCGTCGTTGCCACGAAGCTCAAAGTCACCCACTTGTAGGCGTAAAAGGCGGTAAGCTGACCGATGAAGACCCCGGTCATACCCAGACTGACCAGAACAAGCGGTAGGATGCAGCAGGAGGTCATGGCGAGCGCGCCAATCACGCCAGCGCCGGTGGCGAGCCAACCGGATCGGTCCTCGTGCTGATCTGTGGTCGCGGTGGTGTGATCTGTCATCGCTTTGCTCTTTGTTGCCCTGTGATGACTTGCAAGTTAGGGTCTGTAGCAACTACAGGATCAAGGAGGAAATGCATGTCTGTTGATCACGGTGTTGCGAGTGACCTTAAACGCTCTGACCTTGCGCGCCTGACCGGCTGCAACCTTGAGACCATCCGCTATTATGAAGGCGTCGGCCTGATGCCTGACCCACCGCGCAGCCCCGCCGGACACCGCCGCTACGGGGCGGCACATGTTGAGCGGCTTGGTTTCATCATGCGGGCGCGTGAACTGGGCTTTACGATGGAGGAAATCAAAGGGCTGCTCAGCATGGTTGATCGCGGCAGCCATACATGTGCAGAAGTCGAGAAGCGCGGGCGACATCATCTGGAGGTCGTGCGGGCAAAGATAATGGATCTTCAGAACATCGAAGCTATCTTGGCGGAAACGATTGCGAAGTGCAGCGGTTCGGACAATCCAGAGTGTCCTCTCCTCACGGTGCTGTCGGATGGGACTGTAGGCGAAACAGATTAATCCGCACTGGACGCGACAAGAAGGAATGGTGTGTTGAGCGTTTGAAGGTGCGGCAAACAAGTGGAGATTGCCCTTTGGATCCCAATGGATCAGAACGTTCGCCGACAGCGGTAGAATGTCGGCTTTCTGCATCCTGTTGCGCAGCATGTCTCTAATGCAGCCGCGGGCCGACCGTGAAGACGGCCCCTGCCTTTAGATTTCGATGGCTTCAACGATAGCCAGCGGTCAAGATCGACGCCGAGGTATCTGACAGTGCTGTCCATCTTGGTATGGCCCAACAACAGTTGGACTGCCCGCAGATTGCCAGTTATTAGGAAACTGTTCCCATCGGGTCATTCGCCCTTTGGAAATAGAAGTGAGGGACCAAACGCTCACTCTGGCGGGATGGTGTGAAACCCGCGAAGATTTTCGTGTCTTCCGGCTGGACTTGATATCAAGCGCGCATCTTACCGAACGTGGGTTCAAACCGGACATTGGGAAACCCTTGAAAGACTATCCCGAAAGTTTGAGTGATAAAAATGAACGAACTGACCCCCGCCGAAATTCTGAATGACCTTGTGACCCGATACGAGGGAACCATCGCCGTAGACGCTTGGGGTGAAACATCCCTTTTCTACAATCCGGGCCACGTATTGCCGCGCGGTGTCTATTTCGCGACGATAAAGGAAAAGGATGGCGCAAACGACAGTGCCTCGAAGCTGGACCGGGACGGCGTGTTTCGTCTCAATGCCGGCACGAGCAAGCCGCTTTTTATGGAAAGGTTCGGTCCGCCGCCGCGGCGCCCCGGCAAGGGCGGCATTGTAGATGGCCCTTGGGACTTTGCTCGGCTGAATGAGCTGACCCCCCATCCGGTTTATGGCTGGATGAGCTGGGTTGCGGTGCTCAACCCCACACCGGAAACACTGGGCGAGATCAGGCCATTGATTAACGCAGCATATGAAAAAGCGGTTTCGTCATTCCGTAAGCGGATGCCATAGAGAGGGCGTATAGCACACCCTTTCAAAAACCACCGCTTGTCGAACGGTGCGCTGAACCGGACATTGGCGCACTTGCAGCGAAGGTCTGAAAGGTCCGCATTGCGGACCTTGGAAATTCCCCCATTTTTGAGGGGGTCCAGCCGTAGAATTCACGCGACTGTATTCAGCTTCATTGCGGGTGTCATGCCGCCGATACCCATGTTGGGCGCCCGTTGTTGTAAGTCCAGAGCCATTCCGTTGCTTGGTCTTGTGCCTCCTCAATGGTTTCAGAAAAATACTGGCCCAACCATTCGTCCCACTGCCCGGCAGTCGAAACGAAGTTTCGATGAGAGGGGCGAACGGTGCGGTTGTAGCGTTCGATGTAGGCATCTTGCTGGGCCTTACTGGGTTGAATGTATTCGAGCCGCATGTTGTGTTTCTCAGCCCATTCCATGAGCTTCCTGACCTGCTCCTTTAAAAGCCTCGTTCACGGGGTAACCTGCACCTTGAACCGCACGCTTCCTTCGGCACCTGCGCCATGCGTTCCGCTGCAATCCCACCTTAGGGGCCCCATATACCCTGGAACGTTTGCAGTGGGGTCTGCCACGTCGCAAACCAGCGAGGGGCTTACAATCTGGGGTGTGGTTATCGCCTCTGCCAACTGTGTGTAGGGTGGCGTTCGGTCATGGATGGTGATGGCGGATGCATTCCTCTGACTTGGGTTCACGAGGGTGATGCGATAGATAAGTACATCGCCAGGCGACGCTTGATTTGAGTACCCTTCGTCCGTGCCTTGAGTTTCGTTCTGAACAGTTTTCACTAAGACGAGCTGACTGCCTCCGACTTCGACGGTCACGCGGTCCGTATCTGTCAAAACATGCGAAACCGTGGTCCCGGAAAAGTCAGTAGCGGCTTGGACCTGATAGGTCACAGTGCTGCCCGGGGGAAGGCCACCGCCGGCGGATACTCTCGAAATCAGACAGAGCTCATCGCCTGCTTGAACAGAAATAGGGACGGTGAGCGGTGTGTCGGGTGCGCCGTCGCAATCGTTGTCCAAAAAGATTGCAATTGAGAATGCGCCGACCGCTGGTTCAGAAATACTCTCAACAGTGAAGGTGGCAGTTCCGGTTGAACTCGCCCGATAGAGATGGGGAAGCAGCGTGATTTGGCCAGCACCGATGCGTGCATCCCGATCCTCGCTTAAGGTTGGAAGTGGAACGATACCCAATATGAGCCCGCTGTAATCCGTATCCGGAGCGGGAGTAAAGCTGAACGAACCGTCATGTGGGTCGCTGTTGACCAGACTTGGCAACGAGCCCGGCGTCTCGGAAATTGTCCGCCAACCCTCTGGCGGCACCGTGGAAACGGTCAGAGTACCGGTGTAATCCGGCGCGAACCGATAGGCCCATTGTCCGTCGGCACCGATCTGCGGATTGGCTAAAAGCGCGCCGCTATCGTCCAGCAGAAGAATGCTACCTGCATTGGTCCCAACCTCATTTCCAGTTGCCAACCCATCATGCGCAACGCCGCCGCGGCCATCATCTTGGATCAACCGGCCAGAGATCTGCCCCCCCGTGGTGGCAAGTGTGATCGTGACGCTGGCTTCGTCATCATCGGCGATGCCGTCCCGCAGATCGTCCTGCGCCAGCCCAACATTCGGATCACTGTCGAGATCCGGAAGGGAGCTGCTCACGATCTCGACAACGTTTGTGTAGTTGCCACCGGCGGTTACACGTACCCGTATGGTGAGGATTTCAGTCGCGCCCGACAAAATCTCATCGACGAACCAAAGGCCTGTGCTTGGATCAAAATAATCTCCGGTCGGGGGGGCAGTGTCGCTGATATAGGCAAAGCCCGCTGGAATGCTTTCGATGACCTTGACCCCAGAAGGGGAGCCGGGCCCGTCATTTGTCACGCTGATTACCCAATCGATGATATCGCCTTCGACCGCGGTTGTGACGGGGGAGGTGGTCCCCGCCCGGAACGCTTGTTTGGTGATCGATAGGTCAGAAAATTGCGGGTCGAACCCGAAATCGTAGGACACTGTAAACGCACCAGAATCTGCTTTGACACCAACAAGGGGGTTTGACGTTCCGATTTGCGCGCCGGGGGGAAGGTCTGCGTCGTTCACATCCACCTCTAATCGGTAAGTGGCGCCAGCCGGCAAACCAACGAAAGCATAAGTGCCATCCGGTTCCGTATCGACAGTGCTGATGAAGCTATCGTCACTCAGATCATTTGGCGTCGCATTGTCAGAGTACAGATCAACCCGAATGCCCCCTCCCAAATTTACTTCCGACCCGTCTTTTATGTCCGAAGCGTCTTGGTCAACGTAGATATTGCCGCCAAAGCCGGACAGTGCAAAAGGGGTACCGCCCCGGCACGACGTGCCATCGCTGAAGCCACCCTCATCTGTTCCTGTTGCCAGTCTCAATCTATTGCCTGTCGAGGTGTCGATTAGGTATATTGAGTTCGATACCTCTTCATAAGCGAACATCTGGCCGTTTTCGTCGAAGAAGACCGCAGACCAAATGCCAGCGTAAACGCTGGGTCCAAACTCCACCAAAGTGGTGAAACCGGCGATACCGTTGTTCGCGAAGGCGCGAAACAAGCTGCCCGTGTCTTCGTTGATGCCGTAGATGAAGCCATCCAACGGATTGACGGCGAAATCGGACACAGTGACAGGTTGTGAAAGGGTAAGTTGCCCGGCATCAAGAGGGTTGTTCGGGTCTGTCAGGTCCAGCAACTGCCATGTGACATCGTCAGCTTCGTACACCATGATGCCATTGGGAAGAATATCGCCCGCATCTTCGGCTTGCGCCGCGCTGCCTGGAAATTGGGGCATCTCGACAAAGTTTCCGGTGCCATCCACGCGCCAAAGTTCGTCTTTTCCCGCCCGAACACCGTAAATATAGCCATCACTCTCGTTGTACCCCCAGCCGGCTTCCACCCGGCGCGGCGCTGTCCCTACCGTTTGCGATGACATGGAATATCCTGAACCCGTGTCGGTAAATCGCAGTTTGCTTAGTCGCGTCGGATCGTCGGATAGCAGGTACAAGCCACTGTCGCATGAGACTGGAGGCACATCGTTTGATATCGACAGCACGTAGTCCTCGACCTCTCCGTCAAGTGCGACGGGAACGACGCCTTCGGTTGTTGACCATCGGAACCGGGCGAATGTCGGGGTCAGAACGGCAGTTCCGGGCACAACCACGTCAAATCGGATCTCGCCATTCAGCGTGCTGTCTTTGTCGCCTGCGCTGCCATCCTGAAGATCTGATGCGATCTGTTCAGAGGCGTCGAACACGCCGTCGCCGTTGAAATCGATCCACGCTTGAAGATATGCCACACCACCTGTCAGACTTCCGACACCGCCAGTCACCTCGTTGACGAAAACCGATATTTCGGTGGTGCCGCCCGCATAGAGTTGGGGCAACGTAACCCCATCTTCATCGTCGTTACCGTCGAGATCATCACCCGACGCATCCGGGCTTGCTTGAGAGGCCGCCTCGGGATCGGGAGAGAGCGCCCCCAAATAAGTGCCCGCAATGCCGGTTTCAGCGATGATATGCAAAGGGTCGCCATAGCTCGCCGGGGCATCACCACGATCGACCAAAGGCGCCGCGCCAATGTTGATCGGGTAATCTTCGACTTCTCCATCCAGTGAAATATCTGCCACGCCAACGACCGGGGTAGTAGACCATCGAAACCGGGCAAAGGTCTGATCCAATACCGCATCGCCCGGCACGATCGCTTCAAACTGAATTAGGCCATCACCGGCGACCGCATCCCCGCCCGTACCGTCGTCTTGTAAATCGCGCGCGATCTCTTCGGCGGTGGCAAGCGCCATGACCTCGTTACCGTCGTAGTCGATCCAAGCCGTTAAGAAACCGCCGTCGCCTTGCACGCGCGCTTCGATTGTTGCGGGGAAACCTTGAACAAGCAGGGGGATATCTACGCCATCGTCATCGTCAGAACTGGCGTCACCAGCGTTCCCGGGTCCTGCGTCGCTCGTAACGGCATCGCCTAAGTAGACACTCGGCTCTTGCCCCATCGTATGCAGTGCGTCCCCATAGATTGACGGGGCATCGGTAAAGTCGGCGCAGGCCTGAATGTCCGTAAGCTGCAGCGAATCTGCGAAATTTGCACTGTTATTTTTGCGCGTCCCATGATCGATTACGATCCGATCAATCGGGGCACCAAACCCGACTTCTACGGCAAAGTTCTCAGGGAAAGCGGCGTTCGAGAATGTGCTGTCACGCTCTGCCAAAATTGAACCGTCTACATTGGCCAAACGCAACATGGGGGCTGAAAGTGAGCCATTTGCAACAGCAGGCTGCACCCGGATACCGTTACGTTCGCCGTAAATCGTTACGGATTCGTCAAGATCGAGGCTTGTGACATTGAGAAGAACCGAACTCATGGGGCTATCAAAATTCACGTCCAAAGTGGCATATTGCTGGGTCAAAACGCCGACGGTGCCGGTAGAATAAACAACCTGCGCGGTTCCGATTTCTGCCGGACGCAAGATACCTGCATCCGCGTTTGCCGACGCGGTGACCGTACCGCTGACGCCGTACCGTGAGAAAGCAGCTGTTGCGCCAATCGCTGCAGGACTGTCAGATGTCCAGTCGACGACAGAGAACCGCGTACCAGAACAGACTGGAAGTGTTTCGGTCGGCACTGCAGTCACGTTTACGCTGACGCTGTCTGTATCGGCGCCACCTTCGTCGCTGGAGTTGGCAGCATCCGCGGTGATGTTGCCTCCCGCCGTTGTGGAAATATAGGCGTCAAATTCGATGGCACCGGACCCAAGGCCGTTCAAATCAGGCAAGGGAAGAAACGAGAAAGTGCCGTTTGTAGGTGCGGTGGCGGGGCGGATATCCTCGCCTGAGATAACTTGAAAGTTCGCTGTGCCAGAAATCTCCGGCGGCAGTGTCACGGTTGTTTGCACATTTGTCATAGGACTCAGAGATGTGTTCACATAGCTGACGCGGTAGGTGAGCGTGGCACCCTGCGGAATGTCGCCGCCCGAATAGGGGGTGCCATTCACCGCGGAAATCGCGATCGACACAAATAGATCGTCAGGACCCGGAGGTGAAACGGCAGATGTTCCAGCGACCCAATAGCGCCAAGGGTTATCGTTCCCGGCTGCGGCACCTTCAGCTGAATCCCCGCCGTGACCCTCTGCATTGAAATATCCGACGTTTTCGGTGTCTGTGATCTTTACCTCCATCACGGCGAAATAGGTTTCACCCTGGGCGATCCCCCCGAACGCGTAGCGCACCGCATTTGTGTCGCTTGGCAGAGTCGTCGCACTGCTGGTATTCAGGTTAAAGCCAGATGTCGTTTCGGTGCAGACTTCGAAGGAATTGACCCCCGGATCCAACGTTTCGGGAAAAACGGAACCGTCACCCGTGGCAGGCCCATCTGGCCCCGCCAGTAACGGGTCATTCGCTTCGCAAGAACCGGGATAGCTAATGCGGTTCCATGGGCCGGTGGTGCCGTAGCGGTCCCAATCCGACCCTGATTCCGGGCCGGCGACGGGGCTGCCCGCGCGAAAAGGCGTCGCACCACGACCGCCCGTTATCGTTGTTTCCTCTTGCGTAGAAAAACCGTTTGGATCGATTGTGCCACCCGAGCCAAAGGCGTTGATCTGAACCGCATCCCATTTGTTGTGAACCCGTGCCGTGCCCATGCCACCAACACTTGGCCAGGGACTGCCATTTGTGGGATTAACAAGATATCCATTTTCCAACGTTGCGATATCCGAACCGTTCGCAAACAATTGAGTATCCGAGCGCGTAGAGTAAAAAATGCCAGTGTCGCCATAGATATAGGCCAGACCCGCGTTGCAATCGGCAATTGAAAAACCTGCGGCCTGACACTGCGCAGTATCAGATGGGGACCATCCGTTGGGTGAAATATCAAACGTCTGCTGTCCTTTCGGACCCCATCCCTTTGACACGCCGGACCCTGTAGAGGCCCGGGCAGGGCGCGCGTCTAGCGGCGCGCCTGTGGCGTCCGTGATATAGGTGGAGGTGACTTCGGTGCCTGCGGGAACATATAGCGTGGCATACCCCCCCGGACCATCGAGCGTACCCTCGGCTATGACTGGGAAGTCGGCGATTACAGTGACTGTATCACCCGCCGAAAGCGGGGCCAGACCCGCTGCGACATTATCCGCAATCTGCTGCCGGCTGGCATCCGTTAATGAGATGCCGCCACCGCCCAGCCAAGCGCCGTGCGATAGGACCATTGTTGAGAAGCATAGCCAAAAGAACGCGCCCAAGACTGCTTTATAGCTATTGTAGAAAAATCTAGCCAAATCCATAACTTACTCTCATTCTATCAGCGTTAAGGCTGTCATCGGGCACCTTTTGCGTCAATCGGGGCAAGGGGAGCTTGGGCATATGCTTTCGGCTAATAGGCATAGCCTTTGGATAAATTTCTTAACCTTGCGGGGTTAACTATCAATTAATGGCAATCAGGGCGGAGGTCCCAACCTGCTTGGTTATTAGCCCAGAGAGTGCAGATTTCGCTGTAACGGCCTTGGGTGGCAAAGCTGAGCAGTGGGTTTGCGCGGCGCGTTTACGGGTTCGTCAGGGGAACCTAAAGGCGGCGGCACAAAGGGGCGTTAACCAAAATTAAACCCTTGTCTCCTTATCGTTTTGAAGAAGAGGAGCATTTTATGAAATACACTTTATTGACCGGGCTGCTTCCGCTTTTGTTAGCGGGTTGCATAGAGCCGCCGGCGTCTCCGATGGAGTTCGCCGCGCGAAAGGCGGCTGCGGCGGAATTGACCGCGAAACAATGCGCAGGGCAGGCCGGTGGCTATGATAGTGTTCGCAAACTGAGGCAAGACGCCAACCAGAGTGTTGCAACGGCACGTGGGCTGGGCGCGACTGACGCGACCATCGCCAAGGCCCGCGCGGATGTACGGACCGTATTTGACATGCAAGTCGCCTTCACCGACCAGCAGCAAGCCTGCAACGCAATGGTCGGAGAACTGGCTTGGGCAACCGGTTAAATCCGAATTGCCGGACAGGCGATCATGTTAGTGATGTGCGACGTCAAGCCAGATTGGCAGATGGTCAGACGCACGCCGCGTCTGGGGGGTTTCCACGACGCCACCCTGTAACACGGTAAGATGTTGATCCAACGCGATCCGGTCCAGATGAGCAACAGGCATCCGCGCATGATAACTTTTGCCGGGCGCGTGAATGGTAAAGCGTTTCGCCAGCCGCCCAAGCCCCACTTTTTGCGACCATTCATTGAGGTCACCTGCAATCAGCGTGGGGCATGCGGCGCAGGCATCCAGATGGGAGATCATCGCGCTTAGTTGCTCCTTTCGCGACGGTCGCAAAAGGCCAAGATGCGAAGCAATCACACGCAACTGCCGTGCGCCGATGTGCAAGTCGGCCACCATCGCTCCGCGCGGTTCCACGCCCGGCAGGGTAAGGTGCTCGACCCGGTCAATTTTGGCCGAAGGGCGGACCAAAACGGCATTGCCATGCCAGCCAATGCTCACGTCATTCGGCGTCGGTACAGCACGCAAACCGGTCTCTTTTTCGATCCGATCTAGCGGCAGCGCTGAGGGGCGCGGCGCGCGGCGGCGGTCGGCTTCTTGGAGCACCACCACATCGGCATGCAGGCTGCGGATGATGCGCATAATCCGCTCAGGGTCGCGCCGGCGGTCGGTGCCCATGGCCTTGCGGATGTTATAGCTGACAATGCGCAGCGATTGTGGGGCAACGGCAGGGATCATAGCACCGGGGCTCCAAGGCGAAACAGCCCTTCGGCCACTTTACGGACCATACCGGTGGGCGGCTTTTCCATGGCACAGTGCTCTGACAGATGCTCGATCCAGTCATGTAGCTTTGCGACCGAGCCTGCATCATAGACAAACAGCGTCACTTCGAAATTCAATAACATGCTGCGCACATCGAAATTGGCTGAGCCGACCAGTCCCATATCATCGATTATCCCGGCTTTGGCGTGGATCATGCCCGGCTGATAATAAAGCACCTGGCCGCCAGCCTCATGCAGATCGCGTAAATAGGCCCCGCGGGCGAAATCGGCAAGACGCTGGTTGGATCGTTCGGGCACCAAAACACGCACATCCACCCCGCGCCGTGCGGCCGTGGTTAATGCAGCCCCGAGCGCTTCAGTCGGCACAAAGTAGGGGGTGACCAGCCAGATCCGCGCCTCGGCCAGATGCAGCGCGCGGATCAAACCATCATGCAGCGGGTCTTCGGCAATATCGGGGCCAGAGGGGACCAATTGCACCGTCGCCGTACCGCCCGTGCCAGCTGCGACCGACGGCGCAGGCTCTAGCGTTTCGCCGCTGGCCACCTCCCAATCAGAGCGGAAGACATCACCAAAGCTTTGCACCGCGCGTCCCTCAAGCAGATAGGCCAGATCGGCCCAGCCATCTTCGCGCGCCACGGGGCCTAGGTAGTGCGCCCCAATATTCATGCCCCCGGAAAAGACGCGCGCGTCATCGGCAATGATCATTTTGCGGTGATTGCGCAGGTTTAAATGGCCCGAGCCCGGAACCTGCAGCAGCGGGGAGTAAAATCTGACATCGCCCCCCGCGTTCCGCAGACGGCGCAGGGCAGACGCGGGCCCGCGCAGTGTGCCAAGACGGTCCATCAGCAAACGCACCTTCACCCCCGCCTTGGCCCGTTCGGTCAGCGCATCGACGAAAATCCGCCCGGTTTCATCATTTGCGACAATGTAAAACAGCACATCCAGCCGTTCCTCCGCCCCTTGGATCAGCGCTATGACTGCTTCGTGAGCAGCAGTCGGATCGCCCAAAAGCCGCAGGTCTTGCCCGTGGGCGGCGGCAGGTAAGCCGAAATACTGCATCGTCGCATCGAGTGTATGCACCGGGCGGGGCGGGGGGCCGCCAGTGTCACCCTTGAGG
>JGI24724J26744_10000211_pt1 | contig 45840 bp, 49 predicted proteins | sample Cruoilmetagenom7_FD_26744 | JGI IMG/M metagenome (IMG submission 26744) | reverse complement strand
CCAGTAGCCTTAGGCTTAAACTTTTTTTTTAAAAGGTTTAAACCCCAAAAGGTGAAGAAAAAGTTCATTTCAGTGTCCATTGCTGCTCCAGTAGTCCCAAGAATCGTCGCCATCATAAATTTCTCGAAGGCTTTATCACTTACAATAAAACTCATTTTTTCAGCCATTTTAAACACTTTTTTTTTGTTTTTTTTTTAATTTTTAATAAATTTTTAACTAAATTCTCTTGATNTGCTATTAAAAAATTTTTAATTATTGTCTCGGACTATTACATCCAAGATATTATTTTTAGCGTATTATCTAAAAGATCTATTAAGTCGTCGTATTCAATTGGTTTAATTTTTTCATGCGTTTGATCCAAGGTTATTCCACGGGCTTTCAAATCTGGAATCATTGCATATAATGTTATGTTCAAGCTGAGAAGATCCTCCATTGTTTTTGTAATTCGGCCTTTCTTATTAATACCAATTACTCCATCGTGAATCAAAACAATCCCAATTTGGCTCCCTTTTTCAATCTGGCCTTTCAATATTGGTAATAATCGTTCTAAATGGTTCCCTGTAATTTCACTAAACCCAAATAAATATAAAAAATTAAATTCACTCAATTTTTGCGTCATTTTTATATTCCTCCGTTAAAACCTAAAGCAGGTGTCTGCTTGTTCAATTAAATTGATTAATTCGTCAATACTGATGATCTTTAAATTCTCGTATTCTATTAAATCTTCAAAAGTTAAACCGGCATCTTTTAACGATTTATCTAAAACATATAATTCCAAGTCCGATAAGTCTGCTATTTCAAGAAACTCATCTACTGGGTCCATACCAACGACTACCGGAGTTGCGTTTTTGTTTAAAAGATAAACAGCGTCTCCAGTGAGAACTATTTGGCAATTAATAGATTCTCCAAGAGCTACAAATCCCGAACCAATTCGGATCGCTTCAGCAGCAGAATTCTTACCCGTTGGCGATTGATCGGCTATAATTACAACAGATTCTATCATAGTTTCAGCCCCCCGTTCCGAAAACAATTAATTTATCTGATTCTATCACCCAATTTGAGAAGTCCCCTAATCCTTCTTCTGTAGCTCCCTTGATGAAATTGCTATCGTTTAAGCCTGTAAGACTAACCCAAGTACTACAACCGACAACAGGTATATTGTTTTCACCGCAAAATTCTTCTAACTTCTTTGGAATGTTCCTGATTGAAGTGCCACTGCTAATGTCTTTCTTCAAGTTATATACTCCCGAGCCGTAAAAGAATAATCCCTTTACCGTATTTCCCTTCCTAATAATAGCTTTACAAATCTCAAGTAAAGAATCAACAGCTTCAAATTTATAGGGTTCTGTGCTAATGAAGAAAACATATTTAGACATATTAATTTCCTTACTCCTTATAATGCGTTTTAGGCCTTTTTAATGACAAAAATTAAGTTTCCATTATCTTCTCGAAGTTCAACTAATTCGTCGCCTATTTTAGTAAGAAGCGCTGGTATGTCCTTCTTCGCCCCAACATCGTCAACGATTACTTCTATTATTTGTCCTGAAGCCAAATTTTTCAATTCTTTTTTAGTTTTCAAAACTGGCAACGGACATTTTAANCCAGTATAATCAACTATTTTATCAGCCATTTTTTTCACTTTTAATAGTTATTTTATCTATTTTTTTTTATTTTGATATCAAAATAAATTAATTTATGATATCTTTGTAGTAAAGAAATGTGAAATAATATTTAAATAGTAGTTTTTTTAACTATAAGAAATTGATTTATCTATAAAAAATCACTAAAGAAAATGTAGATTTTAGTGAAAAAATTATAAGTAATAAAATCTTAATAAAGCTTTAGAGAATAAAATTTCTAAAAAAATAAAAAAAAAAATAAGAAAAATTTAGTTTAAAATAATCTAAATTAAAATGGGCTTTATAACATGACAATAACAAACATAAATCGTTCAGAGATCGATGAATTTGATAGAGACATTTTAGATTTACTACAAAACGATGCAAAAATTACAATAAAAGAGATCTCTGATAAAGTTGGAAAAAGTCCTACTGCTATTAGGTCTCGAATAGTAAGGTTAGAAGAAAGATATATAAAAAAATACGTAGCTTTAATAGATTGCCATCAATTAGGNTATCGCGAAATGGTAATGGCGTCATTACGAGTAAACTCTTCTGAGCCTTTGGAACGCATTAAGGGACATATTGAAAGTATGGAAAAAATCAAATTTGCATATATAGTCACGGGGGAATATCCCTTGTTTATCATGGCTAAATGTCTGGACCACGAAGATTCGATGAGTTTAATTGAGAAATTGCGAAATCTTCCAGGTGTTGAAGAAATTAAGACCCAAATCGTATTAGATCGAATAAAAGAAGATACAACTATTATCATTCCTTAATAATTTCTTTCTTTTGGAACTAAGATTTACAAGGATAATGTATTCCTTTTTATAGATTAAAAATTCATGGTACTAAGGAATTTATCATCTGCTCTCCAATCTTCAGCGAGATTAATTTCCTATCCTATTCTTTTTATAAATGATTCTGAACTAATTATCTTCAAACGGGGCTCGACTTCTTGAAGATATTGAAAATTAAGATCGTCAGAGACTAAAATGAGATTTTTGTCTACAGTAATAGTACCTATTAAAATATCTATAGTAGGTATAGGAGTACCTTTTTCTCTCAAAAGTAGGGCATTTTTGAAAACTTGTTCATAGTGAATTGTAGATGGAAAGATTATTGTTATATTATCATATTTCGAGCCAAGAGGATACTCTATCAATGATAGAATGGTTGTAAATATATCCTCTTTATTAAATGTCTTTATTCCCAATTTATTAAGTTGAATTAGTATATTAGTATCCAATAACCACATTACCTATCCTTACCTCTCTCTAATTCATGTAAACTAGAAAAAGTAAGGGAAAATCATGAATTTTCTTTTAATGTGGATTTATTGAATGATAAATTTATTAAACCAACTTTATTTCTGTTAGGGAGACAAGATTCTGCCGTAGGGTAAGTCAATAGTTGCTTATTTTNTAGACAAATTACAACTAGCGATGAAGCCCTTAAAATCTAATGGAGCGCGGATGAAAGAAATAAAGGTCGTTGTAAAAATTTCNACTGCAAAGCAGATTTTTCAATAAAATCATAAACATGAAAAGATTATAGGGAAGTTATTTTCGAACAAACCCTAACCTTATTCAATAGTCTTCATATTAATTAATTTTAAATACTTCTAAGAACTTAAATATTGAATCTAATCAAAATATTAAAAAAAAATAATGAGTGAAAGAGAACAAATCGAATTTAAGAATTATTATATTGCTATTTTTAATGTGAATTACCTTTTCCAAGGAATCAATCAATCTTTATTTGCGGTAATTATTCCAATTTATTTGATCCAATTAATTGAAGAGATTGACGCTTCGCAAATCGCATTGATGGGATCAATAATTTCTTTACCCTGGATTCTTAAAATTTTTTATGGAATTATTGGTGATAAATTTGGGTTAAAAAATATAGGCAGAAGGCGCCCTTGGATTATAAGCATGGTATCATTTTCGGGCGTATTGTGGATCGTTTTAGGATTACCTAACATGATTACTGCTGAAAATGCCATTTCTCTTTTTGCGATTATGGGAATTCTAATTTTTTTTGGAGTTGCTTTCGGAGATACAATTATCGACGGTTTATTGCTGGATATTACACCAAAGGAAAAGTTGGGACGCGTATCAGGGTTTAATTGGGGTCTAATGTCCGTAGGAGCTGTAGCCGGAGGTCCATTATTTGCTCTATTAGTAGTTTACGTCGGCTTAGAAGTACCGATGTTATTTATCATTGTAGGAATTTTAACTATTCTGTGTTCATTTTTAACCATTTTCATAAAAGAACCTACGGTATACCCAGAAGCCAAAATTGGGCAGCATCTCAAGGAAATGTTCAACAACAAAAGAGATTGGAAAACTTACGGATTTGCTTTATTCGCTTCTATTATAGATTCTATTGGTATTTTGTTTGTCTCAATTTTCATCTTAATAAACATGGGTTTAATATCTTCGAGCGGGACGTCCCTTTCATTACCTAGCGGAGACTTAAATATATACTTAGTAAATGGTTACATAACTATGATAATTTCTATTGGGGTGGTGATTGGAGCAATACTTGGAGGACAAATCGCTGATCGAATCACAAGAAAAGTAAGCGTTTATATTGCGTACTTAATAACTACCATCGCTTTATTGCTAATGATGGTTCCATTAGAATGGCCTATTTTATTAATCTTTTCGGGATTAGTAGGATGTGCAATTGGGTGGCGACATTCTAGCTACGCTGCCGTAGTAACTGAAATCTCAAAGCAACACCCCGAGATGAGTAGTACTTATTATTCGATGTGTAATGCTTTCGCAAATTTAGGTGCCACGCTCGGGTTGACTTTTACAGGAATTATTTTAAGTGCTACATCTTCGTATCTAATAGTGTTTCTATTTTTGGCCATAATTTCTAATCTTGGCCTTGGTGCTTTCTTAATGTTAAAAAAGGAAGATTATGAACATAAAACAATCAAAGAGAATTAGAAACACAAATAACTTCCCTTTTTTTTTTCTAAAAAAGATCAAGAATTTGTCCAAGTTTTCTTAAGTGGGTAATTCATTTTTGATTAAACCTTCCCAATTAATTTTTTAAAAAGAAATGTGTGAAAATACCTTTAGATTTAAAATTGTAAGAAGAAATATTCAATATTAACTCGAACTTAAGTTTATATTTCCTCATTATCTTCTTATACAAAAGAAAAAAGAAAAATCTCTAAAATGGCAAAGAATAAGGATTATTATAAAATTCTCGAAATCGAAGAAGACGCTTCTGAAGAAGAAATTAAACTGGCTTATCGGAGATTAGCGAAAAAATATCATCCCGACCTTAATAAAACCGATCCTAAAGCTAAGGAGAAATTTATTGAACTACACGAAGCCTACGATACATTAAGCGATCCCCAAAGAAGGAAGATTTATGACCAAGCAGGTTACAATCCAAAAAACATTGATTTAAGCGATTTGCTTTGGAAATATAACTCTACTCGATTTAGAGAAATGTTAAGACGAATATATGCGAACGACTATAGAACTCCATACAATAAACCTCCGCCTGAAGGAATGTATACTTAACATTCTTCTCCATTCAACATATAGTTAAATATATAGTTAAAAATTCATTTATTATGGCTTCAAAAACTATTACAATAACAGAAGATGTTTATCAGCTTTTAAAATTATTAAAAAAGCAAGATGAAAGTTTTTCTGAATTATTAAGAAGAGTAGCAATGCAGGTAAATGGTCAAAAATTAGAAGCTTTTTTTGGTTTATGGGATATAAATGATCAAGAATATAAGGAAATTCAGGAAGAAATTAAGCGTAATCTAATTCCATATAATGGAAAAATGAGGAAATTTGATTGATTGTTCTTGATACAGATATTCTTGTTAATATTTTGCAAAAGAAGAATCGCGGAGAGCAATGGAAAGATTTTTTAAAGGACAAATCAATAGCTTTCACCACAATTACTGCTTTTGAACTATTTATAGGAGCAGAATCTCCAAAAAATATGATCAAAATATGAAAGCAATAAAAAGTTTAATACAACAATTTCCTGTTCTTCCTCTTTCAATTAAAAGTTCATATATCTCAGCTACTATATATTCAAATTTACAAAAAAAAGAACATATGATCGAGTTAAATGATATCTATATTGCAGCAGTTACATTGGAACATGGTGCTGAGTTAGCAACAGATAATATCAATCATTATCAACGAATTTCACAATTAAAGATTATAAACATATAAACATGCTTTCAATCTATTTTTATGAATTTTATAGCAAAAAAAAAGTAAAGTAATATATTTTCCACAAATTTATTGTGAGAAATTTAAGTAGAAAGGAGATAAGGAATTAAAAAGTTAGAATAATTATTAGATAGTGAGATAATATGACCTCTAATCTTAAGGAAAAAATTATGGATTTTATAAGAAAAAGTTCAAATAGTTAGATAATTTCACGGCTCGAGAGTTTTGGACTTTAGGAATTTATTTAAGATAACTCTTTTATTTGTTTAAAAATATTTATAGATTCTAAAAATTGAACTCCTTAAATAACATAAAATTACGCAATGAAAAAGTATTATAATTTACTATTTATAAAAAAATTATAACTTACAATAAAAAAGAAACATTAAAAATTTTGATGAATAACATGAATGAAACAATTTTACAAGATCTTGATCAAGAAGCAATAAATGGACGTAAGTCGAATTATTTTCAAATAGACTTTCTGAAAGCAGTAATGATTAGTTATCTTCGATCATTTCGTAGCGTGGACGATTAAAAGTGAAATTGGTGTTGCATTATGGGAAAGGATTTCTATTCCAGTATTTTTGGTAGTCATGGGGTTTAACATGGGGCTATCATTTAAAGGAAAGGAGGATTTATCTTTAAAAGAATTATATTCTTGGAGTTATTTCAAGAAAAAAATTACTCGCTATATCATACCTTTTCTTATACTATACGTTGTATCAACTTTTATTGGGTTGTTTATGTATGGTTTTGATTTTATAGCAATGTATGATGGGCAATTCTNTCCAAGTCATGGTATAATNAATCTNTTTATAGGAATATTGCCATTTTGNGGACCAGGTAATTGGTTTCTACCTGTAATATTCCAGTCAATTTTAATCATGCCTTTACTATATAAGGGATTTACTAAAAAACCTATTCTAACATTANTGCTAACCTTTATNGTTGAAATTGCTATGCAAATCACAATATTTTTCTTTATTGGAGAGATTACATCTTGGGAAGAAGTACATCTCTTAAACATATTCATGACTAGTATCTTATTTTATCTTTCTGCAGTCGGTTTGGGTATGTGGTTTTCTTTTGGTCATAAACTTACTGATAAAAGAAATATATTTATCTGGATAATATTTCCAATTAGCTTGGTATATATAATTGCTTACCAATTTTTTNACTTTGAATTAGGGATCGCTGGGATTCCACTTTTAAGAGGAGATTATCATTTCCTAGTTTTTCCTTATTCTGCCATGCTTGTTTTGCTAGCAATCCGATTTTTACCTCAAAAATCTGACTGGCGTATTTCAAAATCTATCACATTGATTGGNAAATCAACGTATCACATCTTACTCACCCAGATATTGGGATATGCAATGATTACTGCGTGGTGGGGGACTCACTATGGAATGGATGCTCCNTTCAATCCTTTTGATATAATAGATTTAGTAGGGTTATGGATTCTGTTTATTGGTTTTGGTACAATGTGGTATAAAATTGATCGTCAAGAAGATTTAATAAGAAGGATATTATATTATTTCAACTTTTTCATTGTGTTTGTTTCACTGCTTTTTTTATCCTTCTGGGCGCAAGGCTTCTGGATTCCTATACCACTTATCGTGATTATGCTTTACGCGATCGCTGCTTTAATACTACATAATGTTATTAAAAAACCATTATCTACAAATATAATAAGCGTATGGACGGGATTTCTAGTGATAAGCTTTATTTCGATGATTCTTCAAGTCGAGGTTTTTTTACCGGGCGAATTTTGGATTCTATTAATTCCTATTGGAGTTTATCTTATTATCGCAATTATATATACGGTTTTTTATGGTCTCTCAAAAGAATAAAAAATTAATATCTTTTTTTTATTTATTAATCTCTAAGTTACCACTTCTCGCAATTTATTAAAGAAATTTGACATATAGTTCTATTGTGCCTTTTCTCTTAATTCCAAGTTAGGGATACCAGAAATGAAGGATGAACGAAAAGGATGATTAGCAAATTCTAGGAAAATCTATATAAATTAATTACTTTTCTTTTCTTAAGAACTTATGAACGAATTCAAGAGCACTTTTGTTATTCTCCCAGGATAGTAAATCCATAGCTTCTTCATAAGAACACCATTTCCAATCGTCGTGTTCAATAGGATCTATTTGAGGTGGACCTGGTTCATTTATCTTAGCAATAAAAAGATATTCAGGGATTTCTTTAGTGTTCTCAAGATAGGTCTCTTTCCATTTATCTTGCATTGGGATTATATAAAAAATATCTGTTTTAATTAGAGTAAAATCTCTATAGCCAGTCTCTTCGAATAATTCTCTTTTGGCGCCCTCGGCGATAGTTTCGTTATTTTCAGGGGCTCCAGTGACTCCTTGCCAAACCCCACCTCGGCTAATTATTCTTTTTAGCATTAAATACTCCCATTCATTATTGGTTTTTCTAACGGGATAGACTAATACTTGTATAGGAATTCTCATTTAATATCCTCATCTCTTATTTTTATTTTCGCTTTCTTGAGATGTTTTACGATTTACTAAAATAATTCCTACTATAACTAATAGTAAGGCAAAAGGATAAACAACTACATCAAATATTTCCTGCAAAAATATTGCAGAGAAAAGTACACCAAATAATGGGACTAAAGTCTGAAAGATTGCTGCTCTACTAGCATTTAAGCGTTTAACGCCTTCTAAGTAAAATGTGTATGCTCCGATCGTAGATATGAATGCTAGATACGAGATACCGATCCACACTCGGGGGGGAATGGTTAAATAAGTTGCTGGAATTATGAACTCTGGACTAATAATTAACGCTATCGGAGTGGTTATCAAAAACCCAAACAAGGAAACCCAAGTCATGATCCAGATAGAGCTTGGTTGGTAAGATTCAGTGTTNTCGCGAGTTTTATTTAAGAAAAACCGAGAAATCACAGTATAGATTGCATACGAAAATGCCGCTAGCAGTATCATAATATCCCCAAGAATCCGATTCGCCACGTTTAGATTCGGAGAAAATCCTACAATAATGACTACTGCTGTGAATGCAAATAGCGAGCCAACCATCTTTCTCCATGCAAATCGTTCAGTCTTTAAGAAATAACTTGATAGTATTATGACCCAAATTGCATTAGTTGCGACCATGATACTCGCATCGCTAGCACTGGTAAGCATCTCTCCGATTAAATAACCTGCTTGATAAATTGTGACCGAAAACAGACCCATTAAAACTAATATCTTCCAGTGCTCTTTAGCGAACTGCCAATTTAAAGTTCCTTCTTTAACTCTAAGAATCAGAAAAAAACAAATTACAGCTAAAAAATACCGAATCGCGGCAATCATAAAAGGAGGGATAGTAGCACCTCCAACTTCCTCTGAGACTAACCATCGACCTAAAGGCCACGTAAAACCCCAGATAACGGAAGTTAAGATCAATAATATATATGCTATGATTTCCTGCTTTCTATNAAACCCAACTGTCGAATNCACTGTTTTTTCACTCGTCAATGTGGTAGTTTATAATGTGTGATCCTAAATTAATTATTATGGTAGCAAAAATGGTAGAAGATTTTTATATTAGAAAGAAAACCAAATTCTTGAAAAGTTTTGATGAGCGTTTAACCTTAGCAAATGAAGAACTTAGCAAGAAATTATTAATTATCCGTAAAAGAAAAAAAAAACAATAATACTACTTTTTTATTTCTTCGTGAAAGTGTGCTTTCACGAAGTGTTGTTGAAAAATGCTTTATTGATATTTTAAAGTAAAATTAGGAAAATTATCAAAATGTAAACTATAAATAAATGTTTCCAAAGTTTTTTTTATATGTGCCAATTTCATATTAAAGTTCCGATAAAAAATTAGTAATGTTATAAGGATGTTTTAAGCGTTAAATTAATATTCTATTACTATATTAACAGAGATTAACAATCCGACTTATTTTTAATTTTTGTGTGCAAAATATTCTCCCGTTTGTCGTGGGACATATTAGAAAACCCGCAGAATACTTAACTTTTTAAATAAGTTCTATAATTATTATTGTAGTTCAAAATCTTTTGTTAAATTTTAATTGAGGAGACAGATGTATCTTAATTTTAACATCGAAAAGATTCAAATAGAGGAATATAACCACCAATTACAGTGGTTCGAAAAAGAATTTGACGAAATATTTCAAAACAATTCTGTAAAACTCACTGAATACGAGAGAAATCTAGCCAACGCACTATTGAATAAGTTATCCGAGTCAATTAATCAATGTAAGGACGAAAAACTTCTCTACGATTTAGTTTCGACTCTCAATTCTATCGAAAAAAAGCATCCTGAGTTGTTTTAGACTTTTTTTTCCTCCTATTATAGCTTATTTTTAATTTTTAGTAATACCAGTATTACTTGTATGGTATTCTTTTTTTTTTTAACGTTTGATATTAATATTAATAAATGAGCTAGTGTAAATTATAATTAGGAACAAAATATCACACAGTGATTTTCATTGGAATTAGACGAAATTAAAAACAAAGAGATTATCGAAAGCATAAATAAATATTTAACTATGCATGATAACGACAAAGCTCTGGCTATCGTAAACGAATTATTGGATAAGGACCCTTCCAATGAACAGGGTTGGCTCTATTTAGGCATCATCAATCGTCGCTTTGGTAAGATAGACGAGGGTAAGCTAGACGATGCGATTAAATGTTTTGAAACTGCTACTGATCTAAATTCTTCTTTAATAGAAGCCTGGGGTTTGCTAACCATTACATATATTGATATGGGAAATGTGATATTAGCGGAAGAAGTCATGAAAAAAGCTATAGAATTGAACCCTCTTGACGAGAAAATTCAATTTTATTCCGACAATTTAATTCGAGTATATGAAAAGTTCGGACCCTTTTTCTAAGTAAAATTTTATATNTATTTTTTATTATGTTTAAGTGAGAGAAGAACGAATATCAATGACATTTAAGGGAAAAAAAGCGATTGAAGGAAGAATTGTTGAAATTAGGGGGGGTGAGAAACGTATTTCTCGAGCTTATACTTATGGATATATGTCGTTAACCGTTCGTGTAGGTATATATATGTATTCTGTATTAGTTAGTTCTTCAAAAATAAATTCCTACGGATTTTTACCTCGCGTTGGACATTATATTCGAGCTGAAGGAATCCGATCGCCTTCTCAAGACGGATACCATGATTTCTCAATGAGCCACCTCTCATCACTCGAGCATATCGAACCTCGAAAGTAATGCTGAAAACATCTCAAAATCAAGTTTTTACTTTTAAAACCTTTTTACCGTTAGAATTAACTAATTCCAATGTTTCTATCTCGTTGAAATTAGATTTGAAATAACTTTTTTTTGTTTCTGAACCCAATAATGATGGACTATATACTTTCATGAGTTTCTTGATGAAAAAATACTTATCTACATAAGAACCTATTGCCCAAATTACAAGCATTCGTGATTTCCTATTTTGAACTTGAAGACTCCATTTATCTTTACATTTAGGTGAACAAAAACGATGTCTTTTAGTTTTTTGTGCAATATTCACATGCTCTACTATTTTTGATTCAGAGCTCTTGAACGATTCACCACAGTACTTACATGTCGTCATGATATGAAGAAAATCCGTTATTGAGAGTATTTTCGTTTTAATTATTTAATAAAAATAGCGATATTTAAAAGAAAAAGCAGAATATGTTGTGTCTAACAAATAGTTTTAAGTTCTTTACCTAAAATTTATTCGAATAATTGCAGGAAGTACCTTTATGTGTTCATTTCAGTTATTTCTTTTTCAATATTATTGTATTTTTCCATATCAAGAGGGATCTTTCTAATCAAAATCATGCTAATTCCAATAAAAATTAAAGCAATCAAGGAAACCCCGATTTTATTAAAAAAATAGTACTCTTGAAATCCATTGGGAACGGAGACGGGGGTGAAAAGCATTGAGAAAACGGTAATAATCTGTGTCAAATACATCCCAATAAAACCCGAAATTAAATTAAATAAATTACTAATACCAAAATAGGTTGCTTCACGCCTTTTACCAGTATTCAAAAAATAATGATCGATAATAATAGCTAGAAATAGCAATTTAACAAAACTTAACCCAGATAAGCTTACAGTAATTAAAACTGTAAGTATAAATCCAGAAACAAGATCAAATAGAAATAATAGAGCAAGGGTTAATAATAGAAGAACTAACATCAGGATTTTAAGAAGTTTTTTAATTCCAATTGAAAGGGACAATTTTCTCCAGTAAAGAAGAAATGGAATGATAGCTAAGCTGGGGATGATAACCCTAAAGAAAGTATTAATCACAATTAAAGAAGGGGTTAGATTTCCTAAATTGATCACCCAAATAAAAGTTAAAGCGATTTCAATTAATATTTCTGAAATTGTAATAAAAAAAAACGCTATCAGAAACCATATGAATAATTTATTATTTGAAGATAAAATCTTGTAAGAAGAGTGTTCATTCAATTCTGTTTTCTCCGATAATCGCAAGTAGGGTTCATCGAATCCATATCTAAATAATATTATTCCCCCAAGAATAATGAGCAAGCTAAAAATAATACCAAAATATATTTCTTCAGCACTTAAAAATACTTCAAGGATAACTGTGATTAACGATGCTAAAGCAGAAAATCCCAACAGTAAACCAATAACCTTAGTTCTTGAATTAAGATCCTGAAACATTTCTGGTAAAAGGCTTATGAAACCGATATTAAATATAATAGAACTGAATAAGTAAATACAATATAAAATAATGAAATATAAAATGTTTAGAAAAATGTCAGTAAAACCAAGATTTAACGGAGAAAAGTAATAAAGAAAGGTCACCAAGGTCATCCCTACCAGGCCAAATATTAAGTAAGGTGATCTTCTGGNACCTTGTTTTTTTTTATCAGAAAGATATCCCAATAAAGGAGCTAAAAATGCTAAGATAACCGAAAACACTGTGGTATATATAATATAAATATAAATNTAGGAAATNTGACTTCCAATAAGAAATAAAATAGTGATACTAAATTTAAGAAGAGTTATGGTACCGAAAGTGATTAAAAAAGAACTTATAGAATATCCTAAAGCGAATTTATCAAATGTAATTTTAGAAACCATAATAATTTANATTGAATTTTAATAATTTACTCAANTGAGCATATATTTTATGTTGAAGGAATAGAGTATTTAAATGTTATTGAAGGTAGATTAGTATGAGTTATTAGATAAATATACTTTTTTAAATTTTTGTTTAAATATCCTCTCATATTTAGAGAATAAAATATTTTAAAATAAATTAAAATAACAGGAAAAAGTGGTGATATGATATTTACAATCCTAAATTAACACACATTATAGTTATAGCTTCTGAACAACATAACACAGAAGGCACTATAAGCACGATGGACGATTATATTTTGGACGGGTGTTCTAGTCCAGAAAATTGGGATTCGATTTTGCGAAAGTTTAAACGAAAATAGAACGCTGCAAATAAGAAATAGAGGTAAATAGTATGAAAAAAATACGAAATCTTGAATGGCAGGATTATCGGCACCCAGAATTTCTCCAATCTTTAAATGTAAGCGTGAATGAGTTAAAATTCATTAGATTGTTTTTAAAACGCGGAAGTGTAGCAATAATTAACGAAATCTTAAGAGAACGTAAAAGTAAACAAAATTCATCTCATAAAGAAGATTTCTCAAATAAATTTCACCAACTCAAAAAAATAAAAGCTTAAATCATAAAATTATTTTTCAGTTCTTTTTTCATAATTTTTATATTGGTTTGAATCTCAATTTTACATTAAGCAAAATTAAATAGATAGAAGAAGGGTTGGATGTAAGTGAAAAAAAATAAGATGGTAGAGATTAAAGAGATCGAACATGTAATAAAGGAAGAAATACATAAACACCACAATTTAGGAGAACATGCGCGAGCAGGAAGCGGTCATCTTTCTTGTAGATCTATTTGTAAATTCAAATTAGGAAAACTAAAGAAAACAAAATATCAAGAAAGATTAGTTTTTGAAGTTATTTGTATGTATGATATTTATAATGAAACGGAATTCATGCATTCTCAAGATATGGACGAGCTCTATACGGAGCATTACAAGGATAAATTTATTATTGATAGAGATTTCAGAATTATAGAAGTTAATGCTATAAATATCTAGACTGGATATCTCATTCTGAGAGATAATTAAAAAAAAAAAATTATTTTCTTAAGAGTCGCTTTTGAACCACGTAATGAGTTCTTACCGGGACGCCGTGCGGAAATATAGTTTTTATCGCTCGGTCGTTGTTGGCCCAGATTGTAGTTCCCTCGTAATAATTGAACCCGAAAGTAGACGATAGAAATTTCCCGATGTTGTGAAGCGCGGAGAAGATTCCCTTTCCAGCGTATTCTTTTTTTATCATTACCGTGTCTACATTTAAATGGGTTAACGGTTCTCCGTTCCACAGCTGAAACAAGTTAGGTTGGCATATAATAACGCCTACCAGTTCGTCAGTGCTTCGGTCGAAACCGAAGATGGCCATAGAAACAATCTTTTTGAGGTCGCAAGATTCCCAAGTTTCTCGGAATCCAGGAATATCGGCGTATTCTTGGGGAAATTCTTCACTGACTAATTTAAGTACTTTGCATGCTTGAGCGTACCCGTCCATCATTTCTTCAAATCGAGCTTTACCGCCTGGCGCGTCGGCAAGTATGGCGTATAGAGATTGAGACGCTAAGCCCATTATTTGTTCCTTTAAATCCCTTATTTCGTCGAGGGGCAAAAACCTAACTGCTATGTTTTCGTCTAGATTTTTACCTTTGTCCCATTTTTTTAAGAAGGTGTCGAGACACGAGTACTTCGAGTCTTTTTTGTAGCCTAATTGTTGCAAGTATTCCAGAATCTTTGACTTGGGGTCGCCGAATGCTACACCACTCATCATCGGAGCATCGAACCCTTCGGTCTGGAAGCCTATACCCCCAATATATTTCGGGTAATTAATTGGACCGCGGAGCTTCTTCATTTTATTTTCGCGAACGAACTTTTCGCACTCGTTCATGAGCTTTTTACAAGAAAGAAAATTTTTGGCATGAAGCCAGCCAAAGGTAGGGCATGACATTCCATAACTTTTGTAATCATCGTCTATTTGACAAATTACTAATCCCGTTAAGATTCCGTCCTGAGTAGTATAAATAAATCTAATTTTATAGTCTGATTTCGAAAATATCTCTGTAAAATAATCTACAAGTTCTAAAACAATNACGAGTTTAAGCTTTTCATCAGGAACATATAAAAGCTCAGTTAAAATAAATTGAATTTCCGAAATATTTCGAGTTGAAGCAACAGTAAGCTGTTTCTTTTTAAAAATCGGTTTTTCTAAACTAATTTCCATTTTTCATCATTTTTTTTAAATTGATTTAAGATATTACTAATATCATCCTCAGATGAATGTTTATAAAGGAAAAAATCACGAATTTATTTGAACGGTTAGTATGTCTACTAGCTCTTGTCCCTTCGGTAGAAGCTCGGCTCGCGAAACCTCGCCCTCGTAGTAGTTAAACACCACGTAATCCTCGAACTTGTTTTCGGATTTGTTATAATTCCAGCAAGGCACGTACCCCCTCGCTCTAAATCCGAATTCGTAAAACAATTGCTGATGTTCAGGACTGAAAGCCGAAACAAATACTTCGCTGTATCGAATTGCATTTTCTTTCATGCTTTTTAAAAATTCCTCTAAAAACATGTACAATTCCTCCAACGATTCAACATGATATTTAGTTTTCTCGAAGTTTTGAATTTGAGGCGTGTGTAAAAAAGTAAAGTATGATTTTGTGCCCCTAATAAAAAATTGGTGGTACCCGTACCCATACTTATCGGTAATTAAATCCTTTCTGAAAGCTTTTTGTAGTTCGAAAATCTTGTTGTAGTCTAAGCAAAGGTCGGGAGAAGTTAACTGAAAATTTCCTAATTTGTAAAGGTTGTCGCAGTGCAAAAAACAATCTAACGCGTTTTCGATCAATAGTGGTGTCTTTCGCTTTCTATACTTTTTAAGGGTTTTCTCTCGATAAATAACGCCCATCACGTCAGATTCTACTTGGTTGTAGAATACATCTTTGTTGGGAAAGAATGCGACCGTGTTTATCCCGCAAACAGATGTAATATACTGAGAAGCAGCGTGAGCGGTTCTATTTTCGCAATACCACATTAAAATTTCCTTTTGAAAGGTTTTCCACATCCAAGCGTAAGAGCCGATTATGGATTTAGTTACATCTAGAGTTTTTTGATATTTTTTTTTTATCATAAACCCGCCAGAATATCCTTTTTTGTGCTCGAAATCTAACGCGCACCGAAAACAACCGGCGACCTCTTCTTCTATTTTGAACAAAATAAAGTGGTTCTCGGGACTCTTGATCATCTTTTTAACCATGTGCTCGTCTTCTATCTCTTTNTAGGGATAAGTACCATCATACACCTCTTTACAAATATTTGCGATTACTTTAGCGTCTTTAGGCTTAGCGAGTATTAAAGTGGGGCTTATTTTATAGCTTCCCAATTTAGAGTCGNTTNTAAAGTCAAGATCCATACCGTTCTCTAAGTTTAAATCCAAAACATCCTCAAAGATTTCTAAGAATTCGTCAANTGAGTTTGGGATAAGCTTTTTGTACGGAATTATTGGATATTNAATTATTTTTTGTGTTATCATTTTTTTTGCGNTGTAACTACTTTCTATTAAATACTATTACCTTAAGANCAGCTTATTTAAACAAAAATTTGAAATAGATTTCTTTTTGCGAAATTTTTTTTAATTTTCTTTTAAATATCTTCGATAGTTATAATATGAAAACGCCAAAATGATTTGTTAAAAGATGTTTGTAAATCAAAAATTAGATGTTTGGTCAAATTCTTATTGGGAGCGTGTTACTCGAAACATTGGACCCATAACTTATCAAGAGCAAGAAAAAATTAGGAGCTCGAGAGTCGCGGTTCTCGGAGTAGGTGGATTAGGCGGACCTCTTGCCGAAAATCTGGTAAGAGCGGGCTGTCAAGACTTAATAATCTGCGATTTCGATGTTTTCGACGAGTCCAACTTGAACAGGCAAATCTGTACAATAGAGGACATCGGTAAAAGAAAAATCGATGTTCTGGAAGAATTCTTGCAAAAAATCGACCCTGAAGTTAGCATTAAAAAATATTTTAAAATTACCGAGAGAAACTTAGATTCAGTTCTCGAAAATGTAAAAGTTGTAGCTCTTACTTTAGACGATCCCGTAACCTCTATTTTTATCGCAAGAGAATGTAGAAAACGAGGGATTCCCATGGTCGAGTCGTGGGGCGTCCCGTTTCTTTTTACTTGGTGGTTCACTCCAGATAGTATAGACTATGAAAATTGTTATGGATTAGATACATACCATTACGATTATTCCGAGCTTAGGAGCGCGAAAAAAGAAGTAAATCTCGCTGTCTATAAAGCCCTATTAACGAAAGTTTTTCGAATGCCGGGAGTCAGAGAAAAGTACGATCGCGAGCCGGGAGCATTCGAGGAGATGATGGCTGGAAACCTCGGTGCTCGCTCGTTTGCTCCGTTCGTAAGGATTACTTCTGATCTTCTTTCTCTAGATATTATATTTTCGGGTATACTTAACATAAAACCGAAAAATCTAGCACCCAACTTAAAGGGATTCGATTACATCAACATGGAAGTTTGCGAAGTTAACCAAATAACTAAAGATTAATTTTTTTCTTCTTTTTTAAGTTTAGAATTCTTTCACGTATAGTGTTAATCATAGTAGAAGATAATCTGGACAAGTCTGGAATAGTTATCATAGTTATATAGACTCAGATTGACCGTTCCTATATGGGGCGTTCACGACCTTCAGTTACAGGTCAAATAAAGAGGATGTATAAGTACGTCCAGATTTTAAGTAACTGTAAATATTATTAAATTTAAATTAAGAAAAAAAGATAAAATAAAAAATAATGTTTAGAAAAATTCAAAAAACAATCTTTCAAGCGTAAAAAACTGTTTTAAGCCGTTCTAGTGTTTTTTTGCGAAAAATAGGATTACCTATGAGTCTTTCAGAAAAAAAAAGGTTTAAGCAGGAGTAAAAACCTTCCCTATCTTTCGAAACAAGCTTGAAATCGAGGTTGCTTAAGACAAGATATAGAAAAACATTAACAAACACCTCGTGAGCCAGCTTAAGGTTAGATGGAGTTATATCCTCCATGCTGTGGTGGAAATTGTTTCGATTTATGATGTATTGAATTACCTTCGTCTCGACTTCTTCGGGAAATCCGAGCCTTCCCATTTTATTAGCCATAATGTTTTTCCCGTCTTTGTTGTTTTCGCTATTCTCTCCGCTTTTACCAAATCGTTCGTTGTAAAGTTCTTCTAACTTAGGGTATAACTTAACGAAAAATTTATAGTCGTCGTACCCGCACATATCAAGCCATTCTTCGGCTTTAATAACCAAAAAGATCCGTTCTATTTCGAATTTTATTGAATCCTCTATTCTCGATTTCGAGCTTTCTGCTCCAGAGTTAGATTTTTTGCTCGCTTTTGAAACCAGAACGTCAATCTTTTTTGCCACGATCTCCAGTAATTCTTCTCTTTCCGCGATTTTTTGCCTTAATTGGTTGTTTTCTAATCCAGACAGATTAGAATTAGTAAAATTATTTTCAACTGGGATTTGAGCGTTTTTTCGCGCATGATCAATGGTATAATTCAAAAAGTCAGATACTTCTTCTATTATACGACTTCGACAGTTAAGTATGTTTTGCTTTAGTTGTTTAGGGGTAATCGTTCCCTTACTTAAGTTTCTCACGGCGATTTTGAGCTCTTCTAACTCTCCCTCTTTAAACACTATTTTTTCTATAGCATCTTCAAAATCCAGTACATCCTCCGTTTCAGCCATTAAAATACCTCATCCTCCCATATTGCCTTCAATATATCGTTTAAATCCGTCGAAAATTTTAGAATATGCTTCGAAGTTTTCTCTGCTGCGTCTTTCTATGCCTTCCTCTTCGAAAGATAAGTTTTCGCAAGTAGAAAGAAAATTTTTAAGCTCGCCTTCAACAAACGGAAAGTTCTCGACTTTTGACATTAACCTAGTAAATCTGTCGATATCTGCGCTAGTAATTGCATAATTAACGCTATAATAGGAGTTATATGTAGCGTGAAGGAACCTTCTAAGTAAGTTCTTACCGATTTTAAGCGAGTTCTTAAAAATTCCGTTTTTAATAGCTTGATACATCTTAAAATGTTCATAATAGAAAATTCGGGCAAAATGCTCAGTAAACGCTTTTTTAAGTTTTTTAGCTTTAATTTTTGGCGCTTGAGAAGAGTTATCGAAATTATAGGAGTTAACGGAGTTATTAAAGTTGCCGAAGTTATCTAATTTATCGAAACTCTCAGATTCTACATCAATCGGTTCGTATGAAATTGCCGAACTTTTTAGGGATTCGTAGTAGTCTTGTAAAGCTTCGTCGTAGTGCGGTCCGACCGCAAAAGATGTTTGCAGGGATTCCGAACCGCTCGCTCTTCTTGGATGGGTTTCAATTAAGTATCGATGTTTCACCAAAATTTCGAAAGTTTTGTTTTTGATTTCCTTTTCTCTTTTTTTATCTTTAGTTATTTTTAAAACATAAGGGTGTAGCCATTCCGTTAATTCTTTTTTTACTTTTTGCTCGTACAAGTTGCCTACTTGGTCTAATCTTTTTAAGTTGTTTAGAAACTTAATTATACCCTCGATTAACGCGCTATAATCTCCGAAATCTTTCTGGAACAGCGTCTTTTCTGCTTTTTGGATTATAAGNTTTTCGGCNTTTTCCAAGTCGTGCCCTTGTTTTCCCATGTAGGTTACTACTTCCTCCCAAGAGAGCGGAATAGTTTCTTTTAAATCTTTCAGGTCGAATTCTACAGGGAAGGGTTGGTAAACATCTTCTCGCTTCACTACAGCCTCGTCTTTTTTCATGTTTGCGATGTACCTCAATTGGTAGCCTTCCTTTCTACTGCGACTATAGTACCCCGTCCCGTGAAGAGCTTCTAAATTCATCTGAGCTTTAAGCATAGCGCTATCTCTTTTATCTGTAGCTTTAAAAGTGACTAAGTTTTCGAAGTAATTGAACGCGTTCGAGTGTAGGTACCTTATTTGAGAAGCGGAACAGATAGTTCCAAAANCTTTTTGCACGAAAGGTTCGAGAAAACGGTCGATTATNCCGTAGTTAGCCTTCTTATCTATGAAAAAACCATCGAAAACTACATCTAAGTGCGGNACGATTAAGAATTTAGGGTAATAATTATTTCCGGTCTTTAAATAATGAATAAATTTTGATATTACTACGAAAGCAAAGTAGCACTGTTTCTCGTAGTTCTTAACTTGTGAAAAATCGATAATTACTGTTTTGTCTTGGGTAATAAGCTCGTAAGATGGAACGACCTCTTGCTCGCCTATTTGTTGGCGGTGCAAGAAACTTAAGTCGTGTTCGGTAAACTCGCTGAAGAACGACAGTATCGAGTCGGTAATAGGTGACTTTTCCCACTCTCTCATAGTAGTTAGGTCTAAAGTCAAAGTAGAGAGGTCTANATCGGGATTACGTGCGAGAGTCTTTTTGAAGGCTTCAATCGCCCTCTCGTCCTTTCTGAAACACAATCCAAAAGCGTCGAACATGTAATCCAAATAACCTATATTGTCGTTGTCGTATGGGATTTCAGAGAAAAGTGGGTTAACCAGAAAGGTTTTACCAGCTTTAAGGTATAAAAAATTATCTTCATATATTGTACCCTCAAAGAAACGCATTAATTTAGACCAATTACCCGTAAAATCAAAGATAATCGAGGGATAGCCCTCTTTCACAAGTTCCGCAACAATTTTTTGACACAAAGCTTCTCTGCTCGAGTTCGCCCCGTTGACTATTAACAAATTTTGCAATTGCTCGAGAGTAAACCCCATGGGAACTTCTTTCTCTAAAAACTCGGTGTTTATNGTATGCCCGACCGTAATAAAGTTAGTCAAATATTGAGGAGTGTTAAATTCCGCAGCTAATNTCGTCTCGATTCCCTTTTTGAATTGGTTGGAAATCTCGGTTATGAACACAAGCGTTTTTCCTTGAAACAGTAAGTAACTCAAGTGAGTGCCGTTCCTTCTAAATTCATTGTTTTTAAAAGTTTCAAACAAAAGACCTGATTCTAATTCATTTTTTCTTAGCTGTTTTAACCCGTAATTAATAAAATTCTCTCCAAAACTACTTTCCAACGATAAGTTTTGATTTCTTAGCTTTAGTTCTATCTCACCGACAATCTCGTAGTTCAGGGAAGGAGCTTCCAGAATTGCCGAAGTAGAATAAGTTATAGTAGTGCTCCAGATACCCGAACGAATATTTAGCCAACTGGCTCCTTTAATAATCGATTTCGTTCTTATTTGTAATTTTAACTTTTCCGCCTCTTTTAGGTGCTTAAAACCTTCTTTGTCGAACTCATCGAAATCCAAAGGATTTAACTGAATCGTGACGGTATAGGGCATTTTTCTGTGATTGAGAGCCTCGTAAAACTTACTTGGAAGACAATGGGGCGGTGGATAGGTGAAATACATATTATTAATCTTTACCCCTCCGATTATTTTTCCTTTGACCTGATAAAAAATAGTCTCGGGCGCTTCAGGTACCTTAAAAAACTGAACGTCAGACAAAGGCTCTACGATTTGGATTGCGTTTGACTGGAACAAATTATTTTTAATTAGAAAGAAAAACAAATCGCGCCACCAAATTACCAATATAGCCATAAGAACCGCAAGAAATACTGAAGTTTGCGTCATTATCGATAAGTTAAATGTTAAAAGCATACGATCCAAGCTTATAACAATTGCTAAAATGTAGCTTGCTTTCAATATAGTATAGATCTTTTCGGATTCGCCCGTTTTGCATGTAATTTTTTTCGCATCTTTTTTGATTTCTACATCCTGCTTTAAAACTGCAATTCTATAAGCATGTACTAACGCTTCACCAGAAAGCTCAACGACTTTAAAATGATGAAAGTTGGAAGAGAAAGTCGACCTCAAGGAGATCGCGTACCCATTGAGTATATCGACCGTTTTTGCTAATTTCGATTTAGTTATCCTACCTTTAACATTGTAAAAAGTGCTAAAGTAAATAATCGTCTCAAAAGTAGGAGATTCAGAACCACCTCTATTATTANTAATTTGAAGCGGTTTTTGTATTATTTGGTAAGAAAACGGTACTTTAAGCGCTTGCAACCCTAAATAAACGCGGTTTAANTTTTCTCGAACGGTTTCAGGTAGTACTTTTATTCTAAAAGCTCTAAATCCAGTAGTGCTTAGTTCTTTGCGGTTAGTAAAGTACAACACTGACTTAACATCTTTTGACTGCCAAAATACGAAGTCTCTAAACGGTTCAAATGGACGATAATCAAAAATATGGCGCAAACGAAAGATTTCTTTGCGGAACACTGCAACAAAACTAATCGTCACGATCCCCGTAATTATTATTGATAATACGAGGTTATATGTCGCGTATAACGTCGAAATAAAGAATAACAAACCAATTACTACTAAAGAAGTCGATTTAAGAATCGATTCCTTCGAGTTAACGTCTTTATAAGAAGGAATTTCCTTCCACACATCCAAATACGTGTTTTTGTCTACTTTTTCGCCATCTTCGGTATTTGGTTGAAACCCATCGTAATTATTTGAATTACTAAAAAAATCTCTATATGATTTTACCATTTTTTATTTTCTCCTTTTTTTTTTACTTTTTTTTTATTATGATTTTTTTATTTTCGTCTAATGCTAAAATAATTTTTATTTGCGAAATATAGCACAACGATGGCACCAAAACAAAAGAGCAAATTGTAGCTAAGGGTAACTGACAAGAATTCGTACATTAGAGCCTCGACTAAAGATATGCTCCCGATCATGGCAAACAAAATCATTACTCCAACGATTAACAATTGCCCAATTTGATCTTTCGATTGTTTGTAAGAGATATTGTCTTTTAACGAGCCTGAGACGACAATTTTCTCACCTTTTTTCTTCTCTATGCTTTTCCTAATGGTTTTGAGTTGTAGAACTTTCTCAAACGAATTCTTGTCGAATTGTTTGTTTAGCTGGTAAACAAGCGCCTCTTCTTCTTCTTTAAACTTGTGAAGTAAAATTGGGTTAAACGCGCTTTTTTCTTTGCTTTTTCCCCCTCGACCACCCGATAAGAAAGAAAATAAAGAAATCGTGCGATTCTTATCGATAACTTCTGGATTAAAGCTTTCGTGTAAGTTGGGAACATCTAACTTGCGAAGCTCATAATAAATATCAAATATTTCCTTAATGTACTCCAATTGAAGCTCTCCTTCTTTTTTTAAGAACAAAAACTCTATTTTCTTTAACATTTCGATTAATTCGGGTCTAAACACGTTAACGTTAAAGTTTACCCTAAAAATTTTGTTTACTAGCTCCATGTACTCAAATATTTTTTCTTCCGCCCTTTTTTCTCTCGAGCGCATTCCTAATTTGATTCCGATCTCGTCGACAGCATTACTTGTAAGCACGAAGCTCACTACAGCTAGCTTTTTGTAGTTACTGGTTTCTTTACAGAGCTGGATCAACCGCTTGAGTTTCAGATCTATCAATTGATCCTTCATTTTATTGATTTCGCCCCCGAACAAGCAAATATTCGTCATAAATCTTTTCTGCTTCGCTTTTAAACTCTGAAACATCTTTTAGGGACGCGCTCGCAGATTCGAGCTTAAATTCTTCTTGGGATATCAACTTGTCCAAGTCCAAATCTTCTCGAACGCTTTCTAAGTATCGATTTACCATGTTTTCCACGCTTGACTGTTCCTTTTCGAAAGTGTTGATTACTAAATGGTTAAAAATGGTGTAAGGAAAAGTACAAACAAATGAGATTAATTGTAAAAAGTATCCTGGACCAATCGAATAGTAAAAAGTTACTTTTAAATCGTAATCACGATACGCTAAAAAAGGGTAGTAAAGCCCGTTAGGGAGCAAGAAGAACAACGGATAAATTAAAACGAAGAATCCAATTAAGGATATTAAAGATAAATTAACTAAACCGAATTTTCTTAACCTAAGTAAGTTGTCTTCGCGTTCCGCATCGAGAAATAATACTAAATATGCGGACAAAAATATAACTATTATAAAAACAATAACAATAGTAACAGGCATAGAAGCATTTTTAGGCACGTAGGACTCGTTAAGGAAGTCACCCTGAGAGAGTGTGGTGCTCCAATCAAACAACAAACTGTATACCCAATTTACCACGACTTCGCCAGAATCTTTTACTCCTTGAAAATAATACCAATCCAAAAAGACCGAAACAAACCCAAGAATTAGGCCAACAATAAAAATTATTTTATATCCTGATTTATAATTTACCGTCATAATAGCTTAAACTTTGTTAATTTCTACTTATAGAACTAAAAAGAAAACAAGATTTTATAAAGAAAAAATTAGAAAAAATCAAATTAAAATTTAAAAACTAATTCAAATCGATCTAAAAATAATTTGATAGATAATTAATCCTCTAAGAACGAGCTGTATTTCATTTTGTTCCTAGATTCGTTTTTTACAGAGCTAAATTCTTGTCCAGAGTCCATCTCGTACAAATGAGGGACTTCTCGTTCTAGTTGTTTCGCTCCAACGCTTTCCTTAATTCTTTCTTTATCGAGTTGTTCTAACACCTTAATATTATTGTCTTTTCCGAAACACTCGTAACCAAATTGAGCCATCTGCTCGACCGTAAACTCTTCTTTAACGCATAACAAATCGGTCTCGCTAAATCTTAAGTTTTGCAGATAATAGGGCGTTTTAAATTCTGTCGTCAGCTCTTTTTTCGTTTTGTAGAACCTAAAGTAAAAGTACACTATCGCGAAAAAGTAAACCCCTATAACTGCGAACCCAACGCTGTTAAACAGCCTAAGTAGGAAGTAAAACTGCGAAAAATAGATAAAAAACAGTACTACGGAGTATCCGAGGAACGGAATCGATGCTATCTTTAGACTCGAACGAAATTTGGTATCTGCATTTTGATAAACCCCTATAGAATTATTCTTTTTGGTGTGAGATTCGATTAATTGGTATTTTTTTTCCAAGAATCGTAATAAATTGGCGATATTGGACCGATCAATAACATGTAAGTTTGTTTTTCTCTGGTATGGGAAAAGAATCGATTTTTCCATGCATTTCGCGGGATTTCTGGTTAGCAAGATAGGTTCGATTATAACTTTGTATTGAGTTTGACCTGAAGAAAAATATAGTTTTTTGTTATTTGCACTCTTTCTGGTAGTAAACCTTACTTGTAGGATTTTTTCGAAGAGGTTTCGAAACCTTTCACCGTTAACGATGTCTTCAAACACATCGTTTTTAGCTTTTAAAAGGTCGATTGCGTAGTGACGCGCTGTATTTGCTAACCCTAATTTTTGAGCTTTCGAGTAAGTCTTAAAGTCTATTTTGCTTTCGTTTACAAGTATTGTTCCTTCCAAGTCGCAGAACTTAATTGGTAAGAGAAGTATAAGCTTCGAATTGTTTTTAACGCTTATTAACTTAAGCCCGATGTAATCGATATTCTGGAAAAATGGTTTTAGAGCTTCTATTCCACTTGATATTGAATAATACCCTAGATTTTTTAATGATTCGGTGATCTCGCTAGTTTTTTCTTCTCGGCGTTTTATTACCCTTAATATCGTTGGAACTTTAGGAATTTCTGAATTATATAAATTTTCTGGAATCTCGCGAATTTTAGGAACCTCTGGAACTTTTATAACTTCAGAAAAATCGGGATATATTGGAGTATTAACAGTTTCTTCGAAAGAGTTGGTTTCATCCGGGACAGATATTTCGTTCTCGAAGGATTCTACAGTTTGATCTTTTTTTAAGCTTATCTGAGCTTGTTCCTGGTATTTTTCAACTTCATCTTCTTTTTCCTCATCAAAATCGAGTACGGCGTTAGCTTCAGTTTCGATTTCTCCATGTTCAAGAAATGAGTTTTCAATTTCCTCTTCTGATCGCGAAAGCAATTGTTTATAGGGAGTATTACTTCTTTGCTGAAATACTTCCTTAGACTCGAATCCCTCGTCAACTTCGATTTCTTCTTTAGATTCTTTCGACGATCTTTTTAGGATGGGGGGATAAGAAGCTGTAAGTCGAGAACGATTAAATTTATCCCTAAACCACTGTTTTTCAATATTTCTGTCGGGTTTTTCTTCTATTTGGGACTTTTCTTGTGGGAGTTCCTCCTCGACAATTACTTCAGCAACTTCGAAGGTTTCACTACTATCAACTTCGGGATTTTTTTCTTTCTTCAATATTTCAGTAGTTTTTTCTATTATCTGATCCTGTTTATTGATAGAATTTTGCTCTTGAAATTGACCAAGAAAATTTTTCGCTTCCTCTATGAATTTCTTTGCAGTAGTAATACTAATTCCTGGAGCTTCAGATAGTTTCTCGGGAGTTATTTCAGCAAGCTGTAGATAAGTGTATATCCTCCTTGTGTTTAATTTTTCGGCGGTACCCGAGCCAATGCCTTTAATTTTAGTGAGATCGTCGGTAGTTTGGGGTAATTTTTTTGCACATTCTTCGGGAGCTTTAGTGATTATTTCCAGCGATTTTTGATATACTTTAGTCATAGTTATCTAATCGAAAAAAAAAAACCAAGTTATTTAAAGAAAAAATTAGAAGTAGAATAAAATTCTTCTCGTTCCATTCTAAATAGATCAATTTTCGTAATTTTTTATAAAAACAATTTTTTATTTAAATTAGGCTCTCGTATTAGTTAATTGTTTAATATTTTAACAAAGTTCTTGCCAAATTAAAACCCTAAAAACACCTAGAGTTGTGATAAACAAGTCTCCCCTTGCTTTTTCTAACAAGTAGGGTTCGTAATTTAGCAAGAATGACTCTTTTTTTCCTTTATATTTGAACGCAAGTAAGTTTTTGCATGGCAATCAACAGCATAGGTAGAAGTTTTGAAAGGAAAAAAATCGAGTTAATAAAACAAAACGCGAAAAATCGCCATACTTGTCCGTTATGTGGCGAAAAAATCGAAGTTGGGTTCGAAAAAGGAGTTTTAACGGAAATTTCGGAGGACGGTAATTATCCGTTCCCTCACATTCATCTACACGGAAATCCTCTTCACGCAATGATCTGCTATGTGGACGCGCACTCTGTCGTTCGAGGGATAGGAGGAGTTCGCAGCATCGAGATTTCTCGGGACTCAGACACTTTCCAGCAGTTCATGAAAAAATGGTCTAACCCTTATTAATTGATTTTTTTTAGGTTGGTGATAAATAATTACTTTAACGAAATTTACAAGCGCTCCAAAGGATAAGGAAGACATTAAAGACGAGGAAATATTTCAATATGTACAAGACGAAAGAATCCTTCGAGTTTTAATAGAGCTAAAAATATTTAAGCTCCGGAAGATCCAGAAAGAGGCGATTCAGAAAGGGCTATTTTTCCGCAAGTCGTTTTTAGTGTGTGCTCCCTCAGGTAGTGGTAAGACCTTAATTGGAGAAGTGTGCGCTGTTAATAATGTGTTTCAAAAGTTCGGTAAATCCATCTATCTCGTGCCATTTAAAGCTTTAGCCACCGAGAAATACATTCACTTTAAGAAAAGCTACGAGCGGTTTGGGATTAAAACCGAGCTGTCGATTGGCGATTACGATGTGGAAGACGAAAAGCTAGAACAAGCAGATATAATAGTTACCACATACGAAAAAATGGATTCTATTTTAAGAAATTATTACGATAAAGAATGGATTTTTAATATTTCTACTATAATTATTGACGAGATACACATAATCGGGGAGTCCGACCGGGGTCCGCGGTTAGAATCTTTAATAGTCAGATTGAACGAGTTTCTATACAACCCGCAGATTATCGGACTTTCGGCGACAATCGCAAATCCCAAATATTTTAACGATTGGCTCACTTCTTTGGGAAATCACACTACTCTTATTATCTCGAACGAGCGACCTGTCCCGCTTCATTATAGAATTGAAGTGTCTCAAAACAAAGATTCAACCCTTAAAAAAATTGTTAAATCGACATTAGAGGATCGCGGTCAGTTATTGATTTTTCTAAACAGAAGAAAATCAACTCAACAGACGGCTCAGAACTTAAAAAACTTGGTTAAAGCACACCTCTCCGAAAACGAGCTGAAAACATGTAAAAAAATTGGCGATAAACTCAACAAAATTAAGGGAAGGCACAACGAGCTAAAAAAAGTAGTAAAATGCGGAGTTGCGTTCCATCACGCGGGATTACTTCCTAAAGAAAGAAAACTCGTCGAGGACGCCTATAGAAAGCATTTGTTAAAAATAATTTGCTGTACTACCACTTTAAGCGCGGGTATAAACGTCCCTGCTCGGGTAGTAATAGTCAAAGATTTCAAAAAATATGTCACTTCAGGGCACAATATAAAAAATTTTAAAGGGTTTTACGAAAACGGAGACGGTTTTTCCTACTTTAAAGCATTTTCCGCCAACGAGATATTTCAGATGCTCGGTCGTGCAGGAAGACCAGGATTAGACGAAGTTGGCTATGGTGTCGTGCTTGTAAAAGACGTTAATGAGCGGGATTGGGTCGAAGACCATTACTTTCAAAATTTTTTTCAGTCTAAAACTTATGTTCCGAAATATAACGATTTAGTCTCCGGGTTAAACAGAGTAAACACCTTAAAAGAACAAGTTCTACTACGTGTCTACGAGGAGAAGCGCATAACATTCGAAAAACTAAAAGATTTTTTTCAAAAAACTTTCTTTTGGTATGGCATAAAAAACAAGATGAAAACGCAAAACATTCCCATAGATCAGATCCTAATGATCAAAGAAATAACTCCGACAAACATCTTAAAGCTTCATTCGGACCCTCAAAAAGTTAAAAATTTAACTAATAACCACCACCAGATAAAGATCACCAAGCTTAACAATTCGACGATCTCGGGATACATCAAAACCGATTTTGGTGTGTTTAATTGCGAGTTCGATGTGGAACTCGGCATCAGGTGTTCTTGCGGCTTCGAAAACGGAATTTCCGATAATTTCGCAAACGATCAGTTTTCGTTCGAGTTTTGCGACCACATCACCGCCTTTTTGCTCTATCTAATAAAAATTCCTGACAAAAACTTTCAGAAATATGTCAACGACATAGTGCCTAAATCGGTTAAGAACCAATACATCCTCAACTATCTTTTTGAGAAGGGTTTGATTTTAAAGCGCGAAGATGGTACTATTAAATGCTCGCAGTTTGGCAAACTTATAATTCGGCTTTACCTGTATCCCGTCTCTGGAGTGTTGATAAGGTACAAGCTAGAGCAAGTCGAGATAGAGTCTTTTCAAGATGTCGTAAAAACAGCTTACGAAGTGTTGAAAGCAGAAGGGAGAACGAGGAACTACAAGTTGCTCCAACCGGTATTAGAGTGGTGTGACGAAGAACCACTCGATGAGATTTTAGAAAGACACAAAATTATGGCAGGTGACTTGTACTCCGTTCGGGACAACCTCGAAAGAATTATTACTTTCATAGGAATTATCGCCATGCACTTAAGCGAGTCCGACTTCGACTTACAAGATAAGTTGATAACAATAACTGAAATGGCGGAAACGCTTAAAATTAGGATGCATTACGGAATAAGAGAGGAATTGTTCGACTTGGTGTTGAGACTAGACAACGTGGCGAGGGTTCGAGCGCGGATGTTGTATAACGCGGGTTATCACACAGTAGCGCAGGTCAGGAAAGAAAACCCCTACATATTAAGTAGAAAAACTGGATTAGGCATTAGCTTGTGTAAAAAAATTATAGGAAAAAAATGAAGTAAAAAAAAAGATTGAGTAAATTTAATTATTTAATCATTTTAATTTAAAAATATGAATTAAATAAACAAAATAATTAAATAACATGAAGAGGATATGAAATGGAAAAGCACGAGAAATTGAGAATATTTGCGGGTATTTTATTAATAACATCAGCAATTACACATGTTTCACAAATATTCGTCCATGGAACCGAAATTCATACGATTTTCGCTGCTCTTTTTGGGCTATTATACGGAATACTTGGAGTTTTAATCATATATCTAAGACAGAAAAAGATAATTGCTATTCTTGGTGGTACACTACCTTTTATTGGAGGAATTTTAGGAATTAGACGCCTATTTCTTTTTTTCATATTAGTGTCAGGAGAGATAAATTATTTCATTATTTTTCACGTGATTGTAGATATTATTGTTATACCAATTTGTTGGTATGATTTTATGAAATTAAGGCAAAATTCTGCAGCAATTGAAGATTGAATGGTGTTGGGGATAGTTGTAGAAAAATTTCTCTCAATAAGCTAATAATAATAAGCTAAAAAAATGAAAATTTTTCCTTTTTAAATTTTTAATTTAAGATCTTTTTATAATGGACTCTAAGACCGAAAACGATCCGTTTGACCTAAACTTTAAAAAGAAAGTTAGGATAAAGGATTTTTTAGTCTTTAAAGAATCGAACGATGACCAAGAAAATTATAAAATCATAGAGTTCGAAAAAACAAAAGAGCAGAACCTTGAAGTTCTACAATTCATCCAAAGAATGATTAAAAGCAATCCGGACATGAATTCGAGTCAAGTAAAAAATTATTTAAAACGCCAGCGGTACTTTATAAAGCTATATTTGAAAGAAGTTAACAAAGATCCTGTTGATAAATAGTTAAATAAGGAGGAGACATCACTATCCTCTTCCTCTTTTAGGAACCCCGCGTATAAATTTCCCCGTACGGGGTTTATGCCTCAAAGACTCTTGATTACGTCGGTATAGTTTCACGCCAAGATTGTCTGACTGACATCTTTCACTAACTTCATATTTTGAGGTAGCGTAAATTTGTCCATCAATTCCTGGCGTATATTTGCCTTTATTTTCCTGAGTAACCCTTCTTACCAAGAGTCTCGCAGAATGTGATCTGACAAGGAGTTTCTGAAGGTTTTTAACCTTCGCCCAGTCCTTATCGCGGGTTGCTCGAAAGATCCGTTCTTGAATCCGTCTTACGTGTCGTCTGGGAGTATCCCATTGGATACTATCCCAATCTACCACACGCCTTTTGCTCTGTTCAATGCTTTTACACACCGTCATTACTAACGATGTATGTTTGGGTAGCCATTATCGGTCATCTCGATATTAGTTTTTAAAAATCACCTTTAAATTTGTTCGTTTTCAAGTCCTATATTCGGACATAAAGCTTTCTTGTCGCACATTTTTTTTTAAATATATCTGTGATTTTTCAGTAATAAAAAGCATAAACATTAAAAAAACGAATAAAATGAGTTCACAAACAGAAAAGAAAGAAAATCGCGAGCCGCTTATAGTAGAAGTTTTGGAGTATGAAAACCTCGAAATTACTCTCTCGAAAATGATAGTCCCTTTTTCCAAGTTTGAAAGAGTTTCAAACGCTCCTGACTTATATTCAGGTAACGAGACAATACCTTTCGAAACCCGAGACCCGCTATTCAAAAGCGCGATGAAGCAAGAATTTGCTAAAGCTATGCGTTCTTTTAGAAAGAAAAACGAACTTAAAGTGTAAAACTAAAACCTTTTTTATTTACTTTATAGTAATAGTTCTCGTCTTTTGACACTGTTAGTAGCCCAATTTTTTTTGATAATCTAACAAACTCCATCAATTTGGGGAGCGGGATCCCATAGTTTTCTGCCATAATCTTGAGCATGTACATCGGAAACTTCCCGTAAAGTTTAGATAGCTCTAACAACATTTCTTTAAATTTTTCCTTATAAGTTCTGTCCTCGTCGTTGATTTCCTCTGAAGAAATTATCATTTTACTTTTAGGTTTTTTAGCATGGTCTTTAAGAATTTTCGTAGCGACTACAAAATCACTTTCCGACCTGAACTCTGGAGTCGCTAATTCGTTTTGCTTTCTTTTCACGGTATATACAGCAGCAGTCATTCCATATACGACCTCCCCTATACTTAATATGTCTTTTACTTGGTGGGTGCGACCACAACGCAAACACTTCTTGGTTTTTTGGGTGGTTTTAACATAAGAATATTGCCTGCACTTTTTACAAGTAAACACCAAATAAGGCGTTTTGTCTTTTTTAAAAGCTATTTCTTCCATTTTATTCACTTTCATCTTTTTTTATTTTTTCTTTTTTAGTGTGTAGATATATGTTTTTTAAGATAAAATACAATTCTTCGGAGTTGTCGATCGGAATCGCTTGTAAATCGTTTTGTTTGCCCCAAACCTGTATTTTTTGCTTGAGCAACCTTTCTTCTTCCCGAAATTCCTGCTTGAAATCTACGAAGTCGAAGATTGAGACTATCAAGTGGTATTTTTTGCTTAATAAAGCAATTTTTTTTAAGAGTAAGCCACCTTCGAATTGGTGGGGTTCGATAATTTGTATAATTACTCGATCGAACAAATTTAGGTGAATTATCGAGTTTACGATTGCGAAAGGGATTTGGTCGCGTTGGAGTTTCTTCCTTATTCCAAATTTAACTGAAAAAAAACGACTTACTTTAATTTCGGCGCTTAGAGGTATTTCTTTCTTCGCGTTAGGAGCTATTTGAAAGTATGATTGTAAATTGGCTTGTATCTGATTGTTTTTAATCCTTTCCGCATCTGCTAGGGGCATTTCTGGTACTTCGGATAATTTTGATACTTCAGGTATTTCTGTAATTAATCTCGTGTTAGTTATAGTTTTTTCGGGAGCTTGTGAATAATTATAGGAAGTTTTTAATTGTTTCCCACCTTTTAGGTTAATGTTCATCTTTTTTAATTTGTTTAGAGCGATGTGCATGTAAATCTCGTCGTGTGTGTCCTTACAATAGAGTATAATTACTTTTCCTTCTCGATGTCGCGCGGTTCTTCCTTTTCTCTGGATAAACCTAATCTCTGAAGCAACGACATCGTAAAAAATCACCAAATCGCACTCCGCTATATCGAGTCCTTCCTCGCCTACATTAGTACTGACTAAGACGTTGTAAATTCCTTGTTTAAATAGTTCCAGTATCTCGAGTTGTTTTTTCTGAGACAATCCTTTATCGTCTTTAGATTTGGTTGATTGTCCCACGAATCGAGCGGATTTAATTATTTCATCTGGTCTCGATCCTAGTTTTTGTACTATGTTTTTGACCGAGTCCCGAAGCTTAACGAACACTAAAACCCTTGAGGGCGGGTTATTTTCAAACTCTTGGACCAACAATTTTTCTAACACATAAAATTTTGGGTGAACTAACCTTTCAGGATAGTAATCTTCGGTTTTTTTAAGCTCGATAAATACTTGATTAATCCTGTGATCAGAGGCTAGTATTTTTACCGCTTTCGAGCTTTGTTTTTTCCGAGCGTCTTGCTTAATTTTTGTTAAATAAGTCAATAAAACATCTAAACCTTGTTGTTCGATTAGTTCGATCATGTGAAAAAGAATTAACCCTTGTGCGTTCACCGAAAGAGCGCTGTACACGCCCGTTTTATCGCCATCTCCCTGAACTTTCCTAACCAGTTCGGCGTTCAGCTTTAACAAGTCCTTGCGGATCACCTTAGGATATAAATTGTCGGACTTGAGGCCTAAGAAACCTAATTGCGAAAGATACTGCAACCTCTCTTCTAAAAGGCTTTGAACAGATAAGTACGCGTCTTCCATTAATTCGGTCATGTTTACGCCGATTTTATAAACATCCATCGGTTTTAAATAGGTCCTTACGTCGATATCTTTTCTCGTGCGCGTGTGTATGTTTTCCAGAGGTATATATAGATTTTTGCATAGAATTCTTATTTTTTCCTTGGTAGATCCAGGGCTAGCTGTTAAACCCAAAATAGTGCCGTCTGGGTTTTGATCCACGTATTCGTCAGCTATTAAAGTATAAGCATAATCACCAGAGGCATGGTGAGCTTCGTCGAAGATTATTAAGCAAACCTCTTCTAGAGTGTATTTCCTATTAGCGAGGTCGTTTCTCAATGTCTGGGGCGTGTAAAAAATAATCTGGTTTTCTCGGAAAAAATCTACTCTTTTTTCAGGAGGAATCTTTCCAGTTAAAACAACGAATTGCTCTTCTGGGATCATCATTAAGCTTCTAAAAGAATCGTAGTGCTGGTTAATTAACGGTCTGGTTGGGGCCAACACGATAACCTTACTTTTAGGGGGGAACCGTTCCAGAGTTTTTGCGGCAATATATACTCCGATTATAGTTTTTCCTAGTCCGGTTGGGAGCACCACCAGCGAATTTTTAGACGCGCACGCTTGAGCTATTTTTAGTTGATATTCCCTGTGTTCGATCTGTTTGTCGCGCAAGTATTTAATTTTCGAGTTTTTATTATTGCTTTTTCCTTCTATTTCGATCATTTTTTATACACTTTAATAAAATTAGATTAAATTAGTTTTATCGTGTAATCGCCTATTTCAAGCTTAGAAAAAGTTTTTTTGCTCCTATCGTAAGAGCGGCATAAATTACCCGCTTCAACCGCCAATCTTGAGGGGTAGACCAGACCGTTACCTTTGCTCTCAAAAAAGTATGGGTGAGCCTTCTTAAGTTCTTTAACTTTTCTCGATAAATCGGTACCATTCCGCATGAGATCAAAACCTTTCCCGATTTTTATGTGCTGAAAATAGTAGGCGATGTCGCTTAGCAACTTAACTTGGTTTCGGTCGATTTCGATTTCTCTAAGCTCTAGAACGCCAATATCTTTAACCTCCGATTTTGGTTTTAAAACTAAGTAAGGTTTGGCGTTTTTCCACTTTTTAGAGAGTACAAATCCTTCAAGCACTGAAGTAAATAGTTGTTGAAATCGAAATATTAGTTGTAAAACCTCTTCCAATTCGCTCGTAGATAATTTGAGGTAGTCGGCTAATATATCAAGGCTAAACAGATGATTTTTTCGGACTTTGAATTTCTCTAAGGCCAACAAAATCTGATTTAACTGCCTTATATTTGCACTCTGAGTCATTGCTACCTATATTTGTCGAAAGAATAAAAAGGAAAAATTTTGACATTACTTCACAAATTTAAAAATTAGACCAATAAAGCATAAAAATTTTAAATAATATAAAAAAAGAGGAATAAAAAGTTTTATTTAGTTTTGAGTTTATTTGGCTTGCGCTTAGCCTTCTTGTTTGTATTTTTTATAGAGATAACGTATCCCCCCGAACCTACGGTAAGAATAAATATCGCCAAAGGAATAGTTAAAGTTGCGTCGTTTCCAAAAGTTTGAATCGGGTCATTTTCCGGATCGTTCTCTGAATCGGGGTCTGAAGGCGATTCATCATCGGTAATATTAAAGTAATCGAAAGTAGTTTGGAATAAAAATTGCGAGCTCGAATGGTACGGATCGTCCATATATATTTCAAAGGAGTAATTCCCGAAATCATTTGGTTGATAGGAAAAAGTAAAATTAGTGCTTTTCGAACCGTTTTTCGAAGCGAAAGATATCGTTTTAAAGTAAGTATCGTTTACATACACATCGGTGCGTACATCTCCATCGTAGAGCGGATGCTCTCCAGAGGCAAATATTAAGGAAGCAGTAACGTTAATTTCAATTTGCGATTTTGTTTTTATAATGGAGTAGTTGTAAATCGAATCGACAGTCGTTTCAAAAGAGATAGGGAACTGGTCGACCTTAACCTCACCGTCGTACACGCATAATTCTCCTTCTATTAGGGGGTAATTTGCAGGGTCGATGGATACATTTATTTCTTTCTGGTGGGTATTGTTAGCCATTTTATCTAAAAGAATTGTGCCGAGTTGCTCGCTTTCTAGCTTAATAATTTCATGTTGTCCGAAATTAGAAAGGATTAGGTTCCACAGTTCGACAGAAATTAAGTTGCTCCCTCCCAATTGGATCGTGTTAGAGTACCGAGCGTAAATTGTAGCGTTATCATTTTTAGCCATTTCACAGATCCAAGCCAAAGCTTCTTGTTCCAGTCTGTTTCTTTCCGTAGACTCAAAAAACTCGCGGTGAGTATCGGAGTAAATCGATTGTATTAAAGTGTGCGATTGTTCTGCGTCAAAATCGATACTTAAGTTTAGGATTTCGGATATTTTGTAGCAGTAATATAGGTTTTTAACGTTTGAATAATCGAGGTGGTTGAGCGCGAAATTCTTAATTTTATTGCTATCTAAACCGTACCCGTTAATTGCCTTCAGAGAATAGATCGCATAGTATAAGTTTTCTAAAGCTATTTCGGTCGAGCCAGAGCCCATAATATCGTAATAGATTTCTGTTGGAGACTCAATTATGTTTCCAAGTATATAATTCGCTAAAGCTAATTCGCTAAAACCCAAATTAGTAATAGGTCCTAAACCCAAATAATCGGCAATAAGTTCGATAACTTTTATCGCGTAAAAAGAATATTGTAGATAAACCAATTTGTTTTTCCACTCCGAAGAGCTTGCTACGTTATCGTAGAGAAAAGCCCCGTAATTTTCTTGGTACTCAGGATCCATAAATTGAGATGCGATTACGTCTTGTAACACGGAATTTAAATCGTGTGTAAGAGCAAAATCGTTGAGCTTGAAGATTTTCTTAAGCGAGTTAAGTATCATATAAGTCTCTCTGTGGGAGTACATCGCGTTTATTTCTTCGACATATTTGTCATATCCCAAAGTATAATAGTCTAACGGTTTTGAGCGAAAACCCGCAATACTTGATTCCAATTTAGTGCAAGCGAAAAACTCGTATGGACCGCCCATATATAATGCGCAACCATCTAATAAATTGAACAACGCTTGTATCTCTAAATCCCCGACTCGATCGAAATAATCGAACGAAGAAATAACGGTATGGATGAGCTCTACTGAGGTGTAATCTTCCGAAATTAGCGAGAACCCGTTTAATTGGGAGAAGAGATTTAAATAAGAGGCAATCTCGTTTTTGTCGCTTGGAATTAGTTCCGAGAGTGCTCCTGTGTTTACGAGAGACCTTATTATTTGAAAAATGTCTATTAACTCGTGGTATTTAACGGTAGTCGAAGCGTCCCAACCTCCCAAAATGTTTCTATTGCTTATTATAAAGCTAATTACCTCGGTTCTATTAATACCAGTAAAACCAGTGATGTCCGACAGTTCTAAATTTATGGCGGTTGCGACGAGGTTTGCGTAATCAGCGGCGCTAGTGACAGAAGATATGTCGAAGTAAAAATCTTCGGGATGGTAAAGGTCGGTTAAATCTTGGTGAAATCTAATCTTGTCTATACTGTCAACATGGCTACTTCCAAAAGTTTCTAAAATTTTTATGGCGTAAAAAGACGAGAATTGGTTCGGCTCCATTTCTAGTAAAGAATCAAACAACGGGTCGTTATCGTTGTAGAAGCCTACGTGAGTACCGACCGATTGCAACCCAGCTATATAACTCACGATATCGCTTCTTTCTTGAGAATAGCTGTTCCAGTTAGATATAAGAAGTTCGAGCGTTATTACCGCATAATAAGTGTTATCGGCAGTGGGAATTTTAAATCCTTCGTCTAAGGACACATCGTAAGGTTGACCGATAAAACCATGTAGGATAGGGTGATAACACTCCCAGATAAAATCGATGGTTTCGGCAGTATCTATTAGGTGTAGACTACTTAGAATTTCCAAAGAAAGCACCGCGTAGCAATTGACTTCTAATAGAGTAGTTAGTGGCATATATAAACCAGGTATTGTTGAGGACAAGTACCTTTTAGCGCTCGAATCTTCGAACTGATGTGAACTTGAGTTGTAATGCGACATTACATAGGTTATTACTTCTCCTTGGTTGATTTCGCTTAATTTTCCAATGGAATCCAATATAAAGAGCGCGTAGTAAGTGGCTTGAAGCGAATCGGAGTAAATTTGAGGGTAATAACCCTTAGAGCTAAAATCCGCGTTTTTAGAGTCAAAAATCTCGTTAATGAAATCCAGATTAGTCGCATTAGAAACCTTCAAGTTTTCGAAATTAACTCCTGTTGAGATATCAGGGGTAACTAGAGCCTTATTGCTTGTAGTCAAAAAATTTGCTAAAAATACGATTGATAAAATTCCACAAATTATATTTATAGTTTTCATATTTTTCGATCTCATAAAATTTCACATGAATTAGTTTTTTTAAAAGCTTTAAGACTAAATTAAACGTAAGTTTATAAAGAAAAAGTGTATATATTGGCAAACAAATATAATTCTATTCTAGCGAAAATTAATGAAAAATCAATAGGAAGGAAAAAAGAAAAGAAAGATAAGAAAAAAGAAGGAATTAAAATTTAAAGAGTTAACCCGTCGCTAGCAAGTCAATGGAGGTCCTTTCGGGTTATAATACTTCCACAGTTCAAGCCTTACCGTATCTCTATTTTTTACTACCTTGGAAAAGTTTCTTTTGCTATCATATTCGCGAATAATATTGTTATAATTATAATCTATTGTTTTAGCAATAGATGTAACCAGATACCCGTTTATATTTTTTAAGAATAGGAAAAATTCTTTGCTCTTGTTTAAGTTGTTAAACACCTGGGGCACGTTACCTAAGATTACTTGGACGATGTCACCGCCACTAACGAGGGGTTCTTTGTAATTGACCGATTCTCCATCTGCATCGATAAAAGCTGGGTCGAGCACGCCTAATTTAACCATAACTTTCTTTAACAAGCCAGCGGATTTAACTAAGGTTTTAAAACCATGAACTCTAAATTGTTCTATGATCCTCTTTTTAACTTGCGTTTGGACCGTTGACATTTCTATCCCAACCCTTTTACAAAGGGCTGAAACGCTCACTCCCTCTGGCTGGGAACAGAGTAAAGTAATTGAAGTTATTAAGCCCACTATAACGTCGTCCTTCGTGTTTTTTACGCTATCGTAAAATCGAGACAAAATCTTGTAAGATTGGTAGTAAAACGGCATTCCCAGATTAAAATGTTCGGTAACCTCCAAAATTCTCTGAGTTATATATTCTTTGCGGTCTCTTTCTTTGTACTGCGGCCATAATTTCAGCATAGGAATCTTAAACTCGTTGAAATCTTTTTTAGAGATTTTCGAAACTTCTAACAATTCTTTTTCGCTGATAGGCGTACTATTGTGCTTGTAATAAAAATAAATTACGCAAGGGACCAACATTTCGGCGCTTCTGTACTTCGTACCTTTTCCTAGTTTCGCTCGAATTCTTTTGAAAGTTCCTAAAATACTAGCGGAGTCGCTCAGAGGAAAGTCAAGGTTCGTTAAAATACTTTTTATCGCTATCCTTGCTGAAGTTACAACGCTTTCTTCGCTAGTACGGTGAGAGTCAAGCCTATTTAGCCCTTCGAGCCTAACGGAATTTTTAGTTGCGCGCCTTTCGCTCCTGTACCCTATCTGAGTTTTACCTAAGACGGCGTACTGAACGATTTCAGTGTCGTATGGTCTGTGGTACTCTAATTTCTGAACTTCCAGAACGATACCGCAATCTCGACAGGTGTAACCTTCGCGAGTTTCGATAATATCGTAAGAACCGCAAACATCGCAGCGCTCCAAGGGGTTTTGAGTGGAGTCAACTTCTAGCGAATCGATTTTTTCTAATTCGTGAGTTGCCATTTTTTTTTAATCACTAACTTTTTTTTTAGTATTTTTTAATATTTAAATTCTGTAATTATTTTCAAACTAAGAAATAAAGATCACCAGTATGCTATTTTAAGATTTGGAATTAAGTAAAAAATAAGGTAAAAGTTCAAAAAGAAAACGCATAAAAGCATATATAGTTAAGATTGATCAGTAAACTAATAATCTCTCTTCTAAGATCCATCAATTTATAGTAAAAAATTTCATCTTTAGAAGATAAAATCTGTATTTTTTTGTGAAAAACACAATTTTGCAGTTATAATCCCAACTGGTAAAATTATTTTTTCCCAACCATCCTAGAATCAGATTAAGATGTGAATATAAAATCAATCCTAATAGAATCATTGATTCAAAATAATCATTGATATATGTCAAAATAGAATTATGACAATATTCTTAATAAGATAAAAATCCCTGTAAAATCTATGCACAAATCAGACTTTATTAGAATTGGGTTTTAAATCTTCGACTTTTCTTAAGTCTCCAGTTGAAATTACATGTTAATTATTATATTTGTCATAGAGTTGTGAAAAATATTCTATTTAAACCCCATCCTTTCTATCATTTTTTTTTTTATTTAAAAGTCAAAGAAATTAAATATTTAAAATAAGACTATTAAATAAAGTAGATTCGTAAAAAAGAGTTGGAACATTTGGAGAAACGCGATGATTTTCGGTTCGAAAAATTTAGCTGTCCGCGATGTAAGTCCAAGAAGATGATTCGGTTTACGTGGGAATCAGGAGTCGAACTTGAATGCACAGAGTGCCGAGAGCGGTTTGACGAGGAAGACCTATTAACTATTGATGATCCATCAAACATTTTAACGGTCAAAGAAAAGTTAGCGTTTATTCGCGCCTTCAAAGAAAGCGATTAGTCTTGATTTATTGAAGTTTTTTGTTTGAAAATTATATACAATTCTCATAAATCAAATTTTTTGTTTATAAGTACTCGTTATATATCGAGTTTATGCTGGATCTATTCGTATGGCTGTTTTTAATGCTATTGTTTTCTATCGGAGTTCAAACTTGGTATAGGCGCGCTCACACCCCGGGTTTCAAAGGATTTCTGCACGTTTTAGCCTTCGTCGGAATAGTTGTCCACGAAGCGTCTCATTACGCCTTCTGCGTTCTATTCAGCGTCAAAACCGGAAAATTAAGCGTTAAATATCGCAGCGAAGATAGAATAAGGGTCGCCCCTCACGGTTCGGTCGGCATACCCGAGTTCGAGCGAAATTCGTTCCTACAATCTTTTGCCATCAGCGTAGCTCCTTTGTTTGTGTCCACTCTCCTTTTTCTCTTCTGCTTAGATGTCATTTTCAACATTGAAACCGATCAGTGGGTAAATATAGCGGCCATCTTTTTCTGCGTATCGCTTATGATCGGTTCCGAACCTTCGGGGCAAGATATGAGAGTTATCGGTGAAACTTTTAAAATGGACCCGAGATATTCGATTTATCAAATAGCTTTGGTCGTCGCGTCGGGCGCAATTGTGTGGGTTTTCGTAGATCTTTATTTCATTTACTTGCCGTTCGAAGTTCTATACTACATCGAATACTTCCTTTTCGTTGTTTTGGTTTATTTTATTCTGAGAATCGTTATTTTGATGTTCGTAAGTATCTTCAGAACTTTTATAAAACCTAATTCTCCAAGCGTAAAGCAATTAACTCGAAAAAGAAGGTTCAAAAACCTCGCTCCAAGAAAATTAAAAAATAAGAGGGGTAACTAAAAGTGAAAGGGTTTTTTTTAGCGGCTGTTGTAGTTGGTTTTTTGATGTTTTACCAAAAAGAACCGGTTTACACCCTAGTTATTATCGGTATAGGACTGTTCTTCTATTTGATCTATAAAGCGAGAAAGAGCGGGAACGGTTTACTAGGAGTTCTTATGAGCGGAAATCAAACTTCGCAAGATAGAAACTTCGACGACCTAATGGCGCTAATTATGCTTCAACAATTACTCTCGAACAATTCCCAAGAGTCGAGCCCTTCGAGGGAGATATCAGAAAAAAGCCAGAATCGTAGGGAAGAAATAGAGAAGACTCAGAGAGAAGTTTTAGATCTACTGGACAGCGATTAAATTTAAAATAACGAATAGAATAAATATTAAAAGATGATCAAATCGTGATCAAACTAGAAAATTCGGCGTTTATTTCTCAAATATTCGATTTATCCAGGAGCAACGGGCTTATATCGCTCGCTGGTAAATCAGGTATGGGCAAGACAACGTTAGCTTTGCAGCTTATTAGCACATTAATGACTCTCGAGAAACCTTACCGAGACCAAGTCGTCTGGATACAAGCTTCAGAACGATTTCCTAAAAAAAGGTTAAGGTCACTTTTTAAGAATTTTTCCAATGAAACCACTTTCCTTTTAAACAATATTTTTGTTGCCCCTGGATTAAAACCATTTTCTAACTACAAAGAGCAATCGGTATATTTTAGGCGGTTAAAAACCACTATTTTTCCGAATAACGCTAAATTTATCGTTATCGACAATATATCCCACCATTTACGCTTTGCTGCTTCGTCTCACTCGGATTTTAAGAAGCGGAGTGCAATTTTGGACGAGTTTTTTAGCGTCCAATTGTTTCCCTTAATAATGCGTTGCCTAAGAGAGAATATAGTTCTTATTTTGATCCACGAAGTATCTTTCGACCCCACCTCAGGCAAGACAAAACCTTTTTTTAGCAAGTTATACGACAGAATTGACTCGATAAACGTCAACCTATCGAAAGCCATAAGTTCGGGTTTAAAGCAGATGGAAGTTAGCTCAAGAGGTGTCTCTACTAAGTTTGTCTACGAAATTAGAAATTCTGGAATCGTTGGTTTGTAGAAAACACATTTTTTTCCGGATATAAAAAGCCAAAATTTTAGAGCGCCAATTTTCCTTTTCCTTTAAATATCTAGATTAAGAAGATCGTTTATGATCAACGCGCCAAACTTTAAGATCTCGAGCGGAATAAAATGCTCGATCTGCCGAACCGACATAAAAGAGCGACACAAGATGTACCAATCTAGCTTAAAACTCGGAGTAGTTTGTAGGTCGTGTCGAAAACGCTTTTCAGATGAAGATATTGAAATGATCGTAAACTTATTTTTTGTTTTTGGAGGTTATTTCGGTAAATTCAACAAGTCCGAGTTCTCCATCGACGACATTATAGTTGAGTTCGCCGAACAACTAGACAACGCAGAGCTAAACCTTCACTCTGCCAATGTTAGAATATGGCACAAAATCCTAACTCACGGTATTACTCCAAGAGAATTCTTAGAAGAATTATCTCTCTATGTAGAGCAAGTAGGATAGGTTCTTTTTTTAGGAATAAAATTAGTAGCCTATTCTATTTTTTAGCTATTCTTTTTTTTAAAGATTAATCGCATTTTTTCTTTATTAATAACCGTCTCTAATCTAATTTAATTAAAATTACAACATGGAGTTGATAAAAAAAAACGTCAGATTTAGACCAAGTAAAAGGGATCAACGCTCGCCAGATTAAGCTCTTGCAAGAGAGCGGTATTAGCACGGCGGAAGCTTTGGCAATGTCACCTATTAATATCATATCGGAAATAGATGGTTTAGCCGACAAAACCGCCAAGAAACTGATTTGGAACGCTCGAAACGCGTTAGGTATGACCGAGTTCATAACTGCCGATGACATTGACGAAAACACTGAATATATTACAACCGGCTCTTCCGAATTAAACAAAATTTTAGGCGGCGGGTTCCAAACTGGCAAACTTACTGAAGTTTATGGACCTTTTAAGTCAGGTAAAACTAACTTAGCTCACACGATCGCTGTAACCATTCAGCTTCCTAAAAAACAAGGAGGTTTAGGTTCTACTGTAGCCTACATTGACACCGAAAACACATTTTCTAAGGAAAAAATCAAGCGCATTGCTAAAAGGTTTGGGCTCGAGCCAAAGAAAGTATTATCGCAAATCTATCATGCCAGAATATACTCATCCGACCATCAATCTCAAATGATTCAAAAAGCAGAGATGCTGTGCAAAACTCGAAATGTGCGTCTAATTGTTGTAGATAGTTTGATGGCGCTATTACGAGCCGAATACGTAGGTATTGGTATGCTCGCCCGCCGGCAAAGCTTTTTAAACAACATGATTCACGCTCTTTCTCGAATCTCGGAGACTTACAACTGCGCGGTTCTTTTAACCAATCAAGTTTCAGTTAGCATGAAAGGAATGTTTTCGGCAAACGACGCAATTGGGGGAAACAGTGACGAGATATTTCGTCAGTCACTTCTAAATCGTAGCCCATGGTTGCCACTTCCGAGTTATGTTCAAAACGAAGGGATTTTCTTCGAACAATTCGCTGAAGCGTAGAGCGATAATAGTTGATGCACCAGACTTACCACCTGATGAAGCGGAGTTTTATATTACGAGCGTTGGAATTGCCGACACGGAGAAAGGAGAAGTCCCAGAGGCTAAAGACTTAGATTTCGAAGTCGAAAAATTGTATGAAGAAGAAGATAACACCGATGGGAGGGAAATTTCCGATAATGGTAACAATAAGCATTCGCTCATTGATGTTAAAGGAATTGGAGCTGGCACCGCAAAAAACTTAATAAAAGTCGGAGTAGGCTCTGTAAAAGAGTTGGTAAGTTCCAACCCCGAAAAAGTGGCTTCTGAAATTAACGGAGTCTCTTCTAAAATGGTCCTTGAATGGCAAACCAACGCAAAGACCTTGTTGAGCGCTTAAAAATTAATAATTATTACTTTTTTTTTAATCCTATTTATTAGTGTTCTTTATTATCAGTGGCTCAGTTGCAATAACTTTAGTTCTGTTTTTTAATTTTAATCTTATTAATATAATTACTAATAATAGTACGACTAGCTTAAATTTGAGAATTTTTAATAGTTATTTTTGCTGAGAAATTTAGAGTTAAGTCGGATTTTAGTCGAAATAAAAAGGAGGAAATCAAAAAAAAGGGAGTCAAAATTATTAAATCCATTAATTCTGACTTTTTAAATTTGATAAATATATAAAAAAAAATATATAAAAAAAAGTTGATAATTAAAATTTACCTATTCCCTTTTCTTGCGAGCGCTTACCATGACAAATAACGCTCCAACTGCGATCCCCGTTGTTACGGCAAATCCTAGAGTCCATTGGATTGGTATGTAATAGTAGTTTTGTGGTGTAGTTCCGTTAGTAGTCTCGTTATTATCAGGAGGTGGTTCAACAGGGTCGGGAAGCGTACAATTGCACGGGTCTTCAGTACTTATCTTATGATCCTCCACGATAGCGTAAGCAATGTTTACTATATCGACTTTGCAATGGATTATTATCTTAACGGTATACATNCCTTCGACAGCCGTCCCAAAGCTAAAAAATGCGACCGAGCCTACGCCTGGTAAGCTTTTATTATCGTAAATTTTAAACGGTATGCCCACTGGATCTTCGATATCGTAATCTGCGTAGAATCCCCACTTAGAGGGAAGGTTCCCTGCAATACTCGTAACTCTTCCGATGACAAACTTGTGACAATAATCGGTTCTAAGATATACCCGGTGTTCTATAACCTCTTGATCGTGAAATTTTGTTACATTGTACATATTTAAATGAGCTATATCTTGCGGAGTCAAGATATCGTACAGACATTTGTCGTGTTCTGGGTCGTAAGAAACTTTTAACAGCAAATTTAAGTTAAGCTCTGCTTCAACGGAAAAAATAAAAGTGTAATTACCCGCAATCGCCGTACCGAAGGGGAACTTAAACCATCCATCGCCTTGAGATGCGTTAAAAGCTGTTCCAAACGCGTCGTATACTTCTTGCTCGGGATCTATAATCGTCACATTGATTTGACAATCGTGTGGAGTTACTATTTCCACTAGTATCCAGTAATTATATTGCGCCTCCAAAAAATTGCCGTCGCACGTAAGCGAATCGAACGGGGCTAAAAAAGTGTAAACCTTGTCTATAAGGATCTGTTCGCTGCTTGTTTTTGGCATTAGTTCAGACCCAAGATCTTTAGGAATTTGAGAATTACCTCCTAAAAACCCAACAATTACAAATCCTCCAACAAACAAGAAACCGATAATTAAAGCTTTTTTGTGACTTTTAATAGCCGTACACCTCCAGTTCTTTGAACTCCGAGATTAATTCCTCAACGATCGGGCACTTGTCGTAATCGATGCAGGTAAAGCACGGTTGGTCCGACCAGAAATACGCTTTTTGGTCTGGCTTTTCGACTATAAGTAGAGGTAACTTGCTTTTTGGACATATCAAAGCTGAATTGCTTATTTTACCTCTTTTTGGTAGAGCGTACGAGAGTCCGCATACTTCGCATTTAACGAACCGTTTGTAATTATTTGTCTTAAAAATGATTAGAGAGCTCTCACAACTGGGGCAGATGCCTATTTCATCTAGTTTTTTCAATTAACACGCCTTAACTAATTTTTAAATTCAATTTATGCTTTTTGTATTTAAAGAAAAAAAAA